>Ga0255057_10000596_pt1 | contig 20417 bp, 14 predicted proteins | sample Cases_109_6_MG_FD_189022 | JGI IMG/M metagenome (GOLD analysis project Ga0255057, IMG submission 189022) | Seawater microbial communities from Amundsen Gulf, Northwest Territories, Canada - Cases_109_6 | ecosystem: Environmental > Aquatic > Marine > Gulf | place: Canada: Northwest Territories... | reverse complement strand
AGAAGAAGAGCGAGATGCCCTTCACTTCAGAGGCTTTGATTTCGGCAGCCTCCTCGAGGGTTTCGGCCGCCATCTTGGCTTCGAGGCACTCGACGAACTCGGCAATGAGGCGACGCGACATCTCTTCGACCAGTCCGGTGCGACCGAATTGGGCGATAGCGCCCGACAGCGCGATGTCGGCGTCGACGGTCACCGTGCTGGCGTCGTCGGCGGGCGCCACGGAATAGTCGACCTTCACCTGGCCGCGGCTGCCGCCGGCTTTGTCGGCACCCTTGCCGCTGATGTGGCCGCTCCTGGCGGCGGCATCGGGGCTGATGGTGGCCTCACCTTCGAACTTGGCGCTCATGGGGCCGAGCTTCACCTCGACATGTCCGCTGTAGGCCCCGCCTCCTTTGTCCTCGGTGAGCTCGGCGCCGGGCAAGCATTGCACCAGTGAAGGGACATCCTGGAACATGTCCCAGACGGCGTCCACCGGGCGCATCACTTTGAACTCGTTGCTGATCTTCACGGCTTCCTCTTGCGATCAGGCCAGAAAGCCGGCCGGGTCGGCTTCGAACGCCTTCTGGCATCCGGCGGCACAGAAGTAGTACGTGCTCCCACCATGGTCACTTGTGTAATGGGCAGTCGCGACATCCACCGTCATCTGGCACACCGGATCGATCGCGGTCTCGGGCTCTTCGATGGCGACGCCGGTGGTCAGGCCTCCTACGGCTTTGAGCGCCACGATCTCGGCCAGGACGGACACGGCGATCTCGCTGTGGTCGGTGGTGCCGAGGTCCAGTCCGGCCGGGGCGTGGATACGGGCCAGGGATTCGTCCGAGGCACCGCGGGCGCGGACATATTCGAGTACTGCGTCGGCTCGCTTGCGGGAGGCAACCAGCCCGATGTAGCCGGCCGGAGTGGCCAGGGCGGTTTCGAGGGCCGCCTCGTCGTTGTGGCCCTGGGTGGCGACTACCACAAAGTCGCGTTCGGTGAGTAGGCCCAGGTCGAGGCCTTCGTCTTCGACGCGGGTACAGCGCCATCCCAGCGCCTCACCCATGGTGATCAGCGCTGCGGATGCCGGAGAGCGCCCGACCACAACGAGCTGCGGCGCAGGTATCACCGGTTCCAGATATACCTCCATGGCACCCTCACTCTCACAGGCCATCGGAACGGAAACAACACCCTCACCGGTTCGTTGCCCAAATTCGTCTGCGGGGCCCAGTTGCAGCAGCCGCGGTCGGCCATCAACGAGAGCTCCCAACGCTTCCTGCACCACCGTCGGTTCGGCGCAGGCACCGCCGAGCCATCCGTGGATGGCACCCTCGGCGGAAATGAGCGCGGTAGCGCCCGCCTTACCCGACGAGGGGCCGCGGCGCCACACGACGGTGGCCATGACGAAGGGCACACCTTCAGTCGACCACTCCGCGGCACGGCGAAGCCCGTCGTGGCCCAAGCCCGGCTACCCCTGGGCTTCCTTGATTGCGGCCCACACCCGGTGGTCAAGAGAAGCCGGCGCCGAGTATTCGAACGCAGGTGGGTACATCAGACCTCCTTTAGGGAACGGGACGGGGCACGGCGGGATATCGTGAGGCAGCAGTGGTCCTGTCGCATTTTGATTCCTCTCGCGGTCATGCGCTGGTTCGACTCTACACACCTGACGGTGAGTGATGCCCGGAGCCTCGGTAAGGTTCGGGCCTGATGCAATCGGTTGAGGACGTCCTCCAGGCCCTCGGTGAGCAACGCTATATCGCCGACCGTTCTCTGGGTGTAGCCGTGCACCTGGCGCTGCAGATGGGTAAGCCGTTGTTCCTCGAGGGGGAGGCCGGAGTCGGCAAGACCGAAGTCGCCAAGGTCCTGGCGTCGATCCTCGACACGGAGCTCATACGGCTGCAGTGCTACGAGGGCCTTGACGTCAACCATGCGGTTTATGAGTGGGACTATCCCCGCCAGATGCTGGCAATTCGCCTCATTGAGGCCCGGGGCGAAGGCTCCCATGCCGACGTGCATGACATCATGAGCCGCGACTACCTGGTGGCCCGGCCCCTCCTGCAGGCCGTGGAGTCTTCGGCCAAAGGCAAGCGCCCGGTTCTGCTCATCGATGAGCTCGACCGGGCCGATGAAGAGTTCGAGGCCTACCTGCTCGAGCTGCTGTCGGACTTCCAGGTCACCATCCCCGAGATCGGCACGATCGTCGCCGCCGAGCCTCCGGTGGTGATCCTCACGTCCAATCGCACCAGGGAGATCCACGACGCCCTCAAGCGCCGCTGCATCTATCACTGGATCGACTACCCGACTTTCGAGCGGGAGGTGGCAATAGTGGGGCGGAAAGTGCCCGAGGTCCCTGCGGAGTTGGCCGCCGACCTGGCGGGGGCCATGGAGAAGCTCCGGGCCATGGATCTCTTCAAGCCACCGGGCGTGGCAGAGACTCTCGACTGGGCGGCAGCCCTCACCGTACTCGGGACATCTCGCCTGGACGCCGACGTTGCCGATGACACTCTCGGGGTCATTCTCAAGTATCAGGAGGACATCGAGCGGGTTCGGGCCGGCGGCCTAAGGGACCTCCTACCCACCGGATGAGTGCCGCTCCGCTGACGCACAACCTGGTCCGATTCGTTCGTTACTTGCGCGACCGGGGCATGGGCGTGGTTCCAGAGACGACGGTGGCGCTGCTCACGGCGGCCCAGGCGGTGGGCTTGAGCAATCGCGATGACACCTATTGGGCGTTTCGGGCCGTCACGGTGGTCCGCCCGGCAGAGATTCCGGTATTCGATGAAGCATTTGAGCTTTTCTTCGGAGGGACCGGTAGGCAGTCTCGCCTGGAGCCTTTGGGTGTCGATGTTCGTCCCCAGCGAGCCGGCGGGCTCGTCATCTCTTCCCAGGCTGTGGTGGCCGACCCCGGCGTAGAGCCCGGCTTCGACGTCACCGAGCAGGCCGGGGCGAGCGCCGTCGAACGACTTGCGACGCGGGATTTCGCTGAGCTCACTTCCGATGAGGAAGCCCAGGTAAGGCGCCTCATTGCCCGCATGGTGTGGCAACCGGCGGAGGCGCTCAGCAGGCGCTTCGGTCCGTCGCCCACCGGTACCAGGCCCCATTTGCGCCGCAACCTCCGCCAACTCGTAGGGCCGGGCCGGGACCTCATGCCGCTGGCAATGGCCGCTCCCAAGCGCAGGCAGCGGCCGCTGCTGGTGCTGGCAGATGTGAGCGGGTCGATGGAGCGCTACACGGAGATGTTGCTCTATTTCGTGCACGCCGCCCGCGGGAGTCTGGGCCGGGTGGAGGCGTTTGTTTTCTCTACACATTTGTCTCGCATCACTCGCGAATTACGCCACCGCGACCCCAGAGTGGCGTTGAGCCTGGTGGGTGCTGCTGTGCCGGAGTGGGCGGGGGGCACGTTGATCGGCGCCACCCTCGCCGAGTTCAACGACCGCTGGGGCCGGAGGGTTACCCGCGGGGGACCCATCGCGGTGATTATCTCCGATGGCTGGGACCGGGGCGACCCGGCGTTGCTACGCCGCGAGATGGCAGCGCTGGCCCGCAAGGTCCATCGGGTGGTGTGGCTCAATCCGCTGGCAGGGCGGGCCGGCTACGCCCCTGAGGCGCAAGGCATGCGGACCGTGCTGCCGTTCGTCGACGACTTTCTTCCTGCCGCCAATTTACGAGACCTGACGTCGGTCATACGCCTCCTCGAATCGATACCGAAGCGCAAAGAGCTGAGTCGATGAAGGACACATTTCGCCGTTGAGTAGCGGAGGCCGATCGATGGAGTCCGGCTGGCCTCCTTGACGGACCCGGGTAGATCAGGCCTCGATCACTTGTCGGAGGGTCTTGATGTTCCCGTCGACAACGCGTGAAAGAAACGAGTGACCGACGATCCGGTCGATGAGCGGGGCTACGGGCCCCCCGATCAGTTTGTAGTCCATTTCCACTGTGTAGTCGGTGCCACTTCGAGATTCTTCGAACAGTTCCCTGCCTGTGCAGTAGCTCATGCCCGGTGGGCTGCCTTGAAACTCGCGGCTCCGGGGAGCTTCGACGGCGGTGATTTCCCACTCGCCTTTCAGTTCTATTCCGGCCACGCGCGTGACCTGGGTGTAGGTAGTGCCGACCTCGTCGAGGGGACCGGTGGCGTTGTCGACCCGATCGAACGCCCGATTCCACTCGGGCAGGCGGTCGGGGTCGTTCATTAGCTCCCACAGCTGGTCGAGCGGAGCCTCGATTCGAAACGTTTTGCGATAGCGGCCCACGGCTACCTCCCGATGGTCAATCTAGCGCTCTGTACTGGTCGGGGCACCAGTCAGTCCATGGGCGGAGTCATCTTTGCCCGCTTCGTCCGCACGACGTCATAATCTTTTGCGTGCGCTGGCGAGGTAGGCAATGGCGGACGACCGTGATTCGGCGAGTTCGATGGCCGCACCGGCCTCGCCGTAGGTGATGGCGCCGCGCCGCAGCCGAAGGATCGCCGCCAGAGCGGCGGGAACCCGGCGAAAGCGGATGCCGACGCCGGAGAAACCAATTGGGACCAGCCCGAGACGCTTCCACCGGTCTCGCAACTCGCCGGTCGGTACGAACGCCTCGTGAGAGTGGAGACCACGCGGCAGCACACGGGATGGCCACTCCTGCGCCAGCCAGATCAGAGCAATGCGGCTCAGCCGGGTTCGATTGGGGCCTGTGACCACCATCACGCCACCTGGGCCGAGCACGCGGGCGGCCTCCGCGAGCACCACGCCCGGGTCCTTTACATGCTCCAGCACCTCGGAAAGAACCACGCCGTCAAACGTCTCGTTGGCGTAGGGGAGGCGATGAGCGTCGGCAACTGAATACCGGCTGCCGCCACCTTTCAGAGCCTTGGCGACTGCCGCTCTTACGGCGAGCATCGAGTGGTCAACACCGGTTGCTGCGAAGCCGGCTTCGGAGAGTGCTTGAGTTATGTATCCGCCTCCGCAGCCGACATCCAACACGGATCGAACGTGATGCTCGCCAAAGTGGCGAACTATGTACGGAATCCGAATCGGGTTCAGTAGCTGCCGCATGCCGTAGGTGAACCCGTCGGGATCCCACCAATCAGACCGATCAAACACGTCACCAGTCACATGACTACAACCCCCGGTAGTTGTCTGGCAATCCGGCCCGGGACCATACGTCCTGGGCGGGGGGTGCAGGTTGTCGCGGCGGACCTGAGCTAACTCCAGTCCAGGCTGCCGGTAGTGGGAGTGACGTGGATCCAGGTACGGCCGGGGACCATGGGGATTGGCCTGCCCGCCGCGTCGAGCCACGTGAAGAACTCGTCGGTACCTTTTCGCTCCCAGGTGCCCGGAAAGGCCCGACCGTCACGGAACACCACGCCGTCGCCACGACCTGTCACCTGGTAGTCGGGCACCGGTGACCCGGCCGAATCGAACCGACCGGAATCTATCTCCTCAACGAACGCTACAGCCACCGTGGCGGCGCTGATTTGCTCACCTGCGGCGTCGACCGACTCGCTGCCACTCTGGGAGCGGAAATAGGAACCGTCGCGGAACTCCCACGAGAGGATGTTGGGTGGCGACATAGCCAGGTTGATGCTGGTGGCCGGCTGGCCGGCGGCGGGCGCCAGCAGGTCGTATCGCAGGACCGGCTCGACGGTGCCGTGCCAATCGGTGGGTGGCAGCTCCGCGAAGTCATACATGAGGTCGTAGACCGCTCGCCGGTCGGCTTCCCGGAAGTAGCCGGGGATTCGCCCGTGGCCCTCGTCTACTCCCACCCCGGCGATGGCTTCTCGCACTTCGGCCACGCCTCCGCTGTGGAGCACCCGTGCGTCGAAAGGCTCGATCAGCTTGGGGTCCACTTCCCGAACGCTGCGGAGAGGCCCGACGATCTCGGGCAGGGAGGTTTGGAACAGGGCAATCCAGCGGCCGACGCCACCTTCCACGATGACTTCCATCACCAGGTCAGCATCGTTGATGCCGGCCTGAGGGCGGGCTTTCCACGAGTTGGAGATCTTGGCTATGACCACCCGTTGGGAGGGGTCGCCACCCGCCAGCCCGGTGAGGGGAGCGATCGGCCCGGTCGGCTTTATGTGCAGGTGGATGTTCCCGGCCACGGGATACCAATCTGAGCGCCCGAACCAGTATGAGTACTGGGCGTTGCCGGACCACAAGGGATTGCGGAGGAACACCGTCGATGTCAGGGGACGGAAAACTCCCGGTGAGTCGATGCCGTCACCATTCCAGTCGCCGACGACCAACCGGTCGGATCGCTTCCCGAAGTAGAGCGAGCCGTCGGTTGTGGCCACATTGTCGGCTGCCGCCGAGTTGGTGAACCAAACGGTCGATGAGGCGGGCCGGTGGACGAACAGGCCATCTCCGCCGACACCGTTAGGGTCGCCACCGATAGGAATATCGTCGGGGGTCCCGAACCATGACAGATCTCCGCCGATAGACGTGGCGTTGATGTTGGTGAGAAAGATTCTCCCGTTGCGGCTCAACCCCAGAGTGTCGGTGCCGTTGTCGTCCCAATCGCCGGCGAAGACGGTGTCTCCCGGGCTTCCGAAAAAGAAGGTCAATTCGGGGAACCCGGCACTGCCATCAAGGGGGATGCGATTGGTCAGATGAGCGGACCCGTTGGAGGGGCGGTAAACCCCGGGGGTGTCGATTCCGTCGCCGTCCCAGTCACCCAGAAGCGGGATGTCGCCGGCCGCTCCGTAGGAGAAGGTGTAATCGGCGGCTCCCGGCGTTCGGATGTGCCAGCGACCGTTTGGCTCAACCAACACAACCTGGTCGGGACTATTGCCGTTGGCCGCTTGCGTGGGGGAGGCGGGGAAGAGAGAAGTGGCGATGAGGGCGAAGGCGAGGGCCAGTACCCGTGCACCTACCACCAGATTTCCGCCCATGCCGGCTCCCGCAATCGCCGGTTGACACTATCAATGTGACGGCGGTCAGGGGAATCGGGGCGCTTCGGACCTACGGATCTATCAACGACTCACACGTCTGAAACTTGCCTTAGCATGGGAGTCAACAGGCGAGCGAGGAGGATCGGTTATGAGGTCTCGGAGGAGATGGCTTTCCCTACTGGCGGTGTTAATGGCCTTTGCTCTTGTGGCAGCCGCCTGTGGCAGTTCGGACTCTGACGACACCACCACTACCACCGCCACCACGCCACCAGCAGGAGGTGACGCCACAACCACGACGGCAGCTCCGAGCGGCGGGGATGACACGACCACGACAACTCCGGCGGTCCCAGAGGATTTCCAGATCGGCATCCTGCTCGTCGGCCCGGAGTTCGATCGGGGCTACAGCCAGGCTCACTTCGAAGGGGCACAATACGCAATCGAGCAGCTCGGCCTGCCTGAGGACAACCTCATCAGCCTCGACTTCATCAATCCGGGAGACAATCCCGGCCTTACGCCCGAGGGCGTTGCGGCCGACATGATCGCCCAGGGCGCGGATTTGATCATCTTCAACTCGGATGACATGCGAGATGGTGCCTTCGCGGCGGCTGCTCAGAACCCCGACACACCCATGATCTGGGTGTCGGGCGACAGCGCCTGGGTCGACGGGAAAGCCTTTGAGGCCGACCTGACCAATCTCGGCAACGTGTGGGGCCAGATGATATTCGGCAAGATGATCGCCGGCTGCGCCGCCGCCCTGGAGTCAGAGAGTGGCGAGCTCGCGTATCTGGGACCGCTCACCAACGACGAGACGCGACGCTTGGTCAACTCGGCCTACCTGGGAGCCAAGTACTGCTGGGAAGAGGTGCGCGGTGAAACTACCCCCCTCGCGTTCGACGTCACCTACATCGGGTTCTGGTTCGACATCCCCGGCGTGACGTTGGACCCGATCCAGGTGGTGAACAACTTCATCGATGGCGGCGCCGACGTCGTGCTATCCGGCATAGACACGACCCAAGCGTTGACCCGCAGCGCCCAGCGAGCCGACGCCGGCGAGACTGTGAATGCCATTCCATACGACTTCATCGATGCCTGCGACGAGGCGCCCGAGGTTTGCCTTGGTGTTCCCTACTTCAACTGGGGCCCTGCATACCTCGATATCGCCCGGTCGGTCATCGATGGCACGTTTGTCGCGGAGTGGGAGTGGATCCTGCCCGACTGGACTGACATCAACAACCCCGCGACCAGCGTGGTCGGCTTTGTCAACGGCGACGGGTTGTCTGTGGCCAACCAACCCTTGGTGGATGAGTTCATCGCCGGGTTGGCGGACGGCTCAATCCAGCTGTTTACCGGTCCGCTCAACTGGCAAGACGGATCGCAGTTCCTGGGAGATGGTGAGGTGGCTACCGATTTCCAGATCTGGTACTCGGAGCAATGCCTCGAAGGCATCGAAGGCGTCTGCTCCGTAAACGTGTTCGGTTAAGGGCCAAGATGAGGGGAGGGCACCGGCCCTCCCCTCATCTTCAATGACCATGTTCGGGTCGTCAGGCCCACACACGATTCTCTAGCCTCGGACCACCATGAGCCTCGAACTGCGCAACATCCACAAGCATTTCGGTGCGGTGCGCGCTAACGACGGGATCACCATCGAGATAGAAACCGGAACCTTGCACGGTCTCCTGGGTGAAAACGGAGCCGGCAAGTCGACGCTCATGAAGGTGCTTTCCGGCTTCCACGCGGCGGACTCCGGCGAGATCATGCTCGATGGCGAGCAAGTTGAGCTCGCCTCCCCTGAGGATGCGATTGCTGCCGGTATCGGCATGCTGCACCAGGACCCACTGGTATTTCTACCGTTCAGTGTGATTGACAACTTCGTTCTTGGTAGCCCGGGGCACCGTCGTCTGGATCGGCGGAAAGCCAAATCCGACTTACGCGGGTTGTGCGAGCGCTACGGCTTCAATCTCGATCCGGCCTTGCCCGCTCGGCTCTTGACCGTGGGGGAGCGCCAGCAGCTTGAAATCGTGCGATTGCTCTGGCTGGGGGCCAGAGTCCTCATCCTGGATGAGCCGACCACCGGCATCTCGGCTGATCAGCGAGGCAAGCTGTTCGCAACCCTGAAGTCGCTTGCTGCCGAAGGCATGAGCGTGATTTTCGTGTCCCACAAGCTCGAAGAAGTCGCCGACCTTTGTGACCGGGTCACCGTAATGAGGCGGGGCAAGGTGGTCGGCGAGGTCGAGTTGCCGGTACCGCCCGAACACCTCGTCGACATGATGTTCGGCCAGGCTGTGGAGATACGCGGTCGATACCCGGTGCCTCTTGGTATCTCCCACCTGACAATCGATGCGGTGCGAACCGCCACCGGGCTCCTGAGCGAAGAGCCGGTGTCGCTCGATGTGAAGGCCGGAGAGATCGTCGGCCTTGCCGGGATGGAGGGAAGCGGCCAGGACGCGTTTCTGCGGATCTGCGCCGGCATGCGGGCACCGAAGCACGGAACCGTCGCAGTCGCCGGCAAGAACCTCACCGGCAAGCACTATCGCGATTTCCTGGCTGCCGACGTCAAGTATTTGCCGGCCGGACGCCTGGAAGAGGGCCTCATAGAGGGGCTAACCATTACGGAGCACTTTGTGCTCACAGGAGCCGACAAGCGCTTCTTTGTCGACTGGGCGGCGGGTCGCCGCCGCGCCGAGGACCAGGTGGGCCACTTCAACATCAAGGGAACGGAGGCTTCCACCGCCGAGTCACTGTCGGGCGGCAATCAGCAGCGACTGTTACTGGCCTTGCTTCCGGTCAACCTCAAGCTGCTACTAATGGAGCACCCCACCCGCGGCCTCGACATCGAATCTGCCGACTGGGTGTGGGAACAACTCTTGGCCCGGCGCGAGGAGGGCACCTCCATTGTGTTCGCGTCCGCCGACCTCGACGAACTGCTTCGCTACAGCGACCGCATCCTCGTGTTCTTCTCAGGTCGCGTAATCGGCGAGCTGGAAGCGGCCACATCCAACGTCGATGAAATCGGAATGCTCATCGGAGGCCGCACAGCCGACGTTGACATGGGGAACTCCCGATGAGCACCCGGCTCACCAACCTGCTCTTGCCAACCGCCGTCGTGTTGGGCTCGGCCACCGGCTTATTGCTGCTCGCCGGCACCAACCCGTGGGATCCCCTCCGCCTGATTGTGGAGGGGTCAATCGGGTGGCCCCCCTTCGAGGAAGGCACGTCGGCCAAGATTGGAGACACAGTGATGGTGTGGGTTCCCATCGCCCTCGCCGCTGCCGGGCTAATCGTTACGTTCTCCGCCGGGATGTGGAACATAGGCATCGAAGGCCAGATCATCCTGGGCGCGATTGCTGCTTCATGGGTGGCCCGGGAGGTCTCGGCCTCGCGACCGGTGCTGGTGGCCCTCACCCTCCTCGCCGGGGCCGCGGGCGGGCTTCTATGGGGTCTGTTAGTTGGAGTGCTTCGCACAGCGGGTGGCGTGAATGAGATCTTCGGGGGCCTCGGCCTCGACTTTGTCGCTGTGTCTTTAACGACCTATCTGATCCTCGACCCCTGGCGGCGGTCCGGTGTTGCGTCCACCAGCGGCACCGACATATTTCCGGATGATGCCTTGCTTCCATCGCTGTCAGGGACCCGCTTATCACCGCTCGCGATCCTCATCACGTTGCTCGCCATCGTTGGGGTGTGGATCCTTTTCAGGGGCACTCTGTACGGGCTAAAGCTCAAAGCAGTGGGCCGCAACCGCCGAAGCGCATTTCTGATGGGGGTCCCGACCAATAGGTACTTGCTGGGCGCGTTCATGATCTGCGGGGCACTTGCCGGCATGGCCGGGACATCGCAGGCCACCGGCTTTCACTTCAAGCTGATCCCGTCCATTTCCGGCAACTACGGATTCCTGGCCATCCTCGTTGTGTTGCTGGCGCGCTTCCGGGCGTTTTGGGTCATCCCGATCTCGTTCTTCTTCGCGATGATCGCGGTGGGTAGCTCACAGCTCGACCTCCGGTTGGACCTCAGCTCCACACTGGGCGGTGTGCTACAGGGCGTGCTCGTTTTGTCGGCCATGTTTGGGATGGGGTGGGCAGCCTTCCGAGCGCGACGAAAAATCGCGGCAGGCGCAGGTGGCGCCGGATGAGCGGCTTCGTCAACGCGTTCGTCGACATGTTCGACACGGCCACCATTGCGTCGATCGTCGCCGGGGCATCAGGACTTCTGTATGCGACGATGGGCGAGACGATCAGCGAAAAAGCCGGAGTAGTCAACCTCTCTGTGGATGGAAGCATGATGTTGGCCGCGCTGGCCGGCTTTGTCGTAGCCTTCGAGACCGGGACCGTCTGGTACGGCTTTCCGGCCGCCGCCGCGGTCGGCGTCGCCGTGGCGCTCATCATTGCCTATGGAAACATCCGCCTGAGTCTCAACCAGGTGGCGGTCGGGTTCGTGCTGTTTGCGCTTTGCACCGAGCTCAGTCGTTTCCTCGGCCGCTCCTATGTCGGGCGCCCTCCCGTGTTTGTGCCGGCTTGGGACATCCCCGGCCTCAGTTCGATCCCGTTTTTCGGGAGGGTGCTGTTCAACCACAACGTGATCGTGTACTTGAGCCTGTTGACGGTGGCCGCCACGTATCTGTTCATGTATAGGACGCGACGAGGGCTGGCGCTCCAGGGTATCGGCGAGAGGCCCGAAGCCGCCCACGCTCGTGGCATTCCCGTGAACAAGCTCCGGTACTTCTACACGGCAGTCGGAGGAGCATTGATCGGTATCGGGGGCGCCGCGTTCACGCTCGATGTAAGGGCCGGTTGGTCGGACGGACGCACGCGCAACCTGGGCTGGATCGTCCTTGCGATCGTGATCTTTGGCGGCTGGCACCCAGTGCGCGCCGCCATCGGCGTGCTCCTGTTCGGGGCTCTGCAGGCGTTCGCGCTCAATTTGCAGCCCGAGTTTCCCAGCCTCAGCCAGGTGCTGCCCACCATGCCGTTCCCCGCCATGATCCTGGCGCTGGTCATCGTCAACTGGAAGGCGCTGCTCAAGTGGCTCGACCGCTACCCGTTCTTGAGATCCATCTTGCGAAGTGACCCTCCCACGGCCATTGGCACGCGTTTCGACGTGGGGTGACAGGTACGCTTGAAAAGAGAGGTGTTGATGGAATCGTTCATCAGGGGACTGCCGAAAGCCGAGCTGCATATCCACATTGAAGGCTCACTGGAGCCGGAGATGATGTTCGGGATGGCCGAGCGGAACGGAATTTCGCTTCCGTTCGGGTCGGTCGACGAGGTCCGGGCCGCATACGAGTTCACAGACCTCCAATCCTTCCTCGACATCTACTACCAGGCCGCCGAGGTGCTGCAAACCGAGCAGGATTTCTACGACCTGATGTGGGCCTACCTCGAGCGAGTCCATCTTGAGAGCGTCACCCACGCCGAAGTCTTCTTCGATCCGCAAACTCACACGCAGCGGGGGATTCCCTTCGGCGTGGTGATTGGGGGATTGAGCCGGGCGAGGGTGGACGCCCGGGCCACTTTGGGCATCAGTTCATTTCTGATCATGTGCTTCCTGCGCCATCTCCCCGAGTCCGACGCCTTCCAAACGCTCGAGCAGGCGAGCGACTTCAAGGATTCAATCATCGCCGTGGGCCTCGACAGTTCCGAGGTGGGCCATCCTCCCGAGGATTTCGCAAGCGTTTTCGCTGCCGCCCGCGAACAAGGATTCCGTACCGTAGCCCACGCCGGCGAGGAAGGCCCGGCGCAATTCATAACCGACTCACTCGACCTTCTGCGAGCCGAGCGAATCGATCACGGAGTCAACTGCGAACAGGATCAACAGGTCGTGGAGCGGCTCGTCGCTGAGCAAGTTCCGCTGACGATGTGCCCGCTGTCCAACCTCAAGCTACGGGTGTTCAACTCCATCGGAGAGCACAGCCTCAAGCGGCTGCTGGACGGTGGTGTGAAGGTCACTGTCAACTCGGATGACCCGGCCTATTTCGGCGGCTACGTAACCGACAATTACCTGGCGGTTCAGCCGGCCCTCGGCCTGGATCAAGCCGATATCGTGCAGTTGGCCCGCAACTCGTTCGAGGCCTCCTTCCTGGATGACGATCGCAAGGCCCGGCTGATCGGAGAGTTGGAGGGTTACGCACGGTCGGAGGGGTAAGGGCTCAGCCGGGACGGGCCGGGTTCAGGCCGGTTGGTACGGCAGGTATTGCGGCGTCCAGGTTTTGGCTTCCAGGGCGCTGTTCAGGTCCTCGACCGGATCGGCCAGGCCTTCGTCTATCGCCTGCTGTGCCACCGCCCTCGCGACCTTCTGTGAGACGGTCCCCACGTCGGCGATGTCGGGGAACAGGCAGCCGGTCTCAACCAGCTCATCGGTAACGCAATCGGCCAGGGCCCTGGCGGCCGCCAGGAACATGTCGTCGCTCACCCGACTGGCGCCGACGGCGACTGTGCCGAGGCCGACGCCGGGGAATACGAACATATTGTTCCCCTGACCGATGCGATGAGTCAGACCGTGGCGCTCCACCGGAGGGAATGGGCTTCCTGTGGCGACGATGGCCCGGCCGTCAGACCAATCCAGAGCGTCGGCCGGGACCACCTCTGTGTGCGTGGTGGGGTTGGACAGTGCGAGGATGATGGGGCGCTCCACGGTGTCCGCCTGCTCGCGGATGAGCTCCTTGGTGAAGAGGCCCTTCTGGCCGGAGACACCGATCAGGACGTCCGGCCGCACGTTGCGAACTACATCTGCCAGCGTGGGAGCGGTGGTACCCCAGCCCTGCAGGCGCTCGGCTTCCACTGCGAATTCGAGTTTGTGCACGGCCAGGTCCTGGCGGGTGGTGGTTAGCAGGCCCTTGCTGTCCGTCAGCCATAGCCGGGAGCGGGCTTCCGCTTCAGCGATGCCTTCGGAGACCATAGCGGCTACCAGCATGCGGGCGATCCCGACTCCTCCTGAGCCGGCGCCTGCCATGACGATCCGCTGTTGGGTCAACTGAGAGCCCAGCCCCCGCATAGCCGCGAGGAGTCCGCCGACCACCATCGCCGCGGTCCCTTGAATGTCGTCGTTGAACGAAGTCACCTCATCCCGGTAGCTGTCGAGATTTCGGAAGCTGGTGATGTTCCCAAAGTCCTCCCACTGCAGCAGGCCTCCCGGGAAGACTTCCTTCACTGCGGCTACGAACTCCCCGACCAGCGACCAGTATTCGTCTCCGCGCAACCGCGGTTGTCGCACCCCGAAATACAGCGGATCCTCCAGGAGCCGCTCGTTGTTGGTTCCAACGTCGAGCGAGATGGGCACACAGCTCGCAGGGTGAATGCCGGCCCCTGCGGTGTACAGCGCCAGTTTTCCGATCGGAATTCCCATCCCTCCTGCGCCCTGGTCCCCAATCCCGAGGATGCGCTCGTTGTCGGTGACGACGATGACTGCCGGGTCCTGGACCTTTCTGCTGCGAAGGACCTCGGGAATCCGCCCGCGGTCCTCGAGGGTGACGTATATGCCGCGGTCGTGGCGGTGGATCCGGCTCCAGTGCTGGCAAGCTTCCGCAACGGTCGGTGTGTAGACGATGGGAACGATCTCTTCGAGGTTCTCGATCAGGAACTGGTAGAAGAGGGTCTCGTTGCGATTCTGTAAACCGCTCAAATAGATGCTCTTTTGGAGGTCGTCGAGCTTGAAGTCGTATTGGGTCCGCACCCGATCGAGCTGCTCGCGGATAGTGCTCACGGTGGCCGGCAGCAACCCCCGCAAGCCGAAGGCTCCCCGCTCGCTGTCTGTAAACGCCGATCCCTTGTTGAGCAAGGAGTGTTTGAGGAGGCCGGTTCCCCGCAGACTCACCCGTAGGTGACTCTCACCCGACCTGGGATCAATTTGGAGTTGGTGGTCCATGAGTCCGGGGCTCGTTCCTTTCACTAAGGGCCATCCAGCCTACGCCGACCAGGTGAAGCCTTTTGGAAACAATGACGTCCCTATTCCCGCGGGCGTAAAACCCGGGCCGCATCGCGAGGCAACGTCCGGCGTAGCTCGTGAAGAAATCGCCGCCGCCCCGTCGAATTCTGCTCGCTTCCGGCGCCTTACACGTGAAGAAAGGAGAGTTACCAATGAAACGAGCCCTGGCTGCAGCCTTGACCGCAGCACTATCTATCAGTCTCTTGGCCGGCATGGCTAGCGCCGGGGTGCAGGTCGGTGTCGACCCGGTAAGCGACCGGCCGGCCGATTCGCTAACCGTTGTAAGGCAGAGGTTCGGTTTTGGGTTAGACGCTCTGGCCCGCAGCTATGTCGCCCGCCCATTGCACGAGATCCTATTCTGACAAACACCGGCCATCCCCGGCACGCTGGTCGGAGATCGACTTTGGTCGTTTATGGGCGGCGCTTTCGGTAATCTCAGTACATATTGCAGCCTGCACCGAGAAAGGGCGCACAGATGACGACACCTCGTTTCCCAGGGATTCGAATCACGACGAACGGCAACCAGCTCGTGTCGTATCACACGGAAGCGAGGATCACCCAGGGAGGGGTGTTCTATCCGATCACCCCTTCGACGGAGATGGGGGAGCAGTATCAACAGTCCTTCGCCGAGGGGAAGTTGGACGTCTTCGGTAACACCAAAATCGCCATCGAGGCCGAAGGCGAGCATGCCGCCCAGGGTGGCGCCATTGCGTTTTCGGTTGCGGGCCACCGGGTCGTCAACTTCACGTCCGGCCAGGGCATCGTCTACGGGATCGAGCAGTACTACCACGCTCCGGGGAAACTTTCGACGATGGTCCTCGAGGTCTCGGCGAGAGCCCTCACAAAGCATGCTCTCAACGTTCATTGCGGCCACGACGACGTCTATGCAGCCCTCGACACCGGCTGGATTATCTTGTTCGCCAAGGATTCGCAGCAGGCCGCCGACCAGGCGATCATCCTCCGCCGGGTCACCGAACTGGCTCTCAACCCGGGCATGAACGTTCAGGACGGCTTCCTTACCTCCCACCTGGAGCGAACGTTCTACAAGGCAGAGTCCGATCTATTGCGTGAGTTCCTCGGTGCCCCCGACGACATCATCGAATCTCCCACCGACGCCCAGCGCCTGCTCTTTGGCCCCACCCGGCGGAGGGTGCCGGCGATGGTCGATCTCGAGAATCCGATGCTCCTCGGTCCCGTCCAGAACCAGGAGCATTACATGAACGGCGTCATTGCCCGCCGCGACAACTTCAACGAGCCCATCCTTGGCTTTCTCCAGGATGCCTACAACGAGTTCGCCGAGCTCACCGGCCGGTACTACGGATTCGTCACCGAGTACGCCACCGAAGATGCAGAGGTGGTGTTCGTCACTCTCGGCTCTGCGGCCGAGAACATAGAGGCAGCCGTCGACTACGTGCGAGCCGACGACGACTCCAGGGTCGGGTCGGTCCATATCAATGTGCTTCGCCCCTTCCCTGAGGCGGCCGTCGTGAAGGCGCTGGCAGGGAAGAAGCGGGTGATTGTTCTCGAACGCACCGACGAGGCTCTCTCGGTCGACAACCCGCTGACCCGAGAGATCCGAGCTGCGCTCGCCAAGGGGGTCGAGGCGTACCACGAGGGCTACGACAACGGCATCCAGCCTCTCTCTCCGGACGATGTGCCACTCATCCTCAGCGGCTCCTACGGCATGGGCTCCCGTGACTTCCGTCCTGAGGCAATCCTCGGTGCGTACGAATACGCGCTCGATGCTCGCTCCCGCCAGGACGGTAAGTCGGTCACCGATGGCGAGACGTATTTCGTGCTTGGCATCGACCACCCCTATGCCGTCGAGTCGGACGATAAGCCTTCACTGCTCCCCGAGCACGCCATAGCGGTGCGGCTCCACTCCATCGGTGGGTGGGGAATGATCACCACCGGGAAGAATCTCGGCGAGATCATCGGCGCCGTCGGAGAGGATCTCATCCAGGAGCACACCGAAGTCGACGACTTCGGTCGCCCCAAAGAAGTGCTGCACGTCAGCGCCAATCCCCGCTACGGGTCGGAGAAGAAGGGTGCTCCCACCGCCTATTTCCTCGTGGTGGCCCCGCGGCGAGTCCGCGTCAACTGCGATCTTCGTCACGTAGACGTAGTCCTGTGCTGCGACCCCAAGGCATTCACTCACACCAACCCCCTCGCCGGACTCAACCAGGGGGGCATGTTTGTCTGGGAGTCCGAGGAGGAACCGGAGACGGTGTGGCAGCGCATCCCGGCCCGCTTCCGGCAGGAGATCGTTGACAAGAAGATCCGGATCTACACGCTGCCCGGATTTCGCATCGCCCGCGAGGCAACCGACCGCGAGGACCTCCAACTTCGGATGCAGGGCAACGCCTTCCTCGGGGCCTTTTTCAAGGTGTCCGGCTTTCTCGAGGACTACGGCGTAACCGACGCCCGGTTCCGCGAGATCGTCAAAACCCAATACGTAAAGAAGTTCGGCCGTTTCGGCGACGCTGTCGTCGAGTCGAACATGACCGTTATGACCAGGGGCTACGAGCTCGTCCAGGATGTGCCCCACGGTGAGGTCGAGGCATCGGATCGTTCTTCCATGCGGGAGCCGGCACTTATGGCGTGCGATGGATGCTCAATAGACTTTCCGTCCCGGTTGCCGAAGCCGGCCCAGGGGGAGCGCATCCCCCTTGCGCAGATATCCAACTTCGATAAAGAGTTCCGGGCGGACTTCGGTTACAACCAGCCGGCCTCGCCGCTGGCCTCGATCGGGATGATGGCGGCGTCCACCGGCAGGACGGCATCCAAGTACGTCGCCCGCCGCGAGACGCCGGTGTGGATCGCCGAGAACTGTACGGGTTGCATGGACTGCATCACCGCCTGTCCGGATACTGCGCTGCCCAATACTGCTCAGGACATGGCGACGGTCCTGCAAACCGCGGCTAAGGCTTATGTCGTTGATAGAGATGAGCGCAAGCTGCTGTTGGCCGAGCTTCCCGGCGTCGAGACACGGCTCAGATCCGCCATGGCACAGGAGGTAGCCGACAAGGCCGCCACACCCTTCAAAGACCTTGTTCAGGCCGAGATCGACGGTCTCGATGGGGTGAAGGATGGCGCCCGTGCCCAGTTCATGGAGCTCTTCCAACGTGTCCCCTTTGCATTCCACAAGACCACCGGTGTTTTCCGGTCGCTGGAGAGAAAGGAAGAGGGCAGCGGCGGGCTATTCGCCATCATGGTCTCGGATCTGTGTAAAGGCTGCGCCGAGTGCGTCACCGAGTGCCCTTACGAGGCGCTGGAGATGGCACAGGAGACTGAAATGCTCAATGCCGACCACGTCAGTGGCACCAATTTCCTCGATTTGCTCCCCGACACCCCCGGTAAGTTCCTGGGGAAGTTCGATCCCGACGACCCGGTCGGCTCCCACGTTGCTCACCTCAAGAACCACTTGATGGTGCGGAGCAACTATGAGGCGCTCGTGTCCGGCGACGGAGCCTGTGCCGGCTGTGGTGAGAAGTCGGTCATCCATGCCATCACCAGCCTCACCGAGGCATACATGCGTCCCCTCTTCCACGCCAAGGCCGATCGCCTCGAAGAGGGGGCCGATCGCCTCGACCACGAGGGCGTTCCGAAGCTCGCGGCTCTGCGGGAGCGCAACCCTGCCGAGTATGAGCTCTTCCGCAAGGCGGTGGCCCACGTCATCATGGGACTCGGCGGCGAGTCGGACGACGACACGACGGGCCGGCTCGAAGCGCACGGCGAAATCACCGATGCCGAGATCGTCGAGGCGATGACCGTCACGATACGCCAGGACGCCTTCAACCATCGCGATCTGCAGGCGGTCGAGGGAGGCCTCCCGAACGGAATGTCCGTCATGGCGATGGGTGCCCATACCGGGTGTAACACCGTGTACGGCTCGACCCCGCCCAACAACCCGCACCCCTACCCGTGGATGAACTCGCTTTTCCAGGATGGATCCACGGTCGCCTGGCTGATCGGAGAGAGCTTCATCATGGACCATTCGAAGCGGTCGATTGTGCCCGAACGTCTGGCTGATCGTCTACTCGACAGGGCCGAGAACGTGATCACCGAGGCCGATTATTTCGAACTGACTCACATGACCGACTCCGCTCTCACTGCCAAGGAGGTGCGCGAGCTGCCCAAGGTGTGGGCCCTGGGCGGTGACGGGGGCATGGGCGACATCGGATACCAGAACGTCTCCAAAGTCATCTTGCAGAACCGTCCCAATGTAAAGATGATCATGCTCGACACTCAGGTGTACTCCAACACCGGTGGGCAGAACTCGGATTCCAGCCCGATGCTGGGTGGCGGCGACATGAATCAGTTCGGCGTTGCTTCGCAGGGAAAGCTCACCGAGAAGAAGAGCGTTGCCGAGTCCTTCATCGGCGGCCATGGTTCCGCCTACGTGGCGCAGGTGTCGATGGCGAACACAGCCCAGTTCTACCGGGCCATCCTCGAGGGACTCGACTATCGCGGCACCGCCTTCATCCAGTCGTTCACAACCTGCCAGCCCGAGCACGGGGTGGCCGACAACGTGGCGACCATCCAGGCCAATCGAGTGAGGGACGCCAGGGGTATGCCCCAGTTTGTGCACAACCCTGCAGCCGGCGAGACGTATGCGGAAACGCTCGACCTCGCTGGGAACCCGAACCGAAGTCGTGACTGGGCGAGGTTGACGTCAAAGGCAACCCACGAGGAGTACAACTACACGGTCGCCCATTGGGCCACCACCGAGGCCCGCTTTCGGAGGCACTTCCGTCCGGTCGACGACACCGCTGGGCTAATCCACCTCGACGACATCCTGGTGCTCATCACCCAGGACGACATTGTTCAGCGCCACGTCCTCGACTCCACCCATCCCTCGTACGTGCCCGACTTTGGTGTGTACATCGAGGTCGACAATGGCGATGCCGGCTCGAGTTCGATGGCCTTGTCCCGCCAGATGGTGCTGTTCTGCGTGGAGCGCAGGAAGGCGTGGCGCTTGATGCAGAGCAGGGCGGGCATCATCAACCCCGACTACGAGGCGCAGAAGGCAGTGCGGGCTGCTCTCGAGGAGGAAGACGTAAATGGGGATCGCATCGGCATTGCGAAGGAGCGGTTCGCCGAGGAACTGGCCGCCCTGAGTTTGTAGCCCACACGTCCGAGCGTCTTGCCGGACGTGCCCCCGGCGGGGCCCGACGCCGGCATTGAGATCAATGTCCTCACCTTCTGGAGCCCCCGTTTTCAGCCGCGACGCCGGTCGTAGTGTTTAGTCCCGCCAGACCTCGTCGACGTTGGAAACGTCGACCAGCCGACCGTCGATGTACGTAGCGATAACGTTCGCATCTCGAAGTTGATCGGGGGTGGACTGGAGGGGGTTTCGGTCGAGGATCACGAAATCTGCCGGGCTGCCTACCGCCAACGGGGTCGGTTCGTCGATTGCGGCGGCGGCTCCACTGGTGAAGAGAGCCAGGGCCTCCCCGGCGCTGAGGCCCTGGTCGGGCACGATGCCGCAGCGGTCCCTGGCCGCCGCCATACCCCACAGCGGATGGGGCGGCTCAACCGGGCAGTCGCTTCCGCCGGCCAGCGGCACCCCGCCGTCGGTCAGGGTTCGTAACGGATAGGTGAGAGACAGACGCTCGCGGCCCACCCGGTCCTCCAGCCATTCGGTTTCGGACGC
>Ga0255057_10000594_pt1 | contig 20467 bp, 14 predicted proteins | sample Cases_109_6_MG_FD_189022 | JGI IMG/M metagenome (GOLD analysis project Ga0255057, IMG submission 189022) | Seawater microbial communities from Amundsen Gulf, Northwest Territories, Canada - Cases_109_6 | ecosystem: Environmental > Aquatic > Marine > Gulf | place: Canada: Northwest Territories... | reverse complement strand
CCGGTAGGCCTCGGTGGATCGATGGTCGGTGATCGGTCGAACCTCATCCGAGACCATGGCGGCGAACTCGGCAAGGACCGAGTCGTCGATCGACACGGCCGAATTGAGCATGGCCTCGGCCCCGACCGCGCGAATCGGGGTCGGGGCGACCGAGCCGAGGGCCACCCGGAACCCGTCCTCACCCCGCGCCACGACACAGCTCACCGTGGCGATGACCATGGCGTTGCGCACCCCGACCTTGGCGAACTCCTGCACCGCCGGAGCGTCGTCGGGGACCACGATCGCGGTGATGATTTCGTCGGGAGCAAGGGCGGTCTGCTTCACCCCGACGAAGAATTCGTCCCACGGCACGGTGCGACTGCCCCGGTCACGGGAGGCGACTTCAATCGAGCCGTTCATGGCGGCAATCCAGGGCAGCCCATCCCCGGCCGGGCTTGCCGTGCCGACATTGCCACCAAGTGTCCCAGCAGCACGGATCTGCGGAGAACCGATCGTCGCTGCCAGCTGGGCGAGAGCCCGGTGTGGGCCTTCCTCGAGGCGCGCCCAGGTGACGGCGGCTCCGATGCGCCGATCCGTCCATTCCAACAGCTCCTCGCAGTGGCTGACCGAGATCACTCCCGCCGGTCGGTGGTAGGCGAGGTTGACCTCGACCATGAGGTCGGTCCCCCCGGCGAGCAGCTCGGCGCCCGGGTCGCCGGCCTTGGCATCGAGGGCGGTCGCGAGGTCTCTAGCGGCCACGAAATCCATCGACGTAAGTTAATCGCTCGGCGGGTCTGGCCTATCTGCGCGGCCGTGGAGTGTCCTCTTGGGCCGATCCCATTCGTAGGTAGGGTGAGCGCGGGAACGCCCGCACCAACGTGAGGAGCACTCATGAGTCAGTACCTGTTGGCTACGTATGCCGTGGAGGGTGAGGTTCCCGGGGCGCCGATGACGCCCGAGGACATGGCGACATTCATGGAAAAGGTCATTGCTCTTGAAGCTGAGATGGACACCAGCGAAACGTTCGTCTTCGGTGGGGCACTCCATGGCCCCGACGCCGCGACCGTCGTCCACTCGAGCGAGGGTGACCCGATCATGACCGACGGCCCGTTCGTCGAGTCGAAAGAGCACATCGGCGGCTTCTACATCATCAACGCCGACGACCTCGATGAAGCCCTGGCCTGGGCCGGCAAGACCGCCGATGCAACCGGCCATCCGATCGAGGTCCGCCCATTTCGAGCGACCGGGCGCGTCGAAGACTGGCGCGGCGAGGGGTGACTCCGACCGTCGCCCACCCGGAAGCGACAGATGTCGAGAGCGTCTTCCGTGAGGTGTACGGCCAGGCGGTGGCGACGCTGGTCCGCGTCTTCGGCGATATCACGCTTGCCGAAGACGCGGTCCAGGACGCGTTCGTGGTCGCAAGTGACCGGTGGCGGAGCGACGGTATCCCACCCAACCCGGCGGGGTGGATCGTCACGACCGCACGAAACCGTGCCATCGACGTTCTTCGCCGTTCGGCCCGAGGACGGGAGCTCCATGAACAGCTTGGTGCGGTCACCAGCGAAGAGGTTGGCTCCGGCGCTGAGGGCCGGGAAGAGGACGGACCGGTGAGGGACGACCAACTCCGACTCATCTTCACCTGCTGCCATCCGTCGTTGCGAACCGAGCACCAGGTCGCCCTGACCTTGCGACTGCTTGGCGGCCTGGGTGTGGATGAGGTGGCCCGCTCGTTCCTGGTGAGCGAATCGGCGATGGCGAAGCGTCTCGTCAGGGCCAAATACAAGATCAAGGCAGCCAACATCCCGTATCGAGTGCCCGCAGAAGCCGACCTACCCGATCGACTCCGCTCTGTCCTGTCGGTTCTGTACCTCATCTACAACACCGGGCTCGACGATCCGGAGCAGGCCTCGCTGCGGAGCGATGCGATTCGGCTGGCCCGCGCTCTGGTCGACCTGATGCCCGATGAGCCCGAAGCCGCAGGCCTGCTCGCACTGATGCTGCTCAGCGAGTCGCGGGTGCCGGCCCGAACAGCCGACGGGGCCCTGGTGCTCCTGCGCGATCAGGACCGGTCCGAGTGGGACCGCACGATGATCGAAGAGGGACAGGGAATCGTGCGCGCCTGCATTCGCCGCGACCGACCGGGCCCCTACCAACTCCAGGCCGCGATCCAGGCCGTGCACTGCGACGCAGACTCGGTCGATGTAACCGACTGGCCCCAGATCGTTGCTCTCTACGATCATCTGTTCTCGGTCATGCCCACGCCGGTGGTTGCACTCAACCGGGCCATCGCCATCGCCGAGGTCGAGGGTCCCGGGGCTGCGCTCACTGCGCTCGACACAATCGCACCCGCCCTCGACGACTATCACCTGATGCACGCTGCCCGCGGCACAACGCTGCGGCGGCTTGGACAACGGGTGGCAGCGAAGGCCGCTTTCGAGCGCGCCGTCATCCTCGCAGCCACGGAAGCGGACCGGCGGTTTCTCGCGCAGCAGATCGAAGAGTTGGCCGAGGACGCCCTCCGCTAGGAGGCTGTTGAACAATCCACAAGCGGGCAGTTGCACCCGGGAGATTCCGGGTCAGCCCACCACCAGGCCCTGCGGCTGCCCGTGGCACTCGTCATTGTTCAACGCCTCCCTAACCGAGCAGCCGTCGCGATGCGGCATTGTGCTCCTCGAGCAGGCGTGGCAGCTCGACATCGACCAGCTCTCCATCGCTAACAACCGCCCGTCCGTGGACGTAGGTGTAGTCAACGGTGACCGGGGCGGCAAAGAGCACCGCGGCCAGCGGGTCGTTTAGGGCACCGGCGTATCCGATGCGGTCCAGCGAGATCGCGGTGAAATCTGCTGCCTTTCCCACCTCGAGGGAGCCGACGTCGTCCCGGCCGAGCACCGAGGCGGATCCACGCGTCGCCAGGCGCAACGCCTCTCTGGCCGAGAAGAAAGGGCCGTCTTCTCCGGCGGCGGCAAGTCGCGCCAGGAGCATCGCCTGTCTGGCCTCCCCGAGCAGGTGACTGCCGTCGTTGCTTGCCGAGCCATCGACCCCGAGCCCGGTGCGCACTCCGGCGTCGAGGTAGGCCCGCAACGGAGCGATGCCGGAGGCCAGGCGCATGTTGGACGTCGGGCAGTGCGCCACCCCGGTTCCCGACGACGCCATCCGGCCGATCTCGGACTCGTCGACGAAGATTCCGTGGGCGTACCAGACGTCGTCGCCGGCCCAGCCGAGATCCTCCATCAGCTCGACGGGTCGCATGGCGAAGAGCCCGATGCAGTAGCCCTCCTCGTCGAGAGTCTCGGCCACGTGGGTGTGGAGCTGCACACCGTGTGTCCTGGCAAGATCGGCCGCCTCGCGCATCAGATCGGGGGTCACCGAGAATGGCGAGCATGGGGCGACATTGACCCGCAGCATCGCACCGGGGCTTGGGTCGTGATACTCCTCGATGGCTCGAGCGGTATCGGTGAGGATGTCGTCTTCGTCTTCGACGACCGAATCCGGGGGCAGCCCGCCCTTGCTCTCCCCGAGGCTCATCGAGCCGCGGGCAAGATGGACGCGAAGCGGGATCGTCTGGGCGGCGCGGACCTGGTCGTCGAATGACGATCCGTTTGGGTACAGGTACAGGTGATCCGACGACGTGGTGCACCCCGACAGCGCCAGCTCGGCAAGGGCAACCTGGGTTGAGACGGCCACATCGTCGGGAGTCATCCGTGCCCAGATCGGATACAGGACGCCAAGCCAGTCGAAGAGACCGGCGTCCTGGGCAACGGCCCGAGTGAGGGTCTGATAGAAGTGATGGTGGGTGTTGATCAGCCCCGGGATGACGACGTGGCCGCTGAGATCGAGGACCTCGTCGGCATCATCAGGCAGGTCGGAGGAGGCTCCAACCTGCTCGATCCATCCGTCGACGGCGTACAGCCCACCGTCTTCGATCTCGGTGCCGGCATCGTCCATCGTGGCCAGGACGGTGGCGTGTTTGATCAGCAGGCTGGTCACGGGCGTGAAGGTAGTAGCTCAAGCGAGAGTCATCGGTTGCCAGTTGCCAGCCATCGGCCTGAGCCGGTACTTGATACTTGATACCGATCGAACCCTCAGGGGCTGACTGGAACCTGCAGGGTCAACTCCGGAGACAGGGTCTCGACACTCCACACGCCCAGCCACCGCGAGACCCCGTCGCCGCCCGTGAAGTCCTGCACGATGCGCAGGGCGGCGCCGCCCTCGTCGAGCCAGATGTCGGCCCGATCGCGACCCTGGATAAGGGCAAGGCGCACCGTGGGTGTATCGGCAATCATCTCGTACCCGACGACCGCGGCATCTCCGTCGAGCACGAGCGCCGCGGCACTCTGAGCCATCGACCAATCGGACAACGGCCCCACCACGGTCCACTCGAACCCCGTCGCTTCCTGCCAATTCCCGTCGTCGGCCTCGTAGAAGCTGCCGACATCGGGGTGGAAGATCTGGCGAAGCCCTTCCGGGTCCTCCCAGATCACCAGGTTGTCGTAGTAGGTGATCTTCATCGCCTGCGCCAGACGATCGGTGTCGAACCCTTCGGCGACGATGAGCTCCTCGCCGTCGATGAGCGACAGACAGCTGGTGATCCGCGCCCGGTCATACGGTTGCACCCCGGAGACGACCATCGGCTTCAGCTCGGCAACCGAGGGGAAGTCGACGGGTCGTTTGATAGGGGCGCTGGCCGGAAGGTGGAATCCCTCGGGCAGGGATGGCACCACGAGCGTCGGCGAAGCTTCACTAGCAGCGCCTACCGTCGTTGTCGTTGCGGTGGTGAAGCCCTCGACGGCGGCGCTCAGGTGGGGCGTTTCGGCGCGAGCGGATGCACAAGCGGTGACAAGGACCGCAAGGAGCAAGAGTGGCACCCAACGCGTCATAGTCAATGATCGGAAGCGACCTCGCCCGACTGAATGCTCGATTTCCAGGTTTTACAAGGTTTTCGCGGTCTCGGCCGGCGCCGGTCCACGATTGCTGCGCTGAAAGGAATTGGCTCGTCGGTAGAGTCCCTCAGAGCCACAGCCACGGCCGAAAGGAGCCCACCGAACCGTGATCGAGGCCTACCACCGCCCGTCGACCCTCGAGCAGGCCCTCGACCTGCTCGACTCAGACCATGCCGCCGTGCTTGCCGGGGGAACCTCGCTCATCGCCGGCGACGGCCCGGACGCCGTCGTCGACCTCCAGGACCTCGGGCTCGACAGCATTGCACTCGATGGGGATCGGCTCGCGGTCGGAGCCATGACCAGGCTCCGCGACTTCGCCGCATCCGATCTGGTGCCACAGCCGCTGCGCCAGCTCGCCATGCGCGAGGCCCCGAACACGATTCGCAACGCAGCGACGATTGGGGGCACCGTTGCTTCTGGAGACCCGGAGAGCGAGCTGATCGCCGGTCTCCTGGTCTATGAATCGGCCGTGACCATCACCGGCCACCACGGCGAATCGACGACCGGCCTTGCCGATTATCTGAGCGCTCGCCCGCACGGGCTGATCACCGGGGTCTCAATCGCAACCAACGGAACCGCAAGCGCGGCGCGAACCGGGCGCACTCCTGCGGATCGACCCATCGTGCTGGCCGTGGCGCGACGCAGCGAGACCGGAACGATCCTGCTCGCCCTCACCGGCGTCGACTCGGCCCCGGTCCTGATCGATGCCGAAGCCATCTCGAGCCTGGATCCGCCGGCCGACTTCCGAGGATCGGCCGAGTATCGCCTCCATCTCGCCGGGATCCTGAGCGGCAGAGCGATCGCCGGGCTCGACCACAGACCATGAAGATCAACCTGACACTCAACGGCGAGCCGACCGCGATCGAGTGCCAGCCGCACGAGCTGCTGCGCACCGTGCTCCGCCGTCACGGCCTGTTCAGCGTTCGGTTCGGATCCGACACCGGGGAGACCGGAGCCGCTGCCGTTCTCGTCGACGGCCGCCTCGTGTCCGCCGATGTGCTGCTGGCCGCCCAGGTGGACGGCCACACGGTCGACACCGTGGAGGGACTCGCCAAGCCGCAGAGCGTCCATCCGATCCAGAGCGCATTCATCGAGTCCGGCGCCATGCAATCCGGCTATTCCAGCCCGGCCCAGATCCTCGCCGCCAAGGAACTGCTCGACGCCGAGCCCAATCCAACCGAGGACGAGGTGCGGGATGCGCTGACGGGAGTCCTCGACCGCGAGACCGGCTATCTGCGGCCGGTCCACGCCATCTTCCGCGCCGGTGCTGTCCTCCGCGGTGAGGATGTCGACGACATCTCCCTCGCATACGTTGCGCCCCTCACCGATCCACTGCTCGCCGACGACGGGGCTGCCGACCCGACCGGCCTTCCCGTGCTGTCGCCGCGGGTCGTCCCCAGCCCCGAGGTTCCCCAGACCGCGGTCGTCGGCCAGCCCGAGCCAAAGGTGGACGCCCTGAAGCTGGCCAAGGGCTACCCGGCGTTCGTCGATGACATCGAAATCCGGGGCATGCTCCACGCCAAGGTGCTGTACAGCCCCCACGCCCACGCCAGGATCACATCGATCGACGACTCGAGGGCCCGAGCCTTACCCGGGGTGCGTGCGGTGCTGCATCACGAGAACGTGGCACGGGTTCGCTACGCATCCGGCGGGCAGAGCTATCCCAACCCCCTCCCCTACGACCAGGTGAGCTTCGACGACAAGGTCCGCTACGTGGGCGACCGGGTTGCCGCCGTCGCCGCCGACACACCCGAGATCGCCATGGCCGCCCTCGATCTGATCGCCGTCACCTACGAGGTGCTCCCCGCCGTCTTCGACGAGAGCGATGCGATCGCCGATGGGGCGCCGGTCATCCACGACGAGCCCGAAATGGAAGGCGCCCACAACGCTGCGCGCAACATCGTGCATCACATCGCAGCCGACACCGGAGACGTCGACGCCGCCTTTGCCGGCGCCGACCACGTATTCGAACAGACGCTGCGAGTGCACCAGGTACAGCAGGCGCCCATCGAGCCCCACATCGCCATTGCGTGGTGGGATAGCGACGAGCGCATGGTGATCAGGACCTCGACCCAGGTCCCGTTCCACACCCGCCGCATGGTGGCACCCCTGCTCGGCCTGCCGGTGAAGCGGATCCGGATCATCAAGCCTCGCATCGGCGGCGGTTTCGGGGTCAAACAAGAGATGCTCATCGAGGACATCGTCGGTCATCTGACCATGGCGACCGGCAAGCCGGTGCGCCTCGAGCTGACCCGTGAAGAAGAGTTCATCTCGAGCAGAACTCGCCACCCCCAGACCATCACCTACAAGACCGGAGTCAGCAACGACGGCAGGCTGGTCGCCCAGGAGATGCGCATCGTCGCCAACACCGGTGCCTACGGCACCCACGGGCTCACCGTGCAGATGGTCACCGGGCTGCGCGGCCTCAGCTCCTACAACGCCCCCAGCAAGCGATTCCGCTGCGACGTCGTCTACACCAACATCCCGGTGCCCGGCGCCTACCGCGGGTACGGAGCCCCCCAGGCGCTGTTTGCCCTGGAGGCCCACATGGAGGACATCGCCGCCCAGCTTGGGATGGACGCCATCGAGTTCCGGCGCCTCAACTGGACCGGTGTCGGCGACCCGATCGACATCGCATCAAGCCTCGGTGAGGGCGACGTCGACGCCGAGGTCGTACCGGTGATCACCTCCAGCGGCCTCGAGGAGTGTGTGGCCCAGGGCCAGCGTGCGATCGGCTGGGAGCGGCGCAACGACCCGGGTTGGGCCCAGCCGGCGGATCGGCCCAACATCAGGCGCGGCCTTGGCTTCGCCATGTGCATGCACGGCACCGCCATCCCCGGCCTGGACATGGGCGCAGCCAGCATCAAGATCAACGACGACGGTTCGTTCAATCTGCTCTTTGGCGCCACCGACCTCGGCACCGGTGCCGACACCGTGCTTGCCCAGATCGCAGCCGAGGTGCTCGGTGTTCCCCTCGACGACATTCTGGTGTATGCCGCCGACACCGACATGACACCTTTCGACACCGGGGCTTACGCTTCGAGCACAACGTATATCTCGGGCATGGCCGTCAAGCACGCCGCAGAGGAAGCGCGCAAGCTCGTGGTGGAACGGGCCGCTCGGATGTTGAAGACCACTCCCGGCAGCATCGAACTGCACGATGCCCACGCCTGGGCCACCGACGGCCGTTCGGTCAGCATGGGCGACATCGCCCTCAACAGCCTGCACCAGACAGACCAGCATCAGATCATGGGCACCGCCTCATACGTATCGCCGGAGTCGCCGCCTCCGTATGCCGCCCAGTTCGCCGAGGTCGAGGTCGACATCGAGACCGGCCAGGTCACCGTCAACTCGCTGATCATGGCCGTGGACTGCGGGGTTCCGATCAACCCGGTGACGGCATCTGCCCAGGTGGAGGGTGGAATGATCCAGGCGCTCGGATACGGGCACTGCGAGGAGATGGCCTATGACGAAGAAGGGCGCATGGTCAACGCGTCCTTTGGGCCGTACAAGATCTACCGCGCCGATGAGATGCCGCGCATCGAGGCAATCCTCGTGCAAACGATGGAGAAGAGCGGGCCCTTTGGCGCCAAGGCCGTCGCCGAGATACCCAAGGACGGTGTCGCACCGGCTATCCGCAACGCGGTGGCCGACGCCACCGGGGCCAGGATCGATGCCATCCCGTTGACACCAGAGCGGGTGTGGCGCGCCCTGCAGGCAGTTTGAGGCTGCGATGGCGGCCACCGGGCACCGGCATCTTCTCGACGAGATGTCTGCGGCTGTGTCTGCCAGCAAGCCGGTAGTCCTCGCCACCGTCGTCGCCACCCGTAGATCGGTGCCACGCCATGCCGGGACCAAGATGCTCGTCTATGGGAAGGGTGAGCAGTCGGGAACGATCGGAGGGGGCGAGTTGGAGGCTCGCGTCATCGACGATGCCCTCCAAGCCCTGCGCACCGGAAAGACCCGCCTGGAAACCTACGCCCTCGTTGATCCCGATCGCGGCGACCCCGGTGTCTGCGGTGGGGAAATGACCGTCTACCTTGAGCCCTATATGCCCCCACACACTGTTCTCGTCATCGGCATCGGCCACGTCGGCCAGGCCGTGGTCGACCTGGCCCATTGGCTCGGCTATCGGACCATCGCCAACGACGACCGGCCGGATCGGGTCACGGAAGATGTTGTCCCCGACGCCGACGAGCGCTTCACGGGAACGGCTGCGGAGGCGTTGGCGGCGAACCCGGTGACCGAAGACACGTCGATCGTTCTGGTGTCGCGCAGCGTCGAGGTCGACGTCGACGCCATTCCCCAGCTGCTGGCGACACCCGCCCGCTACATCGGGGTCATGGGCAGCGACCGGCGCTGGACCACCACCCGGCGCCGGCTGGTCGACAGCGGTGTGGCAGAGGCCGATCTGGACCGTATCCACGTGCCGGTAGGCATCGAGCTCGGTGCCGAGACCGTCGAGGAGATTGCGGTGTCGATCCTCTCCCAGATCATCAAAGAGACCAGGTCGGACGCCGCCGGGGACGGGTGATGGATGAGCTCGTCGTGCTACGCGGTGGAGGCGATCTCGGGACGGGAACGGCATGGCGCCTGCACCGCGCAGGATTCCCCGTGATTGTGCTCGAGATCGAGCACCCGCTCACGGTTCGGCGCAGTGTGGCGTTCTCTACAGCCGTCACCGACGGTTCGATCACCGTCGAGGGTGTGGAAGGAGTGCTCGTGGACGGCCATGACGCCGCGCGCGACGTAGCCGGCGAGGGTGGCGTCGCCGTGCTGGTCTCTGCGTCCGTACCCGTATTCGAAGAGCCGCCTGCGGTGCTGGTCGACGCCCGGATGGCCAAGGAGCCGCTCGACACCACCCGCGACCAGGCCGGGCTCGTCATCGGTCTCGGCCCCGGATTCGTCGCCGGCGCAGACACCGACGCCGTCGTCGAGACCAACCGGGGCCATCGGCTCGGCAGGGTGATCTGGAGCGGTGCCGCCGAGCCGGACACCGGGGTCCCGGGAACCCTGGGTGGCGAATCGGAGCGCCGCCTCGTCCGAGCCGACATCGCCGGTACGGTGCGATGGGAGGTCGCCATCGGTGATCTCGTTGCACAAGGTGATCCCCTGGGCCGGGTCGGCGAACGGCCGGTGACCGCACCAATCGGCGGGGTGGTTCGCGGTCTCATCGCCGAAGGACCGGTCAAGGCCGGTCTCAAGGTTGGCGATATTGATCCAAGGGGGGACCAGTCGGTCTGCCACGAGATTTCTGACAAGTCTCGATCGGTCGCCGGCGGAGTACTGGAAGCGGTGTTGACTTGGCTGGACCAGCCCTAATCGAGCACTGGCCGGAGCGATTCGGCCTCGGCGAGCGAGAGTTGGTTTCGTTCGTGGGTGCCGGGGGCAAGACGACCCTGATGCTCGGCCTGGGGGGCGATCTTGCAGACGCCGGGCGCCGTGTCGTGATCACCACCACCACCAAGATGGGCACAGAGCAGATCCAGCCCCCCGTCGTGGGTTCGGTCGCCAACGTCGAGGCCAACTTCGGGCGACGACCCGGGCCGATGTTCGTCGTGCGGCGCGACGTGGATTCGAAGGTGACGGGCCCCTCGCCGTCGGAGATCAACGAGCTGTTCAGAGACAGCTCGGTCGAGTACATCCTCGTGGAAGCCGACGGGGCTCACGGCCGATCACTCAAGGTGCCTGCCGACTTCGAGCCGGTCATACCAACCGCCTCCACCACCGTCGTCCCGGTGGTTGGGATCGATGCCATTGGATCGTCGATAGCCTCGGCATGCCATCGTCCCGAACGGGTGGCCGAGCTTTTAGAAAGGCCGGTAACCCACCATTTGGAGCCGGCCGACGTGGCAAAGGTGATCACCAGTGCCCGGGGCGGAATGAAGGACGTGCCCGCCGCCGCCAAGGTGGTGGTCGCCGTCACCAAGGTCGGCTCGAGCGACATGGACACCGCCCGTCAGCTCTCGATTCTCATCACCAAAGACCCTGACATCGAGCGGGTCGTGGTGGTGCCCCGGTTCTGAGGCTCTCGTTCAGGGCGACCAGCTCGGCCGATCCTCGGTCCGCACCACAAACCTGAGGCCAGACCAGGTGTCGTCGATTGCGGCGACCTTGTTGTCGACGAGCCCGGCCTCGAGCCCCAGGGTTTGCACCTGGGCGAAGTCGAGGTCGGTCTCGACTCCCGACGCCTGTTTTGGCCAGGCCACCCACAGGGCTCCGTCGGCGGGCAGCACGGCGACCGCCCGCAAGAAACGCACATCCAGATCCGTGGCGGTGGTGGCAAAGGTGATCAGCACCTCGCAGGCAGTTCGCGGCGAACGGACCAATGTCGCACCACTGGGAAGGGGCCCGAGCAGCTCGGCAAGGGAGTCGGGTGCGCCATAGGTCCCCACCCGGTCGCCCTGCCTGATGCCGAGCTTGCGGGTGAGCGGTGTTCCCAAGGAGCCCGTGGTCATGCGCCGATCTCGTTCGTGTCCTCGAGCATTCTGGCTGATATCGGCGCCACATGGTGTGCATATGTCCACACCAGCGGTGGATCACACTTGTGGGTCGGTGACGAAGGTGCCGCTGGGACCGCCAACCGACACCCGCGGCAGGTGCCGCATCGAGCCGGCGATGCCCTGCAGCACCGTGTACAACACGGCCGCCGGCTGCAGCGACACAGCCGCACCATCGGAGGCACCCATGGAGACCTCGGTGGCTGCAAAGGTCTGCGGATCGAGGGTTGCAGTGGCGACCGGACCGGTGTACTCGATGGCCCCGTTGAGGGAGAGCCGGTGGGTTGCGCCATCGAACCGACCCTCGATGCTGTCGTCCTCGAAGATCATGAAGGCGTTGTCGTCTTCACCCTCGAACTCATCCCGGTTGAGGTAGAGGCGAGGCTTGTCCTCGTACGGCACCCCCGAGGTGGGGCAGGCGGTAACGCAGTTTCCGCACTCGTTGCAGAAGTCCGTGAGCACGGCGATCTGGTACTGCTGGTCGGCGACAAACGGCGCGATGCCGCTACTTCGACCGTCAGGACCGAGCACCGGGACGTCGAACCGCAGCGGATCCATCTCGTAGGTCACCAGTGCCATGTTGGGACAGACCCCGACGCACAGGCTGCACACGACGTCACAGTCGATGCAACGATGGGCCTCTTCCGCGGCCTGCTCGTCGGTGTAGCCGACGACGGTTTCCTCGAAGTTGTCACGCTGATCGAGCGGGGTGTGCTCGATGGGAACCCGGTACTCGCGCCTGGAGCGGCGGATGACCAGATCGTGGAGATCCATCTCGGGCACCACGCGTTGGCGTGCCGGCTCCCCGGCCCCAAAGGCAGCGACGATCGAATCGGCGACCGCCTTGCCATCGCCGGCAGCCCTGACGATCGACGACGGGCCATCGTCGGCCACGTCTCCACCGGCGTAGACACCAGGCACCGAGGTCTCGAAGGTGTCGGAATCGACGGCGATGTAGCCGCGATCGGTGAGCTCCGGAATGTCTTCGCCGAAGAAGTCGAGGATCGAATGTTGGCTGATGGCAAGCAGCAGGGTGTCGATCGGGATCTCGAACTCGGAGCCGGCAACGTCGTGGGGAATCTTTCGTCCCGAGGCATCCCGGTCGCCGCGGTATTCGGTCCGGGTGCACAACAGGCCGGTCACCCTGCCGTCGGACACCACAAGACCCGACGGTGTTGCCATCTCAATGATGTTGATTCCCTCCTCGATGCAGGCATGGATCTCCTCGGGGTCTGCCGGCATTTGATCGATGCTGCGCCGATACACCAGCGCTACCTCCGACGCCCCGACCCGCACAGCAGAGCGAACACAGTCCATCGCGGTGTCCCCGGCGCCGATGACCGCGACCCGGTCCCCGATCGGCATGGGGTGCTCCTCCCGCACGCTGCGCAGGAAAGTGATCCCGGGCACGACGCCATCGCTGTCATCGCCGTCGACGCCGAGTAGCTTGGCCAGCTGAGCACCGACGGCGATGAACACCGCGGCGAATCCGTCGTTGCGCAGACTGCTCAGCGTGAAGTCGACTCCTGCGGTCATGTCGTATTGGATGTCGACGCCGAGCTCGTCGAGGATCGCCATGTCCTGGGCGATCTGGGCGTCGGGGAGCCGATACTTGGGGATGGTGCCGCCGACCATGCCCCCCGCGTACGCCTGGGTCTCGAAGATGGTGACGTCGAAGCCTGCGTAGCCGAGCCCCTGGGCCGCAGCCAGCCCCGAAGGGCCGGCGCCGATGATGGCGACCCTGCCGGTCGCCCGCTCCACCCTCGGAAACATCACCGGTGTCTCCTCGTGGTCCATGATGTATCGCTTGATCTGTCGGATTGCCAGCGGCTCGTCGTAGTGGGTGCGCACGCAGGTGTTCTCGCACAGGTGGTCGCACACCCGCCCCAGGATGGAGGGCAGCGGATTGTCGGCACGGGTGATCTCGATCGCCTCGAGGAGGTTGCCGTCGCGCACGGCCCGCATGTAGGCGGGAACATGCTGGTCGACGGCGCACCCGTCGACACACGGGGCCTCGATGCAGTCGAACAGGTCGAGCTCACGGTCGGTCTTGGAGCGGTCCATGCGGAACGAGTGTTTCTGGTACCGCCAGTCGGTGCGCACCGCATCGGCGTAGTCCCGCAGGTTGAGCCTGGCCAATACCTTGATGGCCTGTACCACCAGCGCCTTGCGACGCACATCGTCGAGTCCATGTCCGTTCGCCCATTGAGCGATCAGGCCCGAAATCGGCTCGCCATTGGTCCTGGTGCGCAAGTCTTCCCCGAGTTCCTCGCACGCCTCGAGGCTGAGGTTGAGCCCGGTGTCGGTGAGCGCCGAGGTCCACAGCGTCTTGGCGAACTCATCGAACCGCTCACCGGTCACCGCGGTACGGGCGATGAAGTCGGTGATGTCCCCGGCGCCAACCTTGTCGGTCGCCTCCCGCACCTGCTCCATGTATTGGATCATGCGGAGGTAGCCCCCGGATTTGAGCAGGTCGGAGCAGGTCGTGATGGTCTTCATCCCGCCGGCGAGCAGGTCGGCGACGTTGAAGGCGTCGGCGCCGCCTGCGAACGAGAACAGCAGGTCGCCGCGGAACTCCTCGTTGAGCAGGTTGGCCAGATTCGTTGTCACCGGGTGCAGCGCCCGGCCCGACAGGTACATCATCGGATCGTCCGGGAACACGGTTCGCCAGTTGTTCACCTCGAGGGTGTTGGTGAGCTTGAGCCCGAAGGTCAGGTCGCGCTGGCGGGCGACCCGGCGCAGGTTGTGGAGCATCGGGACCGCATCGACGTACCGCAGGTCGTGGCCGAACGCCTCGTCCGGTATCGGGATGTCGTCGAAGCCGAGGTCGTCGTTCACGATGGCTCGTACCCGATCGGCACCGAGCAGGGTCGGGTTGATCTTCACCGAGGAGTGCAGACCCCGCTCTTCGAGCAGGTAGATCATGATCTTCTCGATCTCGTCGGGTGGACAGCCATGCATCGTCGACAGCGTGATGGTGTTGGAGACCTGGGCCGGGATGTCGACGTCTGCGATCTCCGGGTACCGCTTGGCGACGATGTCGATGTAGGCGGGCAGGTATGCGGAGGCATCCCGCATCACGTCGAGGTACCACTGGACGTTTGGCTCGAGGATCCCCGCCAGGTTGTAGCCCACGCTCATGTTGAAGATCATTCCGGGATCCGGGGTCTCGAACCCGAGCTTGTGGTGGAGTGCATAGATCAACACCCAGGCCCGCAGATACTCGTCGAAGGACTCGTGGACCTTGAGCTCCTGGGACCACTCGACGTTGTAGCCCTCGTCCTGGCAGTCGATGCATGGCTTGTTGATCTCGAGCTCGTCGAGCGTCTGGACGGTCTTCAGCTCGAGGAACCGGGCTCCGACCAGCCAGGAGACGATGATGTTTTGTGCCATCTGGCTGTGCGGCCCGGCGGCGACGCCGAACGGGGTGTCCATGTCCACCCCGTATTTCTCGATGCGGAACGGGTCATCGGGGCTGGGCACGAAGAATGCCGACTGCGGGATGCCGAAGAGCTGGTCCTTCTGCTCGAGCTCGTCGAACACCCAGTCGGTGAGTGCTTCCATCGAGATTGGTTGGAATCGGTCGCCCATCGTTCTCCTAGCTGATCACAGTCTGACGTGGAGCCGCTCGGCCTGCTCCGCCGCCTTTGCTCGCACCTCGGCGGCGTCGACCCTGGTGGGTGCCCCGTCGCGGTAGATCACCTCGCCGTCGACCTTGACCTGGAGCGGCCTGATCCCCGGGGTAAACGCGATGTGCCAGGGGTCCATCGGGTCGTAGGACCAGGTCACCTCGTCGTTGCGGGCCTCCGGCATGATGCTCCATCCGGTCTCGAGCCACGACCAGGCGTCGTCGGGACCGCAGGTGACATCGACCGAACGTTGCATCACGTAGGCAAGACGGAAGGGCTCGATCATGTTGCCGCCGATGCCGTCGGTGCCCAGGGCCACCGGGTTGGCGAAACGGGCCGGGTTTGCGTAGCCGACCTCGTTGTTCAGGTTCGACCTTGGATTGTGCAGGATCGTGCCCCGCAGCGTGTGGTCTGTCGGTAGGTGCACGCAATGGGCCAACAGCCAATCGTCGTTGGTGAGGCCATCCAGCCTTTGCGGAGCGTCGATGTCGCCGACCCCCTCGGCAACGTGGATGTGGACGCCAACGTCGAGGTCGTCTGCCAGGGCCGCGGCCTGCGCCAGCGACTCATCGGTACAGGTGAAGGCGGCGTGGATGCCGACGAGGCCGTTCCCACCCGCCTTGATGAAGCGCTCGTTCTCCTCGAGGCCACGCTTGGCACCATCGGCCCCGTGCCGATCGGTGATGCCGTAGGCGCACAGCACCCTGACCCCGACCTCGGCACAGGCCTCGGCGATGACGTCGAGGCTGCCCTCGATGGCGTTTGGGGACTCGTGGTGGTCGACGATGGCCGTGGTCCCGGATTCGAGGGCCTCGAGGGCGCCGAGCATGGCCGACCAGCGGATCATCTCCAGGTCGAGGGCGGTGTCGAGACGCCACCAGATCTGCTCCAGGATCTCCTGGAAACTGGTCGGTGTGCCCGGGGGCGGCGGCATGCCTCTGGCCAGGGACGAATACAGGTGATGATGGGCGCAAACCAAGCCGGGTGTCGTCACAGAGATTGGAGCCTCCTTCCCCGCCCTCAGTCTCGCAGGTACCACAGCGGGGTCGGTCGTAACAAGCTGCTTGCACCGGGGCCGGGCATCGGTCATCCTGGTGGGAAGACATGGGTACCTTGCACATCGCGATCGGTGGCGGCTCAGCTTTCCTCGTCCTGCTGGCAGTGAGCCGCGCTGTGGGTGGATCCATCGGGGCGGTGGTCCTGTTCCTCGCCCTCGTCGTCGCCACCTTGACGGTCGGCGTTGGCGCCGCCATCGGCATCACCAACTGGCAGGACCGGCGCGCCGCCGAGTTGGCGTGCAGCTCATGCCACCGCGAGATGACGCAGCTCGGTGATTACCGAGTTTGTGCAAACTGCGACCAGATCGTGGTCGGCAGCTGAAGAGGGTTCCGATTTCGAGACAGTTTCTCTACGCCAACAGAGACCCGATCTCGGATCCTTTCTTCACAGCGCTGCCGCCTGATCACCAAGCGCGTCGATCTCGGCGATGGTCGGTGTAGCGCCCAGATCGACGAGGATCTCTCGGGCTTCCCCGAGGCGGGCCGCCGCCTCATCGTTCCTGCCCAGAGAGAGCAGGCAACGGCCCGCCCCGTACAGGGCGAGGGCATGCTCTAAGACGTGGCCGTAGTCGGCCCAACTCGTGGCGAGCTCCTCGAACTGTTGCAGCGCTTGTTCGGTATCAGCGTGGGCCTCCGCAACGATGACCCTTGCCGTGTTCAGGCCGAGTTCACTGCGAATGTCCACCCCGTCCGGGGAGGCGCTGAGGGCGGCTGCCTCATCCACTTCTCCGGCCTCGACCAGGAGTCGCACCGCGTCGGCAACCTGCAGGTTTCGAAATATCGGCGACATATCGTCAGTTGCCGAGATGAACTCATTGATCAGCTGCACCGCCGCAGGCTCGTTGCCGCGGGCCACTTCCGTTCTCGCCGCAATCAGCAGCGCCGGCCCGAACTGCTGCATATCTCCGATCTGCCGCAACACCGGCAGATAGTCGCCTTGAAATGAGCTGGCCCTGGCGATGTCACCCCGCCAGACGGAGACGAGAGCCTGATAGCTCTGCGCCCAGGCATCCAATAGCACCGAACCATGTTTGCGGTCGAGAAGGGCGTCGCCGGTAGCCAGAACTTCATCCCAACGCCCAAGGTCGAACAGCGACCACATCGTCTCAGCGGTCGCCCACGACGTGTCACCTCCCCTCGCCTCGACACTCTCGATGCCCCGCTCATAGATGCTCTGCGCTTCTGCCGGCGAGCGCCCCTTTCTGGTGTAGTCCGCCAGGTTGACGTATGCGGTGAGCCGCATGACCGTTCGCCCGGCCGACGCATCCGCGATTGCAACGGATTCGCGCAGATCGGCCATGCCTCCGTCGACGTCCCCGGCATCGAATCGAGCAATGCCCCGAATTGAGAGGCCGCGAGCCTTCGACTCGTCGAGATCGAGACGTTCGGCGAGCTGGATGCCTCGTTCCGCCCACTCGGCCTGCTCTTCGAGGTCGCCCCGCAACATGTAGCCGGCGGCTCGCTCGAGATAGGCAGCGGCCAGATACTGCGACGGTGGCTGGGACTCCAGCAAGCGAATCGCTTGATCGAGGGCATCCTCACCGCCGGCGACCCCAAATGTCACGCGCTGTGCCTCTGACAGATACAGCCAGGCGCGTCCCGCGGTCACGGGATCCTCCGCCACCGACGCGAGCCGGGTGGCCTCTTCAAAGACCGGGATAGGCGGTCCGTGACCGAGATGCTCCTGCATGGCCTGACCGGACATGACCAAGAGGCCGGCTCGCGCCGGATCCTCCGGGTCCATCAAATCCAGCGCCTCCTGGTAGTAACGATCGGCACGGGCCGCATCGAGGCTCATGGCCCGATCACCGGCCATCACCAGGGTCCGCGTCGCTTGCTGCCGGAGTATCGCCGTGTCAGATTTGCCGGCGGCGTCGGCGAGCTCGAGGGCACTGAGGTAGTGGTGGGCAAGGAGCTCGGCGTGGTCCGAGGCGCGCTCCCCCGTAGTCGCTTCGATCCACACCGCGGCCATCCCATGCTTATCCACACGCGATTCCCTTGGGATCCTCCCGTAGGCCACATCCCGGGTGAGCGCATGCCAGAAGGCATACTCGCGCTCTCCCTCGACCGAAGAGTTCCGTACCGGGCGAATCCAGTCTCTTTCCACCAACTGTCTCAGTGCGCCTGACACGTCGGCCCCGTCCGCCATGTCGATGAGCGCTCCTTCCCAGAAGACCTTTCCCACCACCGAGGCATCCTGGATGACCATGCTCTCGTCGTCGGAAAGGATGTCGAGACGGGACCCGATCAACGCCTGCACGGTCTCCGGCACCGGGATGTCCTCGGCCGAGCTCTCATCGAGCTGGGCGCGGCCCTGGAGCATCCCCCGGTCGTTCAACATGCGGACGAACTCCTCCGCATAGAGCGGATTGCCGCCGGCACGATCGAGCAGTGCCTGCTGGGTCTCGGCGGGGAGCACCGCCTGTTCGAGCAATGCGGAAAGGAGCTTGGCGATGTGATCGTCGGTCAATGGTGCGAGCGATACCGTCGCCGAGTTCCGCTGGCCACCGCCCCACTCCGGGTGGGCCTCATACAGCTCGGGACGCGTGGTGCAGATGACCATGATTGGCACATCCGCCGACCAGACGAGTAGATCTCGCAAGAACTCGATGAGGGCGTCGTCTGCCCAGTGCAAGTCCTCGATCACCATGACCAGCGGCTGTGCCGCGGCGAGATCCTCGAGGAAGCGCCGCCACGCGCTGAACGCTTCCGAGCGGTCTCCGGGCTGCGCCTCGGAGCCGGTGCCAACGAGCGGGCTCAGTTGGCCCAACAGCCACTCACGGTCGGCAGGGTCATCGACGAGGGCTTCCAATGCCGTCGACAGCTTCCCCGACGCTTCACTCTGGCTGTCCGACTCTCGGATCCCCGCCTGTCCTTTGACGATCTCACCGAGCGCCCAGAACGTGATCCCCTCGCCGTAGGGGAGATTGCGGCCCTGCCGCCACCAGACGATCTCGGGTTGATCGTCGACCCACTGCCAGAACTCGTTGACGAGCCGCGATTTGCCGACACCGGCCTGGGCAGAGACCGTAACCAGCTGAAGCGTTCCGTCGTCGATCACGCGTCTGAAGGTCTCGGTGAGCAAGTTCATCTCGTTGTCGCGGCCGAGAAAAGGGGTCGCGGAGCGCACCGCAGCGTCGATGCCGTAGCGGCCCCTGGCCTCGATCGCTCGCCACACCGCCAGCGCCTTCGACTTGCCCTTGACCTCGACTGCATCCATGTCTTCGTACTCGATGAGCAGGTCGGTGGCGCGGTGGGTGGCCTCACCGACGACGACCCCGCCGGGCGGTGCGATCGATTCAATGCGAGATGCCGTATTGACAACATCGCCGACGATGCGCTCCCCCTCGCCGCCGGTGGTGACGACGGCCTCGCCGGAATTGATCCCGATGCGCACGGACAAGTCGAGGCCCTCGTGCTCCTCGTTGAGCTCGTCGACCGCGGCCTGGATCCTCAGAGCGACCCGCACCGCCCGCTCCGGGTCGTCCTCGTGGGCGGTTGGCACACCAAACACCGCCATGACCCCATCGCCTATCAGCTTCTCCACGGTCCCGTCGTAACGCTCAATCTCTTCGCGCAGCCGGCGGTGATAAGGGATGAGTCGTGCCTGGACATCCTCGGGATCGGCCTCATCGGACTCGGCGGTAAAACCGACCAGATCGGCAAAGAGGACGGTGAGGAAGCGACGTTCCTTGGTCGCGGTCTCGGCGGTCAGCGAGGTCGCGCAATAGGCACAGAACAGGGCGTCTTCGGCGTTTGGCTTTCCACACGACGGGCAGTTCACAAGGCGGCAGCCTGATCTGCGATGCCGTCGATCTCTTCCGTCAGCGGTGCTGCTCCTAGTGAGGCAAGCAGGCTCCTCGCCTCCGCAAGGCGTTGGGTGGCCTCAGCGGAACGTCCAAGCTCCGCCAGACATCTCCCGGCTCCGTAGAGCGCCAAGGCGTGTTCCAGGACATGGCCGTAGTCGGCCCAACCTGCGGCGACTTGCTCGTATTGCCCCAAAGCGTCCTGGATGTCGCCACTCGCCTCGGCAACGATGGCGGTGGCCGTCGCAACACTGAGCTCGTTCCGTAAGCCAAAGGAGGTGGAAACGCTCACCCATTGACGAGCCTTCTCGAGTTCGCCAGCTGCGACCAGCAAACGCACTGCATCCGTTACGTAGAGCGCTCGGTACATCGTTGACTTGCCTTCGGTGATCGAAATGAACTCGTCGAGCAGCGCTACGGCGGCAGCGGAGTCCCCTCGAACCGCCTCGATTTGGGCAGAGACCGCCAATGCAGGGGTAAAAACCTGCAGGTCCTGGATCTCACGGAGGGCGGGAAGGTAGAGGTCTTGGAGGGCCACAGCCTGGGCGATTTCCC
>Ga0255057_10000593_pt1 | contig 20483 bp, 19 predicted proteins | sample Cases_109_6_MG_FD_189022 | JGI IMG/M metagenome (GOLD analysis project Ga0255057, IMG submission 189022) | Seawater microbial communities from Amundsen Gulf, Northwest Territories, Canada - Cases_109_6 | ecosystem: Environmental > Aquatic > Marine > Gulf | place: Canada: Northwest Territories... | reverse complement strand
GACCGACATAGAATGTGAACGGGCCAGACGAGTAGCTCAATCCAAAGCTCCAGCCTCCATAGGGGTTGTAGCGAACGTGGAATCCCCAGGTGCTGTAGCGTGGGTAGTAGTGATGTCGATACCAACTTGGATAGTAATAGCCGGTGCCGTAAACGACAGTCGTGTTATACACATAGGTCCCGGTATATCCGGGTAAATAGCCGACGTAGACAACGTCGGGCGTCGCATCGTAGATATACACGTAAGTGATGTGATAGATAGGCGATGTCGACGGTATCGTATAAATTGCGTCCGGAATTTCAGTCGCGACTACCCACGGTCCGGTTGGGCTACTGCCAACAAACCAGACGGCTTCGTCCACTGCATAATATTTCTTATCGAGGAGAACAACGGGCGTCGCAGTATTTATCGCATAGGTCATCGAAGTTTCGGCGACTTCCTCAAACTCCGGGTCGCCATCGTATTCAACTTCCAGACTCGCCTTCGAGCGTTCGATAGCGGCTGTCTGCGGAACTTGTGCATCCAGTACTGCCTCTGCTGCCAGATCGGTTCCTGGCACGGCATACAGTACCGTTCCCATCATATTGTCCTCGGGGATTTTGGCGAAATCGTCTGGAAGTTCCTCTCCCGCAACGTAGCTCCACGGACCGCCCAGTGAACTTGCGGTGTACCAGCGGCCCGCAAGCAGAACGTAGTGCTGCTGATTCGAAAGGTGCAAAAGCACATCACTGTCGGTGTTGCTCATGTACAGAAGATCTGTTTCAGCGATCGGTGTGTACTCGGGATCGCTCGTGCTGGAGATCAACTCGGTTGGCTCTGTTGCAACATAGATTTTTGGTGGTGGGCCGGGCTCGAATTCTTCATCTTCCGCAAGTTCATCCGGGTCAAGTTCTTCAGCTGGAGGCGCGAGTGCCGCGACATTCGATGGCACCGAGCTTGCGACACTCCATTCGCCCCCGAGATCATTTGAGGTGTACCAGGTTTTCGCGTCGGCGTTGAGGTAGTAGGTCTTCGTCTTCGAATCCAGCAGGATCGTGTACGGCGTATTGACGACTCGCATCAAGTCGCTTCCTTCTTCTTTCTTGAGTCGAGCTTCGCCGTCCAGAGTAATCAGCACGGACGGCTCCGCTACGAAAATGATCACAGGTGCCGCGGTTGATATCTGACTGGCTGCTTCGATTTGTTGCTCGCGAATATCAAGAGTGGTCAGCAATCGATCCATTGAGATGACGATATTCCATGCCGGTATTTCTGTTTCCAGCAGGGACTTCAGCTTGGCTGCTTGCTCTTCATCGGGATTCGGAAATCGCGAATTGGTCACGGTGACGTCTACCAACTCGGCGGATCGGTCCGCTCGGTCCGTTTCGAGGCGGGCAGCGAACCAGACAACGCCGAAAACGGGCCCGTCTCCGCCTTTCAGCTCAATAGCGACTGCGGCACGAGCATCAAGCATGTTGCCGTCAAGTTTTTCGGGCTGCGGTTGGTAAATAACCACTTTGCCCTGCGGAACAGTGATTTCTTTGGGCCACCCCTCGCCATCTTCCTCTTGACCTTGAACGATCAATGGACAAAGCAATCCAAGCAGCAAAACGGCGGCGGACGCGGACGGGGCTCTCATAGGGTTTCCTCGCTTTCAGGTTGCACTGATGACTCGAAGCTGCCACCGAGTGCGAGATGCAAATTGATGCGTTGTGCCAGTCGCTCGTTCTGTATTCGCAGCAGCGCAATCCGGCCTGCGACCCATCTTGACTGTATTTGTGAAACACTTAGCAAGTCGGTGGCGCCCTCATCATAACGGATTGTTTCAATTTCATAGGACTTGAAGTCGTTTTCAACGACAGCCCCCAGGAACGTTTCGCGCTCGGCCAGCAGTCTTTCATTGGTGAGGTGCCGAATCCGTAGCCGGCTTCGGGCCGGCACGAAGCGTTAGTGCAAAGTAATCCAGAAACATATCGAACTCTGCCTGTTAGAAAATTCAATGAATAAAGATTGCTGCGCGAAACACGCGGAGCCGAATACTTGTTAGTCAGGGTACCTGACGCAACGCGCCAATCCCTCCATTCTTCTTGGACCACGCCAGTTGCCACCCAGCATGTATTCCTGGAAAAACGCATTTTCATGGGCATTGTTGATTTCGATATCTTCGGGTTGCACCGTGGTTTCGGACATCATGTTGCGAAACGCGTCCCGAGTCTCGGGTGTTCGAGACCAATAATATGCCTTGTAGTCTGTATCCGGGAAGAATTCTGTATTAATCGCCGGCTTCTGCCTGCGCAGATCAACCGTGCTGCTCAACTCTTTGTTGCTCGGCAGCTTCCAGTCATCGTGTTCGGCGAACACGAGGTCCTCGCAGTGCTGAATTGAGGCCTCCCAATCTCGCCCATTGTTGTCTGTTTCCTGAACCCACATGAGATTTGTGACCCTGTCCGTCACGGTGCCATCGCCGTTATCGACGAATTCCGGCAGAAAGTAAGTGCCATTGTTGTCGGCGCGGACACAACGGGTCGTTTTGTACCCCGTACGAGGGTAGCCCATCATGTGCCCGTCGATAAATCCCAGGTGCCAGCCACTATTATTGTGGTCCGGCCCGATAGGGCCGGCCCAGATGCCACCTTTACCGCGATCACCATAGCCGGGCAAACCCGGATCGGTATCTTTGAAATACTTGATGTGGATTGTCGGTCGGGCAGAGGCGTAATGCGCGATCGTATGCCCTTCTTTCATATTCGGCATGCGCCAATCGTCGTAGCCACCGAGTTTCAGGGTCTTACAGTACTGCACACCTTCGTGATATGGACGTCGACGCGGCTCGCCATCCTTGTAGGCGAAAACGTCCTGCGGTCGCCAGTCGCCCACAGGGGGAACGGTTTTCTCCCACCGCCAGTTCAGGTGTCGTTCCCACATCAGGCCGGTATTGTTGTCGATAACAATTTTGCCGTCGTCCGAAACACCGAAGCTCATCGGGTTCCGCGTGTAGTCCCGGTCTTCGCCATGAACGAATGTCGTCTCGCGAAACTGCCCTGAGTCCGGGAGCTTGAATCCGGCGACAGGATTCAGTTTTTCGTAATCCACTTCCTCAATGCCGTCGCGCATCTTGTAAGGTATTTCAGCTTTGGCTATCGAAGCGGCCAACATTAGGGCCAGCAACAAATTCCAATGTCGACGCGTCATTCGCCTTCCTTTTCGTCAGCTTTGACGATTGGCACGATATAAACGTCCTCAGCGTATTTCCCGATGGCCTGCATCATCCGTGGTGTTTGAAACAAGGGCGCCATCGTGTGTTTCATGGCCGACATTCCCCCGGCGCGCCTACCGTACTGATAGGCCTGAAGCTGGCGAACGAGGTATTCGTATTTGAGGCCGACCAGTTTGGGGGTGAACGGGTCACCGATGTACGGATCGAGCTCGCCCGTGCCCGGGTTCCGCACCCTGAGACCCTGAAAATCATCGCCGTGACAATTGCCGCATCCGGCGAAATTGGCAAGCCACCAGCCGTTCGCAGCCATTTCGCCGCGCGCTTCCGCCTCTTCTTTCGAGGCGCCGACAATTTTGTAGTCAATTGTGTCCAGATACGCGACGATGTCCTTTATGTCCTGGACGGAAAGATCCAGCAGAATCGACCGCTTCAATGAGCCTGCGACACCGCCGCGTGCGGACTTCGGATCATCTGATAAAAACGCCTGCATTTGCGTCAGCATGTAGGGTTTGTACTGGCCAAGAATATTCGGGATTACTTCATTACTGACTTCGCCGTATTCGCCGTGGCAAACGGCGCAATTTTCCGCGAACAGTGATTTTCCATTCTCGGTATTTTCATCAGCGAAAGCAGTTATCGAGAATAAAATCATCATCGACAATGCAGTAGCAGCAATCAGACGTACGTAATACACCGATTTACTCATCCTTGTCACGGCCCATCATTTTCTCTAAAAGCATGTAGAGTAGTGTTGCTGCAATTATTCCGGTGAGAACGATCACAGGAATCGCGGCGTAACCGAGAATGTGCCAGATAACAGATTCCAAAGTGCTCACTTCGTTGCCTCCTGCGTCATCGCACTATGATCGAATGGCGCTCGATTCTCGGGCTCGAGTACTGCCGGCGACAAAAGCTCCAGATCGTCGATTTCCGGTAGCACATGCGCAATGCCTTTGTGGCAGTCAATGCAGGTGAAATTGCCGGCCGCCAGCATAGCGGTGTGCATATACGTACCGGGAGCCTGCTGTTTCTCAAATGAAAAATAGGCCTCGTCGTGACAATTGCGGCATTCGAGAGAGTTATTTAGCTTGAAGCGCTTCCATTCGCGCTTGGCCAGATACAAGCGATGTTCCGCAAATTTTTCGGGCGTATCGATCGTGCCCAAAATCTTTCCCCAGACTTCCCGACTTGCCTGAACCTTGCGGACAACCTTGTCTGACCATTTGTGAGGAACGTGACAGTCTGGGCACGTTGCTCGAACGCCGGACCGATTGCTGTAATGAATGCTTTCGGTGTATGCCGGATAGACGTTATCCTTCATTTCATGGCAGCCGATGCAGAACGACTCGGTGTTAGTGACAGCCATCGTATAGTCGAACAATCGCATATAGCCGATGCCCGCCATGAAGAAAAACACCGCCACAACCCCGAGGGATAGCGTAGGGCGGTCGCGAATCGCATGCCAATATCGAGCAAGATTTGATTTTATGCCTGCCATCTTTTTGCACTCAATTTTTATTGTGGGGCACGACTGACGATATCTTATATTACCGGTAATGTTGTTGCGTCATAGCGCTGATTTCGGCCAGTCGAGAGTGCTGCACGAGACGCAACAGTTAAAGTAAATGAAACCAAACGCGACCACGAAGCTCAATACAAATATCGCTTTGTTTCCAAAGGCCTGAGGCGATACAATATTTGATCAGAATTACAAAGTTTCCAGATTGTAAAAAATAATCAAGGGCGGACACGGAGCCCCGTTGAATGTCTGAGAAGTAGACACGCACACTAAATTCAAAGGATAAAAGATGAAATACGCAGTTATTGCAGTTCTCGGTCTTGCCATGGCCGGTTGTTCATCGGCACCGCCAACGGTTCAAACCGGGCCAGATGCCGAAGTCTCGTATGACGGATTGCACGTCGTCGATAATTCAGTATTTAAGATGGCCTGGGCCGATCCGGACGCTGATTGGGCGAGATATAACCAGTTTATCCCGGGCGGCGCGATATACGAATTTCGAGCAGTGAAGAAGGGAAACAATACTTACAGAGCAAATTCGAGCCAAACCGAGTTTTGGATTGACGACGCATCCAGGGCGAAACTGAAGGAAGAAACGGAAAAGATATTTGATGAAGAACTTGCCAAGAGCGAGCGGTTTACGATGACCGACACACCCGATGCTAACGTATTGATTATTCGGGGCGCTCTGCATGACATCGTTTCTAACGTTCCGCCCGAAATGATGGGGCGCGGCGAGATTTTCCTCAGTTCGGTTGGCGAGGCTACGCTCATTCTTGAAGCGGTCGACTCGCTGAGTGGCGAAGTTCTTTTCCGCGCCGTCGAGCGTCGCGCCGCAGCACCAGGCACGGGGGGCGTGCGGGCCAACAGCGTCACGACATGGTCAGAAGTTCGGCGAATGGTACGGAGATGGGCAACCAGGCTGCAAGAAGGCATGGACTCGCTGCCAACAGAATAGAAGTGATAATGATTAGAAAAACCGGGCCGCTCCGCCAGGTGCGGCCTTTTTCTTGCGGATTCACTCTCGCATTGCTCTTGCTGCTCGGGGCCTGTTCGCAGCAGCCCACGATCAATAGCGAGACTCTAAGCTATGACGGTGCCATGCCGGCGAATCTCGCTGGCTCGTGGGAAAGGGACTACTCACGCGGCGACGATGCCTCGCTCGTGCTGCGCAGACTGTACAGCCAAATGAGCCGTGCGGCGCAGCAGAGGGCCGCAGGTGGGCCTTACCCGGGCAGCTCCGACGTTGGTATCTCGGTAAAAGACGCGTCTTCGATTCAGGCGCTCGCACGATTGGCCGATGAGATTACACGCCCGGACGTCCTTACGATTTCGCAAAACGAGTACGAAATCAGTGTCTCGAGGAAGGACGATTTCGCCATGCTGTGCGAATTCTTCGGCGGCGTCTCGAAGGGCACTGACAGCCCCTATGGCACCGAAATCTGTGGCTGGGATGAGGATCAGCTCGTTTCTTATTTAACACTGCCGGACGGTTTGACCGTGATTCATCGCTTCACGATTTCGGACGATAGAAATAATTTGCGCGTTGTGACCACGGTCGCATCCACGACATCGCGGCTGCCGTTTACATTGAGCCGCTTCTACCGGAGATTCGAACCGGCCTCGTCGGAATTCAACTGCATCGAGACCCTTAGCATGAAGCGAGTCTGTAGTACGGGCGAAATCAATCCATGATCCGGCGTATTTGTATGTTCGTTGTGTTGATGTGTTTCGGCTTGCCGCATGCAGCGGCTGAGCTGAACGTGTCCATTACGGTTTTCGACCCGGGTGTACCCGAAGACGCGTCTACGCACCGTGAGCTCCTGGTGTTTCCCAAAATACGGAGAATTGAGGCCCTTTTCCTGCCCTTCGTACTCCGCAAAACAATCGTTGAAACGGGCGGCTGGGGAGCCGTTCGAGTGGTGCCAGAACCCGATATTGCTGCCGAATTGCTAGTGACCGGCACGATCATCGACTCCGACGGAGAGACGCTGAAATTGCAGGTGCAGGCAGTCGATGCGAGCGGACGGGTTTGGATCGACAATGCCTACGTGGGTGAGTGGGCCGGCGCCGATTCAACATCAGGCAGGTCCGGTTACCAGAATCTTTATGATCAAATAACGGATGATCTCGGTACTGCGCGCGACGCGTCCGATAGTAAAGTACTGGAGGATGTCGTTGAGATATCACGTCTGCGTTATGCAGTTCAGTTGGCGCCGTCGGCTTTTGGTGATTTTCTGACGACGACGCCTGATGGACTGTTCGCACTCAATCGATTGCCTGCCGAGAATGATCCAATGCTTGAGAGAATCGAGCGCATTCGCGGCGTAGAATATGTCATCACGGATACCGTGGATGAGAAATACCAGGAGCTCTACGCTGAAGTCGCCAGGACCTATGAATTGTGGCGCAAGTACCGTCGAAAGTTTGCTCAATATCAAATCGAGGAAGCGCAAAGGCAAATACACGAAAATTCCGATGCGCCACGTGGAAGTTACGAGGCGATACGGGGAATTTACGACAACTATCGTTGGGACAGAATGGCGGCACAGGAGCAAGAGCATTGGGCCCGAGGATTTGACAACGAAGTGGGTCCGGCTGTGCAAAGAATGGAATCTCGAGTGGCCGAACTTGAGGGCTGGGTGGACGATCAATATGCAGAATGGCAAAGACTCCTCTCAGAAATATTCGAACTTGAAACCGGATTGACGGACTAGTCGCGGCAACACGGCGATGAGAATTAGCAACATCGTAATCGCAACGAGTTTCGTCTGGTTACTCGTGTCGTTCTGGAATCGCAACGACTTGCCGAAAAACATTCAATACCGGCCTGAAGTCCTCAAGGAACCGTTGCAAAAATCCACGGCGAAGGCGGCGTTTACGACCAGGTATGAGGGTGTCGAGTATCGGGTTGAGCCCGAGTTTGAGTACGATCTTTACGGCATGATCGTTTCCTACCGACACCATGATGGCAACAGCCGCATGCACATGATGTCGAACGATCACCTCAATATGCTGGATGTGTGCGTCATCTGGGGCGATAACACCAACAATCCCTTACTTCACAAGATCAGCTTTTGGAACGGAATCTTCACCTGCAATGTGAAGACCAGAAATCAGGAAGCATGGGATCAATTCGACATCTACCAATTGTCGAACAATCATTTGATATCTGACGACGAGTTGACACGAAACCGGGTAACGGATATCCAGATTGGTGATCAAATACGCGTTCGCGGCTATCTGGCGAGTTACAGCAGTGACAATGGCGGCAGGCGTGGCACGAGTACGACCCGGCTGGACACCGGGGACGGCGCCTGCGAGACCTTGTTCGTTGATCGATTCGACATTATCGAGCACGCAACGAGTAATTGGCGAATCTCGATGTATCTCTCGCTGCTGCTGTTGTGCATTGGCCTCGCCGTTCACTTTTTTCGGCCGTATCGACCCTATCAAGGCTGATGAAAGCCGTACTCTATAGAGACTTTCGGTTCACGCCCGAAATCGAGAATGTGACGGACCCGACACCAGGTGCCGATGGTGTCGTGATCAGAGTTATGGCGAGCGGTGTTTGTCGCAGCGATTGGCACGGCTGGCAAGGGCACGATGCCGATATCGTGTTGCCGCATGTACCCGGCCATGAATTCGCCGGATTTATTGAAGCCGTGGGACAGGATGTCAGTAAATGGAAAATCGGAGACCGCATAACGGTCCCGTTTGTTGGCGGATGCGGCCGTTGCGATCAATGTCTGTCAGGCAATCACCAGGTCTGCGATTTCCAGTTCCAGGCAGGATTTACCCATTGGGGATCGTTCGCCGAGTACGTCGCGGTTCAGTATGCCGATGTAAACCTGGTTCGCTTGCCCGAGGAGATGGATTTCAAGACGGCCGCGAGTCTCGGTTGTCGCTTCGCGACCTCATTTCGGGCAATAGTGGACCAGGGCAGGGTGTCCAGCGGTCAGTGGGTCGCTGTCCACGGCTGTGGCGGCGTTGGCTTGTCGGCGGTCATGATTGCAACCGCACTCGGCGCGCAGGTCGTGGCTATTGATGTTTCCGATGACCAGCTCGCGCTGGCAAAGCAGCTGGGCGCAGTTGCCGGCGTTAACGCTTCTTCCGCGGCCAACGTCGCAGACGCAGTGCGGGAATTATCGGGTGGTGGGACTCACGTTTCGGTGGATGCAATAGGCGACAGAAACGCCTGCTTCAATTCGATAGATTCTTTAAGAAAACGCGGCAAGCACATTCAGGTCGGATTGATGGTTGCAGAAAACAGCCGGCCAAAAGTACCTATGGACAAAGTGGTCGCAAATGAATTAGAAATTCTCGGTAGCCACGGGATGCAGGCGTATCGATACGACGAGATGTTGGACATGATCACTGCCGGCAAGCTGTCACCGGAGAAATTGATCGGAGAAACGATCAGCCTCGAAGAATCGATCGCCGCACTCACAACAATGAATGAATTTAAAACCGCCGGCGTGACGGTTATTACAAGCTTCTAGCTGAAATAATCGGGGTTGAAAAATCGGGGTCGCGAAAAATCGGGGTCGAACCGAAGTTTTTTTGAAAACCTCGGTTCGACCCCGATTTTTCGCGACCCCGATTTATGATCTATTCGCCCACGGCTTGGAATTGATACATCGCCTCGACGATCGGCGATAGCGGCTCGCCGAAGCGGCCAAACCAGTTTTGATAATGACGGCGGATTCTGGCAGTGCGGAATAGCGACGCCAGCGCCTTATCGGCGACCAGCCGAAATTCGGTGTCACCGCGCGGAACCATCATCGCATAGGGTTCGAAGGAAAACGGCGAGCGCGATAAGGCGTAACTGTTTTGGGCGTTTTGGTCGAAGAAAACCAGGCCCATCAGCATCGCACGATCCGACGCGTAGCCATCGACCTTGCGCGCGTTCAACAACGCCATCCCTTCCTCATGCGTATCGACCAGTAACAGGTCGACTTTGAATTCGTTTACCTCGATGACGCGACGCATTACTTTCTCGGTCGTCGTGCCGGTCAATACGGCAACTTTTGCGCCTGACACATCGTCGATCGTATCGATTGGATTCGACTTTCGCGACAATACGGCACTACCTGTAATAAAGGTCATCAACGTAAAATCGACGCGCTCGCGTCGGGACAGCGTTACGGTCGTCGCGCCACACTCAATATCGACGTCGCCATTTTCGACGGCGCTGAGACGATCTTCCATCGAGACCAGCGGCGTGAAGATGATGTCGATATTGTCGAGTCCTAATTCGCTCTTAATCGTTGAAGTGATGTGGCGGCAGAGATCGATCGAATATCCAACCACTGCGCCGTTGTTATTCTCAAAAGAAAGTGGTGGTGCATCGGGCACATATCCTATGCGGATTTCACCGGTCTCAGCGATACGCTTCAGCGTGTCCGCTTGGGTTTCTGTGGTCGCGGTGGCGACTATCAGCAAAAGCAAAACAGCAAATATGGCTCGCATCTGAGATCTCCAGGGTTGGCTGGGCTGGCTTGGATGAGGCTTACAATAGCATGGGGCGCCGGGCTGTTGGGAGCCATAGACCTCGGCATCGACAGCTTGGATAATTACGCTAAGCTACAACACTTGGCATCGCGTTTGGCAGGAGGGCAGTGAGAATGAGCGGAAAAAAAGCAATCAAATACCCAGGTGACAAACTTGACGTGTACTGGAACGGCCGTCTGTGCATTCATGTCGGCGAGTGCGGGCGCGCCAAGGGCGAGCTTTTTACGACTGGTCGAAAACCCTGGTGCGATCCGAATCTTGCGACCGATGACGAAGTCGAAGATGTCGTAAAACGCTGCCCAACCGGAGCGCTGAACTACCAATACAAGGATGGCTCTGGCGAAGAAAAAGCCGACGCGGTAAACACGATTCATGTCGCCTACAACGGGCCGCTCTACGTTCGCGGCGACCTGGCGATTGAGGGCGCACCGAACGACATACCGGGCCTCGAATTTCGTGCGGCACTGTGCCGATGCGGACAGTCAAAGAACAAACCGTTTTGCGACAACAGTCACGAGGACGCTGGCTTCAAGGATTACGGTGCCGTCGGCGAGAGCGGCAGCAAACTGGAAGAATCAGGCGGCACATTGAGTGTATCGCCGCGACCGGATGGCCCATTAATGATCAAAGGCAATGTCACGATTACTTCGGGCAGTGGCCGTACAGGGTGGCAAGGCAAGCAGGTTGCGTTGTGCCGATGTGGCGCGTCTGAGAACAAGCCGTTTTGCGACGGTCAGCACGCCAAGATCGGTTTCAAGTCCTGAACGTGCGCTCCATCGCGGACACTCGCCATGACCCATTTTGAATCTCTGCTCAACGAAGTCCGTGCTTGCACAATATGTGCCGCGCATTTGCCGGCTGGCCCCCGTCCTGTTCTTCAAATTCATCCCGAGGCTCGGGTGTTAATCGCCGGGCAGGCGCCCGGGCGCAAAGTCCATGAGTCCGGTATCCCATTTGATGATGCCAGTGGAAAAAGGCTCCGTGAGTGGATGGGCATCCATGACTCCGTGTTTTACGATCCGAAGTCAGTCGCTATTTTGCCGATGGGTTTTTGTTATCCCGGGACCGGAAAATCGGGAGACCTGCCCCCGCGCCAAGAGTGCGCACCAGCATGGTGCGATAAACTTCTGGCCCAATTACCTGATTTGGAAATGACGTTGGTCATCGGTCAATATGCGCAGGCGCATCATCTGCCAGAGGCAAAAGCGACTTTGACCGCAACGGTACAGGATTGGCGCGAGTATTGGCCGCGTATTGTTCCGCTGCCGCACCCAAGCCCCAGAAATAATATCTGGCTGCGACGGAATCCGTGGTTCGAAACGGATCTGCTGCCATTGCTCCGACAAAGGATCGAATTGGTACTTTCATGAAGCATCGCCATGCCAACGGTTGAAACAGCGATACGCTTGCTTGTCATTGGACAGGAACTTTTGATAGCCACGATTTTTCTGTTTGGTACGGGCGCCCGTGTTGCCCGGATTAGTGGCGCACTTCTGTTACTCAGTATTGCCGCGTATCTGTTTAACTCCGATACAACACTTCGCAATGCATCGCCCGATTTGTTGCCGATCGTAATGTTACTGGCAATGATCGTGCCCTATTGTTTGTGGGCATTTGCGAGAGCCGTATTCGAGACGTCCTGGCTCAACAACTGGGTAATGGCCTTATTCGTAGGATTTGGTTTCGCGGTTTGGTCGATTTTCCTCGGCGCCGAAAATTTCGGCCCCGGCTGGGTCAATGCCGCAAACATTGCAATGCACCTCGTCTCGCTCGTAATCGTCATGCACACGCTTTGGTTCACTATTCGAGGTCGCCTTGATGATTTGATTGAGCGTAGGCGAACGTTTCGAATGTTTTTCGTCATCGTTGTTGCGGCTCAGGTCGTGGCTGTACTGATCGTAGAACTCGCGCTCGGCACAACGACACCACCAGCATGGCTTCAAATGGCCAACGTAATCGTCATTGCATTGCTGACCATTGGCCTCGCAATACCGATGTTGCGGCTGGATGCCGATTTCTTCGAGCATGATCTGGCAAGCGAAGCGGCCGAAAGCGGGTCCGCAGACAAGCTACTTGGTCCGGCTGACCGTGTTCTCAAGGAGAGGCTGCTGGGCCTGATGGAGAATGCTTATTACCGCGAGACAGGATTGACCATTCCAATGTTGGCGAAGGAACTGAAAATACCTGAACACCAACTTCGCCGCCTGATCAATGGGCATCTCGAGTTTCGAAACTTCTCGGCGTTTCTTAATAGTTATCGCATTGTCGAGGCGAAGGCTCAGCTTACTAACCCGGAGCGGGCCAGGATTCCGGTCCTTACAATCGCGCTAGAATTAGGCTACGCGTCGCTTGGTCCATTTAATCGAGCCTTCAAGGCGTCAACCGGGATGACACCGACAGAATTTCGCCAGAATGCGCCGCACGGGGTAGCCGATTCCGATTAAATATCGCCGATTTCGAAATCGGTGACCATCCGTCACTATCGGCGAGATTGAACGGGCCATTTCCCGTTACTTTGCACTTCAGTTGATAACAGCCGGAGTGCAGGCATGACCCAATACACCCTATCTGAACTTTTCGTCGCGGCCTGGCCGATCATTTTTACCATTGACCTGTCGCGATACCTAATCGCTGCAAGCGTATTGGCTATGATACTTGCCGTGTTCGCCGGCCCGCTTGCAAGTCGCCGTATTCAATCTCGGAACGCAACTGCACATGATGTGTGCCGAGAAATAGCTTATTCACTGAATACGGCACTGATTTTTTCGCTGGTGGGTTTTTCCGTGTACGCGGCGAGCCAGCACGGCATGTTCAGGATTTACGGCGGAGAGTTGCCCGTTGCCGGCATGCTTGTTCTGGAATTCGTCGGCATGGTGCTGTTGCACGATGCCTATTTTTACTGGGCACATCGTGCAATGCACACTCGCTGGTTGTTTCGCCGTCTGCATCGCGTACATCACAAATCGAAAACGCCGACACCCTGGGCCGCGTACGCGTTTGCACCCGGCGAGGCCGTTCTGGAGGCCGGTATTTTGCCGTTTGCTGCACTGTTCGTCCCCATGCACGAACTGACCGCCTTTCTTTTTGTAAACCACATGATCGTGCGCAACGTTGTTGGCCATGCGGGCATCGAATTGTTTCCCAGCTGGTGGTTGCGTGTGCCTTTTCTCAGGGCGTTCACGACGACGACGCACCATGACCTGCATCACTCACACGGTGGCAGCAACTTCGGACTTTACTTCACCTGGTGGGATCGCTGGATGAACACTGAACACCCACAGTACGAGAGTCGTTTTGAGGCCGCCGCGCAGTCACCCCGTCGTATTCAGCAAGCGGTGGAGGATGGACGTGCCTAAACAGTTCTCGGTGGCTTTTGGTAGACTAGTGCGGTACCGACGCCGAGAACAGCCGTGGTTGCGAACAACGTCGACAGAATGGCTACTTCAGATATGTTTTCGTTGTGGGGCCCGAGGTCGATGCTGCCGCCAATCAACAAGAACGTAACGATCAATATTGCGAGGCTGAAGAGCGGCGTTAGCACACCTATTACCGCGCCGAGCAATACCGGCTTCCATTTTTCACGGCCGCGAATTCGCGTGGCTCCGGCAATGGTCGCCGGAACAACCGGCAGGATAAATTGGGCCCAAACGACTAATTCCGCCCATTCGGGAAGCACCGGCGACCCGTCTTTCTTCGGGCTGATCCATGTAAAAAGATGAATCAGCAATAAAATACCGATCGACCAGAGCAACATGTGGCCGATGGCTGCGCCGAAAGCCCTGCGTCGTTTCAGTTGATCCGGGAGCAAATTACTCATTCCCCGGTTCCCGGTCGTTCATAAACAATATTGCCACCGACGATCGTCATCAGGATGCGACCGTTTAGCATATCCCCCGGGCTGTCATCGGCTAACACGAATGGATCGACGTCCATGACCGTAATGTCAGCCCACCGACCCGCTTCGATAATGCCGGTTTCGTCCTCTCGGAAACTCGCGTAGGCAGACCAGTGCGTATAGCCGCGCACAGCTTCTTCGGCATTCACTGCTTCGTCGACATACCAACCGCCTTCCGGTTGATGGTCCTTGTCCTGGCGCGTGATAGCTGAGTGCAGGCCGTAAAAAATATTGTGATCGGAACCCGGGTTGTCCGAGTTAAAGGTCAGTGCAGCGTTGGTTTCGCGAAGCGATCGCCAGGCATAGGCGCCTAGTATTCGCTCCTCTCCCAGCCGACTTTCGGCCCACGGCTTGTCTTCCATCGCATGCGGCGGCTCCATCGATGCGATGAATCCCAACGCTCCGATGCGCGGCAGGTCATCGGGGTGCAGCACCTGTGCATGTTCAATTCGGTGTCTGTTGGCCGCGGCTTCTGGCGAGAGCCTTACAACGCGCTCAAGAATATCGATGGCCTCGCGATTGCCGGCGTCGCCGATCGCGTGAATGGCAATCTGAAAGCCCGCCCGCATCGCTTCGGCGTTCAGCGCTTCGTTAAATCCGTATCCCGCCCCGCTGACGCCGCGATGACCCGGCATGTCGGAATAGTCGTACAGCAGCCGCGCGCCGCGCGAGCCCAGGGCGCCGTCGTAGTAGGCCTTAACGGTTCGCGTAACCAGCATGCTGTCAGCGTCCTGATCAGGGCCTTTCTCAATCCAAACATGAATAAGCGCTTCGTCCCGTAGCGACAACATCGCGTAAACGCGAATCGGCAGTGCATTTTCGTCTTCCAGTTGTTGCAGGATGTCCATTTTGCGGCTGGGAAGCCCGGCATCGTGTACCGCAACGTAGCCGTCTTCCGCCATTCGATTGAGGCCCAGCAAGAGCTGTCTCCGAAGTTCCTCGTCCGAGGGTTCCGGCATCGTGTCTCGCAATACTGCTACTGCGTTGTTGATGAACAACCCGTTGGGCTCGCCGTCCGCGCCGAGCCGCATCTCGCCGCCAACCGGAACCGGAGTAGCGGCCGTAATGCCGCCGTTATCGAGCGCTAACTGGTTACACCAATCCGCGAAACCATGCAGACCGCGCATGAAGACCGGGTGATTGGGTACGGCTTCGCTGAGCAATAGCTTGTCGGGATAGTTATCGGCCCATGCACCTTCGTCCCAACCCAGACCGATTATCCATTCTCCTTCAGGCACATTCTTTGCACGCTCGGCGATCAGCGCAACCGCGGCCTCTTCGGTTTTCGCATCGACCAGGTTGACCCGATCAATGCGTTCGCCGAGTTCAAATACGTGAGTGTGGGAATCAACCAGGCCAGGAATGAGAGTTGCACCGCTAAGATCGACGATTCGACTTTGATCGTTGCGATAGCTCATCGCTTCCTCGTTCGAACCAACGTAAACGATCGTCTTGCCCGTGATCACAAGTGCTTCCGCGTCCGGATGCCAGCCGTTGTCATCGTGAGGGGCATCAGGCATCAGCGTGCCATCGGGTGCTGCGTCATCCCAATTCAAAGTGTAAATACGGGCATTGATCAACAGGAGACTTGTGGCGCTCGAGGCGGCGTCCGTGTCGGGGCTATCGGAGCAGCCCGCGATTGTACAAATGAAGGCCAATGTTGTTAACAGACTTTTTCGAACCATCGGATTCCCCTGGATTGTTGAATCACACTAGCGCAGCGGAGCGGCAATGTCAGCATGGCGTATATACGGTAGAATTCGCGGCATCTTGCCAACAAAAACAAGAAGGGCAAAAACGGTGGCAACAAAGACAACGGAAAGCTGGTCCGGCCGCATGGCCTTTATACTCGCGTCAATCGGCGCGGCTGTCGGCCTCGGGAACATATGGAAGTTTCCGTACACGCTGGGCAGCAGTGGCGGAAGCGCCTTTGTTCTGATTTACGTTCTTGCGATCCTGCTTGTCGCCACCCCGATCATGTTGTCGGAAATGGTAATTGGTCGCCGGGCACGGCGAAGTGCACCGAGCGCCATGCAGGAGTTGGCGGTGCAAAATGGCAGCAGCCGCCACTGGGCGATCGTTGGCTGGATGGGACTGTTTGCCCTGGTGCTGGTTCTCAGTTTTTACAGTGTCATTGCGGGTTGGACGGCCGCTTATTTGGTCAAATCCGCAATGGGCGGGCTCGCCGGCCTGTCTGCGGCGGAGGTTGGCGCCGGCTTCGACGAATTTCTGCACGACCCCGGTCCCATGATTTTCTGGCACCTGATGTTCACCGCGGCGACCGTATTCATCATCTCGAAGGGCGTCAAAATCGGTCTGGAAAGAATCGTCAAAGTATTGATGCCGGCGCTGTTCATCACACTCGTCGCGTTGGTCATAAATTCCGCAATCGTTGGCGATTTCGAGACGGCGTTCGAATTTCTGTTTATGCCGGATCTCAGCAAGATTACTGCACCGGTGGTCCTTGCCGCTGTTGGGCAGGCCTTTTTCTCGGTCAATGTCGGTGTCGGAGCGGTGCTGACCTACTCAGCTTACTTGCCGAAAGACGTCAACCTGTTTCGTTCTGCAATTACGATTTCGCTGGGCGACACTATTGTCGCATTGCTGGCGGGTCTTGCGATATTTCCGATTGTTTTCGCGAACGATCTTGATCCTGGCGAAGGCGCCGGCCTGATCTTCGTCACACTGTCGACAGCTTTTGCGAAAATGCCTGGCGGCTCGATCATTGGTCCCGCTTTCTTCTTCATGATTTTGGTGGCGGCATTAACGTCGTCAATTTCGATGCTCGAAACGATGACGGCGCGGGCAATGGAAATCAAGGGAGCGTCACGGGTCAAGGCGGCCACGCTGATCGGTACATGTACGTTTCTTCTTGGGCTGGTCACTGTATTTTCGTTCTCGAGCTGGGAAAATCTTTTCCTTCTCGGCCAGTTCGACATGTTCGCGGGCAAGACGCCGTTCGACCTCATGGACTTCCTCGTGCAAAGCGTATTGATGCCGATCGGCGGCATGATGTACGCATTATTTGCGGGCTGGTGGTTGTCCCGGGAGTCCCTGGTGGAAGAAATCGGTGTTGGAGACGGGGCAATGTTCCAGATTTGGTTATTGCTGGTGAGAGTAATTGCGCCATTCGCCGTGGCTGCGATATTCGTTTTCAATCTGGTGTAATGCCTGAAACAAAAGAGCGACCATGACTTGGATTACGACGATCTCGTTCAAAGAGGCTACCGGCGCCCTTAAGCGCCTGTACGAGCGCATCAAGGGTCCCGACGACAATATCGACAACATCATGTTGGCGCACAGTCTGCGGCCGCATTCCATGGAGGGGCACATGGCGCTGTACAAATATGTACTGCACCATCCTCGCAACAAATTGCCGAAGGCCTACCTCGAAACCATCGGCGTTTATGTCAGCATGCTGAACGAATGCGACTACTGTGCGGACCATCATTTCGCAGGGCTGTCGCGCTTGCTTGCGGATGAGGATCGCGCGTCAGCGATCTGGCGAGCGCTTTCGAGCGGAGGCCTTGCCGAAGTCTTCGATGCGCGTGACCTCGCAGGACTGAAATACGCGGGAAAGCTCACGGCGGCGGCCGAAGAAGTTTCGGCGGCAGACATCGAAACGCTGCGATCTGCAGGCTTCGATGATGGCGAGATTCTCGAGATCAATCAGGTGACGGCGTATTTCGCTTATGCCAACCGTACGGTGCTTGGGCTCGGCATCAACACCGATGGGGACATCATTGGCTTATCGCCAGGCGATTCCAGTGATTCCGATAACTGGAGTCACCAATGATTGCCTGGAACTGGCGCACCTGCCAACAATAGCGCCCGCATGCATCCTTCCACTCATGTCGACACGTTTACTCGCGACAATCTGCCGCCCGAAAACGAATGGCCAGATTTAATTTTTATTCTGCCCGAGCTAGATTATCCCGCAAAACTGAACTGCGTCGGCCCACTGCTGGACAAGCATATCCGTGAAGGGCGTGGCGATAAGGTCGCAGTGCGTTCCCTCGACGAGCAATGGACTTACAGCGAATTTCAATCGCGCGTTAATCGTATTGCCAATGTTCTCGTGGAGGAAGTCGGTATCGTTCCAGGCAATCGTGTCTTGCTGAGGTTTCCGAACTCGCCGTTTTTTGCCGCGTGTTACCTGGCGGTGTTGAAACTGGGGGCCGTTGCTGTACCGACGATGCCAATGCTACGGGCGAGCGAACTCCGAACTGTCTCCGATAAAGCCAAAATCAAATTCGCGATTTGCGATTCACGCCTCGACGATGAGCTTGCCGATATTGTTTTCGAGCGCTTACTGATGTCGGACGAACTCGAGGGGCTGGCTGCAGCTGCGAACGACAGATTTGACGCCGTCGCGACGGCCAGCGATGACGTGGCGTTGATTGCGTTCACGAGTGGCACGACGGGCACGCCGAAAGGTTGCATGCATTTTCACAGTGACGTGTTGTCGATGTGCAAGACATTCTCCGAACAGGTCCTGAAGCCACGCCCGGACGACATATTTATTGGCTCTCCGCCGCTGGCGTTTACCTTTGGGCTCGGTGGCTTGCTGACATTTCCGTTGTACGCCGGAGCCAGTACGGTATTACTCGAAAACCCGGCGCCGCCAATGCTAGCCGAGGCCGTTCTCGCAACCGGAGCGACGATATGTTTCACGGCCCCGACGGCCTATAAGATTTTGTTAGGCGATGACTACCTCAATTCTTTATCGAGCCTGCGAATCGCCGTTTCCGCGGGCGAGCATCTGCCGAAGCCGGTTTACCTGCAATGGGGAGATCGTTCGGAGGCAACGATGATCGATGGCATCGGTGCGACAGAAATCATTCACATTTTCCTGTCGATGACGGGCGAGGGCGACAAGCCCGGGTCGACGGGAATCCCGGTACCGGGTTACGAGCTGCGGATAGTCGATGAGTCGATGAAGGACTTGCCAGTCGGCGAGGAAGGCCTGCTCGCAGTGCGCGGCCCAACGGGTTGCAAATATCTCGCGGATCCGCGCCAGTTGGACTACGTGAGGGATGGCTGGAACCTGACTGGTGATGTCTTTCGGCGCGATGAGGACGGTCACTTCTGGTATGTCGCCCGCGGCGACGACATGATCATTTCCGCGGGCTATAACATCAGCGGCCCCGAAGTTGAGGAAGCATTGCTGGGTCATGCGAGTGTCGCGGAATGCGCCGTGGTCGCCGCGCCCGACGAAAAACGCGGCCACGTGCCGAAGGCGTTCGTCGTTCTCGCTGCCGGCGTCAATTCCTCAGAGCAATTGACGAAAGATCTTCAGGACTTCGTCAAGCAAAAGATTGCGCCTTACAAATACCCTCGCGCGATCGAGTACATCGATGCATTGCCTAAAACCCAGACGGGGAAGATTCAACGCTTTGCTTTAAGAGAGTGAACGCCTACTGAAACGTGAAGTGGCGCTTCGGTCGCGCCTTCAGTTGCCATTCGTATTGTTGTTCGCTCGATTTTTTCTGGACGGAATACGCCTGTTGCTGACCGGCCAGGTATTGTTTTTCCCAGTCGCCGCCCAACTCAACGCCCACACCGACGCCGTACCATGCTGCCGCCTGGCGCGTCAGGAACGGGTTCCAGAGGTGGGCGCGACCCATTGCAACAAGGTCCGCGCGGCGGGTGTGCAGGATGGTATTGGCCTGGCCCGCATCGGTGATCGCCCCGACGGCCATCGTCGCCATCTTCGGCACATTGCGAATCGCCTCGGAAAATCCCGTCTGAAACATGCGCCCGTAAATGGGTGTCTGATCGGGTACCGTTTGTCCCGCCGAAACATCAATGAGATCACAGCCGGCGTCGCGGAACGCTTCAGCGATGGCGAAGGTGTCGTTTTCCGAGATCCCACCGTCTTTCCAGTCGCTCGCCGAGATCCTCACTGACATCGGTTTGGCCTTTGGCCAGACGTCGCGAACGGCAGCAAATACCTGCAACGGAAAGCGCATCCGATTTTGCATCGAACCGCCGTATTCGTCACTGCGCAAGTTGGTTAGAGGCGACAGGAAACTGGCAAGAAGGTAGCCGTGGGCACAGTGCAACTCGAGCATGTCAAAGCCGGCGCGCTCGGCGCGCTCCGCGGCCTGTACAAAATCCTCGAGAACTTTCTCCATGCCTGCGCGATCGATTTCTGAGGGCACCTGGCTCTCTCCTTCGATCCACGGTATGGGTGAAGCTGATTGCACAGGCCAGTTCTTGTCGTTGTCCACAATCGGATGGTCCATCGCCTCCCAGCCGAGCTGCGTCGAGCCTTTGCGTCCCGAGTGGCCGAGCTGCATGCAAATCTTTGTCTCGGTATTGTCGTGAACGAAGTCGACGATGCGCTTCCATTGCGC
>Ga0255057_10000592_pt1 | contig 20502 bp, 22 predicted proteins | sample Cases_109_6_MG_FD_189022 | JGI IMG/M metagenome (GOLD analysis project Ga0255057, IMG submission 189022) | Seawater microbial communities from Amundsen Gulf, Northwest Territories, Canada - Cases_109_6 | ecosystem: Environmental > Aquatic > Marine > Gulf | place: Canada: Northwest Territories... | reverse complement strand
GCCGATTGGCCTCCCCTCGAGGGGGGAGTGGTTCCCTCCTGCTAAGGACTAACGACTAATGACTAATGACTTCTTCTACGCCCCGTCCGACCCGATACGAACCGACGATGCGTATGACTTCGACTCTTCCTCTTCGATATCGAAGTTGATCCGCTGACCTTGGCGGAGTGTCCGAAACAAGCTGCCACTGAGGGATCCGGGACGCAACAGGATCTCGGACTGGTCGGCATCGCTCACGATGACACCGAACCCGGTCTCGGGGTCATAAACCTTGACGACGCCTTGGGACATTGCTTGTGCTCCTGTATCGGACCGGTGGAACAATAGTTCGGGGAGGGGGTTTCCCGTCTCAGACGTGGTCCAGTTCGCCCCTGTCGGACGCGCCCACCCGTCTATACGTTGCCGTGCCGTCGAGTTATCCGTTCTCCGAAAAGAGTTGCGATTTATCAGTCGAGCTATCAACACGATTTGACTGGAAACGGAAAACTCGACTGCCGGGCTCTCGACATCAGGGCAGGCGCGTTCGATGGATCAAGCGATACGAGGTTTGGAACGGAAAACGGCGAGGCGCTTTGCGCCGAGCTCTACGCCTTCTCGATCTTTCCGGCCTTGATGCACGACGTGCACACCCGCATCCGGCGGGAATTGCTGCCGTGACGAACGCGGACCCGCTGAATATTGGGCAACCACCGGCGACTGCTGCGCCGGTGCGAGTGGCTCACCTGCTTGCCGAACCACGGCTCTTTACCGCATATTTCACATCGATACGACACGCGGAGGGACCTCCTCGGGAACGGCGAGAGGATAACAGCGATCTTACCGAGTGCCAGATCGACGCTCCTTATACTTTGCGGCGGATGTCCTCCAATCGACTAAGCCTGCAGCCGCAGGATCTCAAACAAGTGCTGAACCGCTACCCGGAACGCTTGCGCGAGAATCGCGAGGCGCTGAATCCATGATCGGAGAAACCTCAGAGGTGATCACGATTGTCACCGGCATCGAAGCGGACGAAGCGGTTACCGATTCGATCACGTCCCGTCTCGGCGAGGACCACGCCGATGTCGCGGTGGATGTCGTCTACGGCGGGCAACCGCTGTATCCGTACCTGTTCGGAGTCGAGTGAGCGGAAATACGCTCGCCCAGCTCGTCGGCATCGAGGTAGGGCGCATCAAAGGCCTGTCCGGCAAGCGTGGCGAGAAGCTGCGCAAGGCCGGAATCGTCACGGTGGCCGATCTGCTGCTGCATGTGCCGCGGCGATACGTCGATCGCAGCCGGACGCTCCCACTTTCCGACGTCCCATTGGACGAGGAAGTCACGGTTGTCGGCACCGTGAAGAAGGTGTCGGTTCGCCGACCCCGCCGCGGACTCGTGATCGTCGAGGCGACCATCTACGACCAGACCGGATTGCTCAAGGCGGTGTGGTTCAACCAGGCGTTTCGGGAGCGTCAACTCGCGGTGGGAACGGAAGTGGCGCTGTCGGGGACCCTGACGCGGTTTCGTGGGAGCCTGCAGATGCAGTCACCCGATGCCGACGTGTTGGACCGGCCATCCGAATCGTTGGTAACCGGCCGGATAATGCCGGTTCACCCGACGGTGGGGGGTATCGGCCCCGGTTATCTGCGCCGGGCCATACATTCGGCGTTGTTGAAGGCCCGTCCGATGCCGGATCCGGTTCCGCTTGCGATGCGGGAACGTCTCGGTCTGCTGGATCGGGACACCGCGATCGGAGACATCCACTTTCCGGACCAGATCGAAGCCGCAGAGGCGGCTCGGTCCCGCCTGGTGTTCGACGAACTATTTCGGCTTGAAATCGCTCTGGCGGTGCGCAAGCACCGTCAGATCGACCAGGCCGAGGGCATCCCTCACGACGGCGACGGGAGCTTGGTCGCGGCGTTTCTCGAAGCCCTTCCCTACGAGATGACGGGTGCGCAATCGCGGGCGATCGGCGAAATCCAACATGACATGGCGGTGCCTCATCCGATGCATCGCCTTCTGCAAGGAGAGGTCGGATCGGGCAAGACGGTCGTCGCCATGGCTGCGCTGCTCACCGCAGTCCAAGGCGGGTTCCAGGGCGCGGTCATGGCTCCTACCGAGGTCCTGGCCTACCAGCACCACATCGGGCTTGCCCCTCTCGCAGAACTGGTCGGTGTACGGATGGCGCTGCTCACCGGTTCGTCCAGTGGACGTGACGAGACCCTGCAGGCAGTGGCCACAGGCACGGTGGATCTGGTCGTCGGCACCCACGCTCTCATCCAGGAAGGAGTTGTGTTCTCCAATCTCGGTGTGGCAGTGGTGGACGAGCAGCATCGCTTTGGTGTGCACCAGCGAGTCGAGCTACGGGACAAGGCCGCCGGACGTCAGCCCGACATGCTGATCATGACTGCCACTCCTATCCCCCGGACGCTGTCGATGACGCTCTACGGCGATCTGGATGTGACCGTGCTCGACGAGATGCCCAAGGGAAGTGTGCCGACCCGAACAGAGGCGATGTCCTCTGATCGGGCTGCGCTCGAGAGGGTCTACTCGATCATTCGGTCGGAGGTGGGCGCGGGCCGGCAGGCATTCGTGGTTTGTCCGTTGGTGGAGGACTCGCCCAAGCTCCAGGCGGCCTCGGCAACTGCCGAACACGAGCGACTCTCTGCGATCCTGTCGGATCTGAGGGTCGAGTTGCTCCACGGCCAGATGAAATCGGCCGACAAGGAGTCTGTGATGACCCGGATGCGGGCGGGGGAGATCGATGTCCTGGTCGCTACCACCGTGATAGAGGTCGGCATCGACATCCCCAACGCCACGGTCATGGTCATCGAGGACGCCGACCGATTCGGCCTGAGTCAGCTGCATCAGCTTCGGGGCCGGGTCGGAAGAGGGAAGTATCCGGGCCGATGCCTGCTGGTCGCCGACCCGACGACTCCCGAAGGGGAGCAACGTATAGCAGCCATGGTGGAAACGACGGACGGATTCCGATTGGCGGAAGAGGATTTACGGATTCGCGGTCAAGGCACGGTCTTCGGCGCCCGCCAGTCCGGTATTGCAGACTTGAAGCTTGCCGACATCCTGGCGGACATGGACACACTCATCGTGGCTCGGCGCGAGGCCTTCGACCTGGTCGCCCACGACCCGCAGCTGCGGGACCACGGTCCGATCGCCGACGAGACGGAGGCGCTGCTCGGCGGGTCTGAGGACTGGCTGTTCATCTCATGAGGATCATCGCCGGCGCTGCCAAGGGGCGCACTCTGCTCGCTCCCAAAGGATCCAAGACCCGTCCGATGATGGATCGCGCCAAGGAGGGGATCTTTTCGTCGCTGGCGACGGACGTCGAAGGGGCGGTCGTGTTGGACCTCTACGCGGGTTCCGGAAGCCTCGGGCTGGAAGCGTTGAGTCGAGGAGCGCGGTCGGCGGTGTTCGTCGAATGGCGGCGCGAGGCCGTCCGAGTGCTCAAGGCAAACATTGCCGCGGTCGGACTCGGCGGACAGGCGGTTCCGGCAAAGGTGGAGGACTATCTGGCGCAGGGGTCGGGTACGTTCGATTTGGCATTCGTTGACCCTCCATACGACCTACCGCTACCGTCCGTAGAGGCAATCATCGGGCACCTTGCCCTATGGCTTGCAGACGATGCCACGGTCGTCGTGCATCGAAGGTCGGGGAGCGGCGAGATCGCAGGGGTTTCGGGTTTCTCACTCTCTGATCGGAGACGGTACGGCGACGCCGAGATCACTCGGCTCAAGAAGGAGGCGACGGCATGACCACGGTGCTCGTGCCCGGCAGCTTCGACCCGCCGACGTTCGGCCACATCGATGTTGTGAAGCGATGTGCTTCGATTTTCGACAAGGTCGTTGTGGCCGTGGTGAGGAACCCGTCAAAAAGCCCGGTATTCACATCGGATGAGCGCGAGATGATGCTCAAGGAGCATTGCACGTGGGACAACGTCGAAGTCGATTCCTTCGATGGCCTGTTGGTCGACTTCGCCAAGGTCGTCAACGCCAACGTGATTGTCAAAGGCCTGCGGGCGATGACAGATTTCGACTACGAGCTTCAGCTGGCTCAGATGAACCGACATCTGTCGGGGGTCGTCACGATGTTCGTCGCTACCAAGCCGGAGCTCGGCTACCTCTCCTCATCGCTCGTGAAAGAGGTTGCCCGGTTCGGGGGAGATCTCACCGGGTTGGTTCCGGATTCGGTTGCTGCCGCGCTCGCTGAGAGGTTGAAGTCGTGAGCGACGAAGAGCTGAATCAGATGGAGGATGCAACTGTTCCTCCCCGGACCGGCGAACTACTCGATCTGGTCGACGAACTCATTATTGGCGTCGAAGGTGCTCGCAACGTGCCGCTGTCCGGAAACGTCATGTTGGATCGTGAGGTGCTCCTCGAGATGCTGTACCGGCTGCGCGACGATCTCCCCGAGGAGCTGCGTGCCGCGCGCTGGATGGTTCGCGAGCGGGAGGCCTTCGTTGCCCGAACGAACGAGTCGGCCCGCGAGATGCTGGAGCGGGCGCGCCACCAGAGCGAGGAGTTGATTTCCGAGTCATACATCGTCAAAGAAGCCGTCGATGAGGCCAATGCGATGACCCGCCATGCCGAGGCGGAAGCGACCCGGATCCGGCTGGAGGCCGAGGACTACAGCGAGCAGGCTATGGAACAGACCGAGGGCGTGCTGGCCGACCTGTTGGCACAGGTGAGGGCACGTCGTGCCGAGCTGCATCAGACGAGACGCCGCGAAGTTCCAGCCGAGCCGGAGTAGAGGAAGCGTTATTCGGGGTGGACGTCCCCACCGCCCGGCTTGCCGAGCCACGGCCCAAATCTGCTCATTGGTTCAGCTTCTGAGTCACCGGTACAGTGCTTTCGATGACGTCCTCACCCTTCGTCGTGCCGGTTTCCGACCTGATGTCCGCCCCCGGCTCGCGTCGCGAACTGCATCTCGACACGTCCATCGAGTGGGGGTTCGAGTTGGCGGCCGTGGGTCCAGAGCTCCTTGCCGAGCTGGTTCTGGAGAACGCTTCGGGCGTGCTCATCGTGCACGGGCCGACCGCGACCAACCTCGGCCTCACTTGTCATCGGTGTCTCAGCGAGTGGAGCGAACCGCTACAAGTGGATGTCGCGGAGGCCGTCGGGTTCGATGATGATACCGACGGATACCTGCTCGACGGTGACGATGTGGACCTTGAACCGGTGCTGCGCGACGTGCTCCTGCTGGAGGTTCCACTGCGTCCGCTATGCCGCGAGAGTTGTCTTGGACTTTGCGCGACGTGCGGAGCCGACTTGAATACAGGTTCCTGCCTCGGGCACGACGAAGAGAGCAGTTCGCCCTTCGCCGAGCTCCGAGACTTGCTAGAACCTTGATCTGACTCGTTGACTCGTCGAAAGGGTGCGCGATGGCGGTCCCAAAGAAAAAAATGTCCCGTTCCCGTACTCGGCAGCGGAAGGCCCATTGGAAGGTCACGCGCACCCCTACGACGCGTTGCCCACAATGTGACTCGCCCAAACTCTCGCACCGCGTGTGCCCGGAGTGCGGTACCTATAAGGGTCGGGAAGTCATACCGAGCTAGGAGCCCGCTGAACAATGCTGTCGGGCATCTTTTGAGAGACTCCTAGGCCTCGCTGGTGGCTCGCATAGCCCTGGACGCCATGGGCGGAGATCACGCCCCGGAGCAGGCGGTTCTGGGCGCCGTTGATGCCACCGCGCGCGGCGTCGAGGTCGTATTGGTCGGCGATGAATCCGCGCTGGCGGCAGAGCTCGAGGCCGCCGGGGCATCACTTCCAGTCGTTCACGCTCCCGAGGTCATCTCGATGGCAGAGGCTCCGGCGTCAGCCATCAGAGCCAAGAAGGGCGCTTCGGTAACCGTGGCTGCCGACCTGGTGGCCCAGGGCGAGGCGGTGGGAATGGTCTCGGCCGGATCGACCGGTGCCGCGTTGGCGGCCGCTGCGTTCGTGATAGGCCGGATCGCCGGCGTGTCCCGGCCTGCCATTGCCGCCATTTTTCCGCTGGGCTCCCCGGTGGTGGTTTTAGACGTGGGCGCAAATATCGATGTCAAGCCCGAGCACTTGGCTCAGTTTGCAGTCATGGGATCGGTGGTTGCCCAGGTGTATCTGGAAATCGAGCAGCCCCGAATTGGCCTGCTCAACATCGGTGAGGAGGAGGCAAAAGGACGCGACCTCGAAAAGGAGGCGTTCAAGCTGATCAAGGAGCTTTCGCTCGATTTCGTTGGAAATGTAGAGGGCCGCGACCTGGGTACCGACCGGGCCGACGTCGTGGTGGCCGACGGCTTCACAGGCAACGTCCTTTTGAAGACGGCGGAGGGGACGGCGCGAGTCGTGGCCCGAATCGTGCTCGATGCTCTGGCGACCGCCGAGGCCCCTGAGATCAACGATGCGTCACAAGTGGTGCTGCCGTACCTGCTGGCCTTGCGGGATAGGTTCGATCCGGAGGCGTACGGTGGGGGCCATCTCGTCGGGACCAAGGGCACGGTCGTCATTTCTCACGGCTCGTCTTCGCGAGTTGCGATCGCCAACGCGCTTGCGCTTGCTTCAGAGGGTGCCGAACGCGATCTGGTGGGTCGCATCGAGGCCGGGCTTGGTGCCTGACCTGGAACAGATCCTCGGCTACACCTTTGCCAACGGGTCTTTGCTCACCCTGGCCTTGACCCACCGCTCGCTCGAAGCCGAAGACGAGCAGGAATTCTCCAACGAGCGGCTCGAATTTCTCGGAGATGCGGTGCTCGGTCTCGTGATAGCAGACGAATTGCTCGCCGGTTGGGACATGGACGAGGGGGCGATGGCCAAAGTTCGCGCTGCCGTAGTGAGCGAAGCCGCTCTGGCGGTAGTCGCTCGCCAACTCGGCCTCGGTGATCATCTGCGGCTCGGGAAGGGCGAGCAGACGTCGGGAGGGAGAGACAAGTCGTCGATCCTGGCCGACGCACTCGAAGCGGTGATTGGCGCCGTTTTTCTCGACGGTGGATTTGATCCGGCTCGCAGGTTCATCCTCGGAAACTGGGAAGACCTCGTGGCCGAGCGTGCCCTGGCACCCGGTGAGCGGGATTACAAGACCCGGCTGCAGGAAGTCTTGGCACGCCGCGGGACCGTGCCCGAATACTCGGTCGGTGGTATCGGTCCTGATCACGCTCGCGAGTTCACTGCCTCGGTGCTGGTGGATCGATCCACCCTCGGCATAGGTGCCGGGAGTTCCAAGAAACGGGCGGAGCAGGAGGCGGCTCGCCAAGCTCTGACGGCCCTCGGAGAGGGCGATGCCTGAATTGCCCGAGGTGGAATCCACCCGGCGCTATCTGGAGCCGGTGCTCGTTGGAGCCCGCATCGTCAACGTCGATGTGCGCCGCGCTCGGATGGTGCGGCGTCAGGAGAATCCTGCTGATTTCGGCGCCCGATTGGCCGGCAGGCGGGTAATGGGGTTGCAGCGGCTCGGGAAGTTCATGCTTGCCAGGCTCGAAGGGGATATCACCTGGGTGACTCATCTCGGGATGTCGGGCCGCCTGCAAATTGCGGACTCCGACGAGTCGGAAGACCCTCACACCAATGTCGTTGTGAACTTGAAGAACGGACGGCAGCTTCGCTTTGTCGATCCGCGCACGTTCGGGTTCATGGTGGCGTATACGCCGGCCGAGCTGGAGCGGTCGAGCCTGGCCGGGTTGGGCCGCGATGCCCTCGACGATCTACCCCGTTCGCCCGAGTTGGCGCGGCTGCTGGAGCACCGATCAGCACCGATCAAGGCGTTGCTGTTGGACCAGCGCCTGATCTCCGGTCTGGGGAATATCTACGCCGACGAGGTGCTGCACCGCGCTGCTATCTCGCCCCACCGGCCTGGGGGATCGCTGTCTTCCGATGAGGTCAAGTCTCTCCGGGCCTCGATTCGACCGATCCTCAGAGCGGGCCTGGCCGCCGGCGGAACCAGCCTCAATGATCTGGCGTATCTGCTACCCGACGGCAGGGCCGGGGACTATCTGGCTCGGCTGGAGGTCTACGGCAGGAAGGGAGAGTTCTGCAACCGGTGCGGCACCACCATCGAAGCGGCGATGCTGCGCGGTAGAACGACCCACTGGTGCCCCGGATGTCAGGCTTGATTGGGTCATCCGTGGCTCGGGCGATCGCCCCGCTGCTGCTACTGGCGGCATGCGGAGGCGGCGCCGATCCCTCGAGCACGGTGACGACCGCTGCTTCGTTGGAGATTCCTGCTGCGGCGTTTGCCGTTTCGGCCCAGCGTGCTCTCGATGGAACCGCATTTGAGGTGCTGGGCCCGGAATTGATTGCCGACCTCCTGATCGGCCTGTGTCGGGGGCTGGGGGTGGGAGCGATCCCGGCGACGGTCGATGATCTCGACTCAGGCGCATCCTCCGAAGATCGCGAGATCCTCGTCGAGGTCCTCACGGTCGGGATGGTTCAGGTTTGTCCCGATCGAGCTCCGGTCGATCTCACCGGTTTCTACGTCGGTGCGGTGAGATCGGCGGTGCAAGACGGAGGAGCGCTGAGCGCATTCGACGAAGGAGACGTCATCAGGGTCGGACCCGTCGCGTGCCAGGTGCTGCGATCTGGTGCAGGAGTCGAGGCCGCCCTGCTGGCGGTCGTCAACAGCCTGTTTGGAGTAGAAGCGGAGGGTCTCGCCGGCCTCGCCGGCCTGGTGGCCGCGGACCAGGGCCTGGTGTCGGGTGCAGTGCTTGCCTCAGCCACCGCTCTGCTCTGTCCGGAGTATGCGGGCGATGTCGATGCCTTCATGGGATTGCTGTGATCGCTTGTCGGGTGACCGTTCGCGGGCGGGTGCAGGGCGTCGGATTCAGGTGGCACGCACAGCGGCGGGCCCAACAACTCGGCGTGGCGGGCTGGGTGCGCAACACCTCCGCCGGGTCCGTCGAAGCTCATGTGGAGGGCGAGCGGGAGAGCGTCGAGTTGCTGCTCGAATGGCTTGCTGTGGGCCCGCCATCCGCACATGTCTCCGAACTGGAAGAGGTCTCGGTGGAACCGATTGAGGCTCCGTCGTTTCAGGTCCTTTCCTGAACCACACTGATGTGATTCGGGTGATAGCCTGGACTCACCCGTGCATCTGAAGACACTCACCCTCGTCGGCTTCAAGTCGTTTGCGGATCGCACTCGGATCGAATGCGAGCCGGGCGTGACCGTCGTCGTCGGCCCAAATGGGTCCGGGAAGTCGAACATCGTCGATGCGATCGCTTGGGTCCTGGGGACCCAAGCGACGAGCACGCTGCGTACCGAGAAGATGGAGGACGTGATCTTTGCGGGGACGGCGACACGCCCCGCCCTCGGCCGCGCCGAGGTGTCCTTGACGCTCGACAACGACTCCGGAAGACTCGCCCTCGATCTTCCCGAGGTCACGGTGACGCGACGCTTGTACCGAGACGGCACCAGCGAATACGAGATCAACGGGGCCCCTTGCCGTCTGCTCGATATCCAGGAGATGCTTGCCGACGGCGGAGTGGGACGCCACCAACACGTACTGGTTGGTCAGGGTCGGGTCGAAAGTGTGCTCAACGCCGGGCCCGAGGAGCATCGGGCCATCATCGAGGAGGCGGCCGGGGTCATCAAGCACCGGCATCGTCGCGACCGTTCGATCCGTCGGCTGGAGGCCACCGACATCGACCTGGCGCGGCTCAAGGATCTCCTGGCAGAACAGCAACGCCTGATGCGGCCGCTCAAGCGGCAGGCGAAAGCGGCGGCGCAGCACGACTCCGTCAAGGAGGAGTGGCGCTCGCTGCGACTGTGGCTTGGCGCCGATCAGCTTCGAGCCGTGCGGGACCGGCTGGCCGAGATTGCGGTTAACTCGGCCGCTACGAACAAGGAACTCGAAGATGCGGTGACCGAGCGCGACCAGATCACGGCTTCGCTGGGAGGGTTGCAGGCTGCTGCAGGGGAGACCGGTGAGGCCCTGGATCGCGACACAGCTGCGGTAGCGCGGTTGGAGACGACGGCCGAACGCCTGCAACGGATCGCTCTCGTCGCCCGAGAACGCCGTCTCGGACTCGAACGACGCCTGGTTGGTGCTTCGGAGAGGCGGGGCGATCTCGAATTGGAGCGGGAACAGTTGGCGGAGTCGATCGCCACCGCTCGAGTCGAAGAAGCATCGGCGGTGGAGACTGCCGAGCGTTTGGCGATAAACCTGCGGGCACTCGAGGACGAAGAGCGCTCTCTTGCCGATGCAGATCGTCTGCCGGCGGACGGCCTGGCAGCTTCCCTGCAGGGGGATCTTGCCTCGCTCGAAGCTGCCGCGGTACGTGACGACAGGGAGTCGGCCGATCTGGCGCGTCGCCGCGGCGCAGTGGCGGCCTTTATCGACGAGGAGGTCGTCGAGGCGGGAAGACTCGCAGAGGAGCGGGATCGGGTCGCGATGTCACAGGCGACTTCCGAGCAGGTGCTCGAGGAGCTGCGCGCTGCGCTCGAGCTCGATGAGTCGGTGGTGACCGAGGCGAACGAGACGCTCCGCCTCGCCGATCGGGCCGTCGCCGCGGCAACCGCTCGTGTCGAGGCGCTGGTGGCAGCCCGTGCCGGCTTCGCCGACCCGGAGACGCGAACCACCGCCGCGGAGATGGACTCGATCGTGGGGACGATCTCGGCTCGACTAGACGTACCACCAGATCTTGTCGCCGCGATGGATGCTGCTCTCGGATCCTGGGCCGACGCCTTCGTTGCCGGGGACATCGCCGATGTAATCGCAGCTGCCTCACTGTTCAAGGAGTCGGGGAGAGGTGGAGTCTCATTCGTCGCACCACTCGGTGGTCGCAGCGTTCCGGCGCGAGTCGCCACCGCAGAAGTCGATGCCGATGCTCTCATCGATCGTCTCGGTCCCGCCGCCGACGCGGCTCTGGCGGCGACGTTGCTGGGCGACGTCGCCCTTGTCGGCTCCTGGACCGCCGGAGCCGAGTTGGTCTCGATCCATCCCGACATTCGAGCGGTCACCGTGGAGGGCGATCTGGTCACGGCTGCCGGGATCGCCGCGGCCCACCCGCATGGTGCCGGTTCGGCGGTGATCGAGGCGGCCCGGGCGGCTATCGCCGACGCTGAAACAGATCATGCCCGCGCCGCCAGCCATGTCATGACCGCCACCCGGCAGCGTGGAAGGTCGGCGCAGGCAGTCGAGACCGCCGCTCTGGAATTTGACGGCTTCCGGCGCCGGGTGGCCGGTACCGAGGAGGCGCTCGGCCTGCTCGACCGCTCGCGAGGCGAACGACAGGCCGAACTGGAGAGACTCGACGGCCGGGCCCGCACTCTGGCTGAGGCGGCGGCAACCAGGGTGGAGCGAGTTGCCGGGTTGCGTACCCGACTCGCCGGAATCGAGGGGATCGGTTCCGTCGCCACCAGCGCTCTCGAGGACCTTTCCCGTCGGCGTGAAGCAGTTGCCCGTCGGCGTGACGAAGCTCGGCACCGGCTGCAAGAAGCGGCCTCGGTGGCGGCCGCGGCAGCAGAGCGTCGGGCGTTGATGGAGACCCGGGTTGTCGAGCTGGCGACGTTGTTCGATGCCGACGACGAGCCGATAGAGCCCGACACCCTGGCGCGGCTCACGAAGGTGGACGAGCAGGCGGTGAGAGCGCGGGCTGCCGTCCGGGTTCACATCGAATCTCTGCGAGAACGGCAGCGGCGGCTGCGCGATGAGGCCGGAGACGCAGGCTCCAAGCTCGAGGCGGCCCGGACCCGGCGGGATCTTCTCGGTGAGGTCGCGGCGGAGGCTCGTGAGCGCGCTTCGGTGTTCGCCGTCGAAACAGCCGAACTCACGGTCCGGGAAGAGGCGATCGGCGACGCGCTTCGGCGGGACGCCGACGCAGACGAGGATGAGGCGCTGGCGACGCCGCGGCCCGACCTTGCGCAGTCGGTCGACCCCCAAGCACAGCTCGAGTCACTGGAGGCGAAGCTCAAGCGTCTCGGCCCGATCAATCCGCTGGCGGCCGCCGAGTACCAGGAGCTGGAGGAGAGAGCGAGCTTCCTCGAAAGCCAGTTGGAGGATCTGGACGAGTCGCGATCCGAACTGCGCAAGGTGATCAGCGCGCTGGACGAGGAAATCGGTCGGTTGTTCCTCGACGCATTCGACGACATTGCCGGTCACTTCTCGGAGAACTTCTTGGTGCTGTTTCCCGGCGGTACCGGAAAGATCACCTTGTCCGATCCCGACAACCCACTCGCTACCGGGGTGGACATCTTTGCTCAACCGATGGGCAAGAAGGTCGATCGGCTCCAATTGCTCTCCGGGGGAGAGCGGTCGCTTGCCGCGCTGGCGTTCCTGTTCGCCGTGTTCCGCTCCCGGCCCAGCCCGTTCTACGTTCTCGACGAGGTCGAGGCAGCCCTCGACGACGCCAACCTGCATCGGTTCCTGCGTTTGGTCGCGACCCTGCGGGATACGTCGCAGCTCGTCATCGTTACCCATCAACAACAGACGATGGAGGCTGCAGACGTGCTCTACGGTGTCACCATGGAACCGGGCGAAAGTAGCCGAGTGCTCGCCAAACGAATGGCCGATCTCATCCCCCGAGCGTGACTCTCTACCTCCTGGCGGCGTTGGTGGTGGTGGCTGCTGTGGTGGGGTGGGTGATTCTTCGACGGGGCTCCGTTGCTGATCCGCTGATCCGCCGTGACGCTCCGACGCTCGACTCGCCTGCGGTCGCTCGGCCCGGTCTTGGTACCCGCCTCGGAGGAGTATTCGGTCGTCCGGTCGACCCGACCTTCTGGGATTCGCTCGAAGAAGCCCTGATCGTTGCCGACGTCGGTGTGGCCACCGCGTCGACGATCGTTTCGCAGGTTCGGCGCGGCGAACCTGCGACCCCGCAGGAGGCTCGTGCCACCCTCCGGCAGATCCTCATTGACGAACTCGGAGTCGCCGATAGGTCGTTGGCTGCGGACGGCCAACCGGCGATTCTCGTGATTGTGGGGGTAAATGGGTCAGGCAAGACCACGACAATCGCCAAACTCGCAGCGTGGTACATCGCCGGGGGAAGGTCGGTACTGGTCGCCGCGGCCGACACTTTCCGGGCTGCGGCGGCAGAGCAGATGATTCTGTGGGGCGATCGCATCGGTTTCGACGTCGTGAGAGGTGCAGAGGGGGCAGATCCGGCGGCGGTGGCGTTCGATGCCCTGGCGGCGGCCCAGGCCAGGGGTGCAGACGTTCTGATCGTCGACACCGCCGGCCGGTTGCATTCGCAACAGAATCTCATGGATGAACTCGCCAAGGTGGTGAGGGTGTTGCGGCGCGAGCGGGGATCTGTTGATGAAATCCTGCTCGTTCTCGACGGCTCGATCGGACAGAACAGCATCTCCCAGGCAAGGGCATTCACTGCGAGTGTGGGTGTTACCGGCATCGCGATCACCAAACTCGACGGCTCCGCCAAGGGCGGCGTCGTGTTGGCGATCGAACGCGAACTCGGGATCCCCCTCAAGCTGGTTGGAGTCGGCGAAGGCCCGGGCGACCTGCTTCACTTCGATCCAACCAGATTCGTCGACGACCTGCTGGGAGAGGCATGACTGACGAACTCATCGAGCAGGCTCGTGCCCGTGCCGAGCACGCATACGCCCCCTTCTCGAAATTCAGAGTGGGGGTGGTGGTCGTGGCAGATGACGGCACCACCTATGAAGGGGCCAACGTCGAGAACAGTGCATACGGGTCTGCCATGTGTGCCGAGGCCACTGCAATCGGCAACGCCGTGAGCCACGGAGTGCGCAAGATCGACACCGTCGTCGTCGCGTGCATCGACGCCAGCGAACCCGGCTACCCGTGCGGCAACTGTCGTCAGCTGATGATCGAATTCGGGGTGGAGCGAGTGGTCGTCGACGGCCCCAACGGGGCAATCGAGCACTCGCTGGAAGAGTTGATCCCGTTTGGCTTTCGGTTGGGGAGTCCCTAGTCCTTAGTCCTTAGAAAGAGGGGGGCAATCGCCTCGCCTCGCCTCGCTCGGGAGATCATTCTTACTGGCTACTGGCTACTGGCTACTGGCTACTGGCTACTGGCTACTGGTCACTGTTAGCTACAGATTTGCGGATGCGCCTCCGATACCGATGTCATGACAACCAGGGTGCAACGCGATTGGAAAGTAACGACGGGCTACCGGATCCTGTTGCGGATCGGGTGGGCGGTGATCGCCGTGGCAATCTACTTTGCCAGCGCGGCCGCGATGCTCGATTCGATGGGGGTGTGGATGGTGGTGGCCGGTCTGGCCATTGCCGTCATGCTGCTGGTAGGCGTGCTCCCCGAACCGGTACCGCGCGATCTCATCATCGGGCGCAGGAATTGGGTGGATCCGACTGGTAGTCGTTAGTCGTTAGGCATTAGTCATTAGGAAGAAGGCTTATATACCTAATACCTGACTCCTAATACCTAACCCCTGGCCTTCAACGCCTCGATCAACTTGGGCAACACGCTGTGAACGTCGCCGACTATGCCGAGGTCGGCGATCCCGAAGATCGGGGCCTCCTCGTCCTTGTTGACGGCGATGATCGTTTCGCTGTCCTTCATCCCCACCAGGTGTTGCATGGCCCCTGAGATCCCGAGGGCGATGTAGACGGTCGGCTTGACGGTCTTGCCGGTTTGGCCGACCTGGAGCGAATACTGGACCCAGCCGGCGTCGACCACGGCGCGGGTCGCTCCCACCGCCGCCGAAAGCAGACCGGCGAGTTCCTCGACGGCGCCAAAACGCTCCTTATCACCCAAGCCCCGACCGCCGGCGACGATGATTTCGGCTTCCTCCAGTTTGGGGCCCACAGAAGTCTCGGCGTGATGTTCGACTATCTGCGCGCTGCCCGAGTGCCCGGTGTCGGGCGCGGTGACCGTGATGACGTTCGGCTCTCCTCCATCGCCCGGCTCGGCCGTGAACGACTTGGGTCGAACCACGATCAGGTGGGGGCCTGTACCGGTGAAGGCGGTTTCGACCAGGGTGACGCCGCCCAGGATCTCGTTGATGACTCTGGTGGACCCGTCACCGGTCACTATGTCGATGGCATTCGACAACACCGGCACCCCGAGTTTGCCCGCCAGTCGACCGGCGACATCGCGGTCGGTCGGTTGGAGTCCGAAGAGGATGAGCTCGGGGTTCTCAGCCCCCACCAACTCCGCCAGCGCGGCGGCAGCCCCGGCCGACGGAAGCGCGTCACCCGGATCGAGGTGATAGACGGTGGCTGCGCCGTGCGCTCCCAGCAGTCCCATTGTCTCGGCAGATCCGGCGCCCACCAGGAAGGCCGCGACATCGTCGCCGAGAGATGTGGCCTTGGTCAGCATCTCCAGCGCGAGCGAGGTCGGTGTGCCGTCGATTTCTTCCGCAAATACCCAGATGCGCATCTCAGATCACCTTCGCTTGCTCGAGGAGCTTGATGATCTCGGTGTGGGCATCGCCCTCATCCTCGATCTTGACTCCGGCCGTTCGCTCGGGTGCCGGTCGGACCTCGACGATCTCCTGGCCCGAGCCGGCCGAACCGACGGACTCGACCCCGAGGTCGGCGCAACTGGGCTGCTCGATCGGTTTCTGCTTGGCTGCCATGATTCCTTTGAATGTCGGATAGCGCGGCTCGACCGACCCGGAAGTGACGGTCACCAGCGCGGGGAGTCCGGCTTCGACGACGTCGTAACCGCTGCTGGTCTGGCGTTCGATTCGAATAGTCCCGTCGGTGAGTTCGACTTTGCGGGCAAATGTCATCGCGGGCATGCCCAGGAGCTCGGCAAGCATCTGGGGTACGACGCCGACGTATCCATCTGTCGATTCGGTACCGGCGATCACCAGGTCGGCTCCTTCGCGTTCGATTGCTGCAGCCAGGACTCTGGCGGTGACCAGAGCGCCCGAGCCGCGGAGGTTCTCGTCGTCGATGACGATTGCTTTGTCGGCTCCCATGGCGAGGGCTTGCCGGATACCTTGCAGGCTGTTGGCGGGACTCATCGAGACGAGTACCACCTCGCCTTCGGTGGCTTCGGCCAATTGCAGGCCCATCTCGACACCGTATCGATCGGTGTCGTCGAGAATCTGATCCTCCGGACGCACCACGAAATGATTCTCAGAGTCCAGCTCGTAGGGCGTCGCCGGGTCCGGAATCTGCTTTACGCAGACCGCGATCTTCATTGCACTCCTCTGATGATGACCGCTCCCGATGTTAGAGGTGGTGTCTCGCGTCAGAACCGTCAGCGAGCCAAGAGTCTCGGCAACAACCCGTCGATCAGACTCGTAAAACGGTCGCGTGCCTCGTCGGCTGTCGCGGTCACCTCCTCGTGGCTGAGCGGCGAGCCGGAGATGCCCGCAGCCATGTTGGTGACGAGAGAGATCCCGAGCACTTCGGCCCCCATGTGCCGGGCAGCAATCGCCTCCGGGACGGTGGACATTCCGACCAGATCGGCACCCATGCCCTTTGCCATCTGCACCTCGGCCGGTGATTCGTAAGAGGGACCGAGGAACCACGCATATACACCTTCGGTCAAGCCGACCCCGACCTCCTCACCGGCCTGCCGTGCGATGGCTCGCAGCGTCTCGCTGTAGACCTCTGTCATGTCGGGGAACCGGGGCCCCAGGCGATCGTCATTGGGGCCCATCAGCGGAGTGCGTGCCGTGAGATTGAGGTGATCGCTGATGAGCACCAGGTCTCCGGCAGTCATGCCGGCGCCGAGGCCGCCGGCAGCATTGGTGAGGGCGATTGTGGAGCATCCCGACGCCACCGCGGTCCGCACCGCAAGTACGACGTCGGTGAGATCCCAACCCTCGTAGGCATGGACCCTGCCGGCGAGAATCATCACTGCAGCGCCTTTCAACTCGGCAGAGAACAGTGATCCAGAATGACCTTCGACCTTCGGCACCGGAAACCCGGGGATCTCGGAATACGGAATCTCAACGGCGTCGGGGAGGCCGCCCGCGTAGCCGCCCAGCCCCGATCCGAGCACGATGGCGACACGATGCTCCTCGCGGCCGGTGGCGACCGCGATCGCTGCTCGGGCTTCTTGGATGGTTTCGTACGTCATCGGACTTCTTCGTATACCAGCGGCGCTATCTCGGCGGGCCCATCACCAACCACGAATGCGCCCTCGGTGAGCCGGATCGCATCAGCGAGGTAGGTGTCATCGTTGTAGCGGAGCGTGGCGAGGACGGCCCCGGCTTCGATCTCGTCTCCGATCCGCGCAGAGACAGTGGTCCCGACTGCCGGGTCGATCACGTTGTCCTTGGTCTCTCGTCCTGCCCCGAGTCGCGCTGCTCCGACTCCGATGTCGAGGGCGTCGGCCTTGATCACGACACCGGAGCGCTCTGCGATGATGGTGTGGTCGTTCCGTGCTCTTGGGAGCAGTCCCGGATCATCCAGTACCGAGGTGTCTCCATCCTGGGCGGCGACGACTTCCTTGAACTTCTCAAACGCTTCACCTGATGCGACCACCGCCTCCATCTGAGCAAACCCGGCGGCGAGATCTTGCGCTACGCCGCCAAGAACCAGCATCTCAGCCCCGAGGCGGAAGGTGAGTTCGACGAGGTCGGATGGTCCTCCGCCGTGCAACACTTCGATCGACTCGCGGATCTCGCTGGCGTTGCCTACCTCTCGACCGAGCGGTTGCGACATGTTCGTGATCAAAGCCGTCACCGTGGTTCCGTGTGAACGACCGATGTCAACCATGGTCTTTGCCAGTTGGCGAGCCTGATCCAATTCCTTCATGAAGGCACCGCTGCCGACCTTTACATCGAGGACCAGGCCGTCGAGTCCCTCGGCGAGCTTCTTCGACATGATCGATGAGGAGATGAGCGGGATCGAGGGCACAGTTCCGCTGACATCGCGCAGGGCATAGATGCGGCGATCGGCCGGGACCAACGTCTCAGATTGGCCCGCCATCACCATCCCGTGCCGTTCGAGAATCCGGGAGAACTCTGGGGGGTCGAGTGCGGTGCGGAACCCCGGGATCGTCTCGAGCTTGTCGAGAGTCCCTCCGGTATGGCCCAGGCCACGGCCGCTGATCATTGGCACCGCGATGCCGCACGTGGCAACCATCGGGACCAGCGGGATGCTCACCTTGTCACCGACGCCACCAGTTGAGTGCTTGTCGATCTTGGGGGCAGCGACGTGTGAGAAGTCGAGAACGTCGCCCGAGTGGAGCATCGCGCTGGTCCAGGCGCCGAGTTCGTTCGTGTCGAGCCCGACTAGAAGCACCGCCATCAGCATCGACGACATCTGGTAGTCGGGGATGCGATCGGCCGTGTATTCGGCGATCATCCATTTAATCTCGTCGTCGGTCAGGCGTCCGCCGTCGCGCTTGGATTCGATGAGGGAAATAAAGTTCATCGTTGCCCCATTCTGGCCACTCTCCCGTCGACTACCAGAATGCCTTCAGCGCGGAGTCGCTTCGCCTGTTCCCTCTCTGCTCCGGGCACCAGCCTCCCCGTGGCGTTGACCACCCGCCACCAGGGCCATTGTCCGTGAGATTGGGCGAGGAGCCGCCCCACCGCACGTGCCGCGCCGGGATGCCCTGCTTCGGTGGCGACTTCGCCGTAGGTGGTGATGTCGCCCGCCTTGAGGCCGGACAGGACGATGTCGACCCGCTTGGCGAAGTCGCCGTTTACGTAGTTCCGAACAGGCGGTCTCCCATGTCGCCCAGGCCGGGCTGGATGTAGAAGCGATCGCTCAGATCCCGATCAAGACCGGCGGCGATGATGTCTACGTCCGGATGTTGGGCCCGCATGTGCTCGACGCCTTCCGGTGCGGCGACGACACACAGACAGATGATGCGCTTGGCTCCTGATTCCTTCGCCTTGTCGACGGCCCAGGCGAGCGAGCCGCCCGTGGCCAGCATCGGCTCCAGGATCAAGACCGTTGCCTCGGCGAGGTCCGGCGGTTTGAAGTAATACTCGATCGGTTGGGCGGTTTCCTCGTTCCGTTGGACGCCGGCGAAGCCGACCTTTACGTGGGGGATGAGGTCGATCACCGCATCGAGCAGACCGAGGCCGGCGCGGAGCACGGCGATGGCAACCACCTTCGAGGATCGATGGCCGATCGTCTCCTCCAGCGGCGTCCGGATCGTGATCTCCTCGGTTGGAAGTTCCCGGGTCGCCTCCATGACCAGTGAATAACAAAGCCGTCTCGCCGCGTTCCTGAACTCCTCAGGCTCGGTCTCTTGGTCGCGCAACACGGTCAGGTAGTGCCTGGCGAGCGGGTGATCGAGAGTCGTGAATTTCAAAGATCCTCCCCGAAGAGTTTGGCGCGAGCGTAATGGCCGGCAGGATGACGAGGATCTGGAAGTCGAGACATCGGGCCAGGTGATGGGCTCGTTGGCCGTGGGATCCTGCACGTCTGTTGTCTGTTGTCCGTTGTCCGCAAATCCTCGAGGCGGCTCTGACGGGGAGCGGAAAACTCGACCAGAAGTCCGACGTGACGCCGACAGACGCGTCTTGTGGGGCAATCCAAGCTGCGGTCTGGAACGGAAAACGACTCGACCGCGGATGTCCAACGCTCTCCTACCCTTCAGCCACGCATGTTCGACAATCTCACCGAGCGCTTCGGGGGCATCTTCAACCGGCTCCGCTCCAAGGGCCGCCTGTCGGAGGACGACGTCGATGCCGCCCTGCGGGAAGTACGTCTGGCGCTTCTCGAGGCGGACGTCAATGTCAAGGTCACCAAGGAATTCTTGGATCGGGTGCGTGCTCGCTCCATCGGCTTGGAGGTGACGGAGAGCCTCACCCCGGGACAGCAGGTCGTCAAGATCGTTCAGGAGGAGTTGGTGACGACGCTCGGGGAATCGTCGGTACCACTTGCATCGGGATCACCCCTGGTGATCCTCGTGGTCGGGCTCCAGGGGTCGGGCAAGACGACCACCAGCGTCAAGCTGGCGGCGCTGCTGAAAGGCCGGGGCGGTCGCCCGCTCCTGGTGGCAGCCGATCTGCAGCGTCCGGCAGCGATCGATCAACTCGAGAAGCTGGGTGGCCGTCTCGACGTTGCGGTGTTCTCGGATGGCGCGGTGAAGGCTCCGAAACTGGTGAAGGACGCCCTGAAGCACGCCCGAGCGGAGAAGTTCGATTCGGTGATCATCGATACTGCCGGCCGGCTTCAGATCGATGTGGATCTGATGGCCGAGCTGGCCGCGGTGAGGAAGGCGGCGGATCCGGACGAGGTGCTGCTGGTGGTCGATGCCATGACCGGCCAGGACGCAGTCAACGTAGCCACCGGCTTTCTCGAACATGTCGATCTCACGGGACTGGTCTTCTCGAAGCTCGACGGCGATGCCAGGGGCGGCGCCGCCATTTCCGCCAGGGCGGTGACCGGTCTTCCCATCAAGTTTGCCGGCGTCGGCGAGGGCAGCGGCGACTTAGAGGTCTTTCACCCGGAGCGGATGGCATCGCGGATCCTGGGGATGGGCGATGTGATGACTTTGATCGAGAAGGCGGAGGAGACCTGGGATGAGCAGCAGGCCGTCGAGGCGGCCGAGAAGCTGCGAACGGCCGCTTTCAGCCTCGAAGACTTCCTCGAGCAGTTCCAGCAGATCAGGCGGATGGGGGATGTCGGCCAACTGGTTGGTATGCTTCCCGGCGCATCAGCCCTCAAACAGGCCGATGTGTCCGACGCG
>Ga0255057_10000589_pt1 | contig 20527 bp, 18 predicted proteins | sample Cases_109_6_MG_FD_189022 | JGI IMG/M metagenome (GOLD analysis project Ga0255057, IMG submission 189022) | Seawater microbial communities from Amundsen Gulf, Northwest Territories, Canada - Cases_109_6 | ecosystem: Environmental > Aquatic > Marine > Gulf | place: Canada: Northwest Territories... | reverse complement strand
TGAGGAGTTTCGTTCGGCATCGCTCGGTTACGAAAGGATCGTGGTTGCTGGTGCGGACCGCGGCGACGACCGGGTCCATGCTATAACTATAATAAGAAAACTCTTGGGTCCACTCGCCCTGTCTGTCCATCCGCTTTTTGCGATTGCCGTTCTCCAAATGAACAGCACCGGGCGTAGCACCACCGACCCATCGCGCAACCTATCCCCATACCTTAACCGGGCAATATGTGGTAATGCGGGGCCCGGCCAAAGTGGCCGGGTCCGGTTGGGAGGAGGCTGGTCATGAAGATAGACGGAGGTTGTCACTGCGGCTACATCACCTATGAGGCCGAGGTCGACCCCGGGAAAGCCGGAATTTGTCACTGCACCGACTGTCAAACGCTGTCGGGCTCCGCCTTTCGCACCATCGTTCCGGCGCCCGAGGATACCTTCACGCTGCTCGCCGGAGAACCGAAGATCTATGTCAAAACCGGGGATAGCGGGGCAAAGCGCGCGCAGGCGTTCTGTCCCGAGTGCGGGTCGGCGATTTACGCGACCTCCGTCGGCGACGGGCCAAAAGTCTATAACATCCGATTGGGGACCGCGCGACAGCGCGCGGCGCTTCCTCCGCGGTCTCATTACTGGCACCGCTCGGCACAGCACTGGCTGAGCGCCTTGGACTCCTTGCCAAAATTCGAAAAGCAGCAAGTCTAGACCGCAGCAAGTCTAGACCGCACCAATTCAGCGCCTTCCGGCCAGGATCGGCCCTAAGACCGGCTCCCCGTATCGTGTGTGCGCCGACAGCGATTCGAGTCGCCAAGCGAGCGGATATCTGCTAGCTCTTTTTACGCCGGGTAACGCCAGTCAAGGACAGCCCGGCTAATAGAGGACCAAACAAGGCGTGGCCGTTGCCGGGCCGAAAGGTTCAGGGGGAACGCCCGCGGGAGGGTCACCGAGAAAGACATTTCCACGTCCTGAGGCGGTATGCCGTCAGGCGGGCGCAGGTCTTGGCATTAGGGAGGCATAAATGACCGAACTGGAATACTGGCTCGAACAAATCAAAAAAGGCCGCATCTCGCGGCGCGAGTTCATGGGGCGCGCCGTGGCGCTCGGTGCCGGTGCGGCACTGGCGACCACGATGCTGAGCAGCGCCGGCATTGCCGCGACACCAAAACGCGGCGGCCTTGCGCGCATCGGCCTTCCCCAGGGCGCGACCACCGATAGCTTCGATCCAGGCACCTGGCCGGACATGGGCACTCAAGTTCCGCTCTGGGGATCGGGCGCCAACAGCCTGACCGAGGTGGATGCCGCGGGCAACGTGATCGGCGACCTGGCCGAGAGCTTCGAGGCATCGGCCGATGCCACGACCTGGGTCTTCAAGCTGCACAAAGGCCTTACCTTCCACAACGGTAAGACCGTGACGGCGGACGATGTGGTGGCGTCCTTCCGCCATCATATGGGCGAAGACTCCAAGTCGGCGGTCAAATCGGTCCTCGCGTCGATCGCCGACATCAAGGCCGACGGGCCCGAGACGGTGGTCTTCACGCTGACCGGCGGGAGTGCCGACTTCCCCTACCTGACCAGCGACTATCACATCCCGATTCTGCAGGCCAAGGACGACGGCAGCGTCGACTGGCAGGCGGGTATCTGGACCGGCGCCTTTATCCTGGAGAAATTCGAGCCCGGCGTGCGCACGAAGATGAAGCGCAATCCCAACTATCACAAAGAGGGCCGGCCCTATTTCGACGAGGTCGAGTTCGTCAATATCACCGACGTGGCCGCGCGCACCAACGCGCTGACCACGGGCGAGGTGCATTACATCGCGCGTCCGGACCTGAAGACGCTGCACCTCTTGCAGCGGGTTCCCAATGTGGAGATCAGCGAGGTCACGGGCTACGCACATTACGTGTTGCCGATGAACGTGACCATGGCGCCCTTCGACGACGTCAATGTCCGCTTAGCGCTCAAGTACGGGATCAACCGCGAGGAGGTCGTGGAGAAGATCTTCCTCGGCCATGCGACCCCGGGCAACGACAATCCCATCGCGCCCTCGATCAAGTACGCGATCGATCCGGAACCCAAGCACAGCTACGATCCCGACAAGGCCAAATTCCATCTCAAGGAGGCGGGGTTGACCTCGCTCCAGGTCGACCTCTCGGCGGCCGACGCGGCCTTCGGTGGCGCCGTCGATACGGCGGTGTTGTTCAAGGAGCATGCGGCCAAGAGCGGCATCGACATCAACGTGGTGCGCGAACCGGCCGACGGCTACTGGGACAACGTTTGGCTCAAGAAGGGCTGGTGTGCGTCTTACTGGTCAGGCCGGCCGACCATCGACTGGATGTTCTCGACCGCCTATGCCGGCGGCGCGGCGTGGAACGAAACCTTCTGGGCCAATCCTCGCTTCGACGAGCTTCTGCCTATCGCCCGTGCCGAGACGGACGACAAGAAGCGCGGCGAGGTCTATGCCGAAATGCAGCAGCTCGTCCACGACGACGGTGGCCAGATCGTACTGGTGTTCAACAATCTCCTCGGCGCCTACTCGACCAAGCTGGCGCACGGCGAGATCGCGCCGAACTGGGAGTGCGACGGCCTGCGGATCGCCGAGCGTTGGTGGTTCGCGTAATCCGCGGGCCACGGGAGACGACGGCGGCTCGCTTGTCCGCGTGACGAGCGGGCCGCCGAGGCTTCCACGACATCTTTGTCGAGGCGGTGGTATGAAAGAGTGGTTCCGGTGATGGGGGCGATCCGGTGAACGCAGTCCTCCGGACGGTGTTACAGCGTTTGGGACTTGGGATCCTGACCCTGTTCGTGGTCTCGATCATCATCTTCTCGACGATCGAGATGCTGCCTGGCGACTTCGCCAAGGCCATTCTCGGCCAATCGGCGACGCCCGAGACGGTGGCCGCCTTCCAGCGAGAGATCGGCCTCGATCAGCCGGCGCCGATCCGCTATCTGAATTGGATCGGCGGGGTCCTGCAGGGCGACTTCGGCAACTCCTTCGCCAGCGCGGGTGCGTTGGGCGGCGGGCAGGCTCGCACGGTGCTGTCGCTGGTGGCACCGCGGCTCGCCAACACTCTTTTCCTTGCCGGGATGGCCGCCATCATCGCCGTGCCCCTGGCGCTGGTGCTCGGCATGCTGGCGGCGCTTTACCGCAATAGTCTCTTCGACCGGATCGTCAACCTGACGACGCTCACCTCGATCTCGGTGCCGGAGTTCTTCGTCGCCTACATCCTGATGCTGTTTCTGGCGGTCAAGTTTCCGATCTTCTATTCGCTGGCCAACGTATCGCCCGATACCCCCTTTATGGAGCGGCTCGCCCGCTGCGCCTTGCCGGCGATGACGCTGGTCCTGGTCATCGTCGCCCATATGATGCGCATGACGCGGGCCGCCATCATCAACCTGCTGGCCAGCCCCTATATCGAGATGGCGCGCCTCAAGGGCTTGTCGCCGTCGCGCATCATCCATCATCACGCCCTGCCCAACGCTTGGGCGCCGATCGCCAATGTGATCGCCTTGAACCTCGCCTACCTGATCGTCGGCGTGGTGGTGGTCGAGGTGGTCTTCGTCTATCCGGGCATTGGCCAGCTTATGGTCGATGCCGTGTCGAGTCGGGACATTCCCGTGGTGCAGGCCTGCGCGCTCATCTTCGCGGTCGCTTATATCTTGCTGAATCTGCTGGCTGACATCGCGTCCATCGTGACCAATCCAAGACTGCTGCACCCGCGATGACGAACGCCCCCGACACCAACCCAGTTCGGCCTGAGGAGGCGCTGCTCGCCGAAGCGGTGCCCGTACCGCAGCAGCGCTCCGCCTGGGAGACGGCGTGGCGTGAACTGCGCCGCGCGCCCCTAAGTGCTCAGTTCGGGCTGGTCGTCATCCTGTGCTATGTCGTCCTCGGCCTTTTCGCACCGCTGATCGCGCCCTTTACGGAAAACGAGTTGGTCGGTTCACAGTACGAGCCCTGGAGCGATCAGTTCGTGTTCGGCACGGACCAGCTCGGCCGCGACATGCTCTCGCGGCTGATCTACGGGGCGCGTAACACCGTCGGCATCGCTTTCTTCACCACTATTATAGCCTTCATGATCGGCGGCTCGCTCGGCGTGCTGGCTTCCATCCTGGGCGGTTGGGCCGATCAGGTGCTAGGGCGGGCGGTCGACGTGCTGATGGCGATCCCGCTGCTGATTTTCGCGCTCGTTTTGCTGTCGATCTTTGGCACGTCGGTGATCAACCTGGTCCTTATCATCGCCGTGCTGGACTCTACCCGCGTCTTTCGTCTAAGCCGGGCCGTCTCCATGAACGTCGTCGTCATGGATTTCGTCGAGGCGGCGCGCCTACAGGGCGAAGGCCTGACGTGGATTATGACGCGCGAGATTCTGCCCAACATCCTGCCGCCGATGGTGGCCGAGTTCGGCCTGCGCTTTTGCTTCGTCTTCCTGACCGTCAGCGCCTTGTCGTTCCTCGGCCTGGGCATCCAGCCGCCGGCAGCGGACTGGGGCTCGATGGTGCGCGAGAACGCGACGCTGATCAATTACGGCGATATCACGCCGCTGCTCCCGGCCGGGGCCATCGCACTGTTGACCGTGGCGGTAAATTTCGTGGTCGACTGGTTCCTCCACAAGACCAGTGGGCTCAAGGAATGAACCAGGGCAAGCGGGAGGCGGGCAAGCAGCCGGGACAGCGCGGCGAGGCGCTACTCGAGGTGCGCGGCCTGTGCATCGAGGGAGAGAGCGACGAGGTCCGCGTGAAGATCGTCAAGAGCATCGACCTGACGCTGCGCCGCGGCGAGGTGCTCGGCCTGATCGGCGAATCGGGCGCCGGAAAATCGACCCTCGGGCTGGCGGCCATGGGCTTTACCCGTGCGGGCTGCTTCATCACGGCCGGCAGCGTGGTTTTCGACGGCGTCGACCTCCTGAACATCGACGACGCCCAGAGGCGGAAGATCTGGGGCGTGCGGGCCGCTTATGTCGCACAGTCGGCCGCCGCCTCGTTCAACCCGGCACACCGGCTGATCGACCAATATACCGAAACGCCTTTGGTCCACGGCGTGACCGGCGAAGCCGAGGCTAAGAGCACGGCCATCGACCTCTATCGCCGACTGCGCCTGCCCGACCCGGAGCATATCGGCGATCGCTATCCGCACCAGGTCTCCGGCGGCCAGCTACAGCGCGCCATGACGGCGATGGCCATGGCTTGTGGGCCAGATTTCATCGTCTTCGACGAGCCGACCACGGCGCTCGACGTCACCACCCAAATCGAGGTTCTGGCCTCGATCAAGAAAATCGTGCGCGAGCTCAACACGGCGGCGATCTATATCTCGCACGACCTGGCCGTGGTCGCGCAGATGGCCGACAGGGTCATGGTGCTGCGCTACGGCGAGCTGGTCGAAGAGGGCGAGACTGCGGAGATGCTGGCCAACCCGCAACACCCCTACACCAAGTCGCTGTGGGCGGTGCGCTCCCTGCATAAGGAGGAGGAGCCCGGAGAGGAGATCCTGCTCGATGTCCGCTCGGTCGATGCCGCCTACGACGCCGCCAAAGTCCTGAACGACGTATCGGTCAAGGTGCCGCGCGGGCGCACCGTCGCGGTGGTCGGCGAGTCGGGTTCGGGCAAGTCGACCCTGGCACGCGTCATCACCGGGCTGCTGCCGCCCCTATCGGGCGAAGTGATCTATGAAGGAAAGCCCCTGCCGCCGGCTCTCAAGACCCGGCCCAAGGATCTGCTGCGCCGGCTACAGATGATTTATCAGATGCCCGATACGGCGCTCAACCCGCGTCGGCGGGTGCGTGACATCCTGGGCCGCCCGCTGAAGTTCTTCCACGGCTTGAACGGCGCGGCGCGCCAGCGCCGGGTCAAGGAACTCCTCGAGATGATCGAGCTCGACGAGCAGTTCCTGAACCGTCTGCCGGGTGAGCTTTCCGGCGGCCAGAAGCAGCGCATCTGCATCGCCAGGGCACTGGCGGCCGAGCCCGACCTCATCATCTGCGATGAGGTCACCTCTGCACTCGACCAGATCGTGGCCGAGGGCATCCTCAAGCTGCTGCTGCGTCTGCAGGACGAGCTCAACATCTCGTATCTCTACATCACCCATGACATTGCCACCGTGCGGGCAATCGCCGACTCCATCGTCGTCATGTACCAGGGCGAGATTGTCCAGCAGGGCATTAAGAACGAGGTCCTGACCCCGCCGCACCATCCCTACACCGACCTGCTGCTCTCCTCGGTGCCGGAGATGGACACGACCTGGCTGGACAACTTGCTGGCCGAGCGCGAGGCCCGCAAGGCGCGCGGTGAAATGGTGCTTGAAAGCTCCGACCAGTAACGCTCAGCCCGGCGATAAGCCCCACCGGAACACCTAACCCGAGCCGGCCGCGCTGCGCTTGCGTAGCAGAAACTGGACGAGGAGGAGCATGGTCAAAGACGTTCCAAGCACCATCGTGCCGATAGCGTTGATCTCCGGCGTTACACCCCGCCGGATCGAGGAGAAGACGTAAATCGGCAAGGTCGTCTCCGACCCCGCGACGAAGAAGGCGATGATGAAATCATCGAAACTGAAGGTAAAACTCAGCAGGAAGCCGGCCAATATCGCGGGGGAAATTTGCGGTAACGTCACTTGGCGAAAGGTACGCCAAGGTGTCGCGTAAAGATCGGCCGAGGCCTCGATGAGTGCCCGGTCCATTCCGGCGATACGGGCGCGCACGATCACGATGACCAGTGCCATAGTGAAAAGCGTATGCGCCGCGATCAGCGAGGTATAGCCCAAGTTCAGTCTCGGCGCCGTCCCCATGGCATGCGGCCAAATCGCCTCCAACATGGGGTTCAAAAAATTGAACACGGTCACCAATGCGATCAATGTAGCGATACCGATCACGATCCCGGGGATCATGATCGCAACATATATGACCGCGTCATAAACCGCTCGTAGACGCCCCCGGACCCTTTGCAGGGCCAGGGCCGCCATGGTTCCGAAAAGGCTTGCGAAAATCGCCGTGGTTACGGCGACCAGCAGGCTCGTGGTCAGCGCGTCCACAACGAAGGGATTGGCCAAAGCCTTGCCATACCACTTCGGTGAAAATCCTTGAAAATCACTGGCATGCCGCCCGGCATTAAAGCTGAATAGCACAATTATCCCGATCGGGATGTAGAGGAACATATAAACGGCGATGGCGTAGATTCGCATGGTCGCGGACCCTAGAACAAAGACACATCCTCACGCTGGCCGGAGCCCCGCATCATCAGCCGCATATACAGGCTGACAGTGACCAGCATGATGATGACCAAGGTTGTGGCGACCGCCGACCCGTAGGCCCAATTGCGTGACTGCAAGAAGAGGTCGACCAGGGCATTTCCGATGAAAAAGACCTTGCCGCCGCCGAGCAGGGCCGGGATCAGAAATTCCCCCATCAGGAGGATGAAGACCAGCATGCACCCGGTCGCGATGCCGGGAATGGACAACGGCAAGGTGACCTGCCGAAAGGTGCGCAAAGGTGGTGCCCCCAAATCGCTGGAGGCTTCCAGCAATCGCTTATCCAGTTTCTCGAGGCTGACATAAATCGGAAAGACCATCAGCGGCAGGTACCCGTAGACGATCCCGACCAAGACCGCGAAAGGCGTGTTGATCAAACGCAGATCGTCGATCCCCAACAGGCTCAATAGCTGCGGAATGCCCCGCCCGCCCAGAATAAAGATCCAGGCATAAGTGCGGATAAGGATACTGGTCCAAAAAGGCACGATGACGAGGATCAGCAGGGTGGTCCTAAGCCTCGGACTGGCCTTGACCGCCAGGTAGTAGGCCAGCGGATAGGCCACCACCAAGGCCGCGATGGTGCCTGTCGGTGCCAGGAGAAGCGTATTCTTGAATGCGGTGAAACGAGCCGGTAGATTGGCGTATTGATCGAACGTAAACGCGGGCACATAGCCCCCCGCGGCTCCGCGCTCGCCAAAACTGAATACAGCGACAACAACGAGCGGGAGGACGAGCATGACCAGAAACCATGCCGTCGCCGGCATCAACAGCAGTCTGTTGACCCATTGATCTTTCATTATGGCTCCAGCCTTGCCCGTCCCGCCCGCAATCGTCAGGCCGACTTGAAGCGGGCCAGCAGTTCGGCCCGGTTGGGATCGGTCAGAGTGGCGGCAGCGCCGAACTCCAGCGCGTCCAACAGCTCCTGCGCCGGATAGAGGATCGGATCCTCCAGGAGTTCCTTGGGTAGAAGCGCATTGGTCCGGCTGTCAGCGACCGGATAGCCGTGGGCCAGCACCTCTTTCGCGTTGACCGCCGGGTCCAGCATGAAGTCGATCAGCGCGTAGCCGGCCGCGCTATGGGGCCCACCCTTTGGCATGGCGTAGTAGTCACTCCAGATCTCGCCACCTTCCTTACCGAGAACATAGGCCATCTCGGGGATGTCGGTGTTGAGCTGCTTGCCGTCTCCGGTCCAGCACATGGACATCCAGGCATCGCCATTGCGCAGCGGCGGTTGATAGTCGCTGCTGATGGCATAGAGGTGAGGTTTGACCTCGATCAGCAGCTTCTCCGCGTCCGCCAGCTCGTTCGGGTCGACCGAATTGAAGGAATAGCCAAAGTACTTCAGCGCATTGCCGATCGTGGTCAACTGATAGTCATGGACCATCGTGCGGCCTGAGAAGTCGGTTTTGGTGATGTCCCAGAATTCCTTCCAAGTGGTCAACGCCTTGCCACCGGTGTGCTTGGTGTTGACCACGTAGCCGGTGGTTCCCCAGTCCTTGGGCACGGCATAAACGGTGCCGTCCACCGTTCCGGCGTCGGAAAAGCGCGGATCGAAGGCCTTGGCTTCGTAGTTGGGGATCTTTCCAAGATCCAACGGCTCGATCAAATCCTCACCGACATAGGTGGTGATGGTGTAGTTGGTCGGCACGAACACGTCCCAGCTGCTGCCGCCGGCCTGCAGCTTGGCCAGCATTTCCTCATTCGATCCGAAGACGTTCACCTGCACATGCGCGCCGGTCAACTTGGTGAAGTCTTCGAAATTGGCGGGGTCGTGGTAGTTCGGCCAGGTCGCCAAAACCACGCGGTCGCCGATATCCTGGGCCGACCAAGCGCGGCGCGGCTTGAGGCCCGGCACGGCCCCGGCCATGACGGCGGTGGCAAGTCCCAGGCCGGTCACGCCCAGAAAGTGCCGGCGGCTTACCGAGCCCTTCTGATAACGGCGCAATTCTTCCATGAAACGTTGCCGGCTGATCGGCATGTCATCTTTGTAGCTCTTAGACATTTGGTTCTCCCATAGGTCTTGGTTTTAGTATCGTTTCCCGACGGTTTGCGGACCGCATGCGTCTATTCAGCCCCTAGAGCCAATGCGGAGGCAGCTTGCCAACCGATCAGCACCTCATCACCAGGGTTGAACCCGCCGGTCTGAGCCTCGGCGCGCTTAGGTGCGCGCACGAGGACCTCGCCCAGGCCTTCCGCCTCGACGAGGTATTCTGTTTGTTCTCCAAGGTAAATTCGGTTTCGGATTCTTGCCGACACCTCCAAGTCCGCATCGAAAGGCGCAGCTTCGCTAGGCGATGAGATGAAGATCAGCTCGGGCCTCACGGCCAGCACGGCCGGTGCGCCCGTTCGAAGGGACGAGGTGCCTTTCGGGCTGCGGCCGGACAAGGCAGCACCGTTTACCAACTCAATCCTGGCGCCTTGGCTATCGCCGGTCACCACCTTTCCCTCAAAGAAGTTCGATTTGCCCACGAAATCCGCGACGTAGCGGCTAATAGGTTCGTCATAAAGCTCCGTCGGGCTGCCGGTCTGGATGATCCGACCGTCGCGCATGATACAAATGATGTCACTCATCGACAGGGCCTCTTCCTGATCGTGGGTGACCAAAATGAAAGTGATACCGACCTCCCGCTGTATGGTCTGAAGTTCGATTTGCATCTCTCGCCGCAATTTGCGGTCGAGTGCCGCCAATGGTTCGTCTAAAAGCAGCACGGTCGGATGATTGATCAGCGCTCTTGCTACCGCGACCCGCTGCTGCTGCCCGCCCGAGAGCTCCCAGCTTCGCCGAACCTCCATGCCGGAGAGCCGGACCAACTCCAATGCCTCACCCACGCGTTTGGCGACTTCCGCTCGGCTCGGTCGCGGCGTTGTTTGTCTGAGGCCATAGGCAATGTTGTCGAACACGTTGAGGTGGGGGAAAAGGGCATAGTGTTGGAAGATCATGTTCACCGGGCGGCGATAGGGCGGAACGCCGACGACCGAGTGCCCCTCGATCAATAGATCGCCTTCACTCGGCTGCTCGAAGCCCGCGATCATCCGCAAAGATGTCGTCTTACCGCAGCCTGACGGTCCCAGGAAGCTGTAGAAACCGCCACGCGGAATCCGCAGGCTAACGGCGTCCACCGCGACCACCTCGCCGAAACGTTTCGTGACGTCTCGGAACTCGACATCGAAAACCGTCTTCGTGTTACTGCTCAACAGACCTCCCGACGAGCTTGTTCGGCGATGCGCCGCCGCGGCGCCAAGTGATTTCGCGGCACCGGCCAAAGCTACAATTTTTTCCGATGGTATGTCGTCTGCTCACCTTCGACAAGACGAGCAATCGGATTCCTGCCGTTACGGCTTCGGCTGACGAGGTATGCTACCAGAAATTGGGTCGATCAACGACGGCACTGAACTCGGTCACCGCCTAGTCCATTTCTCAAGCCCTCAACACCATGGGCCGACGTTGCGTCACCCTGCCAAGATGGCACCTCGTTGCGAGGCGGCAAAAAATCCGCGGGCAAAAATATTCTTTGATTTTGACCACCTGGTGTTCCATATTCCAGTCATGGTCGCCGTTCGAATGCTCGACTAGTATTGCTTCGTAATGCTGACCCGCTACCGTTTTCCTAAAGATTTCGGTAAGCTGAGAACCGCCAAGCGGTGTGCCTGGCGGATACAACATGTCGATTGGAAAGATCTATGACCAAGGGAACCGTGAAGTGGTTCAACACCGCGAAGGGCTACGGCTTCATCGCACCTGACGACGGCTCGAAAGACGCGTTCGTCCACATCTCCGCAGTGGAGCGGGCCGGACTCACAAGCCTCGCTGAAGGGCAGCATGTAGAGTACGAACTGCAGAGCGGCCAGAACGGCAAATCATCGGCGGAGAATCTGTCGATCATCGACTGACCTAATCCTAGAGCGAACGGCGGTCCTTAGCGGCCGCCGTTTTATTTTTTGCCCGCCGCTTCAGATCTCCGCGATGTGGCGCCGGGTGCCCGCGCCGCGTTGCAGCTTTATGCCGCCCTGTTCCTTGTGGGGCTGCCCATTTCTCAAACGCCGAACCGGCCGATGCCATATGGCGCGAGGTCGAGGTTGGGCGATGTCCCACTCACCAGATCGGCGACGACGCGCCCCGTCATCGGCGCCATGCTGAGACCGTAGTGGCTGTGCCCGAAGGCGGCGAACAAGCCCGGCAGTCCGGGGATCTCTCCGATGCAGGGAAGGCTGTCCGGCAGGGACGGGCGAACGCCCATCCACTCCGTCGTGTTCTCTGTGTTCAGCCCTGGCATCATGCGCTTGGTCAGGCTCTTGAAGATCCGCGCCCGGCGGTAATCGGGTGCGGCATCGAGACCGGCGAATTCCGCCGTTCCGGCACTGCGCAGGCCCATCTCCATGGAGCTTGCGACGAATTTCGCGCCGACTTCCATCACCGAATGATTGAGGCTGACGCCGGGATCCCGGAACACCAGGTGATAGCCCCGTTCGGGCTCCAGCGGGACGCGCGCACCCAAGGGCTCCAGCAGCCGCGCGGACCACGCGCCGGCGGCTATGACGACCTGCCGCGACGCGATCTCGCCGAGATCGGTCGTCAGCCGCCAACCACCGCCATCGCCGGGCACGAGGCGATGGACCGAAGCGTGGAGAATCTCTCCGCCCAGGGCCCGCACCTTGTCGCTCAGAACCGCGCCGATCCGCCCGGGCGACAGGGCCCTGGCCTGGTCCTTGACCAGGATGGCGGCTTGGTAGTCCTTGGACAGGTCGGGCTCGATCTCCCGCAGCCGTTCGCCGTCGACGGCTTCCACGGGAGCGCCGTGCGCCTTGCGAAGTCGCCACGCCAGATCGCCGACGTCGGCGGCGGCCGCCGTGCGGTAGGCGTGTACGTACCAGGACTCCCGCAACAAACCCTCGTGCCCGGTACCGGAAAGGTGGTGGCGGTAGAGATCGACGCTGGGCCGGGTCAGGGCGGCCATGGCATCGGCGATGGCGCGGACGCGATCGACGCGCCCCGCCCGTAGGAACTTGAGCGCCCAGGGTAAGGCCCGCAGCAGATATCGCGGGCGGATGGCCACCGGGCCCTCCGGGTCGAGCAGCCACCCTGGGATATTCTTCCAGATCCCGGGCAACGACTGCGGGACGCACGACCACGGAGAGATCACCCCGGCATTGCCGTGACTGGCCCCCTGCCCCGGCGCGCCGCGGTCGATCAGCCGCACCTCGACGCCCTTTTCGATGAGCGCTAGCGCGCAGCAGATACCGACGATCCCGGCACCGACGACCGTGACGGAGCGATCGTCCTTCGAGGTCATCGGCCTATCCGTTCGCTCGGCGAGCTCACCGCCTAGCGGACCACCAACACCGAACACGCGGAATGGCGCACCACCCGGGACGCGTTGCTGCCGAGCAGATAGTCCGAGACATTGGGATGGTGCGAGCCGGTGATGATGAGATCGGCTTCCACGACCTCGGCCGCGGCAAGAACCTCTTCATAGACGGTGCCAAAGCGAATCAGGCAGGAGACCTTCCCGGTCTCGAGATCGAGTCCGGCCGCCAAGTCAGCCAGTTCCTTGCCCGCTTGGCCGGAGGTCAACTGTTCGTAGTTCTCGTGCAGGTACTGAGAGACGATAGCCGGCGCCGCGGCGACGACGTTCAACAGATAAACATCGGCGCCATTGGCCTCGGCGATGCTTTTCGTTGCAAGCAATACGCGGGGGCTGTGCGCGCTGTGCTCCAGATCGATCGCCACAAGAATGGTCTTGTACATTCTCAATCTCCCAGAAATGTGCTTTCCATCTCCCGTGGGGTCACTGATCGCCTTCGACCGGCGCCACGACGGCCTCCTTGGTGCGGCGGCTTTCCGCCAACTGCATCGCAATGACCGGGGCCGCGATCACCAGCGCCGCGATATCGCTTTCCCAACTCGGCGCCACCAAAAGAAGCCCCGTGCAGGCCATGACGAACCGCCAAAAGACGTTGAGCGGCGCCAAGAAGAAGCCTGATACGGCAGTGGCGACGGCGAACACCCCGATGGCGCAGGACAAGGAAACCTGGAGGAACGACACCCAGGTGAAATACTCGGGCAAAACCAGCAGCATGGTCGGCGCGTAGACGAAGACCATGGGCACCATCAGTTTGCCGATGCCCAGCGTGAAGGCGCTGACGCCGGTGCGGAACGGGTTTGCACCCGCAATGCCCGCGGCGGCATAGGCCGACGCGCAGACCGGCGGCGTGATCTCCGAGATGACGCCGTAATAGAGCACGAACATGTGCGTCGCCAGGGCTGGAACTCCCAACTGCGCGAGGGCCGGTTGGGCCACCGAAACCAGCATGATGTAAAGTGCCGTCGTCGGCAGGCCGGCCCCCATGAGAATGCAGGCCATGGCGATCAGGACCAGGGACAAGAACTGCTGCATGGAGGCTTGGGAGAATACGTCCAGGGGGATCCAGCCGAGCACGAGGTACAGCGCATCGGCCATGTCGCGGGCGCCGCTGGTGACCATGAAGCCCAAGCGGAAGGCGATGCCGGTGGTATTGATGACGCCGACCACGATACCGACGGCAGCGGAAGCCGCGCCGACGGCGAGGGCGTATTGAACGCCGACATGAAAGCTGTCGAACAGCTTGCCGAAGTCCTGACGCTCGCGTTTATGCATCAACCCGACGATGAGGCAGCCGGCGAGGACACCGGCCAACGTCGGCGAGAAACCGCCGTCGGAGGCCTTCCACAGAATGAAGGTCATCAGCGCGCCGGGAACGACCAGGGTCAGCGGCCTGCCGAAGGACGTGAAGCCGACGACGATACAAAACGAGAGGCCGATGAAGGCGGCCATGTTCGGCGAATAGCCCGCGAACAGGACGATCAGGAGAGCGAGCAACGGCACTGCGGTTGCCCAACCCTCCCGCCAGACTTTGATGAACTTCGGCAGCTGCTCTTTGGGATATCCCCTAAGCCCCAGGCGCCGAGCCGTGAAGTGGACGATGGACAGCACGCCGATGTAATGCATAGAGGCGGGCACGATGGCGGCGAGCACGATCGTCGTATAGGGAACCTCCAGGAACTCGGCCATCAGGAACGACGCCGCACCCATGATCGGCGGCGTGATCTGGCCGCCGGCGCTGGCCGCCGCTTCGACGCCGCCCGCGAAGTGGCCGGGGTAGCCGAGCCGCTTCATATTCGGGATGGTCAACGAGCCCGTGGAGACCGTGTTGGCGATGGAGGAACCGGAGATGGTGCCGAAAAAGGCCGACGATACGACGCTCACCTTGGCCGGCCCGCCTGTATACCTGCCGGCCAGGATCATGGCGTTGTCGACGAAGAACTGCCCCAACCCCATGCGCTGGGCGACAACGCCAAACAGCACGAAGTGGAAGACCACCGTGGAGACCACCCAGAGAGTGACGCCGAAGATGCCTTCCTGGGGAAAGTACATGTTGTTGATGAACTGCCGCCAGTCGACGCCGGGGTGTTTGAGCACCTGAAGCGGCATGTACGGACCAAAAAGCGCGTAGGAGATGAAGACCAGAATGATCAGCGGCAGGACGAACCCGAGGGAGCGTCGCGCAATCTCCAAGACCAGAACGACCAGGGCCGTGCCAAAGACGATGTCCGGCATCGAGGGGTCGCCCTGTCGAAGCGCCTGCTCCGGGATTTTATAGCCGAAGACATCCAGGCCGACCCATGAGACGGCGAGGAACAGCGAGGCCATGACGCCGATGATGGCGAAGGCCCAGTCATAGGCCGGGATGTTTCCCCAGCTCAGCAGGGAACTGGGCCGGTATTCAAGAGCTCTTTGGGTGCGGATCATCGGGAAACCGGCAAATATCAGGATAAACAAGCCGGTCAGGTGGATGCCCATGTGAACGTGTTCGACCGGAGTACCGAACCCCGCCGTCCAGATGTGATAGAGGGCAAAGACGATGGCGGCGGCGTAGAGAACCCGAGAGAGGACCGGACCGTTGTCGCGGGTGGCAAGAGCCGTGTCGAACTTTTTCTCCAGCTTTTCAGCAGCTTCGACGTCCAGCTTGCCGTTGGTTCCGGTCTCGCTCATGGGGTGCGCTTCCCTATTAATGCGTCCACTGTCCCTTGCGAAAACGCGCTAAGGGCATCGATTGGGGCGCAACAAAATTGACCAAGCGAATGACTTGCGTAGCGGCCGGATCGAGCCTCCGACCGGGGGGATCGTGCGGGCGTAAACACGCCGCCCTCCCCCAACGGCCGGAAGGCCGATCTCGGACAAGGGCCTATCTATTTGATGAGGCCTGCTTCCTTGTAAAATTTCTCGGCGCCCGGATGCAGCGGCACCTTGAGACCCTCGATCCCCTTGAGCGCGGTCTCGAGAAGGATGACCTTGCCCTTCGCGTGGCCGTTGTCGAGCAGCTTGCGGGTCGTGTCGCTCCACAGCGCCTTGGTGATCTCGTAGATCAGCTCTTCGGGCTGGTCGCTGCTGGTCACCAGGATACCCTGCACGGCGAGCGTATTGACGTCGTACTGGACGCCTTGATAGGTCCCGGACTTGATGGTCGAGGGTACGTAGTAGGGCACCGCCTTGTTCGACGTCACCACCTCTTCGTCGGTGAACGAGTAGAGATCCATGCCCTTGGTATTGTCGAGTTGGATCATCGCCGCGACCGGCGTGCCGGCGGCGTAGAAATAGGCGTCCAGCTGACCGTCGGCGATGCGCTCGGCGCTCTGCGAATTGTTGAGCTCGGCCTCGTCCATGTTGTCACGCGTGATGCCTTGCGCGGCAAGCATGAGCTCGACGGCGATCTGCGTGCCGGACCCCGCCTGGGCGATGCCGACCCGCTTGCCTTCCAGGTCCTTGAGCGAAGCCAGCTTCTTGCCCTCGGGGAGCACCAAGTGCAGGTCTTCGGGAAATAGATTGGCGATGATCCGCAGATTGGGTTTTTGATTGTCCTTGAATTTGGCCTCGCCGTGATAGGCGAAATAGAGGGTCGCCGCACCGGTCAGTCCGGCCTCCATCTGGCCGGCGTTGATGGCGGTGACGTTGTGGGCCGAGGCGTTGGTCGACTGCGCTATGGCAACCAGACCGGGAACGCCGCAGGTGCCGCCCTCCTCGCAGGGCCTGGAGCCCGGCGGATTGGAAATGGCATTGGCGATAATCCCGCCAATGGGGAAATAGGTACCGCCGGCGCTACCGGTACCGATGCGGAAGAACTTCATCTCCTGGGCTTGCGCCGCCGCGCCCGCGAGCATCGCTCCGGCGACTACTGCGGCGAACAATTTGCCACTTCTTTTCATTGGAATGCCTCCCTTTGGTGATGGTCTTCCCTGCTCACCCGGACCATCCCGGGTGGGAGGAAAAAGCACCATCAATTGTGGGGAAAGATCCTATGAACGCAACGTATTAAAGAAAATTATTAATTCTTCTATATCAATAGTTTTTTCTTATATAATGCTGAACCAACCTTAGATCACATATCGAGATTCCGATCATGAACCTGAAACAACTCAGCGCGTTCCGCGAGGTCATGCTGACGGGCTCCGTTTCCGAGGCGGCGCGCAACCTGCATCGCACCCAACCGGCCATCAGTTCGATGATCGCCGGCTTGGAAGCCGATGTGGGGTTCGAGCTGTTCTCCCGGCGTGGCGGACGCCTGCACCCGGTTCCGGAGGCTCACTATCTGTTCGAGGAGGCGAAAGCGATCCTGAACCGGCTCCAATCGACCGAGCGAACGATGAAAAGTATTCGCGACCTGGAACAGGGCACGCTCAAGATCGTCTCCATGCCGGGTCCCTCCGTATTCCTGCTGCCCGCCCTGATCAGCCGTTTCGTCGATGGCCGGGAGGGCATCAAGGCATCTTTGATTTCACGCAGCTCGCCGCAGGTCCAGCAGCTCGTGTCCATACAACAATATGATGTGGGTCTTGCCGACATCGGGTTCGCGGGTGCCGCCGAGTCCGCTCTGGTGACCCACGAAGTCGAAAGCTTCGAGTGTCTTTGCGCCATGCCGGTCGACGACCCCCTGGCCGACAAGGACACCATCACGGCAGGCGATCTGCACAACAAACCAATGGCCGCGCTCTATGCCGACCACCCGACATTCGCTCAAACGAAGGCAGCCTTCGAAGAGGCGGGAGCCGCCTTCAACATGTGGTTCGAAACGCAGTACTTCATCCCGCTGTTCACCTTCATCGAGCGCGGCCTGGCCTATTCGGTGGTCGATCCTTTGAGCGCCGAGAGCTACATGATCTACCGCGCAGCGGACCAGAGGTTGGTATTCCGCCCCTTCAGTCCGAAGGTATTTCTCGTCGCATCGATCATGACGCCGGCGCATCGCCCATTGTCCAACCTGGCCCAGGCCTTCACGGCCACGCTCAGAGACGAATTGCGGCGGATCGACAAGGTTTTGTCCGGCCGCTATACGCACTCGCCTAACGCCGGTTAAGGGCTTTCCGCGCGATCTTTAGCCGGCATGACGCGCGGAGTGGACGTCCCGGCGCTTGGCGTCTAATTTTAGGCGAGGTTCATGCTCACAGCCGGGATCGGCGCAAAGCTTCACCCTTTATCCCCATCAACTTACAACGGCGGCAAGATGCAAGAGGTCGATATTGCCATAATCGGCGCCGGTGCGGCGGGGCTGGCGGCTGGAAAAGAGCTTGCCGCGCGCAAGGCGAGCTTCGTGTTGTTGGAAGCGTCCCATCGCATCGGCGGGCGCGGCTACACCGAAGCCTTCGCGCCCGGTGTTCCGTTCGACTTGGGCTGCCATTGGCTGCATTCGGCCAGTCTCAACCCCTTCGTCGCCATCGCCGACCAGCTTGGGTTTTCCTATCGTCGGGGCGGTGGCTTCCCCTGGAATTTCTTCCGCGACGGCAAGGCGGCGTCACGCCAGGACAAGGACGACTATGCCCAATTCCGGGCTGCTCAGGATGAGCTCATCGCAAGCAAGAGAGGCGATAGGGATAAATCGATTTACGAGGTCACCGAGCGCGACAGCCCCTGGACACCTTACGGCGACCATATCATGTCGGTGCTCTGCTCTGTCGATGTCGATCAGATTTCCGTCGAAGACCTGCTGGCATACAAGGACACGGGCGAGGACTGGCCGGTACAGCAAGGATACGGGGCCCTCATCCACCGTTTCGGGTCCGATGTTCCGGTTTCCTTGAATACCTTCGTTCACGCCGTCGACTGGAGCGGCTCGCGCGTTCGCCTGAAGACGAGCAAGGGTGAGCTGCGGGCCGGCAAGGTCCTTCTCACCGTCTCAACCGGCATACTCGCCGGCGGCGATATCGGCTTCACCCCCACCCTGCCTGACTGGAAACGAGAGGCGATCGCCGGTCTGCCGCTCGGCAACCACAATCGCATCGGCCTGTTGCTCGATGAGAAGGCGTTCGGCGAGGAGATGCCCTGGGGATACACCGTCCGCGACGGTGATGAGGAGCCCTTTTCTTTGCAGCTGCGGCCCTTCGGCTTTCCCTATGTGATCGGCATGACCGGCGGGCGCTTTGCCGACTGGCTGGAGCGCGCGGGCGAACGAGCCAGCGTCGACTATGCCATCGAGCGTCTGGCACGGGTTTTCGGGAGTGCGGTCCGAAAGCATGTCCGCAAGCACACGGTCACGGCGTGGCGCGGCGATCCTTGGGTCAAGGGAGCCTATTCCTGCGCCCTTCCCGGCCAAGCCCATCAGCGCGAGGCCTTGGCGAGGCCGATCGACCAAATGCTCTACTTCGCTGGAGAAGCGACATCCAGGGCGTCATTCTCAACGGCTCACGGCGCTTACCTTTCCGGTCTGAGAGCGGTTGAGGAGATGCGGGCCGGCGCGCGCTGAACGCCCGATCCGCGAGAGCCCCAATTTGGACGGGGCCGTTAACCGAAATCTCATCGAGCCTTGTTCACTATCCCATCGTTAGGAAAAAGCGAAGGAGCGCGGCATATCTTCACTCTCGGATTTAGAGGCATGGCTGCAGCGGCTCGAAATGAAATACATCAAGCTCGCTGCAGAGATCGCGGCATACGAAAAGGGCCGCGAGTGCGGATCGGTGCACGAGGACTACGACGAAATGGATCGGATCGAGAAGGACATCGTCCGGGCGCGAAAGGCGATCGATCTCTATCACAGATATTTCGGTGAGCATGTTGACCGAGCCGTGGTTTGCAAGTGAAACCACGGAATTCCGGGTTTCTTATCAAGTCGCTAGGCCGCCGGTTAAGCCGAACTTAATCTGCAAGTTGAACAATACTCGCTATCCGAACCTGACGATTTGATAGAGGTTCCGAGCCCATGGAATTGGCGGCAAGTATTGTTCTATTCGCGGCGGCGTCATTGATCGTGGTCGCCGCGTTCTATCTCCTTCGCACGGACCGCATGTCTTGGAGGAGCCAGAAGCTCGTCTTGGACGTCAAGCTTCCAAAGCTTGGAGAAAGTGGCAGCATTACCGAAGCGCAGACGCATGAGCTTCTGGAAAAGGGCGTGATCACGCCCTATCAAACCTGGCTCAGCACGGAGCAGGCGGCATTGCTGCTGGAATGCGGCGCCTATGTCGATGCGACCTGGTCACGGCTGATGGGCATGTCGGGGCAACTGCCCAAAGAGGCCTACAAAGCCGGACTGAAGATCGTGCTAACCCACGGCTCCTACGTCGAAGAAGCCAGAGTGTGGGTCAAGCACGAATCATTCGATATCGACCCGCCAAACGATCCATGCGCCCACCAACTTACGGCCGTCCTGAACCAGTGGGTTTCGCTGCCCTCTGAACCGGAGGCACGACACGAGCCGGTATCGGCCTAACCGCACGCTATCTCAAGGACCACAGCAAGGAATACCCAAATAAAACTTGGGAACAGGGGCGTTAACCTTAACAAACATAAGTAACGATTGCATTTCCGTCGATTTATTGCATAATATTTGTATTAAATGCTCGAATTTATGGTTCAAAATATATTTATAGAATGGAATAGTTATGAAGGTATTTCTGAAGCTACTCTGTTTAGTAGTGGTGCTTGTTCCCGTTTGGATCACTTTCCTGACATTCACGGGCAAGGAGAGGCTGAAGCCCACAGGTGCGCTTGTCGCGGCCGAACAGGCACTCCAAAACTCTGAGAAGGAGCTTGGGGTGTCGGGCATCCTTCGCATGGATGCGGGCGCACACGCCGATGCCTGGAGGCTCGTAGGCCTTAGCGCGGCGGCGCCCGAGCGGGAAAGCGAATTGAGCGGGCGGCCTTTCGTGGCCGAGATGCACACGCAATGTCCCCAAATCGCGGATGCGAAGTGTTGGGTCGTCGATCAGCTCGACTTCCCCGTGGTCGCGGATGCATCAGCCGACACCATGGCCTGGGCAGCCGATCCAGGTGAAGAGGCGGA
>Ga0255057_10000588_pt1 | contig 20553 bp, 18 predicted proteins | sample Cases_109_6_MG_FD_189022 | JGI IMG/M metagenome (GOLD analysis project Ga0255057, IMG submission 189022) | Seawater microbial communities from Amundsen Gulf, Northwest Territories, Canada - Cases_109_6 | ecosystem: Environmental > Aquatic > Marine > Gulf | place: Canada: Northwest Territories... | reverse complement strand
TGCCAAGAGAAACCACAATGATGCTTCCTCTGGCGTATAGACCGATAGAACGAGCGGCAAAGCCACAACCATCGCCAGCAAGCGTGTGGCCATGGCGCCCCAAGTAACGAAAACAGAGGACCGCCAGAGTCTTTGGACAGTACGCGAAATGACCAGGGTCACTGAACGCCCACTACTCAATTGCCAGAGGAAATACCGACCGGAATATATTGTGGGTCCCAGCGCCCCCAAGGCATCCCATTGTTGCCAGATTTAAAATAGAACTTCGAGAGGTTATTTTTCAGATAATCGTTCTGACGGTAGAGCGAAAGTATGGCAGCAGGGCGTTGTTTAGCTGCGGGCATGGCTTCGAAAATGGTGCGAAGTTCCGATGTACTGAAACAATAGCCTTGGGATGGTGTATGCCACCAGCCCCTGGCCTTATCTGTGGCCGAGGTTGTGACTGCCCATGCACCATCCTGTTTGACCACACGTTTCAACTCCGACACTGCCGATGGCAGGATATCTAGAGTAATATGCTCAAGGGATGAAAGCGAAACGAGCGCATCAAAACTATTATCTCCGATTTCTGGGATAGCTGCTAGGTTACCACGATACCAAAAGACCCGTCCGATTGGGCGTTGTTGCAAATTTTGAGCTTTGCGCCAGGACGATAGTGCTATCTTCATAGTGGCCCATTTAGCGAGGACTATCGGAGGGAAATTGCGCAATGGCTCTAGTGTCGACACAACCTTAGATCGATATCCGAAATGTTCGATGTGGTCGGCGTAGCTTGTGCGCGAGAAAGAGGGTAGTGCTTCGACAGTAATATTATAACGCGATCGCATCCACTGCGGGGGCTCTTTATGGAAGAGATCAATGTTCGACACCTCATATCCGAGTTCAGCAAGTAGGAATTGGAGAGGGCCGCGGCCTCCACCCGCGTCAAGAATTTTGGCGCCGATAGGAAGTTTCTGCAGGCACCACAAAATCCAAGCAAGATCGACCCGATAGTGCCAACCGACTTGGGTATACCTCATAGCCTTGAGAAATGACTCTGTCGTCTTGAAGCTTCGCGAACCGATGATCCTATCCGGTTCTAAATATTGATAGATTAGCCTCATCAATAGGGCACCGAAGATATCATGAAGGGTCGTGTAGGCGGGCAGAGATGCCGCCGTCGAGAGTCAGGATTGCTCCGGTGAGAAACCTCACTTTTTTTGAGCAGAGAAAAAGAGCGGACGTGGCAACCTCGCTGGGATCGCCAATGCTTTGCGTCGGGTGAAATGATTTTAGTGCGGCCAAGCTATCTTCGTCAAAACCGAAGCCAGCCCGCAGCATCTTAGTATCGATCGCAGCTGGAGCCAGAGCATTGACTCTGATTTCCGGAGCCAGTTCCACGGCCATGCTTCGGGTCAAGCCGATAAGTGCAGCCTTGCTTGTGGCATATGCGGCAAATCCAGATTTAGTCAGGCTGGCATGAATGCTGGAGATGTTTACAATGGTGGCCGAGGCGTCTCGAAGATGATCTAAGAGTAATTGCACTAAAAAGAAGGGTGCGAGCACATTAACGTTTATTGTGTCAGTCCAATCAGATTGGGTCAAATTGCCGATATTTCCCAACCGCTGGATAGCCGCATTGTTTATCAAAGCAGTTATTGGTAACCCGTCGGCTGCCGCGAGAATTCTTGTGCGCGTCTTCTTTCGAACCTGTTCACTTACGGCCAGACTTAAGAGGTCGGTACAAAGCGACACATGGCAATTATAGCTATCAGCCGAGAGATCCAATCCAATTGTATAATAGCCTGCAGATTGAAAGGTTTCGGAGAGCGACATTCCTATGTCACCCGCCGCGCCGGTAATAACAACCGCGCCTGCTTTGTGTTCAATCTGCGACATTGACCGAATCAGACTTTTAGTAACTCAGCAAGCACAGTGATTGCCTTATGGGACGCCCGTCCCACCGCTTCAGCAGTATTGGATCCGTTGTGTGAGCCTAAAATACAACGAGAAAAAGCTCGCAATGGCGAATCCAACGACAAGGGCTCTCGATCAAAAACGTCTAACGCTGCGCTATCGATCTCATCTGCCTGAAGCGCATCAATGAGCGCCGGTTCGTCAATCAATCCCCCCCGAGATACATTAACAAGTTGCACATGGGATCCCATGAGGGCCAATGTCTCGCGATTGACCATCTTTCGGCTGCTTGGCGTTAAAGCGCATGCCAGGACAAGGAAATGACACTGTTCTATACCATCGGGCCAGCGCTTTAAAACATGAGGAAATACATCGTCGAACGAGATCGCCGGATCATAAACAATCACATGAAGCCCTAAAGCCAATGCACGTTTCGCAAAGTTACGTCCTATGTCGCCAAATCCTACCAAAGCAACGGTTTTGCCTGCGATTGAGCGACCGACGGGTTTCGGCCACTCTCCTGCGCGGATACCCCGATCAATTTCAAAGGTACGGCGAGCAAGCGCGATCAGATAGTGCAGTGCTAGATCGGCGACTTCTTCTCCAAATAGTCCTGGTGTATTGGCGATCCGAATGCCAAAGCGCTCCGCTGCGGCAAAATTGACATTGTCCACACCAATGCCCCACTTCACCGCAGCCTTCAGTCTGCCGCTGGATCCTGCTTCGAAGACGTTAGCGGTTGCTGGGTCATCGCCAATGATCCAACCGTCGTAATACGGGATCAGCTCCACGAGCTCAGCCTCTGGTAAAGATTGCAACACATCAGGAGCGTAAAACTCCATTCCGTGATGGGCGAAATTGGTAGCGAAGCGGTCGATCTGCCTCAACATTGGAGGGCACGTGACAAGAACCTTCATACAGCCCCCCTCGCTCTAATGATAGAGCCAGCCACTCGCTCAGCCAGGTTCCAATCCTCTAATGTGTCGATATCGAAACTTTCCAGTTTAGGTGTCTCGAACATCATCGGTCGGGGCCCGATTCGCGCGCCGGTGGCGGCGAAACTCTCACGTGAAAAAATATAGAGGTTTGAATTTTCCTCGAACCACGGCTCCAAATCCTGTGTTGGCACCAGGTTTGCCGGATCATGGTTCACTGGTCGAGCATCTGCCCGGTAGAACCGGCTCTGGAATCTGTTCACTGTGAAAAGAGAATCTACCGTATCTTGCTCGACTCCTAAGGCGAAAGCGTTCAGCGCTGCGCAGATTGTAGTCGAACTGAGCAATGGGTTCGTGGCATGGGTCATAAGATAAACCCTGGCATCGACTGCATCGATGTCATCTGCCAATACCTTATTCATGCTTATGTCATCGCCACATAGGTCGGACCGCCGATCCCGGATTGCTACACGCTGATCGTCGAATATGCCTATATCGCGCAGTTCGCCGCGAGCATCAGTATTGATCACAATACATTCCACAGCGTCTATCGAGAGCAGCGTGTCTAGGATCCAGCGCACCAAGGGTTTGCCGCAGAATAAGCGAAAATTCTTTTTAGGAACACGAGCGCTGTGTGCCTTGAGCGGTAAAAGCGCGACAGTACTTTTGGTCATATCCATTTCACGAGTGTTACGAATCAAGAGGTCGGTGTATGGGAGGTCGTTAGGCTCTTTTGGCCCCCCTGGTCCTGTGGGTCATGGTCACGCACGTCAGGATAAAAGTAGCGCTCCATTCGCCTTCGGGAGAGTTGCCGATGCATCTGGTTGCCGCGATAACTGCCGAAATACTGCATGAATCGAAATAGGATAATTTCGCTGAACTTTTCCATTAAGAGCTTTTGTTGTGCCGCTTGTCTTAAGTCCAAATTGACAGCGGACAGAAAAAAGCGAATAAAATCTGTGAAGTGAATATGTATTTCCGGCATGATGTGTTGCAGTGCTATGGCCTCTCGCTCATATCGGCGTTCGATTTTGCGCCAGGTTTCATCGTGGATATGATAGACAGTCGCATCGTCGACATAAGCTAAGGACTTCCCGGCGAACATTATTCGCTTCGCTAACTCCATATCCTCAAGGCCGGTAAGGTCTTCATCAAAGCGGTACTGTGAGAAAATCGACTTCAAGAGCGCTGCATTTGCATTGCTACAGAAGTATCCCCCGGGTGAAAGGGCCTTATCCTTTGGAAAGTACTTGTTGAATATTCGCTGTTCGCTGAAACGCGTCTCTAAGCCACCGGTTTGGCGACCATATGCGTATTCGGCTTCTCCACTGCGCAGCGGAGCGATAAGTTTTGAAAGCCATTCCTCGTCATAGGGTATACAGTGACCGCTTATAAATACTAGATACTCTCCGTGTGCGGCATCGCAACCTAAGTTGAGTGAGCGTCCAAAGGTGAAGTCAGACTTTTTAATCGTAAGAAGCCTGCAATGCCGCTTAAGTGCGATTTCGCTGCTAGCATCGGTGGAACCGGAATCCACTACAATGATTTCAACAGGTAAATCGGTATTTTGGCTTTCTATACCGTCAATGAGCTGGCCGAGGTGTTTTTCCTCGTTGAATGTCCGAATTACCACGCTGATCATGGACACATCCTATCTCTCTCGCCAAGCCCAACCATAGATGAGCCTATTTTGTCAAAGGGCCTTTTCTGGCAGAGTTTGCGTTGCATTGGTGGATCCTAATAAATCCCCCTAATGAACGCATAGTTTTCTAGACCGGCTAAGTCCCTTCGGTACTATTTATTGCTGCAGAAACAATCTTACACTACCGCTTAAAGACGTATTAACAGAAACCAAGGTTTATTGGTGTTTCTTCATTGTTATTCCAAACTGGAAGGAGCAGGGCCTAAATAAGAATAGGTCTCGGCTCCAGCGACTGGCAGTTCATAAAGCTGCAGAATGTCCCCCGCATGTGGTTGGCTTCTCAAGACGGAGTTCGTTAATCCAGAGCGTGCTGAACTGATGTAAAGCACGCGTCCGTTGCTTCCGCCAAAAGCACAGCGAGTAGGGCGTTGGATGGGAAGTTCCAGAAAGGCATCAAGGCGGCCAGAGGGGTGAAATCGGACGATTCCCCACCCATCCCAACGACAGCTGTAGAGGTAGCCCTCTGCATCAATCGCGGCCCCGTCAGGGACACCTTTCGCGGTATTGGCATCAGCAAACACTCGATGAGACCTAATCTCGCACCTCTTCATATCTACTTCACAAACAAAAATTGTTCCAATCGCCGAATCTGCAAAGTAGAGCCGATCCGATTCAGGTGCAAATGCCAAACCATTGCTAATTCCAACCTCATCAAGGACTTCGATAACCTTTCCGTCAAGATGGAGACAATAAAGCTTGCCAAATGGCTTTCCGCCTCTCTCGTCCATGCTGCCAAACCAGAACCGTCCAAATCGATCAGTGATCCCATCGTTCATACGAATTCCATCTTTTTGGGGATCGCAAAGCTGGAGCAAATGCGTAAATACTCCACACTCTATGTCGAACTTAGCCAGTCCGTTTTCGACGAGCAAAAGGACACATTTATCCCGCCATTTGGTTATCGCTGTCGGACGGACCGGTAGAGTCCATTTTGTTTCTTTCGCTTTCGCAATGCAGAGTGCGTGAAGAGTGAACCCATCAATATCCACCCAAAGCAGGAGATTCGATGCCGCTAACCACAAAATCCCTTCACCCAACAAATTCTGCGGTCGAGCGACGATGCCACAGTTCAAAGATTTTATCATGGTCGACAAGTATATTCGGCCTTATTGCGATTTGTGACTAACCGGCTCCAGACGATGAGCTCGAGAATTCGACATCTGGGTCCGATTGGACTAGCCCCCAACGCTGGATCGGCCTGATGCGGAACTTCCCGTCTTCTCAGGCCTGATCGGCCCCCACCGAGTGGTCCAAGTTGAATGTTAGTTCATAGTTGGCCTCGTTTCTAGTGGGAGCGTGCCCGGCGGAGCTGGCCGGGCTTGCAGAGCCGGCCACGCGGCGAGCGCAGGCACGATAACCTCCGGCGCGGGTGCTCGATACGGTAGCCGCTCTTAAGGTACGCCCTCACCGTTGGGCCGGTGAGACCCAATTTTCCCCCGCAATCGCCTGGCTTGGGCAATGGGGTCGATGACCCGCTCACGCCACCAGCCAAGCTCATCTCCAGCCTGATGTAGCTCTGCGTGGTGCTTCAGGCAGAGGGGCACCGTCCACTCATCGCTGACCTTACGTCCAAGCGCTCGCGGCTGCGCAAAGCGAAGATGGTGCGCCTGGCTGGGTATCTCACCACAGACTAGGCAGGATTGCGAGGCCACGTATCGGAGGTGCTCCTTGTCTCGGATCCGTCGCGGCGTGCCGAGGGTAAGAGCGGACTTGTCAATGTGCCCGTTATTAAGCGCGCCCTGCTTCTCCCGAACTGCACTAGGAGTATCCTCCCGCGATGGTCCTGGGCGCTCCTCGTAGGCATCGTTGGTTTTCGGTTTGGGGGCTGGTTTCTCGGCATCCCCGAAATCTTTGAGCCGCCGCCGATAGACCAGAATCAGGAGATCGCTATAGTGCTGGTATCGATCGCTCCTGAGGTTGGGGAAGTTCTCCTTCAGCATCTTGACCGTCGCCCAGTTCCGCTCCCAGAGGATCTTCAGTTCGGCCCGGGTCGGGGCTTTCTCCAAAAGCTCGCGCAGCTGAGTGCAAAAACCGCCGGGGTGTCCGTGGGTGCTCTGCACTTGACCGTTGGCTTTGAGGACAATCCAGGTGATCGCCTTGCCATTTGCCGGTGCAGGCGCCTTGCCCTTCTTGCCGGTGACGCCGCGCCGTTCCCGGTCATAGAGGGCCAAGCCGAAGGGATTGCCGAAGGTGGCCAGCGCCCGCTTCATGGCATCGGTCTCGGCTTCCTTGATAGCGCTCTCGTGCGCTTCGCCCCGGCTCGGCCCATGGCCATGGCCCGAGCCGCAGCCTTCGCGGCAGATGACACTCTCACCGGCCCGCACCTTGATGCGCACTCGAGCGATATAGGAGCAGGCCTCGAGATTGCCCTTCCGGCCCTCCCACACACACTTGAGCGTCATGGTCTGCCGATCCCAGGCATCGTAGCCGAAGATGCGGTTGGCCTCGGCGATGGCGTGCCAGCCCTCGACGTAGGAGAGGGTCATGCCGCCCGCCGCCTGACGGTGCTTGACGTGACGGGCGCTTAGCTTGCCCGACAGTGCCTGGACCTGGTTCGCATCGAAGGTCATCACTTGGTCCTCACAGAGATAAAGGGGCTGCCGTTGGTCAGCACCGCACCAGGCACCGCCTCGCCGGTCTTGAGGGCGGCGGCCAGTAACAGCCGATCGAGCTTCGGGTCTTGTGGTTTCCAGTATTGGCTGGGGATCTCATCTTCCGAGGTCACCGACACCTTGGGCCCGCTGATACTGAAGGAGGCCGTGAAGTCGGGTTCGGTGATTTTCTTGATCTCGGCGCGCTCCATCACCGAGGCGGCGATCTCCCGCTTTGTTGCCACCCGTTGCTCGAGGCGAGTAAGGCGCGCGCGCATGTCACCGATGCGCCCCTTGAGGGCCTCGACCAGGGAGAGATCATCCAACTGCGAGCGCAGCAGGGCGGCCAGCATCTCGGGTAGATTTGTCAGGCCCTCCAGGGTATCTTGCAGATCGTCATCGTCGGCCTCGGGAAACGCCTCCCGCAGCCGCTCGCGCAACATCAGGTGGGTTGAGACTTCATGGTCAAGGGAATGGGGGTTCATTTGCGTGCTTCCTGTCAAGGCATTAACGGTTTAGCAATCTATTTTGATGGACAATACATCAAAATATACTGTTGGTCAATCAATCTTTGCGCTCCACTTGAAATAACCCGTTTATGATCACCGCAGAACAGATTCGAGGGGCAAGGGCAATGCTGCGCTGGACAGCGAGCGAGCTCGCCGATGCTTCAGGTGTCAGTCTTCCGACGATTCAACGCATGGAAGTGCGTCATGGTGTTCCGAAAAGCACCGCCACAAACCTTGATCTGATCCAGCGTGCTCTCGAGAAGGCTGGGATCGAATTCATTGAGGAAAACGGCGGTGGCTTGGGGGTCCGGTTCAAAGACCGTATGGCCGACTAAGGGGATGCCAGCGATCGAATTAGGCGCAACCGCGCTCTTCCTCGGGAGCAGGCAAAGAGCTGACCTGAAAACGTTGTTCGCCTAAAAGTATAGTATGTGTTCAAAATTGCTATCATAGGTAGATTTTTTGCTGTATTTCAACTGTATTATCAGTTGGCTTGCGGCTGGATTTTCACGTCGGAAATGCTCGAATATGTGATCATGATAGCATCGCGAACTCACGCATGAGAATCTATCGGCTGTGACGGAAATCTGAATAAACTAGGTCGGCGAAAGCTAAAATTACCAAACAAAGCCATTTTGCTCCAAGCAATTGATTTTACGCAGTTATGGTCGTTTGCCCAATTGTGTGAACCTGGTAAGAATCACCACGTACCAGTGGTCACAAGGTTGCCACTGGATCTAATCAGCCCGCTCCCAGGTTAGGACCTGACGTCTCTCACCAGCCGGGATCGGTATCAGAATCAACAGATCCTGCGAACAGGCAGATTTCAGGAGGCGGGTGGCTGACTCCACATGCATCACTAGCCTGAGCGCCACCAAGACATTGAGGCGCCGCGATCGCCGGTTTGGACGATCTCCAAACCGGCGATGCCATAGTAGGGGCGTAGCTAAAGGTCTTGCAGTGGTGTTTGGCCGGACTCTACCGCTAGTAGAGGTCAGTCGCGCGGCTGCGGGACGATGCGCAAATAGGGTTTCGGCGCCTTCCAGCCATCGGGGTACTTTTCTCTGGCCTCGTCGTCGGAGACCGCCGGGACGATGATGACGTCCTCGCCCTGCTTCCAGTTGACCGGCGTCGCCACCTTGTGCTTCGCGGTAAGCTGGCAGGAGTCTAGAACCCGCAGAACCTCGTCGAAGTTGCGCCCGGTGCTCATCGGATAAGTCAGCGAGAGCTTGACCTTCTTGTCCGGCCCGACGACGAACACCGAGCGTACGGTCGCGTTATCCACCGCGGTCCGCCCCTCGGAGGTGTCGCCGGCGCCGGCTGGCAGCATGTCGTATAACTTGGCCACCTCGAGCTCGGGATCGCCGATCAGCGGATAGTTGACGGCATGGCCTTGCGTTTCTTCGATGTCCTTGGACCATTCGCTGTGGTTGGTCACCGGATCGACGCTGAGGCCGACGATCTTGCAGCCGCGCTTGTCGAATTCCGGTTTTAGGCCGGCCATATAGCCGAGTTCTGTAGTACAGACCGGCGTGAAATCCTTCGGGTGGGAAAACAGAACCGCCCAGCCGTCGCCGATCCAGTTATGAAAATCGATCGTGCCTTCGGTCGTCTCCGCGGTGAAATTCGGAGCCTCGTCACCAATTCTTAGCGACATATCTCATCTCCCCTCTTGTTGGCCGATACACCGGCCCGCACGCGACCCGAAGTGCGGCTCGCGCGACCTCTTCGGCCCGTTGCCTTTGCGGCTCGGTGAACCCGTGTGACTTATGAGAAAAACAGACGCGTGATCTTCTGAATTTTATACTCCTTCAGGAAGGCGTCTTCCAGGCCTACTCGCGGTTTTGTGTTGGTAACCCGAGGCGATGTCCGATAGCGCGCGCATTCTTCCGCTGCGCGCCTGGCAGGGCATCATGCGTTCTTGGACCGGCGATGTTCTTCGTGGCCAAGCACCTTGTCCAAAGTCGGTAAGGCGACGGCCAGTCCCCACTCCTGGGCCTGGTCGCGCAGGCGTGCCAACGCCGCAACGATCTCCGGCGAATGTCCGTCGCGGCCCAATGCCGCAAGCGCGCGGGTTTGCGCAATGAAAAAGTCGCTCCAGGGCAAGGGGTCTTCGGCCAGGAAAGTCTCAAGAAGCTGGGCATAGCGCTCGGCCTCTTGCCAGTCGCCCTGATCGAGCGCCGTTTGCATGGCATATCGGTAGAAGAACAGATGATTGTGTGCCACGGAGCCACCTTCGAGGATCTGCTCGGCCTCGGCCAGCGCCGCGCGACGTTCCTCGGGGTCGTCGGCAACCAAGGCCAGGCGGCCCAAAATTCGTGGACCGGTGAATGCCAGGCTGCCCTGGCGGCAAATGTCGAGGGCGGAACGGACTCTCTCAAGGGCAAGCTTACGGTCGCCCAAGGCTTCCGCCAGGGTACTTTGCGCCATGAGGTTCAGCGACTGGAATCGCCCGGACCCCAGCTCTTGCGCCAGGTCCATTGCGCGCTCGAAATGCGGCGTGACTTTATCGTATTGAGCGATGTCCAAGTAAATGTGATAGGCGAGCATATGGCCCAGGAGTTCCGCGCGCAGGTGTCCGACCTTGGTAGCCGAATCGATTGCCGCCCGCGCATCTTCGATCGCCTCGTCGAACTGGCAGAGATACTGGCGGGAAAATCCGACCATCGAGCGGTTGGCCACCTCGATGCGGCCCAGCCCAAGCTTTCGGCTCAGCGCGACGCACTCGCTGAAATACTCGAAGGCCTTCGCCATTCTCCCGTGCGCATAAGCGGCGTCGCCCATCCCGCTTAGCGCCTGGGCCTCGCCTTCGGCGGACTTGGCTTGCTTGGCACAGGCGAGTGAGGCCTGATGCTCGGCGGCGCACTCCTCGATACGGCCCAGAGGAAAGAAGAGGTTGCCGCGCAGCGAATGAAGGCGGGCGAAAACGGCCGGGTTGGCTTCGGCCTTCGCCTCCTCCTGGGCCTCGTCCAAGCTGGCCAGCGCGGTATCGTATTCATCGGTCAGGCGCATGCACTCGGCAAGGCCGAGTAGCGCCTGGGCGCGCTGGCCCGCGGTCTGCGACAGCTCGAGCGTCTCACCGAAACCTTGCGCAGCCTCCGGCGCCGCTCCTTGGTCGAGGTGAAGCTGGCTGAGGAGGAGCTTGAGTTCCCAGAGGTCTGGCCGGCTGCTGGCCAGCTCCAGACCGCAGCGGGTGAGGCCGAGGGCTTGTTCGAAGTGGAAACTACCCATCTGCAGGCGCGCGGCGTCCAGATAGGCGCGCGGCGCCTCGGGGCTCTCTGCCCGCTCGAGGTGCGAGGCGCGCAAAACCGGGTCCGCGTCGGCATGATAATCGGCGGCGATCAGGTGAAGCTCGCGGGCTCTGGATCTAAGCAGCGCCCCATAGACACCGTCGCGCACGAGCGCATGGGCGAAGAGGTAAGCCTCCCCGTCGCGCCCGATGAAGTGTTGCTCGATCAGAGGCGCGCAGTCGTAGGAGGGCGTCTTCAAGAGGGCCCGCAGCTCTTCGAGCGTGAAGCGCTGGCCGATCACCGATGCGGCTTGCAGGGCCTCCTTGTCCTGCGGCCGGAGATGGTCGGTGCGGGCCAGCACCAGGCTTTGGATGGAACTCGGCACCTCTTCCTCGTCGCCATCTTGGGCGTTGTGCAGGAGCTGTACCAAAAATAGGGGATTGCCTCCGGCGCGCTCCAAGCAACGCTGCGCGACGCTGCCGCCCGCCATGACGAACTCACCGGCAAGCGCGGCGGCTTCCGTCGGTTGCAGTGGGCCCAAGTCGATCGTCAGCAGGGAGCCGCTGGGGATCGCTGCGCGCCATTCGTGGCCGAGCGGATCGCCCTCCGGGCGTGTCGTCATGATCAGGATCGCCGCGCAATCACCCACCGTCGCGCTGATCGTGCTCAAATGCGCCAGGATCAGCTCGTCGGCCCAGTGCACGTCTTCGACGATCAGCAACCTCGGCTGTTCCCGGCTTGCCGCGGCGAGGATGGCGGCGACAAGCTCTCGCTTTTCGCGATTGCGCGTCGCGTTGTCCATGGCGTCGTAGAGGCCACGCAGCTCGACGGGGTGCGGGAGATCCAGAAGGTCATAAACGAACAGCCGCCTTTCGGCGTCGATCCAGCCGCGCTCGACGGCGCGCTTGCTCGCTTCCAGACGCTCCGCCTGGCCGCTTTCCGGCGGCAGGTCGAGGAGGCTGCGGACCAAGGTGCGGATCGCGTCCTGGCCCTTGCCGACGCCGAAATCAAGCACCAACGCCTTGTGCGTCGCGAAGCCCCCGCGTCGGGCAATCGACGCGAATTCCCGCACCAGGCTCGACTTCCCGATGCCGGCCTCTCCTCGAACGAGGATCGCCTGGCCTTCGGCGGACTCCTGGCAGGCATCGACGAGCGCGGTGAATTGGCGCCGCTCGTTCCGGCGTCCGACGAAGGAGGTGTCCCGCGCCCACAGCTCCTCGTCGCGCAAGCCGTCGAGGCGCCACACCTCTATCGGCGTTGCGAACCCCTTGGCCTCGACTTCGCCGACGCGATGGCAATCGGCCACCGAAGCGACCTCCCGATAGACCGCGTGGGTGATCAGCGTCTGCCCGGCCGCGGCGCGGTCCTGGAGCCGTGAGGCCAGATTTACCGAGCTGCCGGTCACCGTGTACTCGCGGTGGGCGTCGCTCCCGGTGCCGCTTGCCAGAACCTGTCCGCTGGCGATGCCGATGTGGGCTTGCAGCTTCCGGCCGACCTCGGCGCTCAAGCCGTGCATCGCGGAGTGGATTTCGCAGGCCGTGCGCACCGCCCGCTCGGGGTCGTTGCCATGGGCGACCGGCGCGCCATAGACAGCCATGACCGCATCGCCGATGTGCTTGTCGACCCGCCCGCCAAAACCCTCGATGAGTCCATCCAGCAGAGTGAAATACCGGTTGAGCAGGATGTGGACCTCCTCAGCGTCCAACTCGCTCGACAATTTGGAAAATCCCGATAGGTCGGCAAATAGCACTGTCACCTGGCGCCGTTCGCCGCCGGCAGGCAGCTCCGGGTCCGCCGGACGCGCGTCTTCCGTGCTCAGCTCAGCGGTTTGCGAAAGAAGGGCAATGGCCTTGAGCAGCTTCTTTCGGTGACCGAGGAGAACCCCCATCGTCGCGAAGTCTTCGTCGCTCAGCTCGGTGAGCACCTCGGCATCGATGGCATTTTCGCGGAACACCTCGGCGTAGTGCCCCAGACCCAATCCGTTGAGCCAATCCTCGATGTTCATGCTACTGTCCTTCGCACCCGATCAGTTTGTCAGCGCATGAAAGCGCCGCCCTGGCGTCGGCGGCCGGGCGCCCGTAAAGACATCCAATTCCTCCGATAGGTGGCCCATGTGCGGCTGATTGTGCTCAAGGAGACGTCCTTCATGGTTGGCTTCCATTCTCAGGATGTAGAGTCGGCGTGAATTCGTCAAAACCGTTACATTCGGATTCGAGCTTATCAGATTTTTTACCGCCTTGTGCTCCTTGTACTTTCTCTAAGCCGTCCGGACCGGGACTACCGGACGGTGAAATGTTGGTGTTTGCCGGCTAGGTTTGCCACAATTTAACGTTCAGTTCTCGATGATGAGAATAGGCGAGCGTCACGCCGTAAAGAGCTATATGGTTTATCGCGTTCGTCCCCGAGGGAGAGGGTGCCAAGATGCCGACCATCACAGCGATGTTGTGCCGAATATGGGGATGTGGCTCCGGCGAAAAAAAGGCTATGTCGCCGGAAAGCGACGCGGTGGCAAACAGCCCCGCAAGCGTGGGCCAGTCCGATAACCTCACTGAAATTCGGGGCATCGGCATAACGATACAAAACAACCTCCACAGGGCCGGGATCAAGACCTTCGCCGGTCTTGCCGCTTCGACGCCCGAGGAGATAAGAAACATCCTCGGTGCGCGCGCCAAGGGTGCCCAAGTCGAGGAATGGATCCTGCACGCCGCCAAGCTGAGAAAGGCATCTTAAAGGCGAATTCCATCGTCAAGGCGCCATGTCTTTTTCCGCTAGCTCCTGAAGCGCATTCTCAGATTTCCGCAAGTCCTCGAGGCCCATGCCGCGCAGCACGTGCGGGGCCTTGGTGAACTGGATGTTTTCGTAGCCCACAATCTCGACCCGGTTACCCCAGGGATCGAGAAAATCCAGGAAAGGGCCGGGCAGGGGCTTGACACCCATCCGTTCGAGAGCTTCGCGCACGGCCTGCTTGTCGTCGACCACGAGCCCGAAATGCCGGTCGTCGTCGGCCCCTTGCGTGCGGCCCTTCGACAAGGCGAGAAACTGATCGCCGAGGTCGATGAAAGCCATGGTGTCGCTTTTCGAACGTAGCTCGAAATCCAGAAGGCCCGCATAGAATTCGAGCGCCGCATCGATATCTCCGACCTCCAGCGCCACGTGGTTGAAGCCGACGGCGCGCGCCTTTTTTGTCTCGCTCATTGTCAATCCCGCGGATGTCACAGAAGGTGCCGAGAATTACATCTGGGAGCTTCCAGGCACGGTTACCACTCCCGCAGCTATTTGGGGTTCTCCGCCCGCCCGCCCGGCGCCAGCTATCCCCCGTCCGGCATGAGCCGCCAGGTCCCGTCGGCCTGGAGGCAGGCCTTGCCGAAAGCGTCCAATTCCTGCTCGCCGACCAGGATCTCCTTTTGCACGGAAAGGCAGTCCTTGCCATCGCCTGTCGCGTCTTCGGCCGGCACCTCGGCCAGTCCGACATCTTCGGTGATCGTGCCGTCATCGCCGATGTGAATGAGCTTGGCCTGAAAGGAACGCCGCCGTTCGGGCTGCGCGGCGCTGTCATTGCCGCCGGTCTGAGCTTCGGTCGTATTGATCTGAGTGACGACCACATCGCGCCCACGGCCCCAGTAGTACCCCGGATAAATCACCACATGTTTGGCGCGGAAGTCGCGGCGGTGATGTCGCCTCTTGGGGTCGCCCCGATGGCCAGGCTTCTGAGCATTGTGGCGTCCGCCAAAGCTGGAGCGCTTACGCCATAGACCGTTCGCGTGTCGCTTCGATCCATAGGAAAAACTCTTGCGTACCCGGCTTTGGTGGTAGCTGCGAAAATTGTGAACGGACCGGTGAAGGCCCGAGGCTTTGCTGAAGTTGGGCGCGGCGCTCCGATACCCGCCAAACCCTTTGCTACCAGCCTCCGCCAGGCCGGGCGAGATCAAGAGCAGGGCGCATAACAAAATTATCGTTCGCACGGCGTTCATTACGGCTCCCTGTGATGCCGTTCATTAAACGTATGGTAGCAGTAAGGCCTAGCGAGCCTCAACTCACGATTTTGATGCCGCCGCCGGGGTGGACGACGCCGCTCACCGCTCCGGTTTCGAATAGGGGTGGCCAGGCCGCGGCCCATATTGGAGACTTGGTCCGCCATGTCGATGAACAAACGATTGCTGGTGATCGCCCACGCGCCGTCGGCCAATACGCAACGGCTGCTTGGGGCCGTTCTGGCCGGTGTGCGCGCGCCCGAGGTCGATGGCGTGGAGGTCGAACATCTTCCCCCCTTGCAAGCCGGTCCGGAGGATCTGCTGAGGGCCGATGCGGTGATCTTGGGCACGACGGAGAACCTTGGCTACATGAGCGGTGCTCTCAAGGACTTCTTCGACCGCAGCTACTATCCCTGCCTGGAGAAGACGCAAGGGCTACCCTATGCGCTTTACATTCGCGCCGGCCATGACGGGACGGGAACCAAGCGCGGCGTCGAGGCCATCGCCACGGGGCTGCGCTGGCGGGCGGTGCAAGAGCCGTTGATTTGCCGCGGCGAGTTCAGCGAGGCGTTCGTCGAGCAGTGCCAGGAGCTGGGCACTCTGATGGCCGCGGGACTGGAGGCGGGTGTTTTCTGATCCGCGCCCTCAGACTAGCGCTCGGCGGTCTCCGGGCCTTCGCCGCCCCAGCGCGTCGCGGCGTAGTCGATGATTAGCCCGACAATGGCGCCCTCGAGGGTAAACCAGAAGGGCGAGCTAAGGAGGCCCCCTACGCCGAATGTGGACACCATCACGGCCTGCATCGCGTCGTAGGCGAAGAAGGTCAGCATGAAATTCATCCATGCGCCCAAGAAGATGCCCCGTAACATCCAGGGTAGGGGGATCTCCAGCACTGGGCTGCGTGTCATCACCCCGAAGAGAGCGATAATGGCGCCGAGCGTCGTGTACCAGAATAGGATGCCCCAACGCAGCAACCAGCCGGCCTGGGGATCGAAGAAGGGCAGGAGCAGGAAGCCGGCAAGTCCGAAGGCGAAGCCGATGGTCTTGCCGACGATAATCCGTCTGGTCAGAGAAGGTTGTGTCGCCATTTAGGTTCTCTCTCGTGCATGAGGACCGACCGCGGTCGCCCTCAGAGGATGGTAAGCGCCCGCGGATAGTCGGTCAGAAACTCGAACCCGGTGTCGGTTACCGCGATCGAGTCTCCGATGCGCGCGCCATAACGTCCCTTGACGCCCAACCCACCGTCGACGGCGAAGGTCATGCCCGCCGCCAAGCGCGTCTCGTCGCCTCGTTTCAGTTCGGGCTGTTCGAGAAAGGAGTAGCCGATCGCCCGACCGGTCCGGTAGGCCGGCCCGTGGCCCGCCGATCTGTAAACCTCCTCGGCCGCCGCATGAACGTCCTTCGCCAGCACGCCGGGGCGGATAGCGGCAAGCGCCGCGGCTTGCGCCTTCACCACCGTTTCGTGGGCGCGTGCTTGTTCATCGTCGATCGAGCCGACCCAGAATTCGCGATCGAACCCCAGCTTGAAATGCTTGAAGTTGGCGATACCGCAGAAGCAGAAATAGACCGGATCGCCCCGTTGGATCCGGCGCGTCGAGGAGCGTCGATGGACCATGGAGGTATGATGGCCGGACTGCAGGATCTGCAGATTGTGGATGGTCGGGGAGACGAACAGGTCGGGTCCTTCTTCCTGGAGGAACTCCGCCGCCTTGCGGGTTCCGCCGGCGATGACCGCCAGCGCTACCTCGTACTCGGGAACCCCCTCGCCGATGGCATCGCGGCCGGCCTCCACCATGGCGACCGCGACCTTGCCCGCTTGGCGCATGGTGGCCAGCTCTTCTGCCGTCTTGACGACGCGCAGGCTGCCGACCATCGGGGTCAGATCGACCAAATGCAATGCGCTGGCGGCTTGCCCGATCCCCCTGGCGATCGCCGGATGGGTCTTGTCGAACTCGTAGCCGACGCTGCGTGCCCGGCATTCGGCGATGACGTCGCGCAACGGCTTGCGCCATTCATCGTCGAGACCGTCTTCCCACCCGCGGATATCGGCGAGGCCGCACATCTCGCGCGCCATCTCCGCCTCCGCGGCCGGTGTGATCAGGATCGGTGCCTCGCCGCGTTTGACGGCAAGCACGGTCGCTCGTCCGAACTCCATCGCCAAGAAGTTCGCAAAGCCCGAAAAGTAGACGATGCTATCGGCATCGGAGAAAACCGCGAGGTCAACGGCGTCTTCTTTCATCCGCTCATGCAAGCGGGCGATACGTTCCTTGCGGCTGCCAAGCATGGCGGGTTGGTTTCCTCGCTACGGCGATGCGGTGCAAGCCGGGGATAGACCATGATGTATACGCCGCGCTTCCGCGCGATTTCAATAGCTATGGCGGCAACGCGACGGTGCCGGCCCGAAGGCCGGCACCCAAACGCGCCCACCGCGCCGAAGTGTTAGATCTTCACCTCGTTGCTATAGCCCGAGTCGCCGTTCCCATTGTGGGCCTTGACCCGGTACTTGAAGGAGCCCGATCCGGGGTTGTCCGCATGGGCGGTGACACCGGCGCCAAGCGTGGTGAGCACACCGTATACGCAGGTCTTGTTCTTGCCCTTGCCGGTGATCTGACAGCGCTCGACGATGAAGGTCACCTCGTCGTTCGAGTTGTCGCTCCAGGTCAAGTTGGCCGACTTGCTCGCCTTCTTGCCCCTACCTGTGCGGGTTACATTGGCAACCAGGTTGCCCGGCGCGGCCGGGGGCAGGGCGCTGGGTCCCGACACCGTGACCTGCCGGCTCGTCTGGCCGGTGTTGCCGTCGTCGTCCGTCACGGTAAGCGCCACGGTGTAGGTGCCGTCGGCTGCGTAGCCGTACGGGTCGGGGTTCTGCGAAGTCGATGCACCGCCGTCACCGAATGTCCAGGACCAGCCCACAACGGACCCGTCAGCGTCGGACGACCGATCGGTGAAGCTGCAGGACAGGTCCGTACAGTTTTCGGCGAAGTCTGCTGTCGGTGCCGACGGCGCCGTCTCGGAGGCCACGTTGCTGTAGCCGGAGGCGCCGTTGCCGTTCTTGCTCCGAACGCGGTAGGAATAAGTGCTCCCGCCATTGCGCCCGCTATCGGTAAAGACCCCGACGTCCGCCCCAACCTCGCCGGCAAGCGACCAGGTGTTGCCATTCGTGCTGCGCTCGATCTCGAAAGCGGTCTCGTCGAAGGCGTTGTCCTGCCAGTCGAGGTCGATCTCTCCAGCCGTGCCGGATGATACCGAGGCGTTTAGGTTGCTGGGGGCGGCGGGCGGCTCGGCGGGCGGCACGATGGTGCGGACATGAAGATGGTCGACATCGATCGAGAAGCTCTCGCCGGACGTCCGATTTGTCACCGTAAAGCGGATGTAGACCGGCCCTTGAAGCGTATCGGATAGAGCGGCCTGAACGACGGTCCAGCTACCGCCGGACGCCGCCGTCGTCGCGATGTTGGTCCAGGGACCGGACGAATTGGCGGAATACTGGATCTGCAGGCTCTCGCCGGCAAAGGCAGAAAAGCGCAAGTCCGCCCAGAACGAATGTGAGGATCCCGCCTGAACGGTGAGCGGGTAGATGTGCTCGACCTCGTAGAACCCACCGCCATCGGCGCTCAGGTCATCCAAAGTCTGATACGCCCCGTCGAAGTCGTGCGTGTCGAGATAGCTGCCGGCCACGGCATCGCCGGCGACGGGCAGATCCGCTTCGGCCAGATGGTCGACGTGAAGCGGCTCGATCAAGGTGGTCTCCGAGGCGACGTTGCTGTACCCCGAATTGCCACCCGCGTTATAAGCCCTGGCTCGGTAGTAATAGGGGGTATCGCCGGTGAGGCCGCTGTCGACATAGTTCACGCTGTTCGCCGGCAGCGTGGCGATCTGGCCGAAATTCACCCCGTTCAGCGAGCGTTCGATGCGCAAACCATCCTCATCGGAGGCGTTGTCCGCCCAGCTCAGGTCAATGCGATCGAAGTCGCTGGAGAAGGCCGTCAAATTGCCCGGCGCCGCTGGCACACTCGGCCCGGTGGGGGCGTAGTGACCGGCGATGATGTCCTTGAGCACGGTTAAGGTCCGGGCGTTGTCGGCGGTCGCCGTCCCCGTGGCATCGCCGTTATAGGACACGTTGGGATTGGAGATGTGCGCCCGGCGTGAACACCCGCCGGGGCAGCTATAGGCCATAATCGTCCGACCGGTGTAGATGCTGCTGGCGTTGCGGATCCACCAGCCATAGGAGTAGTTGGCATAGCCGTTTACGCTGGCGTCTTCGATGTTGTGGGCAAAGTCCTCGTTGTGGCCGACCTCGTGCGCCAGCACATAGGAAGACGCCGCATAACGCGCGCTCACGACGCTGAATTCATGGCTTTTGCTGTGCGTCACCCAAGCGACGCCGCCACTCGTGGTGGTGAGCATGGACACCAGGTCCGCGCCGTACTGCACCCGCCAGGTCAGCACCTCGTCGATGTAACCATCGGGGTCGGTGAGGCGGTACAAGTCGGTCGTTTGACTGCCCGATTCCGTGTAGTTCACACTGGCCACGTGGACCAAGTTCAGGGCCACGTCGACATTGCTGTTGATATAGGCCTGATTGGTGACCGCCACGGCGTCCGACGCGCGGGCGATCGCGCCGTTGTCGCCACCGACCTGAGCGGCCGCGGCGGGCGTATAGACAACCATGATATCGATGATCGTCGACGCGTTCGCGGTCGCAGGTGCGCCCTGGCCGGCGGCATCGTCAGGGTCGGTCTCGGCTTCCTCGGGGTGGAGGTGATCGTCATCGAATTCGGTGGTGGGGTCGAGCTCCGAGAGAATATGCAGGCCGTTTCCTGCCGGGGTCAGCATGAACAGGCGATTGCCAAGATGTATGGTCGCCGAGGCGGCGTCCTTATAGGTCGCCATGGTGATCTCGCTGTCCGTATCGCCGGACACATGGCCCTGCCAAACCCGGCTGCCGACCTGATAGGCCAGATCGCGCCGGCGAACGGCCTCGAAGGCGACATCGTCGAACAGGTTGAAGCGCAAACGCGAGCGGTTCATCAGGCCGAAGTTGACACGCACCAAGCGATTGCGGTTCTGCAGGGCGTTTTCGGGCACTTGGTCAAGCACATGGGCGGGCGCGCGATCCAGTCCGACCGCCTCGAACAGGCCCGGGGGCAGGGGCTGACCCGGACCGCCATCGTTGACGCCCTGTGCGGCGGCCGTATCGACCCAAAGGAATGATGCGATAGCGCTCGCCAAGAGAAACGCACCGGCACGCCACGTCCGGCTGAATTTCAAAAACATGCTACAGCACCTCCTGTGCCTTCGGGAAAACCCGCCTGCCGCTCAGGTGAGGGTCCCCGGTAAAAAGCGCGTTGCTCCTGCCTCGCGCGACCAAACAATCCCGCTTATGGACCTGCGGGCCCGAACTCAGTTGGATGAGAATTCGCCGCGGAACACCGTGGCTCCCTGATCGCCGACGCCCCGCCTGCCACCAGTCTCTTCCCGCAATCTGCACTCACACAATTATATTGCCGCTATTGTGTCCGAGTTATTAAACAGACTTCTATTAATACAGTAATTTGTGCCTGCAGTCAAATTTTGCTCTATTAGCTATAATTTTTTACTATAATAAATTAAGTAATTGTCACACGAATATCGAACAAAATCGTATCGGTCGGGGTCGAATGGCGCGCACGTCCGGCGCAGCCGAAGATTATTCAGGGCTGACAGCAGCCCGGAGCTTCGG
>Ga0255057_10000587_pt1 | contig 20579 bp, 22 predicted proteins | sample Cases_109_6_MG_FD_189022 | JGI IMG/M metagenome (GOLD analysis project Ga0255057, IMG submission 189022) | Seawater microbial communities from Amundsen Gulf, Northwest Territories, Canada - Cases_109_6 | ecosystem: Environmental > Aquatic > Marine > Gulf | place: Canada: Northwest Territories... | reverse complement strand
TGGCCCCCACTCCCCGAGCTCTACATCGTGTGGCATCTACATCGAAGAGATCCCCGATGTCATCCAGGTTCACAACCTCGAACATGGGACAATCGTTGTTCAGTATCAACCGGTCGTGGGAGACAACGAGCGTGCTCTCATCGAGGAGTTCGCAAGGTCAAAAGAGACCCACATCCTCGTGGCGCCGAGAACCGACCTGACTCATCCGGTGGTAGTGACGGGATGGACCCGGATGCTTCGTCTCGGCGATGCCGATCTCACATCCATAGGTGCGTTCTACGACCGGTATGCCCGACGCGGTCCCGAGGTGGGTGTGCCCTGTCCATTCCAGATCGACCAGAGCCAGGGGTGACTGAGCTCGTCTACAAAGGTGCATTCGAGCTTGGCTCGGCGATCGCGAGAGGCGATTACTCGAGTCGCGAGGTCCTCTCCGCTCACATAGAAAGAGTCGACCGACTCAACCCGACGCTTAACGCGATTGTGGCCCAGAATCTCGGGTTGGCCGAGGAGCGAGCGAAGGCAGCCGACGAGGCGACCGGAATGGGAGAGGTCTGGGGACCGCTTCATGGAGTGCCGCTGACGATCAAGGACTCCTTCGAAGTAGTCGGTATGGCGACCACGTCAGGTTCGCTTTCTATGGCCGATCACAAAGCCGATTCCGATGCAGTCGCCGTTGCCCGACTGATCGATGCCGGGGCCATCGTCTACGCGAAAACCAATCTGCCGGAGTGGGCCGACGATCTCCAGTCATACAACGAGCTGTTTGGGACGACCGTCAACCCGTGGGACACAACAAAGACGCCGGGCGGGTCAAGTGGTGGGTCAGCGGCGTCGGTCGCCGCTGGTTTCTCTTCACTCGAACTGGGTAGCGACATTGGCGGCTCGATACGCAACCCGGCTGCCTTTTGTGGCGTCTATGGCCACAAACCCAGCTTTGGCATCGTGCCGATGTGGGGCCACATACCCGGTCCCCCTGGGATGAAGAGCCAAGCCGACATCGCCGTGGCCGGCCCTTTGGCGAGAACGGCAAATGATCTGGAAAAGGCGATGGACCTGCTGGCCGGACCGGATCCGTGGGAGGGTCCGGCATGGAGAGTCTCCATCCCGGCGGCGCGAGCAGAGACACTCGAAGAGCTTCGTATCGGTGTCTGGTTCGACAGTCCACTGTGCCCACTCTCGACCGGAGTTCGAGCTGTACTGGAGTCCGCTGTGGATGAGCTGATAGCCGTCGGGGCAAACATCGACCCGTCGGCTCACCCCGACATCGACCCGGCAGCAACCTTCTTTCTCTACCAGCAACTGATGTATGGACAGGCAGCGTCTGGATTTCCATCGCAAGTCCGTCGGGAAGCCGATGCCCGATACGACGATCTGGATTCCGACGATCAAAGTCGTCACGCGATGATGTTGCGTGGGGTAGGACAACGACACCGTCATTGGCTCGCCGTCAATGAGCGCCGTCAGCGTCTGCGGGGCGAGTGGGATGAATGGTTCGAGAACTATGACCTGCTGCTCACCCCGGTGATGCCAACTACGGCGTTTGCCCACGATCACTCTCCAAAGAAGTCGAGGACGATCGAAATCGACGGGGAAGCCTTCGATTACTGGGCTCAGATGTACTGGGCCGGACTCACCGGCGCGGTTTACCTACCTTCGACGATCATCCCGATTGGCCCTGCCTCCGATGGCATGCCTGTGGGTATGCAGGTGATTGCTCCGTACCTCCAGGATCGAACCGCGTTGCGGTTCGCCGAACTGGTCGAGCCGATTCTCGGCGGGTTTGAGGCTCCACCTTTGAGCTAGCCACGGTCGAGGACCCTGGTCCTAACCGCTAGCCTCTGCAAGCATCCAGTCGATCATTTCGAGGCTGTAAACCCTTCCCGGATCTTCTTCGTCAAGCAGAACAGAGACGCCCGAAAGCAGTGAGGCCACAACACGCACGGACTGCTCCACGCTCACCGAGTTGGCTCCGGCGTATCCGTTGATCAGGTTGATGACAGTATTCTCGACCGGAAGTCCCGTGTCCGCAGCAAATCGCGAAGCCTGGGCAAACTCTTCGATCAAGACAAGGATGGCTACATCGTCGACGTCGAACTCCGGCATCAAACCTCGAAACTGCTCGACCGCTGCAGCCTGGTTCCCTGTAAGAGAGTCCAATCCACCTGCAGCAGTCTCCCGCCAAACCGGCGAGTTCAGCGCAGTCCCGTCTGCCGCCTGACCTGAGCACAAGATTGGTACGCCACCCGGGGTAAGACCAATCCGGCCTGGATCGGAACATGCGTCTCCTAGTGCCACGTCAAATGTCGGTAGACCGCCAGAACCTTCGCCTCCGGAGGCAGTGGATATGGTCGTTTCTGTGGTCGGGTTGTCTGGAGTATCTCCGGATGAATCCGGATCGCTCGACCCGGACGAACATGCTACGACGACCAGTAAAGATGTCGCAGTCATCAATGTGGCTCTCTTGGCTAACAAAGGCGTCGTCGCATTTCATCAGTCGTGTTCATGAGGCCTCAGGTAACCATCATGTCCGACCTATGCCTCTCCGCTGTATCGGCGCCATACCACCGGCTACGGAATCCTGGCGGGGATGGGAGCGTTGCCAGCTACATGAGATTCTTCGTGGTCTTCCTGCTATTCGCCACAGCGTGTGGTCCGATCGAAGCCACAAGCGATTTCCGAGCGGATTCCGTGAGGAATGGGCCACTTCAAATCTCGATGTCACTGTATGTGGTCGACGATGCCGACGGAAGGCCGGAGTCATCCCTGTCGTCTAATCGGAGCCTCGCTGAAGTGAGTGAGATAGCGGAACGGATGAAGACAATCTGGGACCAGGCGGGAATCGATCTCGTGATCGAGACGGTTGCGCGTATCGAGGCGTCCGCCGATGTTGTCGCGGCTCTTGGTGCTGGAGACACCTCGAGCTTCATCAACAGGGCGGCGAGTGGCGCCATATCGATCCCTGCACCGGGAACGATCAACGGGTTCTACGTAGCTCGGATCGGCACCGCAAATGGGATGACGCCATTCGGGACGCGATTGTTTTTTGTCGCAGACAATCCGTCTGTCGATGACGAGCGTGTCAGCAGCCATGAAATTGGGCACATTCTCGGTCTGCACCACGCGCTCGACGACGCGAATCGGCTGATGTTCTCAGGCACCAATGGAACCGATTTGACCGACCAGGAAATCACGGTGGCCCGCTACAGCGTTTCAGGGGTTCTCGATGGTCGCCGCTAGGACTGCACTCGCGCTCAGTTTCTTGCTGGTCGTCACAGCTTGCAGCAACTCGGGAAGCTCGGCAACGCTCAGCGACACAGCCACCGGCGGTGGACTCATTTCCATTCCCAATCAGGGCGGTGCCATGGAAGGTCATACACCAACGGGCTTTGCCGGCACTGGTACTGGTCTGTTTGCGGGCGACAACCTGAACTCGTCCTTCCCCGAAGGTCAGGGTGTCCAGACCTATTTGACCTTCGCTCTTCCTGCCGATATCACGGTGGTCAGCGCACGGATCACCTCCAATGAGCTCGAGACGATCGGATCTCCGTTCGAGGACCTTGGGCTGCTCTTGGTGGAGCCAGTTGAGTATTCGTCGTTCGGTCCCGAGATCTTTGACCTACCTGCCCTCGATAGCTCGGTCAGGTGTCGCGTCATAGGCGAATCCTCAATTGAATGCGACGTCACTTCTGCGGTGCAGGCCGCCGTTATCGAAGGTGGAGACACAGTGCAGTTTCGGCTTCGGTTCGAACGACCAGCTGATAACGACGGCCAGCCCGACCTTGCGATGTTCTTCAGATCCGACAGCAATACGAACGAATCGGGACTATTCGATCTCACGCTGACCCCTATCCCGTGATGCTCTCGTCTCAGACAGCTATCCATTCTTGGTGTGACACGCTTTCCCTATGGTGAGCGCGTGAGCAGTCTGCTGGGCGCAATCGAGTTGGGCGGCACCAAGACTGTGTGCGGTGTCGGCACCAATCCTGAAGACCTCGTCCAGCATCGTTTTGGGACCTCCGACCCCAGCACGACCTTGACAACCGCCATGGACTTTCTGACCGAGTTCCCTGGCGTCGCCGCCGTCGGGATTGCCTCTTTTGGACCTGTCGAGTTGAGGAAGTCGCACGCGGATTACGGGTACATCACAACGACACCCAAGAAGGAATGGCCCCAAACCGATGTTGTCGGTCCGGTGTCCTCTGCTCTGGGCGTGCCAGTCGGTTTTGACACCGATGTGGATGCTGCAGCCCTTGGAGAAGGTAGGTGGGGGGCGGCCCGAGATCTTGCCAACTACGTCTACCTGACCGTTGGCACCGGGATTGGGGGTGGTGCCGTAGTCAATGGCCAAGTAGCCCATGGGTTGGTCCATCCCGAGATGGGTCATGTTTCAGTCATCCGGAGACAAGACGACTTCTTTGAGGGCACCTGTCCATTTCACGGTGATTGTCTGGAGGGAATGGCCTCGGGCCCGGCAGTGGCGTCCCGTTGGGGAACCAAACCCGAAGACGTTGGAGCCGATGCGATCGACTTGGAGGCTTACTACCTGGCCCAAGGGCTGAGGAACATCATCTACACCCTGGCCCCTGAACGCATCGTGGTTGGTGGCGGGCTAGCCTCGTTGGCCGACCTCCTCCCGTCGCTTCGCCTCGAGCTCGAGAAGACACTCGGTGGGTATCCGGCGCTCAAGGAGCTGAAGACCGACGAATTCGTGAGTCGAGTTGGCCTCGGCGACGACTCAGGAGTGTTAGGTGGCCTTATCCTCGCTGAGCAGGCACTCGACTCCCTGTGATCGCAGCATGACTCCCCATCTCCACGTCCGCCAGGGCAACCCGTCGTTTCTCGATCTTGACTGGGACCGCCCTATTTCAGGCTGGGAAGAGCCACGACTGGTGGAGATGCCGACCGGGGTCCATCGTCACCCGATTGTGTTCGTCTCCTACGAAGAGGGTGTATACGCCATCAAGGAGCTCCCGGTTCGCTATGCGCAGCGGGAGTTCGATGCACTACATGCCCTTTCAAAGAGAACAGTCAACTCAGCGCGGCCTGCCGGGCTTGTCAAGAGGGAGTGGCTCGATCCCCACTCGGAGGCATCCGGAGCGGTGATCACAAGGTATGTCACCCACGCCTTTCCCTACAGAGAGCTAGTTAGTGGCAGCGGGTTCGGCCATCGCCGCAGTCAGGTACTCGATGCCCTGGCCGGGCTGTTGGTGGAGCTGCACCTAGCGGGGTGCTATTGGGGGGACTGTTCGCTGTCGAACGCTTTGTACAGATACGACGCCGGTGCCATCGAAGCGATAATGATCGACGCCGAGACCGCCGAACTGCATGAATCACTCAGTGATGGACAACGCGAGCAAGACCTGGAAGTCATGATCGAGAACCTCGCCGGCGACATGGGCGATCTCGCCGGCGAAATCGAGAATGCTGATCTTGTCTTTGGTCTGGATGTTGCAGCCCGGTATCGACAGCTTTGGGATGAGTTGAGCGAGGACCTGGTCATCAGGGCGAGTGAGGGGTATTTGATCAGAGAGAGAATCGCCCGCCTCAATGACCTCGGCTTCTCGGTGGATGATGTCGATCTGACACCCACCGAAAAAGGAAACCTGGTGCGAGTGAAGGCCCGAGTGGGGGGACGAGCATTTCACTCCGATCGCCTACGCGAGCTGGTCGGTGTCGAGGCGTCAGAGAATCAGGCCCGCCAGATGCTGAGTGACATCAACTACTACCTGGGCAAACATGGTGAGGACACCGCCTCAGGCAAAGTTGTGAGAATGGTCGAATGGAGACTGGGAGTCCTCGAGCCGATGATCGAACGAATTGCGGAGGTCTGGCATGGCGACGATCCCGTTCAGGGATACTGCGACTTCCTCAATCACCGGATGGCACTTGCGAGCGCTCGTGGAGCCGATGTGCCCAACGATGAGGCCTTCGCGGATTGGGGAGAGCACGGTTATCCCGGATTCGAACCCGGTCGACCGCCGCAGGGTTTCAGCGAAGGTGGATGATGTTGCCCGTGATCAGCCTGGCATCGTCCGAGACCAAGTAGCCAATAACATCTGCGATGTCCTCGGGCTGAGCGACATGGATGAGGTAAGGGTCGTTCTCGACATGGCGTCTCACCTCATCGGTGACCCAACCAGTGTCGGTGACCGGTGGGTGAACGACGTTGGCGGTTATGCCGCGACTCGCCAGCTCAACGGCCGCGGACATCGTGTAGCTTTCTAGAGCCGACTTCGCAGCCCCATAAGACACCTCCTCCGGAGTGCCGAGCACGCCGCCCGAAGTCAGTCCCACGATTCGACCCCAATCCAGATCATGGCGGACGTGCCTGAGGGCGAACTCGGAAATCAGCAACGCTGTCGCACGGGCGTCCACACCGAACTGTTGATCAAAAGTCTCCGCTGACACACGTCTCAGACTTCGTCCGAACCTGTCTGCGGTGTCGGCGTCGAAGGTATCGGCTATCCATCCGCTGGCGTTGTTGACGAGGATGTCGATCGGGCCGAAGTTGCTTTCGGCCTCGTCGAAAATTCCGCCAAGAACCGACTCGTCGGACAGGTCGGCTTCGATAGCCATGGCCGCTCCACCGTCGCCCTTGATGCTCTTGACTAAATGTTCTGCGGTTCTGGCCCGGTTTTCGCGGGTAGTGACCGGTATCCCCGTATCAGGCAGGTCCTGGAGTCGGAGGTAGGAGAGAATCACCGACGCGCCACAGCCGGCGAGGAGCCTGGCGGTAGCTGCGCCGATGCCGTGGTTCGCTCCTGTTACCAGCGCGACATGGCCCGAGATGTCGAATAGTGGCTGGTCGCCCACTGGTCTCATCCGATGAGAGGGGCGTCCTTACGTGTGCCCAGCTTGGCCCACATGTCGAACCCTGCGTAAGACTCCATGAAGCCATGAGGGTAGATAGGTATGCCAGGTGCGCTTATCTCGGTGAGAATCGTCATTTCTTCATCACCGAGATTCCAGGTGAGCGAGCCGAGGTTGTCCTCGAGCTGTGCAACTGTCCGACACCCGAGGAGGACTGAGGTGACGCCAGGTCGGTTCCTGACCCAGTTCAGCGCAACCTGACTCATGGTGACGCCGCGCGTGGAGGCGATCGATCCGACCGCTGCGAGGACGTCCCATGTCCGCCCTGTGTTCCTACGGTCGTAGGCCTCAACGCCACGATTCGGGTCCTCCCCGAGGCGAGTTTCACCCGACGGTCGATCCGTTGCGGAGTACTTGCCCGTCAACCAACCCCCACCTAGTGGCGACCACGGAAACACGCTGAGGTTCTCCTCTAGACAAACAGGAAGGAGCTCGAGCTCGATCTCCCTGGACAGCAGGCTGTATTGCGGTTGAAGTGAAACGATCGGCGCCCAAGCTTCATGTCTGGCGATCATCACGGCGCGTTCTAGTTGCCACCCGGTGTAGTTGGAGACACCGATCGCACGCACCTTGCCCGATTCCACTAATCCATTGAGGGTCCCAAGCGTTTCTTCGAGTGGCGTCTCCGGGTCCCAGGCATGCATCTGGTAGAGGTCGATGACATCAACACCAAGACGTGTCAAGCTTGCTTCAATCGCTTGTTCTAAGTAGGCATGACCGGCTCCTGCGGAGTGGTTGCCCATCCGGAATCGAGCTTTGGTCGCAATCGAGAGTTCGTCGCGGCGGCCATTCTTCCGAAGCCAGCGACCGATGAACTCCTCTGAGACACCCTGGCTGTAGACATCGGCCGTGTCGATGAACTTGCCGCCGGCCTCCACATAGTGATCGAGAATCGCATGTGAAGTGGGTTCGTCCGATTCAGCACCAAAAGTCATGGTTCCCAGGCCAAACACGCTGGCAGTCAGACCCGAATCACCAATGTGTCGCTGCTCCATGTCACTTACACTAGGTAATGTCTGCTGAAGTCGAATCCGGCCACGATCACGGTCGGGAGCGAGGAGGTCCGATGCTGATGTGGAGATGTGAGAACGGCATCTGGTTTGGCAATGGTTACCGGGTCGAGCAAATCTCACCGAGTGCCTGGGCACTCTTGGAAACGACAGAGCATCGTCCAGATGTCGGCATCAATGTCGAACCCTCGGCGATCGCCACCCTGCCGACACTGGCCGCCTGTAAGTACCAAGCGGAAGCGCTTCACGAAAGGGAGATGCTGTCCGGACTGCGACGCAGACTGGCTGTGATCTCGCTTGGGTCGGGTCTGACAGCCCTTCTCTTTCTCTCCAATCCAATCGTCGCGATCGCCTTGGCAGTAGTTGCCGGAGCAGCGGCGCTGGAGCTTGTCGCGACCTGGCTGGACCCGGTGTCTGGCTCTGGACGAGAGGTGATTCAGTAGTCAGGGTCACACCGGAATCATGCTTGAGATTATCGAGCTGGTGCCTTTTGGGACGAATACCGGCCGAAATACCCTTTTGATCAGGGCAACGCTGATGTACCTATTGGGTGGGCTGTGTGGCCTCGGGCGGAGTCGCTGCCAGGCTCTTTACACGAGCGGTATGGCTGTCGCTAGGGTTTCCTGCTGGGTTTCACAGCCCCTAGCCCAAACAAGGAGAATTGGATGAAGAAAAGCCGACTACTAATAACGCTCATGGCGCTCGCACTCGTGTTGGCGGCATGCGGCACCGACGACACCACTGATGCCACCGACGGCGCTACTGCGACGACCGGGGCAGCCGGAGGCGACGGGGAGTGCACCGGTGAAGAGATAACTCTCCGGGTATTCACCGGTAGCGTCGGACAGGAACTCGAGATGGCTCAGGCGGCAGCCGAGCGCTTTGAAGCGGAGAACCCATGTGTCACTGTCGAGAGCATCGACACCCCGGACTTCGTTGAAGACCGACTTGGTACATACCTCCAGCTGTTCGAAGCACAATCATCGGAAGGTGACGTATTTCAGATCGACGTGATCTGGCCTGGCGACCTCGCCGAGCACTTCGTCGACCTGAACGAGTACGGCGGTGCTGCGGAGGTTGCCGATCACTTCCCGGCGATCGTGGAGAACAACACGGTCGATGGAAAGCTGGTCGCGATTCCGTGGTTCACGGACGCTGGTCTTCTGTACTACCGCACCGACTTGTTGGATAAGTACGGCCTAGACGCCCCGACGACATGGGACGAGCTAGAAGCTGCCGCTACGACCATCCAGGAAGGTGAGCGCGCCGACGGCAACCAGGATTTCTGGGGCTACGTATGGCAAGGCAACGCCTATGAAGGCCTGACCTGTGACGCTCTGGAGTGGATCAAGTCTGCCGACGGTGGAGAGATCATCAGCCCGGACGGCGTCATCAACATCAACAACCAGGCTGCCATCGACATCGTCGATCAGGCAGCTGGTTGGGTAGGCACCATCTCACCTCCGGGTGTGACCGCCTACGGTGAAGAAGACGCTCGTGGCGTGTGGCAGAACGGAAATGCCGCATTCATGCGCAACTGGCCATATGCCTTCTCGCTTGGAAATGCCGATGACTCCGTCATCGCCGGTGAATTCGACGTGTCACCCCTTCCGGGCGTGACCGCGGGCAATGGCGCCGCCACCCTTGGTGGATGGCAGTTGGCCGTGTCGAAGTACTCCGATCATCCGGAAGAGGCTGCCAAGCTGGCCTTCTTCCTGGCATCGGAAGCTGAGCAGAAGACCCGAGCCATCGTGGGTTCGCTGAATCCGACGATCGAGTCGCTCTACAGCGACGCCGACGTCCTCGAGGCAGCGCCGTTCTTCGGTTCGCTCTTCGATGTCTTCACGAGTGCAGTTGCCCGTCCTTCGACGGCGACCGCCCCGCAGTACAGCGACACATCGTCGTTGTTCTTCAATGCGGTGCACAGTGTGTTGACAGGTAGCAGCAACGCTGAGGATGCATTCCTCGAGCTCGAGCTGGATCTGCAGGACCTGCATCCGGACTTCGAGACGGGAGCTCCGTAAGCAAAACCGACTATCGGAAGAGGGAGGGCGAAAGCCCTCCCTCTTCTTCTTGCCCAGATGGGCATCCCCTTTTTCGATGTGCTTGTATGCGTCTCGGAGGCAGACGGATTTGGCGGTAGCAACTGAACCGAAGCAGAAGGCGCCTCGCCGTAAGAAGACCAGCGGTCTGCTTCGCAGTGAGCAGAGGCTCGCCTACTGGCTATTAGTACCCACGATCGTGATCCTGATCGCGATCGCCTTCTACCCACTTGGCTCTGTTTTCTTGAAGAGTTTCACCAACGACACGTTCGCCAGTGCCGTCGAGACCGAATGGGTTGGGCTGCAGAATTATTCCGACCTGCTGAGTGTTACGTTCGCAGAACTCCCACCGGAGATCGACCCTGCCACCGGGGAACAGGTCATTGATCCGGAAACCGGGGAGCCCGAGTTCCTGTCCTCGGTGGAGGTACTTCCTAGAGAGCCCCGTCGATACAAGGATGTGTTCACATTCGGACTGTTTGGCAGCCAATACGTCCTTGGCGCCACTGATCCTGACTTCATTCTGAGCATCTTCGACACGATGGTCTTCACCGTGACCACGATTCTGTTTGAGGTGCTGCTCGGTTTGGGAATAGCTCTTGCTCTCAACACTGCTTTCCCCGGCCGTGGCTTCATGCGGGCCGCGATGCTGGTGCCCTGGGCCATCTTGACAGCGGTCTCCTCTCGGATATGGGAGTGGATGTTCATCGATACCCGGGCCGGGTTTTTCAACGTGATCTTCCAGAGACTCGGTCTCTCGGATGGTCAAACACCGTGGCTTGCCGATGAGACTTTCCAGCTCCCGGCGGCCATCGTCATCGATGTCTGGAAGACAACCCCGTTTATCGCACTGCTCTTGCTAGCAGGGTTGGCACTGATTCCGGGCGAGCTATACGAAGCCGCCGAGGTCGACGGTGCCAGCAAATGGAGGCAATTCACCTCGATCACACTTCCTCTTCTCAAGCCGACCCTCGCCGTGGCTCTTGTGTTCCGAACGCTTGACGCTCTCCGTGTTTTCGACCTGTTTCAGATCGTCTTTGCTCAGAAGAAATACTCCATGGCCAGCTTTGCCTACTATCAGCTGATCGACAGTCAGGCTCTGGGTTACTCGTCGGCGGCTTCGGTGATCATCTTCGTGATCATCACGGTCTTTGCTTTCCTATACATTCGCGGATTGGGGATCACAAGTGACTGACGCGGCAGTCCAGCGGGCAGCGACTCCCACCCGCGCCGCTGTCACGACAGCCAGGAAACCGCGGGTTCGCTGGAAGCGAGTCGGCTTCTGGGCACTAATTGTCTTGATCGCTGTGTTCCTCTTGTTTCCGTTCTATTGGGCGATCAACTCCTCGTTGAAAACAGAGGCCCAGCTCCAAATGACTCCGGCAACCTTCATACCGAGGGATCCGGTGACCAACGACATCTCAGTCACGTTTCAGAATTACAAAGCGGTGTTCCAGAACGATGCTTTCGTTCGAAGCTTGCGCAATAGCGCGTTAGTGGCAACCAGCGTCACAGTGCTTTCCCTGCTGATTGGGGCGTTTGCCGGGTTCGCTCTTGGAAAGCTGCGATTCAAGGGCAAAGCTCTATCTCTCTATCTAATCCTCTCGATGACCATGTTCCCTCAGGTAGCTGTTCTCACCGGTCTCTATGCAGTGATTCTCAATCTTGGCATTTCTGCCATTCCCAGCATGATTCTGTCGTACATGCTGTTCACGTTGCCTTTCACCGTTTGGGTCTTGACTGCGTTCTTCCAAGCGCTGCCAGACGATCTATTGCAATCGGCCCAGGTCGATGGGGCCACACCGTTTCAGTCGTTCCGGATGATTCTCTTGCCGTTGACCGCACCCGCACTCGTTACGACCGGCCTGCTTGCGTTCATAGCCGCCTTCAACGAGTATCTCTTCGCCCTTACCTTCACCACGATCGAGCCAAACGCCAGAACCGTGCCGGTTGCCATTGCTTTGTTCTCGGGGGAGATCGCTCGTCAAGAGCCCTTCGGCGAGATCATGGCCGCCGCCGTGCTCGTCACCATCCCATTGATTCTTCTGGTCCTCATTTTCCAGAAGAGGATTGTCGGAGGTCTGACCGCCGGCGCGGTCAAGGGTTAGACCCGCTCACCCATCTCGTCGGCTCTTTCCGCCTCACGCTCCTTCAAGACATCGGCGATCCCGATGGCGAAGAAAGGAAGGGCTGCTCCACCGAGCAGGCCGGCTTCCGGAGAGACTCTCTGAAGGAGAAAGGTGTAGGCAACGCAAGCGACGACCGCGACGGCTCGGCTCTTCCAGGTGTGCACATCTCTTTGTCTGAACGCCACGATCCCGCCGAATCCGAAGCCGGCCACCAGTCCGGTGGGAAGGTCAACAAGAGCGATGGGAATCGTCACCGCGAACCAGATTCCCGTCGCCAGCAAAGCCGCCCTGATGGATCGCGTGTTTTGAGACACATATGCCGCAGCGATGAAAACACCGGGGACCAAGCCAATTGCGATGCCGAGGACCCCGCCCGCAAAGGCCGTCTCTTCGCCTGATACCAAAGAGAACGCGAAGACAATCAGCCCATAGCTGAAGAGCATGATCAGCGTTGCCAGCAAGATGGCGAGCCAGCGACGCCGGCCCCTCTCGCGCTCGCTCGGTGCGGAGGTCAAAGCCCTGTCAGGTTAGTTACGGCCCGGTTGGGCGAGGTTGTTGTCAGGTCACCGGGTCGAAAGAGAGAAACTCAGCCGGCACCCAGCCTTCCAACGGAGTGTCTCCCTCGATCTTCACGAAGTAATAGTCGAGAGCCGGATTCTCCTGAAAGAGCAAGATCTGCACTTCAGTTCCGTGCGGGGTTTTGCCGGTGACGTCGAGACGAAGGTGGCTGTCATACAGATACACCTCGGGTTGGATCAGTTCGCCCTCCCAGATTCCGGTGAGCCAGGCCTGGCCATTCGAGCCCCATTGCACCGGAATCCCACACTGGTTCGGGTCGGGGTTGTCGTCGAACGGCAGGTCGGGAACCTCGGGGCTACGTTCCAGTGCCACCGCTTTGTTCGAACTGTCGGCAATCAAAGCAGCGATACGCTCGGTTTCAGTCGGTTCCTGATCCCGTGTCGAGTACGCGACCAGGCCAACGCCGACCAGAGCGATGGCGACGACCAGGACAACTCCGTGCCGACTCATACTGCTTTCAACCTCCTCTGAACTAGTCGTAATCCCCTTTCCTGAACGGCAACGGCTCTGGATGGCCGAGCCCTAACCTGATTCTCATGAACGAATCCCCAAGCGGTGGAGACCCGTGGTGGCGACACGCTGTCATCTATCAGATCTACCCGCTCAGCTTCGCCGACTCCGACGGTGACGGCTACGGCGACATCCAAGGCATCATCTCGAGGCTCGACTACCTGAGTGACACACTCGGGGTCGACGCCGTCTGGTTGTCCCCATTTTTCAAGAGCCCGATGGCCGACTGGGGCTATGACGTCTCTGATCACACCGACGTAGACCCTCTCTTTGGCGATCTCGACTCTGCGGAGCGACTGATCACGGAGGTGCATGAGAGAGGAATGAGAATCATATTTGACTATGTGATGAACCACACCTCCATAGAGCACCCATGGTTCGTCGAGTCCCGCTCGTCTCGTGAGAGTGCAAAACGTGATTGGTATGTGTGGCGAGATGCCAAACCCGATGGCTCACCTCCCACGAACTGGGTGAGCGTCTTCGGCGGTCCAGCATGGACTCTGGATGAAACCAGCGGTCAGTATTACCGCCATACGTATCTGCTCGAGCAACCCGACCTCAATTGGAGAAATCCAGACCTGGTCGAGGCCATGATGGACGTGGCCCGGTTCTGGCTCGACCGCGGGGTGGACGGTTTTCGGGTCGACGCAGCCCACCAGATGATGAAGGACCCCCTCGAGCGAGACAATCCCCCTGCGCCGGAGGACTACGACCGTCCCTGGAAAGACATGGCTGAGTACGACGAGTATGTGCATCTCTACGACCTGGGGCACCCTGACGTGCACGGCGCTCATAGGGAGTTCAGAGCCGTGCTCGACACCTACCCGAACGATCCTCTGTCGGTGAGCGAGGTGCACATCTTTGATCTCCCGGAGTGGGCTTCTTACTACGGCGACAAGCTCGATGAGCTTCACATGCCCTTCAATTTTCATCTGATGGCCGCCGATTGGGACGCGGCATCACTACGAGTTGCAATCGAGTCGGTGCACTGGAATATCCCTGTTGGTGGCTGGACTAATTGGACACTCGGAAACCACGATGAGAAGAGACTGGCAACGCGTCTTGGGTTAGAGAATGCTCGATTGGCTGCCCTCTTACTGTTGACACTCAGAGGCACCCCTTTCATCTACTACGGAGATGAACTGGGGATGGCAGATGTACACATACCGCAAGGAGAGTCGAAGGATCCGTGGGGTGAGAGTGTTCCCTTGCTCAGCAGGGACGGCTGTCGCTCTCCCATGCAATGGGATGACACCTCGAATGCGGGGTTCGGACCCGAAGGGTCATGGCTTCCGGTGGCACCGGACTACGAGAGCAGGAATGTGGAGTCTGAGCTGGCTGATCCCGGTTCGATGCTGAGCCTTTACCGGAAGATCATGGCCATCAGGCATCAGTCCTCAGCTCTTCGTATGGGCTCATACCTCTCACATCCCTCTTCAACCGACCACGTACTTGTGTATCGCCGGGAATCGGACGGGGACACCATGACTGTGGCACTGAACCTATCCGATGAGTTTCAGGAGATCCCAATCCGGTCCGGACGGGTTCTGATCTCCACAAACGATCCCGATCGAGCGGAGAGGTTCCGAGAGAGGATTGTCCTCGGTCCTCGTGAGGGAGTCTTGCTTGGTCACATTTGACGGCCAGCACCAAGAAAGTCGTTCAGCTATCTTGGACGCCAGGACTAATCCAAACGGAGAGAATGCGGCTATGGCTGGGATCAGGATGGAAGGCCTCGGGAAGATATACGAGGGTGGGACCCGGGCGGTCGGCAACGTCGATTTGGAGATCCGCGACGGTGAGTTCCTGGTGTTGGTGGGGCCGTCTGGCTGTGGGAAGTCGACGATCCTGAGGATGATCGCTGGTCTCGAGGAGATTTCGGAGGGAACGATGATGATCGGTGACCGGGTGGTCAACGATGTTGCTCCCAAGGACCGGGACATTGCCATGGTGTTTCAGAACTACGCCTTGTACCCGCATATGACGGTGTTCGACAATATGGCTTTCGGGCTCAAACTGCGGAAGTTCAAAAAGGAGGACATCGATCGTCTTGTCACTGAGGCTGCCCAGGTGCTCGAGATCGTCGACCTCCTCGAACGCAAACCGAAAGCTTTGTCTGGTGGTCAGCGGCAGCGTGTGGCCATGGGGCGGGCGATAGTCCGCGAACCAGCCGCCTTCCTGATGGACGAACCTCTTTCCAATCTTGATGCCAAGCTTCGGGTGCAGATGCGGTCTGAGTTGGAGCGTCTCCATAACCGGCTGGGGACTACCACCGTGTACGTCACCCATGACCAGGTCGAGGCTATGACCTTGGGTGATCGAGTCGCCGTCCTCAGCGCTGTGTCTGAAGCTCGGCCCTACAACCTCCAACAGGTTGGTCATCCCACCGAGCTATATGATCATCCGGACAACCTCTTCGTAGCTGGGTTCATCGGAAGCCCGGCGATGAACCTCACCTACTGCCATCTCGAATCCGAGGGCGACAAGATCATTGCTGTGATGCCCAATACCCGTCTCACAGTGGACAAGGAGACCTTGGATGATCACCCCGGTCTGGAGAATCACATGAATGAGGAGCTGGTGATCGGACTTCGTCCCAGTGGGTTGGAGGCGGCTGCGGTCGTGGGGCAAGACCCAGAGCGGGCGTTGGTGGCACAAGTCGAGGTCACCGAGATGCTCGGTGCCGATACATACATCCACTTCACCATCGACCGAAGTCCTGTGATTACTCCCGATATAGAGGAGTTGCTTGCAGATACGGGGCAGAGCGCCGATTCGCTGGGCGACAAGACAACCTTTATCGCTCGAGTCAGCCCTGACATCAGGGTGAAACATGGCGATACCGTGGAGCTTGTAGTGGATACTTCCAAGCTGCACTTCTTCGACCCGAAGTCCGGTACTCGCATAGGCCTAAGCAAGCCTGTCGCTGCAGGCGTTTGAGCCGAGGCCTCGGGCCAACACCTACCTCTGTTGCCGAACGAGTCCAACGCCTATGTGAGGTCGATTACATGAGTTTGATATGAGGATCGGCATTTTGACGGGGGGTGGCGATGTCCCGGGTCTGAATGCGTGTGTGAAGGCGGTTGTGAACCGGGTTTCGGATGATGGGCATGTTGTGGTCGGGATTCGGAGGGGGTGGGGTGGTCTGACCTCAACCAATCCTGATGATGAGAGAACCGTTTTAGACAATCTCGTTTCTCTTGACCCTGGAAGTGTGCGAACGATTGATCGTTTCGGCGGAACATTTCTACATACGTCTCGCACCAACCCTGCTCGGATGATGGCTAGGGATATCCCTGACTTCGTTGGCGGCGATTTCTCTGATGCTGGGCCTCATGACATCACCAGCCATGTCCTTTCGGTTTTGGAGGATCAGAGAATCGACGTGCTCATCCCCATCGGTGGTGATGACACGTTGTCCTACGGCTTGCGTCTCCATGAGGAGGGCGCCGCTGTTATTGGCATCCCCAAGACGATGGACAACGACGTTCACGGAACCGACTACTGCATTGGTTTCTCTACGGCGGTGACACGGGGAGTGGAGTTCATCCATCGGCTGCGGACTGCTGCTGGGTCTCATGAGCGTATTGCTGTGGTCGAGTTGTTCGGCAGGTACAGCGGCGAGACCTCGCTGATCACCGCATACCTTTCCGGTGTCGACCGGGCCATCATCTCCGAAGTCGCTTTTGACGTCGACAAACTCGCTTCGTTGCTGATGGCGGATCGTGCGGCGAACCCGTCGGGTTACGCCATGGTCACCATCTCTGAGGGTGCCCGACTTTCGGGGGGTGACATAGTGTCGACCGGTGATGAGGACGCCTACGGGCACCGCAAGCTGGGTGGAATTGGCACGTTGACCAGCGAACTGTTGAAGGAGCGCACCGGTAATCCGATCCTCTTCCAACAGGTGGCCTACCTGATGCGTTCCGGGGCTCCCGACTCGTTGGATCTGATGGTCGCCACCAACTATGCGGTGACTGCAGCCGATCTCGCTCTCGAGGGCGGTCGCGGGCGGATGGTTGCCCTTCGGAATGGTACGTACACCCATGTGCCGATATCGGTGACAGGAGAAGGGGTCAAACGCGTCGATGTCGACGAGCTCTACGACAGCAACGCCTACCTGCCGAAAGTGCGTCATGTGTTGGGCAAGCCAATGTTCCTCTACTGAAGCGCTCTCGGTCGATCGATTCGACGTTCTGACATGAGCCTCCCTAGGGACATCGTCAAACCGAAGCTAAGGGGTTGGCTGCATGCTGTGATGTTCCCGATTGCTGTGATCGGCGGGTTCGTTCTCGTTGCCAACGCCACGACGGTAGAGGGCCAGATATCGGTCGCCATCTTCTCATTCACCGCGGCGCTGCTTTTCGGCACAAGCGCATTGTTTCATCGCGGCACATGGTCTCCTGGTGTCAAGGGCGTGCTCAGGCGCATGGACCATTCCAACATCTATCTGATCATCGCCGGCACCTACACGCCATTTGCGGTCCTGGCCCTTCCTCCCAGCGAGGGCCGAGTCTTGTTGCTGATTGTCTGGATCGGAGCTTTCACCGGGGTCGTGTTCAGGGTCTTCTGGGTCGGTGCGCCACGATGGCTTTACACATCGCTGTACGTCCTCATCGGATGGGTAGCCATCTTCTTTCTGCCCGGCCTGGTTGCCGGTGCCGGTGTTACCGCTGTCGTGCTGATCGCCTTGGGCGGCGTGTTCTACACCATCGGAGCCGTGGTCTACGGGTTGAAGCGTCCGGACCCCTTTCCAGAATGGTTCGGGTTCCATGAGGTGTTCCACACCCTGACGATTGCCGCCTTCACAGTTCACTATGCGGCTGTATCGATTGTGTCCCGAGCCTGAGTCTTCGTGAGTGTCAGGGACCTGATCGCCGCGAGATCACATATGACTCGTTGTTGAACCAAAGGCCATCGTGCTCCCTCAGGACCTCGGCGGTCGGTTCGATATAGGCGCCTGATGCCGTGGCGTCAGATAGTCGTCGCTCGTCGATCTGGGCGACATAGGCCGCGGCGTTCCAAGCCGCGAGAATCGAGGGGGTTCCGATGTGCTCCCTCTCCTCGGTGGGCATGGAGTGAAGATGGAATCGAAACACGGACTCCTCGTCACTGCCGGCCTCGAGGAGGAATTCATCATCGTCAAGCTCGGTCGCTACCACCTTCATCAGCTCGTGACGTGTTGTTTGGAACGGGTCTTCCCCCGGCCATACCCCGCGGATGATCTGTAGCCCAGGATCGTCTCCAAGGGAATGCACCCCGACCAGTCGGCCACCGGCCCCGAGAGCTTTGGCCAACGGGGCCAACACCATCTGTGCCTTGCGCTCCGCACTGGTGCGGGCCCTATATGTCTGAGAGGCAATCACAAGGTTATAGCTGCTGACACCCTCCCCGGGTTTCGGGACCACTGGCCGCAGCAGGAACTCACGATCCTGGCGGTATAGGACGAGCACCGAAGGGCGAACATAGAGCGGGTTTCTCGTTACTTCGCTAGTCCGGACTTCCCAATCGTGGGTCAAAGTCGGATAAAGAGCGCGTATCTGCTGGGCAAAATCATGAGCGGCCGACCCTTGGAGCGGCACGTCGCGCCAGGTGATGCCCTCCGATGGAAGCTCCGTCGGTGTGAGAGTCGGCGCCTCGCTGTAACGCATGTTGGTGACTACAAACACCAGCTCAGGATGCTCGGCTAGACGATCGGGGATCCGCTCCAGGGCCTGACGGACATCCTCGATGCTGATCTCCTTTCCCACTACAAGCCACGGGATGTGAGTGAAAGACTGATGAAGCTCGCTCATCAACTGAGCGAGGACCGATCCGTCTCCCATCCCGGCGTCAAAGATCCGTAAGGACCGTTCTCCCGGGGTGACCTGACTCAACTCGCGCCCGACACGGGCTGCCACCGACTCCTTCTCGTTGGTGGAGCGGGCAAACATCATGTAAGCGGCGCGGCTGTCGAAGAAGCGCATGTGATCTTTCGGGACGTTCATAGTCGACTCCGACCGTAGTGCCCAGGTGATTCTGGCTGCATATGATGCGACGCATGAAGAGGGGAAGGTCCACACTCGCAGTTTTGGCTCTGGTCCTCGTTGCTTGTTCCCCAGAAACCGACGCCACGGCGACAACGGTCCGGTCAGCCACTTCCACGACCGGGGCAACCGAAGTTCCCACCACCACGACGACCGAGCCAGTCACGACCACCACATTCGCTCAGACGACCACGACGCAAACGGACGTCGATGCCGAAGCCATTGTGATAGCGAAGACATCGGCGGTCGAGGCCGCGCTGCCAGAGAATTGGACCTTCACTACAGGTCCAACAGAAGAGGTGGATACGGACGACTTCTCATACGAGCCATGTTTGCTCGAGAACGACTTCGACCTCGACAACCTCGACGCCTTTTCAGATGCTGCCTTGGTCACGGATTTCGAAGGGGTCGCAGACAACCCACCGTTTCCGGGACCAATGGGTGGTATCGAAGCCAGGGTGTTCGAAAGCGAGGCGGCGGCTGCCGGGGCTTTTGGGGTATTCGAGCGGATCTTCGGCTCAGAAGAGGGTCTGGAGTGCATGACCGGACTGATGGTTGGGTTTGTTGGGGACGATGTCCCTCTCGATAACATGACGTTTTCGTTCGAGGAGCTGACTGTCGAGGGATCTCAGGCCGGCGCCCGCTTTGAGCTGTCGTTCGACGTGTCTGGCTTTACCGGGGGCATCTTCGTTGAGTTCCAGGGTGCCCTTGAGGGCTCGTGCACTGTGATCGCCAGTTTCGTCACATTCGGCGATCCTCTTGATAGGGACGTTGCTGACACAATTTTCAGCGCTGCAGTCAACGCCTGAACCGAGGAGGAGGCCTACTCGTCTGGGGCGTACTCCTCGCAGTACCCCAGGTCATCGCCACACAGGATGATCGTGTAGTCGGTGATCTCGAGGAAACCGTCGTCATGGATGATTCGGATTCCGCTGATCGTTCCGCCTGTTGGGCCAACACGGTTGGCGCCAACGAGAACCTGGGTGCGTTGGTCGGAGTCTGAGTCGTCACAGCCGGTCGAGACGACGGCGCCGGCTATTTCCGTCAGTGTGTCATCGTCAAGACCCGTGGGAGGGAACCCGTCGACGGCTCCCACGTATGCACCTTCCGCCTTGTAGACGAGACCCCCGAGCAACTCGATCTCGCCTTCCAATTCGATGGCTTCGACGGAGTCAAGAGTGACGTCACCATCTGTCGCGCAGACGAAGATCCCGAAGGTCTTGTCCTCGCCGTTGGTGAAATCGAGGAACCCAACTACCTCGTCGGGGACCGCTGCCGTGGCGAGGGCATCGCTGGGTTCACTTCCTCCACAGGCTGCCACGACAATCGCGACCAAAACACCGCCGACTATCGAACGTGTGACCTTCGCTGCTTTGCTGATCATTAAGTACCCGGTTTCTTACGTATGTAGCA
>Ga0255057_10000585_pt1 | contig 20592 bp, 19 predicted proteins | sample Cases_109_6_MG_FD_189022 | JGI IMG/M metagenome (GOLD analysis project Ga0255057, IMG submission 189022) | Seawater microbial communities from Amundsen Gulf, Northwest Territories, Canada - Cases_109_6 | ecosystem: Environmental > Aquatic > Marine > Gulf | place: Canada: Northwest Territories... | reverse complement strand
CGATCTGTTCGTCTTGGAGCGCGGCCAACAGCCCTGACGCCGGAGTTTCCTGCTGCGCTATGTACCTGCGAAGCACGTCGAGGAACAACAGCTCCGCAAGTCGCGTCACCAGAGCATCGCTGCCAGGTTGATCGCCAATCGCCTCGCTCAAGCTCTGACTCACCATGAGATCCAACCACCGCGCCTGCGGGCCCTCCACGGTGCTCACCGAAAAGAGCCTCGGAAGCGCGGCAAGAAGCGGATTGAATAGTGCGTCGTCGCAGTGGAGAAAACCGCACATCAGATTTGTCATCGCACCGCCTCCACCGCAGAAAATGTGCGGAGGCTCCGGCCATGGCGGTATCGGCAGCAGCTGGACCACCGAAACGCGTTTGGCTCCGTCGGCCCAACCCATGACGTGCGCATCGCCGTATGGAAACACGACGACGTCTCCAGATTTCAGCTGGATACGGGACTCGCCATCGACCTCTGCCCAGCACTCGCCGCCTGTGATCACGTGAAAAACCACCAATCGCCCGGCGCCGGGCACGAGCATCCGAGCCAGCAGCGCGGAGCTGGGAGAGGACACATCCCAGGGAGCCGAGAAATCCGCCGTAAAGAGCACAGCTCCGGACAACCGAAGCACCCGTAAAGCGTCAGACAGGACGTCCATCGGTCGACTTTGGCGTTTCAGACAAGCCTTTTGGAGCCTACGTCATTGCAACTCTTTCGGCCAAGCGCGAGAATCGAAGCACGAACGACGCGAAAGGAGGAATTATGGCGAAGTATCTCTTGATCGAGTCTCGCGATCCGTTCGACTCGAACGATGTCGCGGGCTTCTACGAGCTTGCCAGCGGACTGGTCCAGGAAGGTGATCAAGTCACGGTCTTCTTGGTTCAGAACGGTGTATTGCCAGCTCGGAGAAGCACCAAATCCAAACCGCTCTCAGACCTCGCGCAAAACGGCGTCGAGGTTCTCGCAGACGATTTCTCGCTCCGTGAACGGGGCATCGAAGCTGCCCGACTTGTGGACGGCGTCAAGGCCGCTGCGCTCGACACCGTAATCGACCATCTTGCCGACGGCAGCAAGGTCATCTGGCACTAAGGAGGCACGACATGTCGGACAAGAAGACGATCACCTTTGCCCTGATGGATGCGCCCTATGAAAACGCGCGCAGTACCACAGCGCTCCGCCTCATCGATATCGCCGCAAGGCGAGGCTACACCGTCAATGTGTTCGCCTACGAGGGCGCAGTCGGGCTGCCCTTTACGAAGCAGGCCCCTCATCCAAACGCGGTCCACGGCCATGACGTGGACGAAGAAGACCATCCCTTGCCGCATCAGTGGATCGAATCGATAGCAAAGACCGCCGAAGCTAACGGTGGGAAGCTAGACTGGATCAACTGCGGTCTATGCGTGGACGAACGGGGCGTCCACGAGGCGCTCGAGTTCACGCGCCGAGGAACCCCTGGCGACCTTTGGAAATGGGCCGAGTCGTCGGACAACACCCTGGTGATTCCCACCAAGTAAGGAGGCGACCATGGCACTCAAAGTTCTAAACATCGTGGAAACCGCCTACCGGGCAACACTCGAAGAGCAAGACGACACGATCCTGTGGATCAGCGCCGCTATGAAGGGCGCAGGGGCCGATATAGACGTGCTTCTTCGCGGAAACGCGGTCAACTACGGGGTCAAAGGCCAGGATGCCTCGGGACTTCGCTTCGGGGACAAGGCACAAACTCATCCGCCGCGCCTCGACGAGGATGTTCGGCGGCTCATCGACAAGGGGGCCAAGGTCTACGTGGTCGCAGACGACGTCGCAGAACGAGGCCTAGAACGAACCGACTTGGTCGAGGGACTGCAGAGCGTATCCCGAGCTGGTATCGCTCGCCTTTATGCAGACTACGACCAGGTTTGGCATTGGTAAGCCACCGCCAGCCCCATGATCTGAGACGCAGCCTGCGTGAGTCCTACGACCGGAGGGTTGACGAACGGGACAGCCGAGCGGCGCCTGCATACGAGTTGCAGGAACGCGACACTTTCCTCTCTCTCTTGCACACGGAACAGAAGCACTCCGTTCTGGACCTCGGCGCCGCCACCGGCACGGACGGGAAGTTCTTTCAGCGGCACGGCCTGGACACGGTGTGCATCGACCTGTCGCCCGAGATGGTCCGCCGATGTCGAGGGAAGGGCCTGCCGGCTTATGTGATGGACCTCGCTGACTTGCAGTTCCCCCCTAATTCGTTCGATGCGGCCTACGCGATGAATAGTTTGGTCCACCTTCCCAGGGCCGAGCTTCCTCGCATTCTACGAGAAGTCAGTCGGATCGTGAAGCCTCGTGGCTTGTTCTACGTAGGTATGTACGGAGGTTACGACTACGAGGGCACCGGTGACTGGGATCCGTATGAGCCGAAGCGATTCTTCTCATTCCATACCGACGAGCATCTGCAACGCTTGCTCAAACAAAGCTTCCGCGTCCACACGTTCAGGCGCATCCCACATGGCTGGGCGGGGCTGCATTTCCAATCTGTCGTCTTGAGCAAGAGGATGCTTCCTTAAATGGTTTTGGCGCGTTGTGCGTCAAAACCACTATGTTTTCGTGCAGTTTGAGGCCGGTTCGGTGTCACGACACTCTCACCGGCACATGCTCGAATTTTTCGTAATAATGTATGCGTGCGCACTTCAGGGGGGGGGAGTGGGGCGCAAGCGCTGCCTTCAACTCCGGATTCTCAGATACCGCGGATCGGCGACGTCTTGGATTCTCGCTACCGCATTACCGGGGTTCTCGGCTCCGGCGGGATGGGGTGCGTCTATCTTGCGGAACACGTCTCGATTCAGCGGCCGTTGGCGCTGAAGCTGCTGCATCCGGAGGTCGGAGAGATCGAGGAGGTGACCAAACGCTTCGAGCGGGAGGCGTTTGCCATCGGCCGTGTCGACCACCCGAACTGCGTCAACGTGTCGGACTTTGGAAAGCTCGGCGACGGCACCTTCTACATGGTGCTGGAGCTGTTAGACGGCGTACTGCTTTTCGACTTGCTCGAACGGCAGGAGCGGGTCCATTGGAAGCGCGCGCTTCACATTGGCCGTCACGTGCTCAGCGCTCTCGCCTATGCGCACAACGCCGGGATCATTCACCGGGATGTCAAACCCGAGAACGTGATTCTCGTCGAGCAAGATGGCGATCCCGACTTCGCCAAGATCCTCGACTTTGGAATCGCGAAGCTCCACGACGAGGCGAAACCCGACTCGGAGACGGAACCCCTGACCAATGACACCAAGTTGACCCAGCAGGGCGTCACGATCGGTACGCCTACGTATATTGCACCCGAGCAGGCATATGGGTTGTCGATCGACGGGCGGGCCGACCTCTATTCCCTGTCGGTCATGTTGTACGAGATGATTACGGGTGTGCCGCCGTTCGACGCCGATGAAGTGGGCACGCTCCTACGCATGCATATTTCGGCGAGTGTTCCGACGTTCGCCGAGGTGGCACCGGACGTGGACGTCCCCAAGGCTGTGGAGCGGCTCATCCAGCACGGCCTCGAGAAAAAGGCGGACGACCGTATCGGCACCGCCAAGGAGTACATCGATCGAATCGACGAGATCCTGCCGGGCGAGCGTCAAGGCGGGTCGGGGCTTCGCGATATCCCGTCGCTCGTCGTCAGTGGTCTCCGCGGCTCGCTTGGGATGGCGATTGCGCGTGTGGTCCCCAAGAAGAAGAGAGCGAAGCAGGTCGTCGCAGCTGCGCTCCTGGCGATCGCCCTGACGGCTGTCCTTGCTCTTGCGGGTAGTCAGGGCCCCGACTACGCGGCGCAAGTGCGAGAGCAACCTTACACGCAATTGATTCTCGGACACGCTGAGGTCGCCGCCGAGCGCAACATCCAAGCCCTGATCGCCTACGAGCAGGCCGTGTCGCTCGATCCCAAGCTTGCGAAAGACGAGCTGATGCGCACCAACGTCGAGCTCATGCTGGACAGGCATGCCCCTCCTGGTGTGACTGATGCCGCGCTCGACTACCTGGGGATGTTGGTGTCGGCGACAGGCGACGAGGCGGCCGCGGATCAACTCATCGACCTCGCTTCTTCGTCCAAGGTGCCGCGCCGGCGGCACAAGGCCGCGAACGTCGCAGACGACGTCGGCTTGGGCGACCGAATCGACCGGCTGGGTTCCTATCTTCTCGATCTGCGGCGGGGAGAAAGCTGTTTACATCGCAAGGCGGCCGTCGCGAGCCTTCGCACTCTGGGCGACAAGCAGGCGATCCCGGCCTTGCGCAAGGCCAGGAAGCGCATCCGCGCCGAGGGCGGTTTCGGCAAGAGGAAGGTCAACACCAACGCTTGCCTCCGCACCGAAGCAGCCGAAGCGATTCGGTACCTGCAAAGCCTCTAACAGGGAGTGAAACCGTCCCAGGCACCGATGCCTTTCGGTCTCCCGACGTTGAGTTGACCTGCCACCATAGCGTGCTAAACGGCGGGGCCGGGCAGGCAAGCATCTTTCGGGATGGGGTGGCAATGGAAGAGCGAAATGGCGTGCCGGATGGTGAGCTGCAGGCGCCGGGTTCGAACGCTTGTCGCAGTAGCAACAAGGTAGGTCGCGGCGAACATGCGTAGACGCCTTCTCGCGCTGCTTCTCACGATTCCGCTCGTAGCCTCGGGCGCGGTCGAAGTGGTCTCGCACGTCTGCGACTCGATGGGACGCGTGGCGGTCGCAGACTGTTGCTGCAGCCATGCCGGGGACGCCGCCCGCGATGGGCACCATGCGCCAATCCAACTGCAGACGCAGCCCTGCTGCACGGTGGAGCTGTCGGGCACTGACCAGCTGATCACAACCCAAGGGGCGTCTTCGCTGCAAGTCGACGAGGCCACGTTCGCTTTTGTCGGCCTGACCAACACCGGATTGACCGCGTCGCGGCAGGTCTGCGATTTTGGACCCTACCGAGAGCGCGGCCCCCCAAACGTTCACGCCCCACCGATTTTCGTCCGCAACTGTTCCTTCCTGAATTGAGTTCCAGGCGTAGCACCGGACTGAGCGCCGACTTGCGCGCGCCGTTCGAGGCGCCGCACGGCCGCGGAAACTCAACCAGAGGAGGAATCAATGAAAAGGAATGTCCCGCTAGGGATGACAACGAGACGGAAGCACATCGCCGTGCTTCTCGCAGTAGAGCAAGCTGCGCTGGTCGGCTGCCGTGGCACGCAAGCAGGAGTGGAACGCCCTTGGACCGCGTAGCCTCAGCCCTCATCGACTTCGTGGAAGCAGCGTACGACCTCGACGTGAGTGAGCCCGAGTGGCTCCCGAGACTGCTGGAAGCCGGGTTGCCGGTCTTTGACCACGGGCTAATCGTCGCGGGCGTCGTTTACGCTCGCCCACCGAAGGGTGGAGCGGTCTTTCCGGAGCGGTTCCATGTGGCTTCTGGTCCCCAGGACTTTGCAGACGCCTATGCGCAGGCCGTTCGCGAGCTTCCTGTTGATTTGATCCGGGGCATGTTGCGCCCGGGTACGGCGGAAACATTGAGCGAGAGCTCGAAACGATACCCCGGAGCCTTTGCGGACATTGGTCAACATTTCAATCATGGGAAGGATGGTTTGGCAATCACAGCCGTCGATCCAAACGGGCTCGGTGTCCACATCGTTGCCGCACTTCCAAAGGTGACCAAGCTCGCCGGACGCAGCCTAGAACGCTGGCAAATGCTAGCAGCGCATGTTTGCGCGGGTCACCGGCTACGTCGGGCCATCGCCGGGTCGGGGTCGAATGGACGCGCGAAGACTCCCCTGCCCCACAGTGCGGAAGCCGTCCTGGACCCGAAGCGCTTCGAAGTGACCGATGCTGCGGGCCCGGCGAAAGCCCACGGCGTCAGAGCAATACTTCGCGACGCTGCATTGCAAGGTGATCGAGCCCGAGGTCGCTTGCGCAGCGACGACCCCCATGAGGCTTTGGAGATCTGGAAGGCGCTCGTTCGGGGTCGGTGGTCGATGGTCGATTGGTTCGACACGGATGGCCGGCGCTTCGTCCTCGCAGTGCCGAACCCCCCGGACGTTGTCGACCCCCGTGGACTCACGGAGCGCGAGATGCAAGTGGTGGCGTACGCCATCTTTGGCCATAGCAACAAGTTCATCGCGTACCAGCTCGGGATTGCGAAAACGAGTGTGTCGCTGTTGCTCTCCTCATCGATGCGCAAGCTCGGTGCGCGAACGCCGGCGCAGCTCGTGGAGAAGATGCGTGGCCTTCGCGACCTTCACGCATGCTCGGGATCGGAATCGGAAGGCTGTTGAAGTCGGCGTATTCAAGAAAGAAGGCGTCCTTCGTATCGCCCGGCAGCTTAGAGGGCCCGATATGCGTCCGCATCCTCGCTGCGCGGACCAAGGCTGAGCGTCGTCAACGAAAGGCTACCCTTCGGAGCGACAAGGCAGGTGTCGGCGTTGTATGCTCCGCTCGCCATGACCACCTTGATCCTGGGAATCGCTCTTTTCATCGGTGTTCACCTCGTCCCTTCGGCTCCGCCGCTGCGCAGCCGGTTGCGGGGGCGTGTCGGCGCCAAAGCATATAGTGGTCTTTTTGCTCTCGTATCGTTAATTGGTTTCGTGTTGCTCGTCGTGGGTATGGGCCGTGCGCCATTCGTGCCGCTGTGGGGTCCGCCCGCATGGGCGCATCGAGTCGCCGTGTTGGGCATGCCTGTCGCACTCACTCTCTTCATTGCAGCGTTCATGCCTACGAACCTGAAGCGCTTCACCCGGCACCCAATGCTTTGGGGCGTGACGATATGGGCAGCGGTGCACCTTCTGGCCAACGGGGATCTCGCCTCTCTGATCCTTTTCGGGAGCTTCGGGGTGTTCTCGCTCTTTGACATGTGGTCTGCGAACCGACGTGGCGCGGAGTTGTCATCGAGGGTGGTCCCGTACTGGCGCGACCTCATCGTGGTCGTCGGGGGAGGCATCGTCTACGTCGCATTGCTTCACGGGCATGCGTGGCTCTTCGGAGTGCCCGTGGTGTAGGAGCCTCAGGTGCTCGGCGTCGACGACGCCACTCATTTTCCGATCATGCGCGCCAGCGTTTTGTCGCTGCGCTCCCCGTAGGGAGGAACCATCCCGGCTAGCCGTTGGAGGTTGAGCCTGCTCTGCCTGTAGACCGCGCGCGCATGGCTGAAGGTCTTGAATCCGTCGAATCCGCGGTACTGGCCGATACCCGACGAGCCGACGCCGCCGAAAGGCAGGCCCTCGATGCTCGCGTGCACCATCACATCGTTGATGCAGACACCTCCAGAGGGGGTCTCGTCGAGCAACCGGCGCTGAGTCGCTTCGTCGTCGCTGAAGATGTAGAGCCCGAGGGGGTGAGGACGCGAATTGATCTGAGCGACGCACTCCTCCAGGGTCTGGTATGCCTTGATCACCAGCACCGGTCCGAAGATCTCTTCCTGCATGATCTTCAGCTCGTCGTCCGGGTTGACGACGAAGGTGAAGGGGATCTTGTAGGCTCCCTCCTGCTCGCTGAAGTCCTCTTCGGCAGGGTTGATCTCTCGCACGTCAGCGTCAGCAGACTCCGCTTCCTCCAGATACGAACGCAGCCGTCGGTAGTGGCGCTCATTGATCACCGAGCAGCAATCCGAGTTGTCGACCACGGTGGGGAACATCCGTCTCGTCCAGTCAGTCGCGTGCCGAATGAAGTCCTCGAGCTGCTCCTCGGCGACCATGATGTAGTCGGGGGCGAGACACGCCTGTCCGGAGTTGAGGGCTTTGCCGGTCATGATACGAACCGCCGCTTCTTCGAGGTTCGCGTCGCGCGCGACGATGACGGGAGACTTGCCGCCGAGCTCGAGCGTGACGGGCGTGAGATTCTCTGCTGCGGCTCGCATCACCTGCTTGCCGATGGCCGCCGAGCCCGTGAAACAGAGGTGATCGAGCGGCAGCGAAGAAAGGGCTGCGCCAACCTCCGGTCCGCCGGAGACGCAGGCGACCTCCGTCTCATCGAAGCTGCTCGCAACGAGGCGCTTCATCAGTGCCGCGGTCGCGGGCGACACTTCCGAGAACTTGAGCATCACCCGGTTCCCCGCGGCAAGCGCGCCAGCCAACGGCGAGAAGACGGTGTTGATTGGGAAGTTCCAGGTGCCGAGGATGCCGACCACGCCCTTGGGTCGATACTCCACTCTCCCCTTGGCGCCGACGAGCGAGAGAGGCATGCCTACTTTTCGTTTCTCGCTCTTCATCCAACGCCGAAGATGTTTCTTGGCGTACTTCAAGCTCTCCATGGTGGCGTACACGTCAGACATCAGCGACTGATGACGGGAGCGATTGCCAAAGTCTCGCTCGAGCGCATCGACGATCTCGTCCTGGTTGTCGTGGATGAGCGAAAGCGCGCGATCCAAACGATCGATGCGCCTCTCGGCGCTGACGAAGCCTTCCGCGACAAAGGCGGCTCTCTGCTTCTCTAGAAGCCCTTTCATCACTGAGGCAGCTCGGGATTCTCGCGTTCCAGGATGTTTCGCGTGCGCGTCCGCAAACGTTCGTCGCTCTTTCCGAGCTTAGAGAGAATCCAGAATCGGCCGTCGCGAATGCCTTCGATCACCATGTTGGCCACCTCTTCCGGCTCGGTGAGTTTGAACTCCACTCCAGAGCTGTCGGCGAGTGCCTTCATGTCGATGTAGGCAGCCTGCGCCTGGCCCTCGATGCGGAATGCGTCCGGACGATTGAGGTCGGAGTTCAGGATGTTGGTGTTGACCAGGTGCGGACCGGGGAAGAGCACGTGCGCTTGCAGCTTCGTGCCGTCCATTAAGAACTGATAGTGCAGGACCTCGGTGAGGCTGGTGACGGCGGCCTTGGAGGAGGCATAGACCGGAGTCGTCGGCAGGGAGGTAATCCCGCCGTTGCCTGAGGACGTGTTGATGACGTGCCCCTCTTCTCCGCGTTCGAGCATCGTAGGCACGAACGCGCGTATACCGTTGGTTACGCCCATCACGTTCACAGCGAAGGCCCACTGCCAGTCCTGGTCCGGCAGAGTCCAGATGCGGCGCTTGGCCTCCTTGACACCAACCCCGGCGTTGTTGAAGAGCAGGTGCACGTTGCCATAAGTCGCAAACACGCGTTCCGCGAGAGCGTTCACCGACTCCGCGCGCGTGACGTCGACCTCCATGCCGTCAACCGTGAGCCCTCGGTCCGCGAGCTCGTTCCGAGTCTTGTTGATCGACTCCGCGTTGATGTCTGCGATCACGACCCGCGAACCTTCGCTGGCGAGTTGGGTTACGATGGCGCGTCCGACACCGCTCGCGCCCCCGGTGACGACGGCCACTTTCCCCGAGAAGTCACGCATTTGCAGGCTGCCCCTCCGAGGCGAGTGCGATTTCGATGCCCTCCTGGGGGTCGTCGTATCGTTGCACGAGGAAGGGGCGCAGCCAGTCCCCGGGCACGGAGCGAAGCACCTCGCCGCCCGTCCTCGAAGCCCCTTCGGCGAGCTCCATGCGGATGAGTCGTTTCACCGGCACGTCGACGAGCGGATCGTGGGGAGACTCGCGGAGGATGATCTGGCCGTCCTCGATGCGCGTCAGAGAAGTGTAGTCACGCTCCCAGGTCAGCAACGTCAAGAGCACATCGCCATCAAACCCACCGTTGTTGTCAACGCCGGCGGCCGCCGCGGGCAGCGCCTTGTAGCAGTAGAAGTATTCCGTGAACTGCTTCGCGCCATCCGAGGGGGCGCCGAGTCTTCCCTCGAGCTCGAGAAAGGTCACCCCGTGTCGCGTCACTTTCGCGTTCACACGTTCGCCTTCGATCGAGAAGTCCGTCTCGGCGATCTTCTTCGGTTCGCCGTATTTCTCACGACCTCCGATGACGACGAATTCGCCTTCCATCGGCATCGCGAGCACATAGTAGCCGGGGCGGCCGTCGTAAGAGCAGGCAACGCCGACAGTGGCGGCGCCGATCTCTACGGTCCGCTCCTCGGACAGATGCATCGCGACGTTCGCAAACTGCATGAAGATCTCGGGGGCCGACGCCGGCTTGAGCGGCCGGGGCAAGAGGGCTTTCGCGATCTCCGGTTCCGTTTCGTAGAGTGCACGGAGCGACCGGACCGTGTGGCGGATCTTGGAGGCACCGGACTTCGCAGGGCCATCCTCAGAGCTATTCCTCACGTAGCGTAACCGTGCCATCTTCGGTCCTCCTAACCCACTTGGTCGACGAAGAGACTCTTCTCAGGACCTATGCGGGTTCCGATTTTGTTCAGCGCCGTCGCGTCGAGGTCGTAACAGGCGATGGCGTTCGTTCCAAGCATCTTTGTGAGCTCGCCCTCTGGGATTCCCGTCATGTACTTCAGCATCTTCTCACGGGTGTGCGGCCAACTGCCCTCGGGATGCGGGAAGTCCGTGCCCCACATGATGTTGTCCATCCCGATGTCGTGACGAACCTTGGTGCTCCCCTCATCGAACAGGGCCGAAGCGCTGATCCAGCAGTTCCGATGGAAGTACTCGCTGGGCTTCATGGTTAGGTTGGAACGGAAGTCCCCGAGCTTGCCGCTCGTGTGTTTCACCGACGCACGAACATCCATCATCTCGAGCATGGACGGTACCCAGAATTCGCTCACTTCGGTGAGGCAGTACTTGAGCTTGGGGAACTCCTCGAAGACGCCGCCAAAGATCATGTGCCACAGCGGACGGGCCGCCCACCACGCGAACTCGACTAGGAAGACGCCCATGGCGCCGGGCAGCTCGAAGTTGTAGTCGGGGGACGGTCCCGAATGGTTGTGCACGACCATCCCGCGCTCCTCGCATGCCTTCCAGACCAGGTGGTATTTCGGGTGATTGTACGGGTCGTAGTCACCCATCAGCGCGGGGATCAGGATGCCTTGGAGCCCATTGTCGTGCGCCCATACGATCTCCTTCACGGCCTGCTCGACGTCGTAGAGCATCGGCACGATAGCGAGACCAATCCGGCGTAGTGGCGCCATTTGGCAGAACTCGGCGATCCAGCGGTTGTGGGCCCGCGCGCCTGCCCACTGCAGCTCCGGCTCCACTCCCCAGGGCTTGAGGGTAAGGCCCGCGCCGAATGGCGGCGCGTTTCGTTCGGTGACGCCATCCGGGAACAGGACCTCGGCGGCCACGCCATCTGCGTCGATGACCTCGAGACGAAGGTCGGAGTCCCAGGCAGCCGCGAGCTTGCTCTCGTTCTTGGCTCGCCACTTGTCGTTGTAGTCCTTGATGAGGAAGTCTTTTTCGCGCGCGGCTCGTTGCGCGATCTCCTCCGCGACATGCTCGTCAAAGACCCCTCGGTGCCGGGGATCGACATAGTCCCGGTATTTCTCCGGCAAAAGGCCCGCGTGCCCGTCGGTCGAGACGATCAAATAGCGGTCTTCAGTGGCTTTGGACATGAGCCTCTCTCAACAAGATACGGCGAGAGGGATATCGTACCGCGTTGCCGACCGAATCATAGGCGCGCTTCGCCCCATCGAGTCATTGTGATTGACTATCTATGTATTCGCGCTGTTTATAGTGCAGATGCCCATCCACGAAGCACTGAGCCGCCTCATCATCGAGTTCGACGAGGGCGACCAAGTCGAGGGAGGGGTTCGAGCCCGTGGCCTCATGCACTTTGGCGCGGCGCTCGAGGGGCCTCCGGGACGCCTTCACGGCGGCCATCACGCGTTCGTGCGCACGCTTCCCATTGTGGAACGGGTGACCGTCCACGAGCACGCTCGGACATTTCCCTGCTCGGTTGACGTTTCGATGCAGCAAGGCCTCCGACTCGAAGAGGCCATCCCCTTCGAAGCAAGCTATCGGTCGGAGGGAGGGTCTTGGCAGCTCAGCACGCGGTTCGAGGGCACGGACCGTCTCGTCGCGCACGCCCACTCCATCCCGGACGCCCCGCTCATGGAGGCAGCAGAGCTCGAACGTTGGCGTGAGCTCTACGCCGAGGTCTCTCCGAGCGACGACAGCTTCGAGATGTTCGGCGTTACGATTCACCTTTCGCCGAAGCTCGTTTGGCTCGAGTCCCGCGATCCTCTGCGTACGCTCCCCGACAGCCAGCATGCGGCGCTCGTCGAACCTGGCGGAACGCTCGGTCCTGTGTTCGTCAGCACTCAGCTCGACACGGTGGGTGCCAGCGCGCGCGGTGTCATCATGCGCCACCCGCATTTCACCAAGCATATCGAGATCCAGTTTGCCACCGGTCACATCCCCGCCGAGACGCACCTGCTTTGCCTCGCCGACCGAACCAGGATCGAAGAAGACGCGACATCGAAGACGACGCCCGTGGAGATTCACGGCCAGGTCTACGGTACGGCGCACGTGCCGGTCGCACTCGTGGACGCCGACTTCGAACAGGCATTTGCCACTGGAATTGTCACCGTGCATCCGGTCGACCCTGCGAAGTTCGAGGCGCTCAAGAAGATGCGCCAGCTCCGAAAGGACCGCTAGTGCGCTTCTACACAGCGGTCCAGCCGCCGTCGAGCGCGATGGTCTGGCCGGTCACATAGCTCGATGAATCCGACGCCAGGAAGACGACTGCGCCTGCGAGCTCTTCGACGTCGCCGGGGCGGCCCATGGGGGTCTTCCGCCGGACCCAGGCCATGGAGCGCTCATCGGAGAACATTTCCTCCGTCATTTCGGACTTGAAAAAGCCGGGCGCGATCCCGTTGACGCGTACGCCCCGTCGCGCCCACTGGGCCGCAAGCTCGCGGGTCATGTTGACGACCGCTCCCTTCGAGGCCGAATAAGCGGCTTGGGGAATCGAACCCGAGCCCACCAAACCGAAAATCGACGAGACGTTGATGATGGAGCCCCGGCCCGCCTCGAGCATGACGCGGCCGAATCGTTGAGCGCAGTGGAATACACCGTTGAGATTGACGTCGAGGACTCGCAGGAAGCTCTCTTCGGTTTCTTCCTCTGCGGGAACGATTTCGGTGGCGCCCGCATTGTTGACCAGGATGTCCACTTTCCCGAAGCGTTCGAGGCACGCGTCCTTGAGTGCTTCCACCTGGCTCGCATCCGTTACGTCGCACGCGATCGGGAGGACCTCGGCCCCGGCTTCCCCGAGTTCCACGGCCAGCGCCTCCAGGCGATCAACCCGACGGGCCGCCAGCACCACATGCGCGCCAGCTTGGGCGAGCGCTTGGGCAAATCCAACCCCCAGACCCGATGAGGCACCCGTGACAACCGCGACACGGCCGGTCAGCCCAAACAGTTCTTCGACCCCACTCATCTTCCTTCTCCCTCTCGTTGCTCGGAGCCGAGACTAGCAAGGGGACACGCTGCCCCGCCAAAACTCGGCTAGTTTCAAGCAGTTACACCCCACACCGCGCAAACTGACGCCCCGGGGTCGGCGCAAACCTGACGTCTCGGTTTGCGCGGTATGCCTTGTAAGTCCCCGGAATCGCTTCAATCGCGGGGCGGCTGCGTGTCCCCGAATAGGATGTGGGAGGCTTGGCTGGGGGTGGCGATCGGTCGGCCGGCTTGGTGGGCCAGGGCTGCGGCCTCGCGGACTAGCTCTTCGTTGGTCGGCTTTGTCTCGCCGGAATGTTCTTCGAGTCCGACATGGAGATGGCCGCCGCGTTCGAGGGCGAGGCGTGCGATTGGGGTCTGGATCAGATCCCCGCCCCAGACCGACACGGACCAGGGCAGGTTGGTGTCTTCGATCATGTCGAGGTACGCGTTGAGTGCGTTCTCGGTGGGGGGAAGGCCGAACGTTACGCCGGGCCCTTTGCCGAACATCCCATACTCGCCACCGAAGTAGAACTTGACCATTGCGCCCTGGGGCAGCTTCCCCGCTCGGAAATAGGCGAGGGTGGTCTGCATGAAACCCGGTTCGTAGATCGCCAGGCTAGGACCGAGACCGAGTCGCTCGCAGAAGGCGAAGCTCGTTCGAATGTCGTCGTAGCTGTTGTGGTACACGACTCCGATCGGCAGGCCGTCTTCGTCGGGCCGTCCGATATTCGTGGAACCGGGATCGACGACACCGATACGCAACGGAACCTCGTTCGAGATGATCTCGATGTGCTCGAGGACCTCGTGGATGTCGCGGCCGCCGGATAGCGTCGGATACCACAGAGTGCCGGGACGCTCCTGCAGAATCACTCGCCAGGCCTCGAGGTAGTCGTCTGCCGCGGCCTTCCTCGTGAGTTTATAGTCCGAGTTGTGGGCGTGGATGATCGACGCGCCCGCATCGAGACACCGGAACGTGTCTTCGATGATCTCCTTCGGCTCGCGCGGAACGTTCGGATTTCGCCTCTTGGAGCTCCCTCCGTTGATCGCCACCTCGATGATGACGGGGGTGTCCGTGCTCATTGGGCTTCGCCACCTTCTGGGGCACTGACGCCCATCACACTCTTTGTTTCTAGGAACTCCTCGAGACCCGCGACGCCCAACTCACGGCCGTTGCCGGACCCTTTGTAGCCACCGAACGGGGCCGTGAAGTCGGCGGGTGCGCCGTTGATGTGGACCATGCCGGTGCGGAGCTTCGAGGCGACGGCGAGCGCGCGCTTTGGGCTGCCCGACCAAACGAATCCGGACAGGCCGTACTCGCTGTCGTTGGCGAGCGCGATGGCCTCTTCCTCAGTTGCATAGGGCAGGATCGAGAGCACGGGGCCGAAGATTTCCTCGCGTGCGATCGTCATGTCGTTCGTCACGCTGCCAAAGACGGTCGGCTTGACGTAGTACCCTGTCCCGAGACCTTCGGGCTTACCGGTCCCGCCACACACCAACTCGGCTCCCTCGTCGATCCCCGTCTGGATGAGCCGCTGGATCTTGTCGTATTGCGCCCTCGTCGCGACCGGACCCATTACCGTGTCGGCCGGGTTGGTGGGACGGCCGGGCCGTAGAACGGTGGCCGCCTTTTTCGCGAACTCCAACGCCGCCGCGTGCTGACTCTCGTGCACGAACATGCGACTCGGTGCGTTGCAGGCCTGGCCGCTGTTGCCGAAGCACTTCTGGAGGCCGGCGCTCACGGCCTGTTCCAGATCCGCGTCCTCGAGAATGATGTTGGCCGACTTGCCGCCGAGCTCCTGGGTCACTCGCTTCACCGAGGCGGCGGCGGCCTTGGCGACCTGCGCACCAGCACGTTTGGATCCGGTGATCGACACCATGTCGATGCCGGGGTGTTCCGCAATGGCAGCGCCGACACCCGGCCCGTCTCCGTTGACGAGATTGAAGACGCCGGCAGGCACGCCTGCCTCGTCCATGATCTCGGCGATGATGATGCCACTGAGGGGTGTCACTTCGCTCGGCTTGAGCACGATCGTGCAACCGGCGGCGAGCGCCGGCGCGACCTTGGCCATGATCTGATGGGTCGGCCAGTTCCACGGGGTGATCAACCCGCATACGCCGATGGGCTCCCTGAGGATCAAGGTGGTGCCCAGGGTCCGTTGAAAAGCGTAGGCCTTCAGGACCTGCAAGTTGATGGTGAGCTGGTTCAGCCCCAGGGGCGCCTGGGCGGCGTTGGCGAGCCACATAGGAGCCCCCATCTCCGAAGAGATCGTCTTGGCGAGATCGTCGGAGCGTTTCTGATAGGAGGCGATCACCTTCTCCAAGAGTGCGATGCGCTCGGCCTTCGACGTTTGCGAATAGGTCGCGAAAGCGGTCCTGGCAGCCTTCACTGCTCGGTCTACGTCCGCTGGGCTGCCCAGGCTGACGCGGCCGATCGCTTTCTCGGTGGCGGGATTGATGACCTCGATCGGCTTCGACTCGAGCGGGTCCACCCACTCGCCGTCGATGTAGAACTTCAGGTGCTCATTCATCGAATCGTCCGTGAACACTAACCGAGAGGGGCTGAGCTGGCAGTCGCATCGTCACGATAGCGTTCACGCAGCCGCCACTTGTAGAGCTTTCCGTTTCCATTGCGTGGGAGCTTATCAACGAAATCGATGCTGCGGGGACACTTGAAGTGGGCGAGGCGTGCACGACAGAACGCGACCAGCTCTTCCGCGAGCGCCGCCCTATCGCACTGCTCGCCACCGAGCTCGACGACCCCCTTGACCTCCTCCCCCCATTCCCCGTCCGGAACGCCGATCACGGCCGCGTCATGGACGGCGGGGTGCTGGAGGAGGACCGCCTCGGCCTCGGCCGGATAGATGTTCACGCCGCCGCTGACGATCAGGTCGGCGCTCCGATCAGTCAGGAAGAGGAAGCCATCTTCATCCAAGTACCCCACATCACCGACGGTAAAGTGCGTTCCGCGATGCGCCGATTCCGTCTTGGCGGGGTCGTTGAAGTACTTGAAGTCCGAGCCCTCAAGCACCCTCAGATAGATGGTGCCGGGCTGGTTCGGAGGGCAGGCGATGCCCTCTTCATCCAAGATCTGCACGTGATCGTCGGTGATGGGTTTGCCGACCGTGCCCGGCTTCTGAAGCCACTCCTCGGGACTGACGGAGGTTCCTCCGCCCTCGGTGGCCGCGTAGTACTCCCAGATGATCGGGCCGAACCAATCGATCATCGCCTTCTTGGTGACCGTTGCGCATGGTGCGGCGCCATGGGCGATGTACTGCATCGAAGAGATGTCGGCGCTGCGACGTACCTCTTCGGGAAGGCGCAGCAATTGATGGAACATCGTCGGAACCATGTGCGTATGCGTGATGCGGTGCGTTTCGATCAGCCGAAGGGCCTCCGCGGCTTCCCACTTATCCATCAGCACGGTTCCTACGCCCTGGGAAAGCGGCAGCGTCATGGAGTAGACCAACGGTCCTCCGTGGTGCATGGGCCCGGTGCATAGATTGAGCTGCCCCTTGTCCGGGCCGTAGTTCGGAGCTGAGGTCAGGGCGGTGAGACCCGTTGCGTAGTTCAGTGGGCGAACCACCCCCTTGGGCCTGCCGGTGGTGCCGGACGTGTAGAGCATTCGAAATCCGGCCTCCGGATCAGAGATATCGCTGCCGTCCTGCTCCGCAAGCGCCGCGTCGTAGCTTTCGAAGCCCACGATCTCGCCGCCGATCGCGAGCCGCACCGTGGCGTTCGGGGAGAGATCGGCTGCCTTCGTCATCAACTCCGCGAATCGAGCGTCGCCGATCAGCGCCTTCGCTTGGCAGTCGTCCGCGATGTAGGCCACCTCGTCGGGCGTCAGATGCCAATTGACTGGCGTGTAGCGCAAACCGGCGCGCAGGCAGGCGTGCACCACCTCCGCGAACTCCGGACGGTTGCTACAGACCACCGCGACCGCGTCCCCTTCGCGGAGGCCTCGCACCCGCAGCGCACGCACCAGTCGGTTGCTTCTCGCATTGAGCTCCCTAAAGGTGCGATCTCCCGCTTGCGACTGCACCGCCAGAACTTCGGGTTGGACCCGCGCCCAGAGCGCGAGCCTCATGCCCACCTTGGCCGCCTGCGCGCGCTCTTCTTCGGTCGGGAGTGCCATCCGTGCCTCGCCGGTGCTCCCGATGTCGCCCATCACGCGTGCCCGCCGCGCAAGACCCGACCCGGCAGGTCACCTTCCGCGTCGATTTGATCGTCGCCGCCGAGCCGCAACACCCGGCCATTGACGATCACCGCTTCGACTCCGATGGCGTCCGAGACCAGCCGGTCGGCCCCGCCCGGCAAATCCTGCACACGCCGCAACGGCGAGGCGCCGACCGTCTCGGGGTCGAACACCACCACATCGGCGGGACGACCCCGCGCCAGCCGCCCGCGATCGGTGATCCCCATCAGATCGGCCGGACGCTTGGTCAAGGCATGCACAGCGGCCTCCAGGCTCAACGCCCCTTTGTCACGCACCCAATGGCTCAACAAATGCGTCGAGTAGCAAGCATCACAAAGCTGGCTGGCGTGCGCACCGGCATCCGACAGGGTCACGACGGTGTTGGAGTCGGTGACCAACTCCTCCACTTCCGCTTCGTCATGGTTCAGGAAGGCGAGGCGGAATCGAGCCGTGAGCTCGGTTTCTAGCGACATGTCGAGAACCAGATCCACGGGGTCTACTCCTCGCGCCGCTGCGACAGCCCCGAGGGGCTGCTCCTCTAGCGAGGGATCGGGCGGAAAGTACGAAATCACCGTTCGATCGGCCCAGCCGGCGTTCGCGTTCTTCGCGCCGACGACCGAATCGGCCTTGAACCTCGCGCGAAAATTGGGGTCGACGTAGAGCTGCATCCGGCCTCGCCGATCGGTCTTCATGGTCTCGGCGAACAACGGCAGGAGCTCGAACGGGTACGGCTCGTCGAAGTGGAAGTCGAACATGATCGGGCGGCAGGCGACTTGCGGAACGATCGTTAGGCCTGCGTCACGCTGCTCGGCCGCTTTGTCGAGATAGCGCCGGTGCTTGCCGGGCCCCGTCATCCCCGCAAGCAGCGCCGTCCAGGTCACCGGCACGCCGTGACGGCTGGCCAGGTCCGTAAACTCGTCGTTGAACAAGGTCTTGCCCATCGCCGCCTGCAAGATGCCACGGCCCGATTCGGCCATCGCGCCAACCAATGCGTCGATTTCAGAAAACGCAGCGAGACGGCTCGGCACCGGCTTGCCGCCCGCGCCATGATGGGTCGCCGCCTGCGAGGTGGCGAAGCCAATGGCCCCGGCACGCATGGCTTCGCGCACCAGCGCCTGCATGTCCTCGACCTCTTGTCCGGTCGCCTCGCGCTCGGTCGCGTCCTCGCCCATGACGAAGAGCCTGAGCGGCGTGTGGCCGACATACGCGGCTACGTTGATGGCGCTGCCCAGACGCTCCACCGCGTCGAGGTAGTCGGGAAAGGTGATGAAAGGCCAATCGGTGCCCAGCCCTGCGCTCAACGCGTCGTAGGCCATGCCTTCGACCTTCTCCAAGGTGCGCATGACGATTTCGCGATGTTCGACTCGCATGGGCGCGACGCCGAAGCCGCAGTTGCCGAGGACCGCGGTGGTGACGCCGTGCCACGGCGAAATGCTCAGCATGCGGTCCCACATGATCTGGGCGTCGTAGTGGGTGTGAATATCGACGAAGCCCGGTGACACCGCGCAGCCATCGGCGTCGATGGTTTCCGCCGCCTTCCCGGGTGCGTCGCCGAGGGCAATGACCTTGCCCTCCTTGATGCCGAGATCGCCCCGGTAGCCCTCAGCGCCGGTGCCGTCGACGATGGTGCCACCGGCAATTTTCAGGTCGTAGTCCATATGGATTCCCGCCGCCTCAGCTCGGCGTTGCCGGTTGTTCCGGTGCGTCAAGACCGAACAACTCGACGCAATTGTCCCGTAATATGCGGCGACGTTCGTGCGCATCGAGCTGCGCCGCATGTTCCGCCAGCAGTTCCTGGGACAACGGCCAGGTCGAATCCGAGTGCGGAAAGTCGTTGGCCCACATGATCCGTTCGACGTTGAGATGGTCCTTGACGTGGAACGCGGTCCAGTCGTCCTGGAAGGTAAGCCAGATGTTCTCGAAGAAGTATTCCGACGGCAGCCGCTTCAGTTCCTGTGCCTTGTTCCAGAAGCGATGACGTTTGTAGATATGGTCCATGCGGTAGGCGTAATGCGGGACCCAGCCGGCATCCGACTCGACGCAGACGATCTTCAAGTCTGGATGACGGTCAAAGACACCGGAAAAGATCAACATGCCCAAGATATCCTGGGAGCCACGAATGACATTCAACAGCGCATTGATCTTGGGTCCGCGGTGGCCGCCGTAGGCACGGTTGGTCAGGATGTGGAAGCAAAGCGGTAGATCCATTTCCACCGCGGCGGCCCACAGTCGGTCGTAAGCCGGGTCGTCGTAATCGTTCTCGCCCGGTTGACCCGACATCATGACTGCTTTGAACCCCATCTTCTTGATTTCGACCAGCTCATCGACGGCGTCGACGGGATTCTTGATCGCCGCCTGAGCGGCACCGAACAGGCGATCCGGTGCGTAGTTGCAATACTCTTGCAGCCACCGATTGTAGGCGACCATGCAGGCACGGCGATAGTCCAAGTCCTCATGACCGCAGAGCTGCATGCCGACGGTCGCAAAAAGCACTTCCGCCGCAACGCCGTCGCGCGCCTGATCGGTCAAGCGGTACGCCGGATCCCAGCCCGATCGATGCCAGTCTTCGAAGTTGCGGCCGTTAAAAGTCATCTGGCTCGATTCTTCGCCAGCCGCCGCCACCAGGCCCATGGGGACGGTCATGTTGTCCTGCCCGGGAATGATGTAGAGATCGCCCCGCCGTTCATCCCGCTTGATGAACGGCGCTCGATCTCGGTAGGCCGGGTCGATGAACCGCTGGTAGCAATCCGGCGGCTCGGTGACATGCGAGTCTGCGGAGACGAAGCCGTAGTCGAAGGGCTTCTGACGTGGCCGCGGTTCGTGCATGACAGCGATCATAGGCGTGCTGCGCCTCATCGTGCCATTATGATTGACTATCCAAGTATTCGTGTGGGTTATACTTGACGAGCATTCGCCCCAATGGAAGGTCGAGTGGCGAGACGAGGCCGGGCTTCGCTGCGCAAACGAATGGAATTGCATTGATGGCTTTGGTGCCGGTTGCCCACGTTCCGATCAAGTGATTTTCCGCGTAGATTTCGTGGGTCAGCCGGCTGCCCGGTGTCCCCTTGATGTCCACCTCGATCCAGCCCCGTTTGGGACCGTCCGCCAACCACGATTCCCGGACGTATTCGGGTCCGAGCAGGAACCGGAGCTCGACGGTCGCCACAGGAGCGCCGCCACGCGTCGTCGATGCTTTCACCAACAGCCCGGCCATCGTCCCTTTTCGGACGACGATCTTGTCCTCATAGTCT
>Ga0255057_10000584_pt1 | contig 20593 bp, 19 predicted proteins | sample Cases_109_6_MG_FD_189022 | JGI IMG/M metagenome (GOLD analysis project Ga0255057, IMG submission 189022) | Seawater microbial communities from Amundsen Gulf, Northwest Territories, Canada - Cases_109_6 | ecosystem: Environmental > Aquatic > Marine > Gulf | place: Canada: Northwest Territories... | reverse complement strand
CATGCGATGACCAGTGCGAACACAGCTACCAAGAATCCGCGCCACTTCATGACGACCTCCCAGCCCGCGGGGCAACCCAGCGGATACTGAAAGTTAGCACAGTGCCGGCGCCAGTGTCAGCATCAGCCCCAGCGTTCAGCGCCAGTGCCCGTTACCCCTTCTTCGGGAAATACAAGCTCACCGTTTCCGCGATACAAGCCGGTCGCTCTTCGCCTTCGACTTCGACCGTTATCCGTACGATCGATTGGATGCCGCCCTTGGCTTCCTCGACCGAAACCACCTCGGCGCCACCGCGGATCCTCGACCCGACCTTCACGGGAGCTGGAAACCGAACCTTGTTGGTGCCGTAGTTCACAGCGAACTCGAAACCGCGCACTTCGACGATCTGCGAAAGGAAGCTGCTGACGAGGGACAGGGTCAGATACCCATGGGCAATCGTCGCACCAAACGGCCCCGCCTTCGCGCGCTCGGCGTCGACGTGAATCCACTGATGGTCGTCGGTTGCATCGGCAAACTGGTTGACGCGATCTTGCTCCATCGTGAGCCACTCGCTGTATCCGAGATGTTTCCCTACAGCGTCTTTGAGGTCGTGAGGCGATTCGAAAATGACAGACATGTGATTTCTCCGGGGGGGAGGGGAGGTTAGCGGGTCTTGGGGTCAGCGCCAGCGTCAGCGTTCAGCGCCAGTGCCGGTGCCAGCGTCAGTGCCGGTGCCAGCGTTCAGCGCCAGCGGGGCACGTGAGGGGGCTCGCTCTGCTCCCCCACGCTCATCGGTAGATGTCCTTGCGATGGCCGAGCTTGAGAACGATCACCAACACCCGATCGTCGATGACTTCGTGGACAACCCGGTACTGACCGACTCGGATTCGGTAAATGTCTTCGTAACCCTGAAGCTTGCGCGCTCCTTGGGGCCTGGGCTTGGTGCCCAACGCTTCGATCGCGTCGAGGAGACGGCTGCGATCTCGCTTAGCGACGCGACGCAGCTGCTTCTCCGCGGTGCGAGTGAGCTCGACGCTATAGGAGGCCATCGCGCTTCAGGTCGCGAACGACGTCCTTGAGAGGTCGGGTCGGCTCGGTCCGTAGGCGCTTCACGTCTTCGATATCTTCGACTTCCTCGAGGCGATCAAGCAACGCGCTCTCGATGAAGCGATTCATCTTGAGACCCTTGTCGCGACAATACTCCTCAACTGCCTTCTTCAACCGCGCATCGATCCGTGCTGCGAGCTGTGCTTGATCAGCCATGCTAGCAATTTAGTGCAAATGATATCTTTTGCAAGCATACGGGCGAACCGCAGGGGCGACGCAATGCCCGCTTCGTTGTATCTCTACGTTCCGGACTGCGACGCGGTACATGAACGCGCCCTCGCGGCGGGCGCAACGCTGAACGCTGACGCTGAACGCTGACGCTGAACGCTGACGCTGAACGCTGACACTGGCCCTGACACTGGCGCTGTCGCTGACACTGTCGCTGGCACTGACACCGGCGCTGACACTGGTGCTGTCACTACCCCTGAGGCAGCTTGGCACCATCCACCATCGTCTTCGCCGCGTTCATGGCGGTGATGCCGCCTGACATGACGAAGGCCATGAACTCGGCACCGTCGGCGTCGAGTGGGTGGACCCTTTCGCGCGGGACGACGATCAGATTGCCGGCGAAGTTGTATGACTCGGGCAGGTACACCGAGACGTGGCCCGCCAAGTATGAGTCCTCGAATCCCTCGCTCGTGAGAAAGCCGAGGACCTTGAGGCCGTGGCGATTGATTTCGACGGCTACTGGTTTGTCGAACCTGCGTTGGCTCCCAACAAACGCCCCGAAGAGGTCACGAAGCGAATTGTAGAGCAGCTTGATGATCGGCACGCGTTGGAGTCCTGCCTCCAAGAACGAGACCAGTCGGCTGCCGACCACGTTGCCCGTCAGGTACCCGATGAACGTGATCCCCGCTGTCGCGATCACGATCCCTAGGCCCGGGATCGGTGCGTTGAGCCATTGATCGAGCCTGGTGACCGTGAACACGACGATCCAAGCCGTGATGGCGACCGGCGCCAGGACCAAGAGGCCCTGCGCGAAGCTTCTCGTGAGTATTCTCATGCGTTTCTCCTATCACCAGCTTGCACCTGGCGCATTTGCATTCACAACCCGCGGCGTGTCGTCCCGCCTCCAACCTTGGCATCGCCTTTCGAAGGGGCTGCGACACATGGTGGTCGGTTCGCTGTTTTTCAGCGTAATGAGCGTCTTCGCGAAGCTCGCCGGCGAACGCCTTCCGACCATGGAGCTAGTGCTCGCACGCGTCGTGGTGACCCTCGTCATGAGCTGGTGGGCGCTAAAGAGCCTCGGGATCGATCCGTGGGGCAACAACAGGCGTCTGCTCGTTTGGCGGGGATTCGCCGGGTTTGCCGGATTGAGCTGCTACTTCTACGCGGTTACCCACCTTCCGCTCGCGGACGCGACGGTGATCCAGTTCTGCAATCCGATGATCGCAGCTCTGATCGCGGTGTTCGCCCTTCACGAGCCACTGCGCGGAGTCGACGTCGCGGCGACCGTCCTGAGCATGGTCGGAGTCGTGCTCGTGGCGCAGCCCACGTTCCTGTTTGCCTCCGGTACGCCGCTCGATCCCGTTGCCGTCGTTGTCGGTGTATTCGGCGCGATCTTCTCAGCGATTGCCTACGTGATCATCCGTCGTCTCGGAGCGACCGAGCACCATCTCGTGGTCGTCTTCTACTTTCCATTGATCACCGGGCCTGCCTCGCTTCCGATCCTCGCGGTCGAGGGGCTCGTGATGCCGAACGCCTGGGAGTGGCTCCTGTTGCTCGGCATCGGTCTGACGGCGCAGCTTGGCCAGATAGAGATCACCAAGGGTTACAAGCTCGAGACTGCCGGTCGGGCGTCCTCGATGACCTATCTGCAGATCGTGCTCGCGTTCACGTGGGGAGTGTTGTTCTTCAGCGAGTATCCAAACGCCCTGAGCATAGTGGGCGCAGTGCTCGTAGTCCTCGGGGTATTGAGTGTGGTCCGTCGTCAGTCTTGAACGAGCGGGTCGAACAGCCCCGAGGTCACGCCGAGCGCTTCGAGATCTTCGGCGCCCTCGACGTCGGAAATGAAAGTAATCATCTGTCCGCCACCTGCGTGCTCGGTCGAGATCAGGGCTCCCGTGCTGAGCTCGGTCCAGCTTTCCCACGTCATCGAAACCCCGCCCACCGGGATGATGCTGACCCACATACGCCACCTCACCGGCAATCCGTCGGGATCGACGTTCCAAAGGTATGCGTCTCCGGGGGTCACGCCGCCTGAGGCGTAGCTCACCAACAGCCCTTGTTGGCCGTCTTCCTCGGTGACGATTTCGCGCGTCACGCCCGGATCGAAGAGTTTCGCGATGGGGTTCAGCCAGAAGGAGTCGTTGATCCAGAACTTGTATGCTGTGCTGATCGCTGACTCGGCGTCCTCGCCGGTGACCTCACCATCCTTGCCCCACACTCGACCGGTCTTGTCGCCCGTTCGAAGAAGCACTCGGGTGTCGCCCCAGCGAACCTCGACCAGATCGCGCGTCCGGTCCCACACGTAGTGGTGCTTCTTGAAGAAGGACCAGCGCACCGCACCTGTTCGGTCCCAGGCCTCCTTGTGGATGGCCACCTCCATCTTGTGAGCGAGCTCGTCTGCCTCGGGCACGGCTTCGCCTTCCGGCCTTGGCTCACTCATGAAATAGGCCGCCCCTATGATGACGAGCACGCCCACGAAAAGGACGATCGCTAGACCCTTAAAAATGCGCATAGTCTCCCTTGCGAGCGGCGAGCCTACACTGTGCAGAGCGGCCGCAAAAGCGCTATGAGTCCTCCCATGGGTGATTCCTCAATCGATATCCACGAACGTGGCGCCGCACGTGACGGTGAGCCTCAGGTCATGGACCGGCGGCTGTTCATGCAACTGCTGGTGTTTCAGATCCCCACCGGGGCTTCGATCTTGGAAAACCAAGGAGCCCTGATCAGTACCCTAGAAGGCGCTGGCCGGCCGTCCGTCGTCTACGCGGACGCCAACGATCCGCGTGGAGTGGGCCTTCTGACCTTCAGCGAAGATCCGGCGCTGTTCGTCGATTCAGTGCGTCCGCTGTTCGAAGCCGAGCTCCTTCGTGATTGGGTGCTCCGGACCGAGCTCACGATGATCGGTCGGACATACAGTAGCGGCTACGAGCAAGATCTCGAGTTCTGGCTGATCGATCGGCCCCAGCAAACTGTGCTCAACCCCGATTGGAATTGGGCGGTTTGGTATCCGCTCCGTCGCAGCGGTGCGTTCGAACAGCTCGAGGGCCGGGAGAAGGGTGGTATCTTGCGCGAGCACGCGACCATCGGGCGAGCTTACGGTGCTCAAGACCTCGCTCACGACGTGCGCCTTGCGTGCCATGGGCTCGACGCAAACGACAACGAGTTCGTGATCGGCTTGGTCGGTGCGAACCTCCATCGTCTTTCGCACCTCGTCCAAGCGATGCGTGGCACGGTGCAGACTTCGCAATACATTCAGCAAATGGGGCCCTTTTTCGTTGGTCGCGCGATAGGGCGACACACGGGCGCCAAAGGATGATACGCGATGCCGGGTAGCACGTTCGGCCTTGCCTTCCGCGTGACCACTGCGGGCGAGAGTCACGGCCCTGCCAATGTCGTGATCATCGATGGATGCCCGCCCGGGGTCCCTCTGTCGGAAGCGGACATCGCGGTCGACCTCGATCGGCGGCGTCCCGGTCAAAGCAAGATCGTCACCCAGCGCAAGGAGCCAGACACCCCTGAGATCCTCTCCGGGGTGTTCGAAGGCGAGACGACGGGGACCCCGATCGCGATCATCGTACGCAATCAGGACCAGCGGTCGCGTGACTACACCAAAATCAAGGATGTCTATCGCCCCGGTCATGCGGACTACACCGTCGACGCCAAGTTTGGGCGGCGCGACTATCGAGGCGGCGGACGGAGCAGTGCCCGCGAAACGGTAGTACGGGTGGCCGCGGGGGCCGTCGCCAAGAAGCTCTTGTCGCACGCTTTCGGCGGTGAAGTGGTCGGGTACGTGACGCGGATCGGCGACATCGAGGCGGACATCCCGGAAATCGTGACGCTTGCCCAGGTGGAAACCCTCCCGACCGGCGAGCCCAACATCGTTCGCTGCCCGGACCAGGAGGCGGCGGGGCGCATGGTCGAGCTCATCGAGAAGATGCGCAAGGCTCAGGACTCGATCGGTGGTGTTGCCGAGATCGTCGCGCGCAACATTCCGGCCGGCTTGGGCGATCCCGTGTTCGACAAGCTCAAGGCCGACCTCGGCAAGGGCCTCTTCAGCCTTCCAGCCGTCATGGGCGTCGAATACGGAGCTGGTTTCGGCGTGGCCACACTCAAGGGCAGCGAAAACAACGACGCCTTCGAAACCGACGCCGAAGGTAAGGTCCAGACCCGCACCAACCGACATGGAGGCATGCTCGGAGGCATTTCGAGCGGCATGCCGATCGTAATCCGTGCAGCGGTGAAACCAACGAGCAGTCTTCCGCGCGCCCAAGACACCGTGACCGCCGACGGCGACGCCACGACCATTCGAACCACGGGGCGACACGACCCTTGCCTGTTGCCCCGCTTCGTTCCGATGGCCGAGGCGATGGTCGCGTTGGTGCTTGCCGACCACTGGCTCAGGTGGCGCGCGATTCGCGAGTGATCGGTCTAGCGCGCGAAGTTCCACGCCACGATCGCGAGCACAGCCGTCACCAGGAGGGCAGCCCAAAGGAGGTTTCCTCCCTTGGTTTGGCCCTTGGCTTCCTCGGAGCCTACCGCTCGGCGAAAGCCGCTGACCATCCCGCCCATGAGACCGCTGCTCTGGCCACCGATCGCGCTGCGAGTCGGACCATGCCCACTCCTGCCGCGCTTCTTCCCGCTGGCGCTCTTCTTCTGATACTGCTTGGACATCGAATCATCTTACCGGGGTTTGGCGCTGGCGTGAATCGCCTTTCTGGGAGGGGGTGCGAGGGTGTATTGCGGTATCGGTTGTCTATCCGTGCGACATCTCACATGGTTGCGTTCGCAGGCCGCTAGCAATTTAGGGGCGGAATCGGGCGTCCGGTGCTGGAGCCAGGCCTCCTCCGCCAAGGCTGCGTCGGGATGCCCGAGGCTCGTCAGCGCGAGCGAGCGACTTCTGAGAAGGCCTTCGTCGCGTGGCGCCAGTCGAAGGCCCAGCTCCGCGGCGGCGAGCGCGTTCCGGTCGTCGGCGAGGCTCCCGTAGGCTCGTGCCAGGGCACGCCAAGCGGTCGAGTCCCTGGGAGAAGCTTCGACCACACGACGGTACGCAGCGACCGCTTCGGACCACCGCCAGACCCGCGCATAGGCCTCACCCCGAACCCGATCGAACACAGGGTTGGGGCCTACGAGTGCTTCTGCACGCCTGGTGGCCGCGATCGCGTCGTCGGTCCGGCCCTGCACGGAGGCTAAACGTGCAAGAAGGAGCTCCGCCCTCGCGATGAGATCCTCCGACTTTGACGCGCGCGCTAGAACGAGCGCACGGTCGAGGCTCGGCTTCGCGAGATCTACGTGTTCCTGCGTCTCCCGCAACAACCCGAGCGCCTGGCCGAGGAGTCGCTCGACCGAGGGGCGAGCGGCGCCACCGAGCGGAACCCTGCCGAGGTCCGTCGCACCATTCCCCATCCACACCGTCGCGCTGGCGATCTCCGTGACCGGCTGGCGACTGCAGGGGTCGAGCGCGACTTTGCCAAGGGTTTCGGCCCAGCGTCCAAAGGCCTTCCCGCGCTCCGTGTGGCTCGCCTCGCACGCTGCGCGTTGAAACTGAAGGCTGTGCTTTCGATGCAGCAGTCGCGCATCGACGCGAAGGGGCAACGACGGATGGCTCGGTACGGCGAGTTCATAGCGAATGATCTGTGCATCGTGGGTCGATAGGGTTCGGTCGAAAGCGGGCGTCGCAAATCGGTGTACCTGGTGCAGGATCTCCGGGTCGGCCGAAGCATCGAGCATCGTCGACCGCAACACGAACACGTCGTCATTGTCGCCTTCGGACGGGCGGGAAACACCAAGTAGCTGACCCGAGGCGTCACGGACGTCGACTTCGACCCACACGTCGTGCATGTCGCGGGTTCCACCAGGGAATCGATGCCCAACCCCGGTGTTTTGCAACACCACATCGAATACAATGCGCTCGCGACCTCGGATCTCAGCCTCTTCGGGGAGCACAACCCTCTCTCCATCGACACGTGTAGCCCCCACGTCGATCACCACCGAACCGACCAGCGTGTCCTCGGCGCGCTCGCCCTGCCTGGGATCGGGTAACTGCGCCGCCATCGCGGTATGGGACGCCGCCCATCGATGTCCGCTGACGAGCCCATTCGACGCGGCTAGGTCCCCGGCCGACGCCGGTTCGGGGCTCATGTGGCAACCCCGGCAGTCGCTCTCATCCACGGCGACCAAATGATTCGGCACCGCTCCTGCGAATGCCGATGCGCTCCAATCGCCGAGATCGTCGATGCCGGGCAGGTGATTCTCGTTTCCGATCGCGGGCCCGGAAAACGAACGATGGCAAGCGCCGCACAACGAGGCCGATCGGAGAGTCGGCATGGCGAGGCGTTCCCGATGTGCTTCGATCTCCGCGGGTACGGCTGGATCGGGAATCAACACAGGGCGGTCGGTGAGCGTGAAGCTTCCGTTTCCGTCGGGTCGAGTCGATTCGACGCTGTGGCAGACCAAACAAGTGATACCGGCGTAGGCGAGCTCATTTTCGGGCTTCACCTCCCGATCGATGTCGCCCGACAGGAGCAGGAGAGGGTCGTGACACCCGGCGCAGAACCGACTCGCCCTTTCGCCGCGGTGCTCCCTAAACTCATCGACGCTCGTCCGGTACCAGGGGTTGTCGAAAGACGCGTATGCGTGCGCGCTATGCATCCAATGCGATGCGACGTCGGCATGGCAGTTCGCGCAATCCTCGGTCTTGGCGAGGCGCTTGAGATCGATCGTCGATGGCGCTGAGAGTAGAGACGGGCTCGACACTCTCTGCATCGCATCGCCGAAGGGCACAGGACCTTCGGAGCATGCTGCGCAGAGCCCACACGTGACGAAAAGCACCCCCATCAAAAGTCGCCGTGCCATGTCGTTTTGGACGTCCGCCGCCCCGTTTCGATCTGATTCTCGTTAGAGGGTCCCGAAACTCACGAAAATCTGGGTGAGAAGCGCGTCCGCCATCAAGATACTGATCGAGACGACCACCACCGCGCGGGTGGTTGAGCGGCCAACGCCTTCGGTTCCGCCGCGTGTCTGAAGGCCGAAGTAGCAGCCGAGAAGGGCGATCAGGAAGCCGAAGAACGGCGTCTTCGAAACGCCGCTCACGAAATCTTGAATCCGAAGCGAATCAAGCGCGGTCGAGATGAAGAATTCCATCGGAATACCGTAGGACATTGCCGCAACGAGCATCGAGCTCAGCATACCGAGGAGGAATGCGATGAAAGTGATCAGGGGCATGATCAAGATGCCAGCTACCACCCGCGGCACTACTAACTTGCGAATCGGGTCGGCGCCGAGCGCACGGATGGCGTCGATCTGCTCAGTGACTGCCATCGAGCCAATCTCTGCGGCCATACCCGCCGCGATGCGGCTCCCCACGACGAGTGCGGTAAGTGACGGGGCGAGCTCACGAGCCTCTGAAACTGCGATCACGCGGCCGAGGGTATCCTTGGCACCAAATGCTTCCATTGATATCGCGAACTGAATGGTCATCACGATTCCGACGAAAATGGCAGTCGCGGCTGCGATGGCAAGGCTTCGCACCCCGAGTTGCTCGATCTGATAGATGAACTCGGGTGTATCGAAGCGCGTGGTGAACAACGTGCGGAACGTGCGGATCGCGAGGAGTGTCGCTTCGCCCACCTGCTCGACAAATGCGCGCAGCTTGCGCATCCGGTCGTCGGCCCATGCGGTGAAACCTCCTGGTCGAGCCGAGGGTCGCCCCGAGGTCATGACTTTTCCGAGATCGTATTGAACCCATTGACGAGCGCATCGAAGTCGCCGAGGGCTTGTTGGAAGGGGGGGCCCGGCGGCGCGATCAGAGCGAAATCGTATACGCAGTAGTCTTTTTTGAGGATCTGCATGACAATCTCGCGGGGGACGCCATCGAGCTTGGCGGTGAAGTGCGTGCGGAGCGCCTCACGACCGTCCATTGGGATCGTCTCCTCGGAGAGGACCTCACGGTCCGTGAAACCGATCATGAGATGAGCGCGAAGCGCCGAGAGCGGAATGTCGAGGGACGGGTCGCACTTGGAGTCGACATGCATCACGGCCTCCTTTGCGGCGTTGTGCCAGGCGAGGTCGTTTTGGCCGTTCACCGAGACCCTTTGCCAGCCGGGCCCGACTGGGCCGATCTCGTAGGTGGTGTTCGCGCCCTCGTAGACACTGTTTTGGAGCGTTCCGGTCGTGGCACAGCCGATCGTCATCAGGGCCCCAAAAAGCCACGTTCCCAACCGCCGCCTCACGAGGCCAGACTCTAGCAGGCCCCCGATTGTTGTCTATTTCGCCCTTCGGCGCTGGAAGTGGGGCGGCGGCATTCTTCGTCCGTTAGACTGTGAGAATGAGTCGGGGGGCTCAGCACGAACAAGCGGCCCGAACCCGCGGGGTGGCGATTCTCGATCGCCTCGTGGTCGAAGGCAGAGTTGCGCCCGAACGATACGATGAGGTGATCATCCATGCTCAGCGGACGCAGTCGACCGCCGAGGAAGCGATGATCCAGCTCGGGCTCATCAGCGAGGCCGAGCTCCTCAAGTACATCGCCAACCTCTATCAGACGCGGTTCGTGGGCTCCGAGCGGCTCTCGAAGGCTGGGGTCGATGCCCATCTCATTCGGAAGGTTCCCCGCAAGTTGGCGAAGCGGCTCACCGCGTTCCCTATCTTGTTCGACGAGCGTACCCGCACGCTTTCGGTCGTTGCCGCCGACGTCACCGATGATGACGTACGACAGCAGATGCTGTTCACGACCGGGGCTCGCGACGTCAAGATCTACGTGGCCCGTGAGGCGGCCATTCGAGCCGCCATTGCGAAGCACTACGATCAAGACAATCGTCCTTTCGAGATGCTCTTGAGCGGTGCGTCCTCGCGGGACGTTGGGATATCAGGTGAGTCCGATCCCGTTCCGGGTTGGGGTCAAGTCTTCGAGGACAAGGACGGGCTGCTCGTGCATCAGGTCTCTGGGAGGTCGACCGAGATCGAGCCGGCGAACGATAGCGAGCCCGAACCACCGCTCGAAACACAGCCGCGGATTGCGGCAAGCGCCACGATGATCGAGGCGCTCTCTGCACCGGCGGAGGACGGGGACCTGGAGGTCGACCCGCAGGTCTATCTCGAGACCCTCAATGTGCTGGTGACCTTGATCGAACAGCTCAACCGAGATCGCGGGGGGCATGCCACACGCGTGGCGCGGCTCTGTGAGCAACTGGGCGACCGGATTCGGCTGACCAAAGCGCAGGTCCAGGGGATTCTGATCGCCGCCTACTTGCACGACGTTGGCGTATCCAACGAGTCTCACGTGACTCCGCTCGACGTGGCCAGCGATGAGGCCAAGCGCGAGCTGGCGCGGAGGGTGTACACGGCGCCGATCCGGCTTCTCGAAGCCGTTGCGCTTCCCGAGACTGCCCTCGACGCGCTTCGGCACCGCTACGAATGCTTCGATGGGCGAGGCTTTCCCGAGCGACTCGCGGGCAAGAGTATTCCCCTCGGGGCTCGGGTGCTGGCCGTGGCCGAGAGTTACGTCGACCTGACTCAGAGCCAGCACAACTCGGCGGGGCGTCGGCTGGCAGCAGAAGACGCGTGCGACATGCTCGATCGCCACAAGGGCACGACCTTCGACCCTGCCGTCGTCGATTGGCTCCGACACATCGTTCTCGACGATGGGATGAAGTCGCAACTGCTTGCATCATGCAACCGCGTGTTGATCGTCGATCCCGATCCCGAAGAGACCTCCGTGCTCGAAGTACGATTCGCCGAGCAGGGCTACGAGGTCACGATCGAACGAGAAGTGAGGACCACGCTCAAGCGGCTCGACGCCGAAAATTTCGACCTCGTCGTGAGCGAAGTTCAGCTTACGGATGGGGATGGATTCGACCTCTTGAGACGCATGCGCGAGAACGGTCACACCCAGGTGCCGCTGATGTTCCTCACTGCGGCGCGTGACCAATCGTCCGTGAACCGAGGGCTCGAGCTCGGGGCTGCCGACTATGTCGTGAAACCAGCTTCGGCGGCTGTCGTAGCAGCGAAAGCCGGACGCATCATCGAGGAAGCGCGCAGCAAAAAGCCAGGCGGTCGCGGGGTGTCGGGCTCACTTCAGGAAATGGGGCTGCCCGACGTCATCCAGATTCTCGCCAACGGGCGAAAGAATGGGCGTCTCAAGGTCCGGAGCGGGGGCGTCCATGGCGAAATGATGTTCCAGGACGGATCGATTCACGATGCCGTGTTCGGTGACCTCACTGGGGCAGAGGCCGTCTACGGAATCCTGCGTTTGACGGAAGGCGATTTCGCGCTGGATCCGGATATGGATCCGATCGAGGATCGCATCGGAATTCCGGCGCACCATTTGCTGCTCGAGGCCATGCGGCGGATAGACGAAGCCGAGCGCTAGCACCGGCCAGGTGTTCAGCGGAGTCGGGCGAGTTTGAGCGCCGCCGCGAGCGTTACCTGTGCGGTGCTCTAGGGGTGGGATATGCTGGTCAGGTGCACTTGTGCCTTCAATGTGGCGCCTCGATCGAGGACGGCGTGCGTTTTTGTTCGGCGTGCGGGGCGCCGGCCGACGAAGATGGCGGATCCGGGGGCTTGGACCCGTTGATCGGCCGGGTCGTTGGCGGCAGCTACCTCTTGGAGGAAGTGGTCGGCGTCGGCGGCATGGGGCGCGTCTACAAGGCTGAGCAGTCGACCCTTGGACGCACGGTGGCGGTGAAGGTCATTCACCCGCATTTGCTCAGCGATGAGCAGACGGTTGCGCGGTTCTACCAGGAGGCGAGGGCATCCAGCAGGCTCAACCACCCCAACAGCGTTAGCATCATCGACTTCGGTCGCACCGACGACGGCATTCTCTACTTGGCGATGGAGTTCTTGAGCGGGAAAGACCTCGCTCTCGTGATGCACGAGGAAGGGCCCCTTGCAGTCGATCGCGTCTGCAACATCCTGATCAACACGCTCGACGCGCTCGGCGAAGCCCATGCCCTCGGTATCGTGCACCGAGATCTCAAGCCGGAAAACATCATCATGCGCCCGCTTCGCTCAGGCGAGGACCTGGTCAAAGTCGTGGACTTCGGGCTTGCGACGATCCTGGGCGGCGAAAGCTCGATCACGAGGCCTGGATTGGTGTGCGGCACGCCGGATTACATGTCTCCCGAGCAAGGACGCGGTGACAGCGTGGACGGGCGGGGCGATCTATATGCGCTCGGTGTAGTGCTTTTCGAGCTGCTGGTTGGTTACCTCCCGTACATCGACGATACGCCGACACGAGTCGTCCTTCGCCATCTCAACGACCCAATTCCCGACCCCCGCGTGGCAAGCCCGAATCGGGCCATTCCCGATCGGCTCGCCGCCCTGACGATGAAGGCGCTGGCCAAAGACGCGAACGATCGCTTCCAAGAGGCCCGCGACATGCAGCAAGCGCTTCGCGACGCCCTCGATGAGCTTCGCGTGCAGCGAGCGTCCGTAGTTCCGTGTCCCAATTGTGGTGCACCGTCGTCGCTCTCTCAGAATTTCTGTGGGAAGTGCGGTGCGCGCCTCGGAAGCGCGAAGCCATCGTACGGCGGCCATCGATCGTTGCGTCCCTCTTTTTATCCGCCCTTAGGGTCCCAGCGCGATTTCGTTGGCCGCGAATCCGAGTTGCGGCTGATCCGTGAGTACCGCCACGCCGCGTCGCAGGGAGCACATTGGGTGCATGTGTCTGGGGAATCTGGCGTCGGCAAGACTCGCTTCCTCACGGAAATCGCGGAGATCGCGGCAGCCGAGGGAGACCTCGTCATCGGTGCGGGGGCACACCCCTCGGGTGCGCCGGTTCCGTATACTGCGGTTAGAACGATCCTCGCCGAGTTGCTGGAGCTCGATGACTCCGGGCTCAAGAGGATGGCGGACCGAGGTGAAGAGCTCGGTTCTGCGTTGGCTGGTGCGGGTGTCGATGAGGTCATGAAGCCCGCGGGGCTCTTCGGCGGGGACGGGCGCACCCGCACTGGCGCGGTTGCCGAAGCATTGGTTCGCGGTGTGCGCCGTGCGAGCGGTCGTGCTTCGAGCGGTCGGGTCATGCTGATCGTGGACGACCTTCCTCATTGTGACGGACTGACTCAACGGACCGTCATCGAGCTGGCCCGGGTGCTCGGAAACGAGCCCGTACTGTTGGTGACCGCGGGAGACGACGATCGAGGCGTCCATGCCGACGAGGTGATCCGTCTCGATGGGCTGAGCTCCGAAGACGCGCAGCGCTTCTTGGCGGGTTCGTTCCAGCTTCGCCTCGTTTCGGGACTCCATCGGCTCACCGACGGCATCGGGGGCAGCATCCTTCCGCTCCATCTCGAACAGCTCGAGGCGCTTGGCATTTCTCCGGACGATGGTCCACCGCCCCGCCTTGCGGACGCGATTCTCCAGCGCATCGAACGGCTCGAAGTCAACGCGCAGAGGCTGCTCCAAGGGGTGGCAGTGCTCGGTCGCACTTGTGACCTCGATACCCTCCGCCGCGTGACGGGCGACGATGACCTCGAAGGGCTCGATGAGCTTGCAGGCACCTCGATCGTCCACCTCAACGGGTCGCGTGCGAGCATCGTGCATCCTTTCATCGCAGAGCTGGTCGAAGCTTCGATTCCGGCGGAGGCGCGACGCGACTTGCACCAACAGGCATACGGCGTGCTCAGCGAGCTTCATGCGCCAGACGAAGTTCGCTCCCTGCACGCATTTCGTGGCGGCGACCCCGTCAGCAGCTTGGTGATCCTCGAACGTGCGGGAGACACGGCCATGACCCGAGGGGATCACTTGGGTGCCGTGCTCGAATATCGCCGCGCGCTCGAGTTGGCCCGTCGAGAGACTCTCGAGAGCGGGGATACCGTGCTGGATCGAGCGATCTCCACGTTCAGCCGCAAGCTCGGCGAGGCTATGTCACGCGCCGGGGATCCGGCCGGTGCCGACGGCGTCCTTCGGGAGGCGTTGGACTTGACGACGCCCGAGAGCGCCGACCGCGCTCGAATGTTGCTTTCCCTCGGTCGCATTGCCGCTCGTCGCGATCGACCGCGAGATGCGATGCGTCAGTTCGGGCAGGCGCTCGAGCTGGTTGCCGGGGTCGAGTCGGAAATCGAGTCGCATCTCCAAGTCGCGATTGGCCGCATCCGTCGGATGGAAGGTGACCCGCAACACGCCGCGAATGCCTATCGCCGTGCGCTCGAGCTGTTCGATGAGATAGAAGCGGGGGAGGACATCGTGGCTCGTACCACCCTCGAGCTCGCCGACGCACTCACCGCCGCCGGCGACCACGAAGGCGCGGCGCGTGAGCTTTCGGGCGTCGAAGAACGTGGTCGACGGACCGGCTCATTGAGTGTCGTGGCGCGCGCGGTTGGCATGCTTGGCTCGATCGATGAGCTCGCTGGCAGGGCTCGAGATGCTCAACTTCGCTACGAAGACGCCGCCTCGCTCGCCGCCCAAGCCGGCGACGCGCCTGGCTATCGCCGTTGGCTATCCGCCAGCAAAACCCTACGCGCCAGCATATAGGTGATAGTGCGGGGGCGGTGGGGCGGGCCAAACTGACGGGCCGCAGGCCCAGCCGGGATCAGAGGGTACGCTCGCCTTTTTCCGAGGGGCCAAGTCCCTTATGCTTGCGCCCATGCGCCCTCGTTGGTGGCTTTTGGTGTTGGTTGTTGTGCCGGGATGTGACTCGCTGAGCGAGTTCGATGCCAGCGACGGGGAGATCTACACCGGGGACATCGCCGGCGTGAACGACCCGACCAATTGTCCCGGCGGGATCGACTGCTCCTTCATCCGCCGCGGATTCCCTTACGGCACCGCGCTAGACCTGCAGTTCGACCCGTACGGCGTCGACGACAACCCCGGGACGATCACCACACGCGGCGAGGATTGCGACGCGACCTTCGACAACACGCCCCTGCTTCCCATCCCGCCCCTCGCTCATGATCAACTGGGACTCTACGAGATTCCCGGCCGTGGGCGACTCCGCAACTACATGTTCGTCGCCCGACCAGAGACAGGTCCGTTGGCTGGGCGCGATGCCATGGTGTTCCTGTCGCTGATCCGTGGGGGAGCGATCGAAGTTCGCGTCGTCGCAGGGCCCGGCCTCGTGATTTGCGACCCGAGTGACTGCGCGGAGCTCGACGCGGGACAGTGCGACTTCTTCGGCTTCTTCTCCCTCGGGCGGGCGCGGCTGTGATGCGTGTCCTGGGGATCGAGAGCTCTTGCGACGAGACGGCGGCGGCGCTGGTCACCGACGAAGGCGAAGTGCTTACGGACATCGTGGCTAGCCAGATTACAACGCACGGGCCCTATGGCGGTATCGTCCCGGAGCTTGCTTCGCGCGCCCACATGCAAGCGATCATTCCCGTCATTCGTGAGGCGCTCTCGGACGTGCCTGGCGGTCTCGGGGGCGTTGATGCGATCGCGGTCACGCAAGGCCCGGGCCTCGTAGGATCGTTGTTGGTGGGCGTGCAGGTTGCCAAAGCGCTCGCTTGGAGTCTCGACAAGCCTCTGGTGGGCGTGAATCACTTGGACGGACACCTTTTCGCGGTCTATTTACGACATTCCGACCGGAGCGAACCCATGCCGATGCCCACGATGCCGTACGTGGGTCTGCTCGTGAGCGGTGGTCATACCGCACTCTATCGAGTCGATGGGTTTTCCGATGTTGCGCTCCTGGCCCAGACCCGAGACGACGCGGCCGGCGAGGCTTTCGACAAGGCCGCGAAGCTCCTCGGTCTCGGCTATCCAGGGGGACCCATAATCGACGAGCTTTCGGGGCACGGTCGGGCGGATGCGTTCTCATTTCCCCTCCCGATGGCATCGAGAAAGACCCTCGATTTCAGTTTCTCAGGGCTCAAGACAGCCCTCGCGCGTCACGTGCAGCAAGCCGGCGTTCCCGAAGACGAGCAGGGGCTCGCGGACCTTTGTGCATCGTTTCAAAGTGTGATCGTCGAAAGCCTAGTCCGGAAATCCGTGCTCGCCTGCCAACGCGAGGAAATCGACCAGCTGGTGATCTCGGGTGGGGTCGCGGCCAATCGTGGTCTGCGGGCGCGCGCGAAGGTTGCCTGCGACGACAACGGAATCGCCTTGTTCGTGCCCCCGCCGATTTCGTGCACCGACAACGCCGCGATGATCGCGATGGCTGCTATCCATCGATTGGCCGATGGCGAGCGGGACGATCTGTCGTTCGCTGTATATTCTCGCGACCCAGATCGGCGTCGCGGCAAGTTTCGAGCCGATGGAACTCTCGTCGAGCACCAGTCAGAGTAGAAGAACGACCGACGGCCCCACGTCTGTGCCCGTCGCGCCGTTCGTCGAGGTGGCACTCCCGGTGCCGCTTCGGAAAGTGTTTACGTATCGAGTTCCCGACGGCCTTCTCGGAAAGCTGAGTCCGGGTTCGCGCGTGGCCGTGTCGTTCAACCGCCGGAAGTTGTCGGGTTTCGTGGTCGCTTCGCGAGCCGACATGCCCGAAGAAGTGAAGCGCGCGTTGCCAGTTGCCGGGCTTCTCGAGTCCGAGCCGGTGTTTCCTGTGGAGCTCCTGCGGTTTCTCGAGCAAGCTGCCAAATACTACATGCACCCGCTCGGCGAGGTATTGCGCGCGGCGGCTCCGGCACTACCGACAGGCGCGATGCGCCGACTGCGTGACGATGGCTTCCTCGAAGCCGAGGAACACCTTCCCGGTCAACGGGTCGCGCGTCGCACGACTTGGAAGATCACGACGACCCGGAAAGACTCTTCGGACATGCGATTGGGAGCGCGCCAGCGGAAAGTCATGGAGCGCTTCGCCAGCCGAGAATCGCTTTTTCTCGATGAGCTTCGAGGCGTTCTCTCTGACCCACGCGCCGTCGTTCGTTCGCTGGTGACCAAGGGCCTAGTCGAAACCGAAGAGGTCGAAGCCAATCCCGATCCGTTTTTCTTTCGCCCAGTAGCGCGCGACGAGCCGCCGACGCCGACCGCAGAGCAGCGGTTCGCGATGGACGCGATCTGCAAAGCCATCGATCAGCGTTCGAGCGAAGCGTTCTTGCTCCACGGCGTCACCGGCTCGGGTAAAACCGAGGTCTACCTCCGCGCGATCGACGAAGTTCGCAAAGCGGGCCGCGGCGCGATATTGCTCGTTCCCGAGATAGCCCTGACCCCCCAGCTCGTCGGGCGCTTCCGCGCGCGATTTGGCGACGAGATCGCGGTGCTTCACAGTGGGCTCACTGCCCGACAGCGCGATGATGCGTGGCAGGCGCTGCGCCACGGCCACGTTCGCATTGCGATCGGCGCCCGCTCGGCGCTGTTTGCACCGGTTGTTGACCTTGGAATGATCGTCGTCGACGAGGAGCACGACCCTTCGTTCAAGCAAGACGAGGGGTTTCGCTATCACGCGCGGGACATGGCTTTGCTGCGAGCGCAGTATGCTGGGGCCGTGTGCGTGCTCGGAAGCGCAACACCTGCGATGGAGACCTATCACCGTGCAACCGATGGCAAACTCCGTCTCTTGTCGCTGCCGAGCCGCGCGACGGGTCAACGACTTCCCGAGGTGGAGATCGTCGATCTACGGCGGCATCGTCAGGGGCCAACGGGGCACCCGCTGCTTTCGGGCCCCCTCCATCACGCGATCCGGGAATGTCTGGAATCGGGTCATCAGGCGATCCTATTTCTCAACCGACGCGGATTCTCGCCGAGCGTACGTTGCGTTTCGTGTGGGGTTGTCGCCGAATGCCCCGCCTGCAGCGTCGCCCTGACCGAGCACCGCCGACAAAGCGCTCTGCGTTGCCACTACTGCGACTTTCAGCGGGCCGCCGCTGCCCCATGCCTGGCGTGCGGGGGATCGGAATACAGCCGCCTCGGTATTGGCACCGAACAGCTCGAGCAGGCTATCACCGAGAGCTTCCCGAAAGCCAAAGTCGCTAGACTCGACCGCGACACGGCCACCGGCACAGGTGTCGAAGAAGTCCTCGACCGTCTTCGCAACGGCGAAGTCGACATCATGGTGGGTACGCAGATGGTGACCAAAGGACACGACATCGCACGGGTGACGTTGGTGGGCGTCGTGCTTGCCGATCAGAGCCTGGCGTTCCCCGATTTTCGCGCGTCGGAGCGGACGTTCCAGTTGCTTACGCAGGTCGCGGGAAGGGCGGGCCGGGCCGACGCGCCCGGAAAAGTGATCTTCCAGACCTATCAACCAGACCACCCCGCGGTTCGTCTCGCCGCGCGACACGACTACGAAAATTTCTACGCGGTGGAGATCCGAGCTCGACATGAAGTCGGGTATCCTCCTTTTACACGCCTCGTCAGCGTACGCGTTCATGCTGGCGCCGAAGCCGACGCCCGCGGTGCTGCCCAATCGCTCGCTACGGTTGCGCGTCACCACGACTCGGTGCGCGATGGCATCGTCGAAATTCTAGGCCCAGCGCCTGCTCCCCTCGCACGCCTGCGGGGTCGCTACCATTACCGCCTCCTTCTCAAATCCCCAGACCGAAAAGCGCTCCGATCGGTGGCGGCGCAACTGGCAGCGCAGATCGACGAGGGCCTCGCTCCGGCCCGCGCCTCCCTAGATATCGATCCCCTCTAGATCGTGGTCGATCATGATTCGCGTCGGTGGGCGGAGCTGAAGAGAGGAGGAAGGGGGGAAAGCCTCCCGGCGAGCAGGTGAAGCCCCGGAGGAGAGCGAAGGATCCTTCCAACGAGCCCTGGCTCTTGCCCCCTCTCTTAAGCCTATGCCCCCGAGACGAAGCCAGACGAGGTGACTCCTTGATTCGCGTCGGCGGTCGGAGCTTAAGAGAGAGGCGGATAGGCAAGGGCTCTCGGCGGGTAGGCAAACGGCGTCACAATTTGGATCGCACCGGTAGAAGGAGCTGAAGAGAGGAGGAAAGGGGGAAAGCCTCTCGGCAGGCAGGCGAAGCCCGGGAAGAGAGAGAAAGACCTCCCAACGAGCCCCTAGCTCTTGCCCCCTCTCTTAGGCTTATGCCCCCGAAACGGAACCAATCGCGGTCACCGCCACGTGCCTGACTCCTTGCGCATCAGCCTCCCGGCACCTCATCGGTTCGCACGAGCCCGTAGCGCCTCCAGCCCTTGCTCGCGAGCCAAGTGCGGGGCTCGGCGCACGGCGGAGGGCCCGTCGCCCGAAAGACGTGGTCCGCCGCTTCGCCTGAGCCAAACGGATCGACCCAGGTTGGAGCCGGCTGCGCCCGACCGAGCTTATGAAGATGCCTTCGGCGATTGTTGAGCACGTAGGCCATCGCGTTTCGAACCTGCCGCGGCGTCCGGAGCGGTTCGGCGTGGTAGCGATCGGTGAAGACAGTGCCCCGCCGGCGCTCAAGCGCCTTGTTGAGCGCCTTGCTCATCCGAATCGAAAAGCCCCTGCATCCCCCTCGAGAGCGAGCGCCTATGCGTCGCCTCGACGATCAGGTGCATGTGCCCGTGCTGCACCGACCAGTGAAGCACCCGCATCCCAAACTGGCCTTGCGCCCGCCCGATCGAGCGAACGACGGCCCGATAGAGCCGCCCGCTTCGAAGCCGAAGCCTTCGATCGACTCGAAGCGTCACGTGCACAGGCACATAGTGCGGCAGCGCCTGCCGCGTATCATGGCCAACACGCGTACTGCTCTTGGGCCGACCCGCACCCTCGCGGCGCCCCCCAAGTCGCAACCGATCGAGGTGAAGCTGCACCTCCCTTTTTCGTCGTCTTCGACGCTGCTTGGGAGGGCGTTGCAGTGGAGCACGATCGGCCATTGCTCTGAATACCGCAGATATTGATCCAAGTCAACAACAATCTACCAAAAACAAGTGTGTATGGACCCGTTAGATGACTGACAGTGCGCAGACTCCAGCCTGCGAGACGGGGACTTCCTTGCCTTCGCCGGCCAGGTCAACGACGGCCGACCCGCACGCAGCTTGCGACCCCTCTCTTAAGCCTATGCCCCCGAAACGGAGCCAATCGAGGTCACGACCACACGCCTCGTGCGCCTCCGTTCTCTTGACGATTTGCAACTACCGCCAGATGACCACGTGGTCGCGGCTACTACTACTGTCAGTGTGTGGCCCCCATCGCTGACGCCCAGGCGTAGAGACGCCACGAAATCAGGGACACCTCTACCCCTCTAGATCCGCAGCAGCCTCTGCCGCGAGGAAGCCAAACATCAGCGCGGGGCCGATCGTTCCACCGGCGCCCGGGTAACTACGGCCCATTACAGAAGCCGTGGAGTTACCTGCGGCGTAGAGCCCTCTGATCGGCTGCCCATCTTCTTTCAATACGCGGCCGTGGTCGTCGGTGAGCAAGCCGCCCTTGGTGCCGAGGTCACCCGGATAGATCCGAACCGCGTAGAACGGGCCGGTTTCGATCGGGCCAAGTGAGCAATTCGGTTTCACGCGCGGGTCGCCGTAGTAGCGGTCCTGTGCGCTCCATCCA
>Ga0255057_10000583_pt1 | contig 20618 bp, 20 predicted proteins | sample Cases_109_6_MG_FD_189022 | JGI IMG/M metagenome (GOLD analysis project Ga0255057, IMG submission 189022) | Seawater microbial communities from Amundsen Gulf, Northwest Territories, Canada - Cases_109_6 | ecosystem: Environmental > Aquatic > Marine > Gulf | place: Canada: Northwest Territories... | reverse complement strand
TCCCGCTGGCGCTGCACCTTTAGCACTGTAGTTAAAAGTGTTTAGATTATTTGTCCTCATTGCGTAATTACTTGGCAAACCTTCATTCACTCTCAATAGCTCTTCACCTGTATCTGAATAGTCACCATCATTATTATCGTCAAAAAAAATTAACCAGCCATCTCCATAGCCAACGCCACCACATGTAGAACCATCATTACTATGACATACCGTGATTGCCTTGTTTCTACGTATCGCTTCACTGCGCGCAAAATGTAGTGTTGATACCATTTCGTTTATGTGCGCTGATAATTGATTGCGCTCGATTACTCGACCAAACCCAGGCACGCCCAGCGTTAACACAACAGCTGCAACAGCGATCGTGATCATTAGTTCGATTAATGTAAAAGCAGATTGGTGTTTTAGCATCTTTATTTAAAGTTGCGAATGCACGGCGTGGAGATAACAAGCCAACTCAACTAGCAGACTTATTCCATGTTTAATTCTCAGTGGTGCTGAATTTCAGCACACATTCCATCCTGATATACCCGCCGCAATATTTCGCGATCTCATATATTTTATTCAGCACATCCAGTGCTTACTGCTTAGTGTATATCTATTGTATTAGGTTCTATCAGTAAATTCTTGTTCTAAAAAGAAAGAATTCTACAGACACATATGTTGTTGCTGTATGGTGAGTTTTTATCCTTACGGAAAATAAGGCTTAAGCAGTTGGAAGATGTAGATTTGTTAGCACAAATAAAAACCCACGGTTTTGAACCCGTGGGTTTATAAAGCCTGCTTCCCTGTAGGCTAAATTCATAAGTAGTTTATCGGATGCTTCAGACTAATTAGTGACCGTGGTCACGCTATTTCAACGGTTAGGTACCATAAGTCTAGATAGGTATACCTACTATCAAAATTTAGTTTTTTAACTGGTGGCCAGGTAAATTTACGCACCGCGTTGCAATGCTGATTCTACTTGATTGCGTTTTTCATCGCCCAACAAACAACTAATAATTTCCAGTGCAAAATCCATTGCGGTACCCGGCCCACGTGAAGTTAGAACCTTCCCATCTTTTTGCACAGCAGAGCTGGTGATTTTAAAACTATTATTATCTAAAGCTTCTAGTACACCTGGGTACGCTGTAACTTTTTTATTTTTCAACAATCCTGCGCTGGCTAGGACTTTTGGCGCTGCGCATATTGCAGCAACGTAGTTACCATTATCAGCAGCATTTTTTACTATTTTATGGATGCGTTGGTCTGCATTTAAATTATCAGCACCAGGCAAGCCCCCCGGCAGAACGACCATATCAAAATCCTGATCAATAACTGTATCTAGAATGGTATCAGCAAGCAGTCTTGTACCTCGAGAAGCAATGATAGGTTTTTCATCTAGACTAGCTGTGATTACTTGCACTTCTGCACGTCGTAGCAAGTCTATAATCGTTACAGCTTCTAATTCTTCGCAACCTTGGGCTAGAGGGACGAGTACTTTTGCCATTGCATTATTTCGGTACTTGTGAATTTTATTGAAGTGGCTGTGTTAATCAGTTCACTTACGGTAACTAATTGTACATCTTGTGCGCTTACATTAGAAAGCTCCTGCTCAAGTACTGACAACGTAGCACGGTGAGGATGACCAATCGCTAAAGCATAGCCTTTTTGTTTAGCAATCTTAATTAGTTGCTGTACTTGCTGTTTAACAAAGGCTTTATCGTTGGCAACAGAATCTAGAAACACATCACGTCCCACGCTGGGAATGTAATAGCTTTGGGCTGCATCAGCTGCAACTGTTTTAACCGTTGTTTTACTATCAACAAAAAAAAGATTTTCATTGCGATTTGCAATCGTCTGCATTAACCATTCCATATGGCCCGAATTACTGGTTAACAAACTTCCCATGTGATTATTAATTCCTTGCGCATGTGGAATTGCGTCGATACTAATTTCTACAATGCTAGTAAATTCTTGCTTAGACATGTCCGATGTTAGTCCGCCGTGGCCAAGTTGTTCTGATTTTGATGCCTCCATAGGCAAATGCAACATCACTTCTTTGCCATTTTGATGCGCTAAGCGCGCTAATTTAATCGAATGAGGTCGCGCAGGAAGAATGGAACAAGTAAATTGCAGGCTTGAATTAATAACTCGTTTGCCAGCCGCAAAATTATTACCGATATCATCAATGATAATGGCAATAACTGCAGGTTCGGCTGCAATACTACACAATGGAGCTACTATAAGTAGCCCCAGTAGATAGATTCTTAAATGCTTAAAATAATGTTGGCACACGTAAGCGTTAGATTTTAGCTTGTTGTGTACCTGACATGGTTTTTAAAACTTTTACCGCTTCTTGCAAAGCATAGTCCGTAGCGTCATCCTTAGCTTGCTTTGGAATAGTAACTATAGACTTTGGTTCTCTTGCCTTTTTATTAACTGCATTGTTTTCATTTTCCAAATGGCCTTCTAGATCGGCTTCAGAAATAATACTCATCGTAGAACCTCCTTTATCAGAGGCTCCTTCTACTTTTAAAAGAATGTCAGGAACAATTCCTTCACTTTGAATCGATCTGCCTAAAGGCGTGTAGTACCTTGCAGTGGTTAACTTTAATGCTGTGCTGTCATTTAGTGGCAGGATAGTCTGCACAGACCCCTTACCAAAAGAAGTGCTTCCTATAATGGTTGCACGCTCATGATCTTGCATGGCACCAGCAACAATTTCAGATGCAGAGGCTGATCCCTGATTAATTAACACAACTAACGGAGCACCGTTCAGAGAGTCACCAGTACTAGAGGAATATTTCAATTCTGAATCTTCGACTCGCCCTTCTGTATAAACTATCAACTTGTTATCTTTTAGAAATGCATCAGACACACCTACCGCACCGGTTAACACACCACCAGGGTTGTTGCGTAGATCTAAAACCAAACCTTTGAGAACACCTTCGTTTTTCTTTTTCAAACTAGCCAATGCATCTAAAAGGCCACGTGTGGTTTTAGATTGGAAATTTGAAATTCGTATATAACCATAACCAGGTTCAAGTACACGATTTCTTACACTGCGAACACGAATCACATCGCGTGTTAAGGTTAAATCAAGAGGTGTGTCTTCGCCTTCACGCACAATAGTCAGCACAATATCCGAACCTTTTTTACCGCGCATTAGTTTAACTGCTGCTTCTAGGGTCAAACCTTTTACAGATTTATCATCTAATTTAACTATTAGATCGCCGGCTTTAACGCCTGCACGATCAGCAGGCGTGTCATCAATAGGTGCAATGACTTTTATATACCCATTTTCCATCCCAACCTCAATACCAAGTCCTCCAAACTCACCAGAGGTACCAATTTGAAGTTCGCGGAACTGTTCTTCATCTAAATAAGATGAGTGAGGATCCAGGCCAGCTAACATCCCGCGGATAGCGTTTTGTAATAGCTCACTATCATCAACATCGATTACGTAATCTTGTTTGATTCGCGCATAGACATCTGTAAAAGTACGCAAATCGTCAAGCGGTAAAGCTGATGCTATTTCTTTGTCTGCCCACACATTGTGTGTCATAGCTAAACTCAGCCCAATTACCACTCCCCAGATTATTCCAATGTTAAGGGGGTGATTAAATTTCATTACCGCTCTCCTAGAATGTTCTTTTGTCACGTGAATACTGCCCATTATGAAAGGATAAAATAGATTCGCAACACATTAGATTGCTTAGTGTGATCAAACGTTCACGAAATTTCATAATATATGTACATTATATAAGGGTTTATGTAGTCACAGTCCCGACTATCGGACCAAAATACACCATTCAATGCCAAATAGATGTTGACATATATATGCCTAGCTAGAGGCAGGCTTTCTAGAAGCGGCAGCTTTGGCGCACCATTTTGCAGGATTAATTGGGCTTCCCTGCTTACGAATCTCAAAATATAGGCCGAATTTATTATTACCTCCACTATTACCAACAGTAGCAATTTTCTCCCCCGCATCAACCCATTCGCCAACTTGCTTAAACAAACTTTGATTATGACCGTAAAGACTCATATAACCATCGCCGTGATCGATAATTATGAGCAAACCTAAACCACGCATCCATTCTGCAAAGGCCACTCTGCCATGGTATATACTGCGAACGTTATTTCCTTCATTACTTGGGATAAACACACCTTGCCAATTTAATTTGCTACGCGCTGAATTACGATTCTGTCCAAACTTATTACTTGGCTTGCCGACCACCGGCCAATACAATTTACCCTGTAATTTATTAAAATCTTTACCTTTATCTGATACAGGGATATCAGCCAAAGCTGCACGGAGTTTTTCAATTAGCCCTTTAAGATGTTTTTCATTTCTCTCTAAGTTTGCGAGCTTGTCTTTTTCCGAGGAGACATTGTTATGTAGTGAACTTATTGCTGCTTTACGCTGACTTTGCGCTTTTAGCAATGACTGTTTTTCACTAAGCAAACTAAACTTAGCTTGCTCGACAAGCTCTTGTTCTTGCCTGATCTCAGCTTGAACTTCGTTAACAGATTGCAAAACTTTTGTAGCTTTATCAATTTCGTTCAAGCGTGCACGATGTAGATAGTCGTAGTACATAAGGTTGCGCGCTAGCTTTTCAGGCTCTTGTTGATTAAGTAACAATTTCAGTTTTTTTTGCCCTCCATATTGATACTCTGAACGTATTTGTGCATACAAAATATCATGATGCTTCGACAATTTTTTTTGCAGCTGTCTTTCCTTAATTAGTAACTCCGATATTTTTTCGTGACTCCGTTTAAGATTAGCCTCAGTAAAGTAAAGCTGTTGGTTTAAGTTTCCAATACTTTTTTCAGATTCTCGTAGCTGTTTTTCTAAACCGCCAAACTCGCCACGTTGGCGTTCTATTTTTTGCTGTGACTTACGTATTTGCTCTTGAACCTTAGAGAGCTTTTTTTCTGTTTCCTGTTGAGTAGTTTCTGCCGAAAGCGAACCCAACAGCGACGTACTAAGCAATAAAAAAAGCACTTTGAGGGTAGATCTAGGCATTTTAAGAGCAGGTATTAACAACATATGTATAGAAGATTAAACGGTTTAAAAATACTTACAAATATACACAAGCTATTGTTTTATTAGATTATTAATGTATTAGACATTTATAATATTAGTCTATACTATATGAGTATAAGTTTGGACGGAAGCATAAACCAACAACAATTAGGATCAATTATGAGTATAGCTGCGGAAGAACTAATCTCTAGAGAAGAAGATATCGAGCAGGCGTCACGATCTCTAAAAGCTATGTCGCATCCTTTACGTTTAAAGATTCTTTGTGTATTGGGTGACCGTGAAGCCAGCGTACAAGATATTGTCGATAATGTAGGCACCTCTCAAAGTAATATCTCTCAGCATCTCGCCATCCTACGTGATAAAGGTATTTTAGCTTCTCGCAAAGATGCTAATCGTGTATTTTATCGTGTTGGTGATGAACGCACACTCAGTTTAATTAATATGATGCAACAGGTATTCTGCTCAGCGCATTAATTTTACTTCGTTTTTTTTCTGAATCTGATCTCTAAGTTACTTCCATATGCAAGAATATATTGAATTTGCAGGGCGTCATAGCATGCTATTCATTGCGCTCGCTGCTGTAATTGCTTTAATCATCATGACTGAATTAAAGCGAGCCATCAAAGGCTATAAAGAAGTTCTGCCTTCTGAAGCTGTAAGATTGATCAATAAAGAAGATGCAATGGTACTTGATGTACGAGAAGCCAATGAGCTTGAGCAAGGTAGTATTATAGATTCTAAACATATTGCACTCAGCGCACTACCTGAAAAATTAGATAGCCTCTCGAGCAATAAAGACCAACCTATTTTAGTTTTTTGCAAAACAGGTAATCGCACGACTCAAGCTTGTAAACTGTTATTAAAGAATAGCTACTCCAATGTGTTTGGCTTGAAGGGTGGCATAACTGCCTGGGTTAATGACCAATTCCCTATTACAAAAAAATGAGCAGTCCTGATGTAACAATATATACCAGTCACCGTTGTGCATACTGCAACGCTGCAAAACGCATATTAGATAGCAAAGGTATCGAGTATACCGAAATCAACATTCATGACGATCCTGAAAAAAGTGAAGAGATGATTGAACGGACAAAGCGCCAAACGGTGCCGCAAATATTTATTGGTGATACGCATATCGGTGGTTTTGATGATATAGCAGCTCTAAACAGCGAAGGGAAACTAGACGACATTCTGCAATGCAAAGAATAGTAGGGAAAGCCTAATGTAATTCAGTCATAATTAGACATTTAAGAAATTAAACGCATAAGAAAATGGCCGATAAAACTCCTCAAAAATTTGAAATTCAAAAAATATACGTAAAAGACCTCTCCTTCGAGACTCCTAATTCACCCAAAATTTTTACAGAAAAATGGAACCCTAAAACAGATGTCCATATTCAAACTGAAAACGACAAGCTTGATGAAAAAATTTTTGAGGTTGCAATTACAGTCACGATAACCGCTACTCAAGAAGAGAGCACAGCGTTTCTGGTTGAAGTGAAACAGGCGGGTATATTTATTATTGAACAATTTCCTGAAGAACAATATAAGCAATTATTAGGCAGTTATTGCCCAAATATACTTTTCCCTTTTGCACGTGAAACCGTTGCCGAACTGGTTACTAAAGGTGGTTTTCCACAATTGCTTCTAAACCCCGTAAATTTTGATGCATTATATAAGCAGCATATGTCTGCTGTTAAAGAGCAAAAAAACAATCCAGAACAAATAAAACATTAATTTATGACTACCGCAGCAGTATTAGGTGCCGGCTCCTGGGGCACTGCACTTGCCATTCAACTTGCGAGTAATGGCCATCAAGTTCGAGCTTGGGATCATGACGCGGAATTAATCTCTGCATTAACTGCTGATAATGAAAACAAACGTTATCTTTCAGGTAGTAAATTCCCAACCACACTCAACGCAGAACATGATCTTGCCACAGCAATAAACGATGCTGACTTCATTTTGTTTGTAGTACCAAGCTATGCTATGCGTGTAGTCTGCGAACAATTAAAACCACTGCAGCGTACAAAAAAATTCATCTGGGCAACCAAAGGTTTTGAAAAGCAAACCAAAATGATGATGCATCAAGTGGTGGAAGATGTTCTTGGAAATGATATCCAATCAGCCGTGTTATCGGGGCCTTCATTTGCTAAAGAGGTTGCAGATGGTTTGCCAACGGCAGTTACGCTTGCTTCAAGTGATATAGACTATGCAAAAGTGTTAGCGACTTATTTTCACAGTGATAATTTCCGCGTATATGTAAGTGATGATGTCATCGGAATTGAATTAGGTGGCACAGTAAAAAATGTGTTGGCCATTGCTGCTGGTATTGTTGATGGCCTTGGATTTGGTGCCAATGCACGTGCAGCATTAGTCACAAGAGGACTTGCGGAAATGATGCGTTTAGGCGTTGCACTAAGTGCTAATCCAAAAACGCTAATGGGCCTAGCGGGTATAGGAGACTTGGTTTTGACCTGCACTGATAATCAATCACGAAACCGTAGATTAGGTCTCGCATTGGCACAAGGGGAAACCGCACAACAATATATGGACGAACTAGGCCAAGCCGTTGAAGGATTTCATGCCGCGCAAGTAGTGCATGAAATTGCCAAAGACAATAATGTTGAAATGCCTATATGTGAAAAAGTTTGGAAAGTACTGAATGGACATCTTGAACTCAATACTGCTATTGCAGAGTTGCTAGGCCGTGATATGAAAGAGGAGTTTAAATAAAGATATTTATTGTTTAAAACCATTTTGGCGCCAGGCTTCGTAAAGAATTATTCCCACTGAATTGGCTAAATTGATACTGCGCGATGATGCATACATAGGTATATATAGCACATTGCTCGGCTCACATTGTTCCAACACTGCATTGGGCAAACCACGTGTTTCAGGCCCAAAGATAAACGTATCTTTGGCTTGATAGCTTGGAACATCATAATTTGTGCGCCCTTTTGTAGAACATGCGAAAATCCGACTCGGTTTAAGAGTGTCTAACATGGCTTGGTAATTTTGATGTTCGGTGACAGTGGCAAATTCATGGTAATCCAAGCCCGCTCTGCGCAGCTTTTTTTCATCAAGATGAAACCCTAAAGGATGAATTAGATGCAAATCGCACCCCATATTGGCGCATAACCGTATAATGTTGCCCGTATTCGGTGGAATTTCTGGCTCAAAGAGAACTACGTTAAACATAATTTATATGACTACTAAAAAACCCCTTTATAAAACAAGCAATAAATTAGAACTAGAGTTTTGCGGTTTAAAACTAAACTCTCCTTTAGTTTTACTATCAGGTTGCGTAGGGTTTGGTGAAGAATATACACGTATTGAAGGATTCTCCAACACAGATGTTGGTGCAGTATGTCTAAAGGGAACAACTGGTGAACCACGATTTGGTAACGCGCCCCACCGCATTACCGAAACACCAGAAGGAATGCTCAATGCGATCGGCCTTCAAAATCCTGGTGTGGATTACGTTGTCAACGATATCCTGCCTAAATTAGACTTTACTGAAACACGCTTTATTGCCAATGTGTCGGGCTCCACAATCGAAGAATATATTGAGGTTACTCAAAAATTTGATAACTCTCCAATTGATGCCATAGAAATTAATATTTCATGCCCAAATGTAAAAAAGGGTGGTGTGGCATTTGGTAATGATCCAGACATGTCCGCACGTGTGGTGGCAGCATGTCGTTCAGTCACCCAAAAACCCATCATTACCAAACTTTCACCAAACCAAACCGATATTAAACACAATGCCAAGCTATGCATTGAAGCCGGTAGTGATGCCTTTGCAGTAATCAACACCGTAATGGGCATGGCAATTGATATCCATAAAAAGCGGCCGATCATTCATAACAACCAAGGCGGCTTATCCGGACCGGCGATTAAACCAATTGCATTATTAAAAGTGCATGAAGTGTACAAAGTATGCAAACCACACAACATCCCTATCATCGGCCAAGGTGGTGTAGTGAATGAAACCGATGCAATTGAATTCTTGCTTGCAGGCGCAACCACTGTTGGACTTGGCACAGGATTATTTTATGACCCTTTGTGCTGCCGAAAAATAAACGATGGTATAATTGAATATTTAGCGCAAAACAATCATCAGCATGTAAATGAAATTATTGGAAGTTTGAAGATACATTCAGATGCAACAAACTGCGATTAAGTACTTATGAATAAATGTCTGCTGCGGTAAGCAGAGAATGTCAATCCGAGAGTATTATCCTGATGAAAGGCCATACAGAATAGTTTATATAGAAGATCCATTCAGTCTTATATTCGATATCTACTCACATAGTTATGACCTTACTTATTCGCAGGGAGTATCAAAAGATAACAAAATAAATGCAAAATTTTCCTCACTACTACCATGCTCAAGCAATGGGACAACCTACGGGTACACTTGCAACTCATTCAGGTGAATTGACGACGCTTGATATAGCCGCACCTAAAGAATTTAATGGCCCAGGGGATAAGTGGTCACCTGAAGAATTATTAGTCGCAAGTGTAGCGGACTGTTTAATACTAACTTTCCGAGCGGTTGCGAATGCTTCAAAATTAGAGTGGTCGGAATTATCATGTAAAGCTAAAGGAACATTAGAGATGGTTGAACGCAAAACCCAATTTACCGAGATACATATTGATGCTTCATTAAAAATCAATTCAGCTGATGATGAAGAAAAAGCCTTACAGCTATTAGAAAAGGCTGAAAATAGTTGCCTTATAACTAACTCTCTCAAAGCAAAGACACGCCTAAAAACTAACGTAAACATTAGTTCTTGAATGACCGCTTTTGACCGAAAGCGACCATTCAGTTGAAAAATTAATCAGAACAAATCCTCCTTGATTTGACGCTATTTCACACGGTTGCGTCCGACTTCTAGCCTCTCGCGACACTTGTGCATCCTACACTCATCCATGTGCTCACTCTTAAAACAACATAAACTCCTGAATCTTCCTCGTTAATGTATTTCTGCCCCAACCTAAAAGTTTTGCTGCTTCTTGTCGCTTTCCATTAGATTTTTTCATTGCAGCTTTAATCATAATAGATTCAAACTCCGGCAATGCTCGATCTAATATAGAATAATTACCTTTTGATAATTCTCGGTCTGCCCATTCACTGAGTAATGCTTGCCAACTTACAACATTTCCAACCGACATTTCATCTTTAAGCATTTCTGCAGGCAGATCTTGCATTCTGATTTCATTACCAGATGCCATTACCGTTAACCATCTGCAAACATTTTCTAACTGACGAATATTACCTGGCCAGCTTAATGAGCCCAGATACTCTAAAACTTCATCGGTAATTTTTTTTGTTTCAGTTTCAAGTTCTTTAGCAGAGGCTTTCATAAAGTGTTGTAATAATGTAGGTATATCTTCTTTACGTTCACGCAGTGTGGGTAAAACAATACGAATTACATTAAGACGATAAAAAAGATCTTCACGAAAATCTCCGTTGCGTACACGTGCTTCTAAATTTTGGTGCGTTGCAGCTATAATACGAACATCTGATTTAATCGGCTGATGTCCCCCTACACGATAAAAATTTCCATCCGATAACACTCGCAATAAACGAGTCTGTAAGTCGGCTGGCATATCACCAATTTCATCTAAAAATAATGTCCCTTTATTAGCTTGTTCGAATCGTCCTTTACGCTGTGCTTGCGCACCGGTAAACGCACCTTTTTCATGTCCAAACAATTCAGACTCGAGCAACTCTCGAGGGATTGCGGCCATGTTTAATGCTATAAAGGGGCCTTGCGCACGAGGACTGTTATTATGCAGCGCGTGAGAAACAAGTTCTTTACCCGTACCAGACGCACCATTAATTAGTACCGTAACATTTGAATTGGACAGTCTGCCAATGGCACGAAATACTTCTTGCATAGCAGGCGACTTGCCAATAATTTCAGGTAACTCATCAACAGGTTCTTCTGGCATTGCAGTGGTCACTTGTTTATTTACAGCCAAGCATGCGCGTTTCGTGAGTTCTACTGCATCATCAACATCAAAAGGTTTAGGCAAATATTCAAACGCACCTTTTTGATATGCGCCAACAGCACTTTGCAAATCAGAATGTGCAGTCATAATGATAATTGGCAATGCTGGATGATCGGTCTTAATACGGTCTAAAAATTCAAAACCATCCATACCCGGCATACGCACATCAGTAAGAATTGCAGTAGGAGTAGTAGTTTCTAGTTCATGCATCGCAGTGATAGCAGATTCAAACGTCATCACCGGTATTTGTGCTTTTTGAAACGCTCGCTCTAATACCCAGCGTATGGCTTTATCATCATCTATTACCCAAACTTTTGGAGTGATCATAACTTTAACAACTTAATTTTTTATATTAAAACGTTGTTCACTATTAAGTGGTAGCAACACACGAAACACTGTATTTCCTGGCACAGAATCAAACTCAATTAACCCATCATGTAAGTTAACTAAATTTTGAGAAATCGGTAGACCTAATCCTGTACCATTTTCGTTTCCAGATACCATTGGGAAAAAAATTTGTGATTTAAGCTCTTCTTTAATACCCGGACCATTATCCGTAACACTTATCTCAACAACTAAACGATGCATAACTTCGCCTAATGTATATTGCCGTAATACACGTGTTTTTAACTTGACCCTTCCAATTTCTTCCGCTTCGTTTTCATTGCTAATATTCCCTGTAACTGAATGTACCGCATTACGAACAATATTTAGAATTGCTTGTATCAATAAATCACGATCAGCATAAATTTCTGGAATACTCGGATCATAATCAACCTTAAACTCTACCCCAGTTGGCGTTTCAGCCTGCGCTAAATGTCGTATGTGCTCCAACACATGATGAATATTTAGTTGTTTTTTTGCCGGTGTGATGTTTGGGCCAAACATCCTATCGACTAGTTTACATAAGCGATCAGCTTCACTGATAATGACATTGGTATATTCACGCAAAGAGGCATCGACAAGTTCACCTGCTAGTAATTGTGCTGCACCACGTAAACCACCCAATGGATTCTTTATTTCATGAGCCAGACCACGCAACATATTTTGTGTAGCTTGCATTTCAGATAATAAATGTTCTTCACGACTAATTTTTACCATGCGATCCACTTGAGAAATTTCAAGCATGCAAATTGATCTTTCACCTTTAGTAAGCATCGGTGTAATTGAGCAGTCGATGGTAATATCACTTCCCCCTAAACGCTTTATGCATACTTCTCGTTGTGTAATAGGGTGGTCTCTTTCAATCGAGTCTTTAATGTGCTCAATAAGTTCACCATCCATGTCTTGAATAAAATCGGTCAAAATGCGATTTAATGCATGGCGGACACCCGTGCCCACTATCTCTTCTGCTGCGGGATTCAAATATTGCACAAATAGATCTTCATCTACTAAAAACACTGCCAATGCCAGGTTATCTAAAATTTTCTTATGTTCTTTTTTATGTTCCGTAGCGTCCATAAATACTGGGATTTCACCAAAAATGTTAGTGGGTGTTTTTGTCATAACTAGTTAGTTGCAATAATCGATCCAACTAATTTGCACCGTATTAATGCATAAAATCAATCACTTAAGTTTCTCATAATGCTATTATTGCACTATTATAGTGCATAATTTGAATCAATAACGTGCTATGTATACTAATTCAGGGCTAAATTAAGCAAATTACTGATTTGACTGATATGAAGTCTTCAGTACCCATTTAGATTGTGGTTGATGGAGGTGGTCTTATTGGCAACTTAGTAGTGTTTGGTATATTTAAAGAAGAATTACTTGTGTTGTTGTCGTCACCTCTTTTTTTTGGAGTTCAATACCGAATAACGTAGCAAGGTGATCTTTACAGGTGTAGCACTGATCTTAGTAGTACCATCGGCTGCTACTACTTTTACTGCAATAGTGTGGGTTCCACGATCAACATTTTTAAGCGCAGTAATGGTACTGGTTCCGCTGTATACCTCAGCACCATCCAAAGTTACTGCATACTTATGGCCTTTATGAGTCTGTAGTGTCGGAGCTACTCTAAAGTTAATAGTGAGATTGCCCTGGTTATCTCGAAAAGTGGCATTGTTGCTAGGAGACGTAATCACAAGCTCAGTATAAGCGTTCTTATTCTCTTCTTTTTTAGCATTATGATTACTATTAGGACTTGCTAGAGATTTTGCTGGGATCAAGGTTGGCAATTCATCAACTTTTACTTCTTCAGCGAAAGCGCATTCGTCAGGTGAGTCTGTGTATACAGTAATACCGTTAACATCTTTGCATGTATAAATCTCCGCTTGCACATTGCTAACACAGAGGATAACTAACATAACTATAAAAGTAGCAAGTCTTAAACGCATTCCAATCCATTCCTGGTTATATCTAATTGAATAATACTCTCAGGTATTTATAAGACCCGGGAATAGCGTCTCAAGTTGCAAAAAAGTCTCAAGCCCACTTGGTTCGAGCTGAGGCGTTTTAAGCTAAAGAGCTAAATCAGTAGGTTAACAGCTGTAGTACAGCTCAAACTCGATTGGATGCGTGGCCTGACGTAATGCAGTCACTTCATCCATTTTCAGCTCAATATAACTGTCGATGCAATCATCTGAGAATACAGCGCCTGCCTTAAGGAAGTCGCGATCATTATCTAAAGCATCCAATGCTTGATCGAGTGAAGAACAAACGGTTGGAATCCTAGCTTCTTCTTCAGGAGGTAGATCGTATAAATCTTTATCATTTGCTGGACCTGGATCAATTTGATTTTGGATACCATCAAGACCTGCCATCATCATGGCTGCGAATGTAAGATAGGGGTTGCCTGTTGGATCGCCAAAACGGACTTCAATTCTGCGTGCCTTAGGATTGGATTCGTAAGGAATTCGAATCGAGGCAGAACGATTACGTGCAGAGTAGGCCAACATTACTGGAGCTTCAAAACCTGGCACTAAACGTTTGTAACTATTGGTGCTCGCATTAGAGAAAGCATTTATTGCACGCGCATGTTTAATGATGCCGCCTATGTAATACATTGCTGTTTGTGAAAGGTTACCATATAGATCACCATGGAATAAATTGTTGCCATCTTTAAATAAAGATTGGTGTACATGCATTCCACTACCATTATCACCAACTATAGGCTTCGGCATAAATGTGGCAGTTTTGCCGTAGTTATGCGCAACATTGTGCACTACATACTTTAAAATCTGATTCCAATCTGCTCGTTCAGTCAGTGTATTGAACTTGGTGCCAATTTCACACTGGCCTGCGGTGCCCACTTCGTGGTGATGTACTTCTACTACCACACCCATTTCCTCAAGTACCTGGCACATTGCGGAACGCAAGTCCTGCAAAGAATCTACTGGTGGTACTGGGAAGTAACCGCCTTTAATACCAGGACGGTGCCCAATGTTGCCATCTTCAAAATGTTTTTGTGAGTTCCAAGCAGATTCGTCCGAGTCTGTTTTATAAAATGCACCTGACATGTCATTACTCCACTTCACATCATCAAATACAAAAAATTCTGGTTCGGGCCCGAAGAACGCAGTGTCTGCAATACCAGTTGTATTTAAATACGCTTCAGCTCGTTTAGCTACAGAACGCGGGTCGCGCCCATAACCTTCCATCGTTGTAGGCTCAAGAATATCGCATCGCAATATCATGGTGGAATCACTGAAGAATGGATCCAGGACTGCAGTAGCTGCATCCGGCATTAAAATCATGTCTGACTCATTAATGCCTTTCCAACCCGCAATCGATGAACCATCAAACATTTTGCCTGATTCAAAAATGCTTTCTTCTACAGTTGAGGCAGGAACTGACACATGTTGTTCTTTTCCTCTAGTATCTGTGAATCGGAAATCAACGAATTGAATATTGTCGTCACTTATTTTTTTGATTACATCACTCGCGGACATTGGGTTTCTCCTTAACTTAGACTCTTATGTGTCTTAATTGGTGTGTCTATATTGGTGTTGTGTGGTTATTCTTATGCTTGTGACTAGTTGCTAATCACATTCATGTAGTTACTTTCGTTATTATTCTTAGCACAATGTGTGCCATACGCCTTTAAGTGCACTCTAATAAGGCTAACGAAGCCATTATACGCAGCTTTTTGCCAGAATGTGGGAAGGCAAATTATAATCCATGCACTATTGTGGATTTCGTTTTCTCGACAAAATACTTACCAGCTTTTATACGCGTATAAGGTGGCCTCGTCGCAGATATATTTTCATTTTAAAAAAGGCTTACCTTTAAAAATTAGTTTCTACAGCTTACCGTTCATCATAATTATATATCCATTATAAAATACAATGATTTAGAGTTTTTGAGCATGCCTACCTCTGCCGAAACTTGTCAGCAAGGGTCAAATTATGCGGACAAATTCCGTCTATTTGCAAACTAGGTCACATTTGCTAGCTACCAATGTTTTCCTTATAAACAACTCCCCATCAATAGGTTACCGAATCAGCTTTATGTAAACACAGTTTTGGCATAAGCCTTGCTTTTATAGAATACAACGAAACTTTTTATTGCTCAGGACGAGCATTTAAATATGGCATGGAGGTCATTATGAGTGTAACCACTGATATATTCACAACTGTATATGTCGTATGGATAGCCGCAAGTATGGCAGCGTTAACTTGGGCTTATAGACACACGGTTAAGGAAAATTTTTTTGGCGGCAGTAAGCGCTAAATTATAGAAAGGATTCATTTTAAAGCAAGGATGCTTTATTAACACATACGGAAATGTGTGTAATGAAATGTAGAGTGGTGCGAAGAGGATAACGACTTGCACAGCAGGGAGCACCTCAGACATGGATTGTCGCCTCTACAATCTTTAAAAGATCAGCTGATAACTAAGGATAGTTATCTCCTTCAAGGATGCTAACTAGATAGCTCATCATAAGGATAGTTTTATATAAATCGATTTAGGGAAGAAGTCTGCAAGACAAGGACGTCGTTTGGCAGCGCAATTATTAAAGGCAAGCACACATAGCTTGCCTTTTTTGTTTCTATTGTTTTAATAGGCTAAACCCCATATACAGTCATTTTCTACTTATCAAAACTGGTAGCCTGTGCTGCTGGTAGCAAGGTCAGTGCATCGTTATACTCTCGCTCGTGCAATGCTTTAACCTATGTCTGACTCTAAAATCATAAGCTTTCAAAATCTCATCCACCGACTCGAGCAGTTTTGGGCTTTACAAGGCTGTGTGGTCGAACAACCCTATGACTTAGAAATGGGTGCTGCCACGTTTCACCCCAGCACTTTTTTACGCGCTATAGGTCCGGAGCCCTGGCGATCCTGTTACCCACAGCCATGTCGCCGACCCGCCGATGGCCGTTATGGGGATAATCCCAATCGATTGCAACGTTATTTTCAATTTCAGGTTGTCCTGAAACCTTCACCAGAAAATATTCAAAACTTGTATATAGAGTCACTCACTTCACTTGGTATCGATCCCTTAATCCATGACATTCGATTTGTCGAAGACAATTGGGAATCACCCACTTTAGGCGCATGGGGTTTAGGCTGGGAAGTTTGGTTGGATGGCATGGAAATTTCTCAGTTCACTTATTTCCAACAAATTGGTGGTCTTGACTGCAAACTGGTTACCGGTGAAATTACTTACGGCCTAGAACGCATTGCCATGTATTTACAAAACGTTGATAGCGTTTATGATTTAGTTTGGTCTGAACATAATGGTAACAATATTTACTATCGCGATATTTATCACCAAAATGAAGTTGAACAATCATCGTTTAATTTTGAGCATGCAAACACAGATGCATTGTTTAAGTCCTTTGATGCCAGCGAAAAAGAATGCCAATACTTGGTTAAGAGGGAAATCCCTGTGGCAGCTTATGATCATGTGCTCAAATGCTCTCATGCATTTAATTTACTCGATGCGCGCCAGGTAATCTCAGTAACGGAACGCCAACAATATATTTTGCGTATCCGTAAACTCGCTCAGAGCGTTGCAAATAGCTATTTGGAAAGCCGTAAAAAACTAGGTTTTCCATTTCAAATGGAATAGCCCATGGGCCAAATAAAATGGACAATAAAAAAGATTTATTAATTGAGATAGGCACCGAAGATTTGCCCGCAAGATTATTGCTTAATATGTCTAAGGAGTTTGGTGAGTTAATTTGCAAGCAATTACAGGCCGCTGAGCTCTCTTATTCTAAGCATGAAAATTACTGCACACCGCGTAGACTAGCAATTGTAGTTAGTGACTTAGACATAAAACAAAAAGATAAGATCATTGAACGCAAAGGCCCAAAGGCATCGGCGGCTTTTGATAAAGAAGGTAAACCAACACAAGCGGCACAGGGTTTTGCGCGCTCTTGTGGTATTGAAGCAAAGCAGCTCAAAGTTGATGATGACCCAGACAACCCTAGACTTACCCACAGCGAAAAGCGTGTTGGACAAAATACAAGTGCGTTATTGTCAAACATTATTGAAGAAGCAGTAAAAAATATAAGTGCCCCTAAACGCATGCGTTGGAACCAATCTGCGGCGGAATTTATTCGTCCAATTCGTTGGTTATTAGTGATATTAGGTTCAGAATCCGTTGCCAGTACTTTGTTTGGCATTAACGCTAGCAACGTAACGCAAGGGCATCGATTTCATACCTCAAAAAAAATAATTATTAAACACCCTTCAGCTTATAAAGAACTTCTAAATATAAAAGGCCGTGTGCTAGTAGACTTTAAAGAACGTCAAAATAATATTTTAGAGCAGATTGGAAAACTCGCTGCTCAAGCGCATGGAACACCTTCCTATACACAAGATTTACTAGATGAAATAACCGGCTTAGTGGAATGGCCATGTGCATTGCTTGGTGAGTTTGACGCACAATTTTTGGAAGTGCAAAAAGAACTTCTCATCAGCACGATGCAAGATAATCAAAAATATATCCCATTGCTTGATAGTGATGGCAACCTACTACCTAAGTTCATTATTATAAGTAACATTGACAGCAAAGACCCAACTACCGTTAAAAATGGCAACGAAAAAGTTATCGTTCCACGTTTTGAAGATGCAATGTTTTTCTGGCAACGAGATAAAGGTGCAAAACTAGAAAGTAGTCTAGAAAAACTGGATAGCGTTATTTACGAAAAACAACTGGGCACACTCAAAGAAAAAACTGAGCGTATTGAAAAACTCGTTGTTTATTTAGCTAAGTACACTAATGCTGATAATAAGAATTGCGAACGTGCGGCACAATTGAGTAAATGTGATTTGGTTAGCGAAACAGTAGCTAAATTTCCTAAGCTACAAGGTATTGTTGGGCGCAATTTAGCTTTTCTTAATAATGAGAACGAACAAGTTTGCGAAGCAATTGAAGAACAATATCTACCTAAACAATCTGGCAGTGCATTGCCTAAAACACCTGCAGGAATAGCTCTTGCCTTAGCAGACCGCGTTGACACACTAGTAGGAATTTTTGCGATTGGAAAAAAACCTACAGGCTTAAAAGACCCCTATGGCTTGCGTCGAACAGCTCTTGGCATTCTGCGCATAATTATTGAAACGCCTTTGAATATTAATCTTAGAGAATGCCTAGTGAAAGCAGCTTCTTTTTTTCCATCAGCGTTACAGGCGGATAAGGTTGTCATTGAAGTAAACGAATATGTAAATGAGCGCTATCGTGCATATTTTTCTGATCGTGATATTCCGGTAGATGTAATTGATTCCGTGTTAGCAACTCATCCCACACATCCAAGTGATGTAGCAGCAAAGATTGGTGCTTTAGTAAGTTTCCGAAAACTACCTAATTCTGAAAGTCTTGCAGCAGCTAATAAGCGAATTCGCAATATTCTGAAAAATATTGACCGTAATCATATAGGGCAGGTAGACTCAAGTTTGTTCAAAGAAGCTGCTGAAAAAGCCCTGCATAGTGCCTTGGAAAATTTATACAACGATGTAGAAAATTTATTTAAAGAAAATAAATATGAACAAGCTTTAAATAAATTAGCCGACCTACGTCAACCAGTAGATAATTTTTTTGATGGCGTGATGGTGATGGATAAAAATGAGAAACTAAAAGCAAATCGTATAGCTTTGTTATCCAGAATTGATGCGTTATTTATGCATGTTGCGGATTTTTCTAGGTTGCAGTCCTAGTCAATTTTGGAGAATACTTCATGAGTGAGCTAAAAGCCATTGTTCTAGATCGAGATGGAGTTATTAATGAAGAATCAGATGAATTTGTAAAAACACCTGAAGAATGGATTGCAATAGAAGGTAGTCTGAAAGCAATCGCAAAACTAAATCACGCTAAAGTTAAAGTGTTTGTAGCTTCTAATCAATCGGGAATTGCTCGTAAGCTATTAGATTACAATATGCTTAATCAGATTCATCAAAAAATGCTAACGGAACTTGGGCAACATGGCGGACATCTTGATGGAATTTTTATTTGTCCAGATCTTGAAGGCGAATGTCGAAAACCAAAAACAGGGATGTTAGTAGAAATTGAAAAACGTGCACACTTATCACTGAAAAAAATCCCGTTTGCCGGGGATTCTTTACGTGATGTGCAATGCGCCATCACTCATGGTTCGCAACCTATTTTAGTTCGCACAGGACATGGTTCAGTAACTGCACAAAGCGAGCAACTGCCACGCAACATTCCTATTTACAATGACCTTGCGAAAGCAGTAGACACATTACTCGCTTAATACTATTTCAGCCCAAACTTTTTAATTACTAATGTTGCAGACTTTTAGATCATTGCTGTTTTTAGTAGGTATGGCAATTCTTACCTTTGTATTTGGATTCTCGAGCCTACTTACTATTGTTTTACCTTATAAAATGCGATATCGATTCATTACTTATTGGAGTACTTGCAATTTATGGTGGCTACGTATTACATGCGGTTTAAGGCATGAGGTAATAGGCAAAGAGAACATACCTGAGCATCCCTGTATTGTGATGGTTAATCACCAGTCCACTTGGGAAACTATGGCTATAGGGCCGATTTTCCCACCTTTGGCTTGGGTAGTTAAAAGAGAGTTATTATTTGTGCCAATCTTCGGCTGGGGCTTAGCGCTTACTCATCCCATTGCATTAAATCGAAGAGCAGGTAAAAAAGCTGTCGACCAGTTAGTTGAACAAGGTGTAGAAAAAATAAAAAATGGTCGCTCTATATTAATCTTCCCTGAAGGAACTCGCACACCCCCAGGCACCAAGCGCAGGTTTAAGATTGGCGGTGCCATGCTAGCAGAAAAATCAGGCGCGCCAATCATTCCGGTGGCTCATAACTCAGGTGAATTTTGGGCTCGTAAACAATTTACCAAAAAACCTGGAACCATAAAAATGGTCATAGGGCCAAAAATAATCGCGCAAGGGAAAACTGCAGAACAGATTAATCAAGAAGTGTATGGATGGATTAGCTCACAACGTGATGCAATGGAAAATAAATAAAAATTTCTAAAATAACTAATTACTTGTAGGAAAGTGCTTTCTGGTAGACGGCATTGATAAAAATATGATGGCAAAAATTACCAAGAAAATATAAATCACACACAAGTATTCTACAATACTAAAGGCACTTACTTTTCCATCATCATTAGGCCGACGAA
>Ga0255057_10000582_pt1 | contig 20647 bp, 18 predicted proteins | sample Cases_109_6_MG_FD_189022 | JGI IMG/M metagenome (GOLD analysis project Ga0255057, IMG submission 189022) | Seawater microbial communities from Amundsen Gulf, Northwest Territories, Canada - Cases_109_6 | ecosystem: Environmental > Aquatic > Marine > Gulf | place: Canada: Northwest Territories... | reverse complement strand
CGTTGGAATAGTATACGTTCGCCATATACTATTTATGCTGGGCAGCGACTTAAACTGAATCCATTACAAGTTACTTCTAAAGCGTATCAAACAAAAAAGAAGATTAGTTCTGCAAACAAAGCTTCAGCTAATAAAAAAACAACAGCTAAAAAAACTGTTAACAAGTCAGAGATAAAACCTATTAAGCATGACTGGAGCTGGCCAACAAAAGGAGAGGTGATTCGGATGTATTCTGCAAGGTCAGGCGGAAATAAAGGAATTGATATCGGCGGTAAAATTGGTCAGCCAGTACTGGCAGCTACATCAGGAAAGGTTGTTTACAGTGGTAATGGATTAGCAAGTTACGGCAACCTAATAATTATCAAGCATAGCGAACAATTTTTAAGTGCTTATGCGCATAATAATAAATTATTTGTAAAAGAGGGCGGTGAAGTGAAGAAGGGAGAAAAAATTGCAGAGCTTGGTAAAACTGGTACATCTGAAGCTAAATTACATTTTGAGATACGTTACAAGGGCAAACCTGTGAATCCAATAAAATACCTACCAAAAATAAATTAGTCTTCTGGGTAAATAATACCTGCAGTCGTTCTTCTACCATCGGCAATTAAAATTCCATACGTTCTACATGCGGCGTTAGTATTCATAGTTTCTAGGCCAATTTGATGTTTTGCAAATAAAGCAATAATTTTTGGTTCTGGAAGTATTAAGCTTTCACCCGTACCAATAATCATTATTTCTGGCGGATTTTCAAAAATACTAACTAAAGTGGTTTCGTTCAAGTGTTTAATGTCAGTGACTTTCCATGGAGTAATTAAGGACTCGGGGCAAACAATGAAACTATGTTGCTGAGGTTCATTATTGATAAACACCCTGTCGGGTTCGTAACCCGTGATAACAAACTTAGCATCGGCAAAATCTTGAGTAATATCCATCGAACGTAGGCGAACTTTTAAATAATCTATGCGTAGAATGGGTTGGGCAGATGTTAGCTAATCGCGTATTATACTCAACGCTTATTAGAATAGATGGATCAGATGGAAGATTTCCCCAGAATATCACGGCTTCCCCCGTATGTTTTCAATATTGTAAATGAACTCAAAGCAGGTGCACGTGCGCGTGGGGAAGATATTGTTGATTTTGGTATGGGCAACCCTGATAAGCCAGCTCCTAAGCACATTACGGAAAAGCTAGTTGAGGCCGCGCTCCGCGAAGATACCCATCGATATTCATTATCTCGCGGTATACCTCGATTACGTAGAGCAATTGCGGACTGGTATTTGAGGAAATTTGACGTCGAAATTGATCCCGAAAAAGAAGCCATAGTAACGATTGGCTCCAAAGAAGGGTTAGCCCACTTAGCGTTAGCAACGCTAGGCCCGGGAGATGCGGTATTGGTACCAAATCCGGCTTATCCGATTCACCCTTATGGGTGTGTTATTGCCGGTGCAGACATTATATACGTGCCATTAATAGAAAATTCTGATTTTTTCTCAGAGCTGGAAAAGGCCATTTATGATTCTTGGCCCAAGCCAAAGATGTTAATTGTGAATTTTCCGTGTAATCCCACTACACAGTGTGTCGATCTCGCATTTTTAGAACGTTTGCTGGAGATCGCGAAACAGCATCAAATGTGGCTGGTTAATGATATAGCCTATGGTGAGATAACGTTTGATGGCTATGAAGCGCCTTCCATACTCCAAGTAGATGGTGCGAAGGATATTGCGGTTGAGTTTTACTCTCTATCGAAAACTTACAACATGCCGGGCTGGAGAGTTGGGTTTATGTGTGGCAATTCAACATTAGTCGAGGCACTATCACGCATAAAATCATATTTGGACTATGGAATGTTTACCCCAATTCAAGTAGCTGCAATTGAGGCGCTCAATAGTCCGCAAGAAGTGATTGACGAAGTAAGAGCAACATATAAAAGAAGACGAGATGTGCTATGTGAGGGTATGTGTAATGCGGGCTGGCAAGTAGAAAAGCCGAAAGCTACGATGTTTGTTTGGGCGAAAATACCCGAGAGGTATATGCATCTTGGGTCTTTAGAATTTTCTAAGAAACTTTTAGAAGAAGCTAAAGTAGCAGTATCACCAGGAGTGGGGTTTGGGAAGTATGGTGATACGCATGTGCGATTTAGTTTAATTGAGAATGAGCATCGAACTCGACAAGCGATTCGAAATATAAAAAAAATGTTGAAAAACACTTAATTTCATAAATTATTCATAATAATTACCTATATAAATATGTCTGCATTAGAACCTGTAAAAGTTGGTGTATTAGGTCTCGGTACCGTAGGTAGTGGTACGGCAAACATACTTATGCGTAATGCAGATGAAATAGCGCGACGCGCAGGAAGAGGTATACAAATTACTATTGCTAGTATGCGTGATTCAAAAAAAGCACGCGCTTGTGATACTTCTTCAATAACGCTTACCGAAGATTCAAATAAAGTTGTTACCGATCCAAGTGTGGAAATTGTGCTTGAGCTTATTGGTGGTACAGATAAAGCAAAAGACTTAGTACTAAAAGCGATTGATCACGGTAAACATGTAGTTACTGCAAACAAAGCTCTAATTGCTTTACATGGCAATGAAATATTTCAACATGCACAAGAAAAAGGGGTGACTGTTGCCTTTGAAGCAGCCGTGGCGGGTGGAATTCCGATTATTAAGGCTATACGTGAAGGTTTAGCCGGTAATTCTATTCAATGGTTAGCAGGCATAATTAATGGTACTGGCAACTTCATTCTTACTGAAATGCGCGATAAAGGGCGTGAATTTGATGATGTGTTAATAGAAGCCCAACAACTTGGTTATGCTGAAGCAGACCCTACATTTGATGTTGAAGGTATAGATGCTGCACATAAGTTGACTATTTTAGCTTCGATTGCATTTGGTGTGCCACTGCAGTTTGATAGCGTTTACACAGAAGGCATCACAGAAATTACTCGTGAAGATGTTGCGTTTGCTGTAGAACTGGGTTATCGAATTAAGCATCTAGGTGTGGCTAAGCGAACCCCTAAAGGCTTAGAGCTTCGCGTGCATCCAACATTAATACCACATAGAAGACTGCTAGCTAATGTTGATGGTGTTATGAATGCTATTCTAGTTAAGGCAGACGCACTGGGGCCTAGCTTATACTATGGCGCAGGTGCGGGTGCTGAGCCAACGGGTTCTGCAGTAGTTGCAGATTTGGTAGATGTAGTTCGAGCATTAACTACGGACCCAGAAAATCGAGTGCCGCATTTAGCATTTCAGCCTGGTGCACTATCAGATATACCAATTCTAAGTATGGATGATGTTTCTACAGCATACTATTTACGTATACATGTACAGGATCGTCCAGGCGTTCTTGCAGACGTGACACAAATTTTTGCTAATTATGCAATTAGCATTGAAGCAATTATTCAAAAAGAACCGCGGGCTAATATTTCTAGTGTAGCAATTATTATACTCACGCATGAAGTAAGCGAACAAAATATGAATCAAGCCATTTCAGAAATAGAAAAATTAGAAGCGGTTACTAGTAAGATTATGCGTATTCGATTAGAAACACTCTCTTGATAGCTTATTAATATATTTAGAAAATGAAACAAGTGCACTATACAGGTCTTATCGACCGTTACCGCGATGTATTGCCTCTTGCTGTTAACTGCAGAGTTATTAGCTTGTATGAAGGAGATACACCTTTAATTGAATGCCATAGCGTTAAGCAGGCTAATGAAAGGGATATAAAGTTATATCTTAAGTACGAAGGCTTAAATCCAACTGGCTCTTTTAAAGATCGTGGCATGACGGTTGCCGTAACCCAAGCTGTTTCAGAAGGTAGCCAAGCTATTATTTGTGCTTCAACCGGAAATACCTCTGCATCAGCTGCTGCCTATGCTGCACGTGCTGGAATTAAGTCCTTTGTACTAATACCAGACGGTAAAATTGCTATGGGTAAGTTAGCGCAAGCGATGATGCATGGTGCAACTATCTTACAAATTCGTGGTAACTTTGACGATGGGATGCGTTTAGTTAAAGAAGTTGCAAACGAAGCTCCGGTTAATATTGTGAACTCAATTAATCCATATCGTTTACAGGGACAAAAAACTGCATCTTATGAGATTGTTGAAGCATTAGGACGTGCACCAGATTTTCACTGTATACCTGTCGGTAATGCTGGGAATATATCTGCTCACTGGACGGGTTATTCAGAACTTGCGGCAAACTCAGGAAAGAATGTGACTAAGGCTTGTAGTTTTTGTAATGGCGATTGTCAATTTGTAAACGAGCCGGTAGTAACATTTCGTCCAAAAATGTTGGGTTATCAAGCTGCAGGCGCAGCGCCTTTTATAAAAGGTGCGATGATTGATGAGCCTGAAACAGTAGCAACTGCTATTCGTATTGGCCATCCGCAGAGTTGGGATTTTGCGCATGCAGCTGTAAATGAGTCTGGTGGTTGGTTTAATTCTTTTTCAGATGAAGAAATTTTAGTAACCCAAAAATTACTTGCATCAAAAGAGGGTATTTTCTGTGAGCCAGCTTCTGCTACTTCGGTTACAGGTGCTCTGTATGATATTGAAGCAGGAAATATACCTGATGGCAGTACAGTGGTGTGTACGTTAACGGGACATGGTTTGAAAGACCCTGATATTGCTATTAAGCAAAGTACAACTGAAATGATTACTATCGATGCAGAACTCGATTCTGTAAAGCGAGCTATTCTAGATAATATTTAATTTAGATTCATTTTACGTTGGGTGTTGTTATGACTATAAAATTAATGCTTAAACATTTTCTCGCTTACTCTTGTACATATTTTTTCTTATTTACATTTAGTAGTAATCTAGCTGCCGAATCAATTGAAAAACCCTTCTTGTGGAAAATTGAAGGTGAAACCACCTCGTATTTATTTGGTACGATCCACTTACCTGATGTGCGTGTAACTACCTTGCATTCGAGTGTTGAAAAAGCATTTAAAGATAGTGAATATGTTTATACAGAAATTCCACTAGGTGCTAGTGACATGCTCACTCAAGTAAAATACCTAATCCTAGAGAATGATCAAACTCTTGAAGATATTGTTGATCCTGATTTATTGCAAAAGGCAGATGATATCGTTAATGACATTAACCCTGTGCTTACAATAGAACCATTTTTAAAATTTAAAGTATGGGCCTTAGCTATAAGCTTGCCTTTGCTGGAGGTACAACTAAATAACCCTGGAGCTTTACCATTAGATGCACAACTCTATCAACGTGCTGGGAGTGAAGGTAAAGGTGCGGGTGGAATTGAAACTATTCATGAGCAATTGTCATATTTTGAAAACTTAACGCAGCAAGAAGAGTTGAAGATGTTGCGAGATACGATTGAATTTATGGAAAATGCTAATACTGAAAAACTAAGTATTGCAGAGGAATTCATCCAATTTTATGCACAAGGCGATGTTGAAAAATTTGGTGAGTTAATGGTTAAGTATGTAAAAGAAGATGAATTTTCAAAAGACTTTATGAAAAAAATATTACATGATCGTAATATCAGAATGGCCGACCGAATCCATAAAATACTCAAGAAAAACTCTGGTAGAAGTTATTTTTTTGCGATTGGAGCAGGGCACTATTGGGGAGAAACAGGTGTTCAAACTCTTCTCGAAAATAAGGGCTTAAGTATAAGTCGTGTTGAATAGTCACAATTAATAAATAAGCCGATAAATGACAAACAATTAGGATTATCTGTCGTTACTAAAAATCGAGAGATGGATAGAATTTTCGACAAACAATTCCACAACCCTTATTAATGTTTTTTACTAAAGACAAGCTCGTAGCATTTTTAATTCATCTCACTATAAGTGTAGCTATTATTAGTGTTGTTTTTGCGTTGATATTCTTTTTTTGGTACCCGCGCCCATATTTTGAAGCCAATGGAGCTTGGCCGGTGATTGGTGTACTTGTAATTGTAGATCTTGTTATGGGGCCATTATTAACGTTAGTGCTGTTTAAAAAAGGTAAACCAGGTTTAATATTGGATTTATGCATAGTTGCTGCAGTTCAAATTACAGCATTGGTTTACGGAATAAATGTTATTTATAGTGAGCGCCCCTACTATTTAGTGTTCGCAGTAGATAGATTTGAAGTTGTTGGAAAAATTGAAATAGATGCGGATAAAATTAAGTATTCTGATTTAAAACTTAAACCTAGAATAGGTCCTATATTGATTTATGCAGATTTTCCTAAAGATAAGGAAGAGCGTAGTAATTTTTTATTCGAGGTGGTTACGGAAGGTAAGCCAGATCTTGAAAGAAGGCCTGAGTATTATCATCCATATCATTTAAATAAAGATAAAGTATTAGAAAAAGGCAAATCTCTTTCTGAACTTATCAAGAGAGATAAAGATAATAAAAATAAAGTTGAGAAATTTTTACGAAAATATAATGGTATGAATGAAAGCTATTTATTTTTGCCAATTGTAGGTAAAAATAATGATATGGCGCTTATTATAGATAGCGCTACTGGCTTCCCAGTTGATGGGATCTCAGCTGATCCTTGGTAGAAGCTATTTTTTATTCCAGTTCGCTACATCTAAACTATCATTTAGCCCCCAATTAAAATTAATTGGAGCTTTATTGCAAAGTGGCTTCATGTATTTTATATATTCTTTTCTACTTATAGCTTCTGCTCCTAAGCTAGTTAGATGCGGTGAAGGCAATTGACAATCTAGTAATGGAAAGCCCCAGTGTTGCATGTGCATCGCCAGATAAGCTAGTGCTACTTTAGATGCGTTAGTTTGAAAGCTAAACATGGATTCGCCATAGAACATTTTTCCGATTAGCACTCCATAGATACCTCCAATTAATCGCTCATGTTGATCCCAAAGTTCAATAGAGTGCGCATTACCTATTTGATGCAAATGACAATATGCGTCTATCATTTCATTTGTAATCCAAGTGCCCCGTGCATTATTTCTTGGAGTAGCGCAAGCCGTAACGGTTTTTCGAAAATCTCCGTCAAAGGTAATTGTCCAGTCATTTTTGCGTAGAGTACGCCTTAATCTTCTAGAGATTTTAAATTTTTCTGTAAATAGAACACCTCGTGGATTAGGTGACCACCATAGAATAGGTTGACCGTATTCATACCAAGGAAAAATACCTTTTCTATAAGCGTTTAATAACCTGGTTACACTAAGATCTCCACCTGAGGCAAGTAAGCCATCAGGGTCAGTTAATGCTTGGTTTATATCAGGGAAAGATGCTCCCGGATCGCTAGGATCTAACCAGATAATATCCACTATATTTATACTTAGGGCTAATTAATACGGTTCGTTGTAGACTAGTTAGGATTTATAGGGGGAGAGTGAAGTTAATTCTTCAAAATCCTGCAGCATATATTGTTCTTCACGTACACAGAAATCGCGAATTGAAGGTTCAAAGCGAGAGTCGTAAATATTGTGTGCAGACCAAGTCTTTGTTGGTAAGAATCCACGACTTATTTTATGTTCTCCTTGCGCGCCTGGTTCGAAGACTCTTAGATTATTCTCAATTGCATATTCAATGCCTTGATAATAACAGGCTTCAAAATGCAGGCTATGAAACGTTTGTTTACAACCCCAAAATCTACCATATAGAGTATGTGAGCTGCAGAAGTTGATCGCACAAGCGACAAGCTGATTGTCACTGTAAGAAAGTACTAACATTATTTTTTTGCCTATAGTGCCCCCGACTGATTTGAAGAAATCTAAACTCAGTGTTGGGATGCCGCTTTTACGGTAAAAAGTGCTTTCATAAAAGGAATGTATTTGCTGCCATTGCTCTTCGCTTAGCTCATTGCCGTGTAGGCGTTTGATTTTAATATTTTGTTGTTTTACATATCTTCTTTCTTGTTTTATCTTTTTTCTTTTTCTAGAAATAAAATTTTCAAGAAAATGATCAAAGGATTCATAACCACGATTATGCCAATGAAACTGGTGGCCTAATCGAAATATTTGGCCTTTTTTTCTAAAGTAGTCACGCTCATTTGGATCAATAAATAACCAATGTGAACCAGACATGTTAAGTTTTTCTGACTCTTCTAATGTTGCTTGAATCATCTCAGACGCAACCATCATTTTTTGTTCTTGTGATAGTGTAGGAGACAATAACAGGCGTTTTCCAGTTGCTGGAGTGTAGGGAATGGCTGAAATCAGTTTTGGATAATAATTTAATCCTGCCTGTTCGTATGCGGATGCCCAAGACCAATCAAACACAAATTCGCCATAAGAATTAGTTTTAATATATAGAGGTGTGGCAGCTAGCAGTGAATCGTCACTGTCACGTACAATTAAATGATGCGGATACCAACCATACTTTTCGCCTAAACAATCACTACATTCTAGTGCGGATAAAAATTCATAACATAAAAAAGGGTTGTCATCTTCAAGCAAAGCATTCCATTCAGTTCGCTGAATATCTTTCAGTGAGCCAATAAAATTAAGTGAGACCGATGGAGGCTTCTCGGTTGTAAACAAAACTTAGTATGAGCTACTTATTTTGATATAACTGATCGAGATATTTTTCAGCATCCAATGCTGCCATGCAGCCAGATCCTGCTGAGGTTACGGCTTGTCTATATACATGATCCATAACATCGCCTGCAGCGAAAATACCAGGAATACTGGTTGCAGTGGCTTCGCCCTGTAAACCACTCTTAACTTTGATATAACCACCATTCATTTCAAGTTGGCCATCAAAAATACTAGTATTGGGTTTGTGTCCAATGGCTATGAATACACCACTAAGATCAATGTCTTTAGTAGAATCATCTTTAGTATTTTTAATTCGTATACCTGTTACACCACTATCATCGCCTAATACTTCATCAAGGTTATGATTCCATTTAATGGTGACATTGGCATTTTTCTCTTTTTCAAAAAGTTGGCTCTGTAGAATCTTATCACTACGCAAAGAATCACGTCTGTGAACTAGAATCACTTCACTGGCAAGATTAGATAAGTACAGTGCTTCTTCAGTTGCTGTATTTCCACCTCCAATGACAGCAACTTTCTTACCTTTATAGAAGAATCCATCACAAGTAGCACAGGCAGAAACGCCGCGGCCTTTAAATTCATCTTCAGAAGGTAGTCCTAGGTACTGTGCGGATGCACCTGTTGCAATTATTAATGCGTCAGAGGTATGTGTTCCTGAGTCCCCTTTAAGTACAAATGGTCGTTTATCTAATTCAGCGGTATGTATTTGATCGAAAATAACCTCAGTGTCATAACGTTCAACGTGTATAAGCATGCGGTCCATCAGCTCAGGTCCTTGTAAGCCTTCAACATCTCCAGGCCAGTTATCAACATCTGTAGTGGTCGTTAATTGTCCGCCTTGTTCAAGGCCGGTGATTATTACAGGGTCTAGATTCGCGCGTGCAGCATAAACGCCTGCGGTATAGCCAGCAGGGCCAGAGCCAAGAATCAAGAGTTTGAAATGTCGCGAATCAGCCATAATTTTCCCTTTAGTCTAATTTTATGATTTTAAGTCATGTTCGTTCAATTGTCTGGATTAGACCGTCGAATTGAGCGGCCTATTGCAACGGATAGCAGTTAGTAAATCAACATGAGCGAGATTAATAAGTGGGTGTAATATCTATAAAATTGAATACTTAGATTTTGTGTCAGAAGAATAGGTTAGGCATTGCTATGATGCTACAATAACAGTACACATTAAGGTGTTTTGTTAAACTTATGGTTTTCCAGGCACAATTATAATAATACCTACCAAAGTTTGGCCTCAAACGAATTGATGCATTGAGAAACTTGCATTTATTGTTTTTATATTATTCAATAGGTTAGCAAATATAGTTAAAATTTACTTCAAATTAGGCCAGCAGCTAGATTACACAGAGAGATAGTTACATTGAGACAAGCAACACTTAAAAAATCAGCGGCCAGAGGAAGGTCTAATGCGTCGCATAATCTAACCTTACTCAAGGGTCTTCGTGAGAGCGCCCTAGTGGTATTAGTAGCGCTTGGTGCATATCTGATGGTGTCCTTGCTTAGTTATGACCAAGGCGATCCCGGTTGGACTCACACAGGAACCAACCAATTGATCGGCAATCTTGGGGGTACTGTGGGGGCTTACTTTGCAGACCTATTTTTCTTTTTGTTTGGTTATCTCGCCTATTTGGCGCCTTTAATGGTGGCTTATAGTGGTTGGCTTATTTATGAAGGTAAATTAGAAAACGGGCAAATTGATTATCATACTCTTGGTGTTCGATGGGCAGGCTTTCTTCTGACTTTGGGAGCAGGTTGCGGCTTAGCTACTTTGCATTTTCAACCAGGATTTATGCCTAGTTTTGCAGGTGGAATTTTTGGTGATTTAACCGGCAATGGATTTGTATCGGTATTTAGCTTTGTGGGTGCAACCTTATTACTGCTTTCGCTGTTTTTTGCAGGCATCACAATTTTCTCTGGGTTTTCTTGGTTATGGTTGCTAGATTTTACCGGTAAAAATACTCTCAAATTTAGTTCATGGGCTTGGCAATACATAGCTGAGCTGCGAGAAGAGTATGCGAATAAAAAAGCTAAAGTTGAGCGTCATGAAATTGTTAAAGAAACTAGAGTAAAAATTCAAAAGCGGGCTAAACCTAGAATTGAACCAATCATAAATGTAATTGAGCCTAGCGATAGGATAGAACGTGAACGCCAAATTCCACTTTTCAACGCCGCAGTTGCAACGGATCTACCTCCCGTTTCGATCTTAGATAAAGTTATCGATAACTCCAAAGGTTATTCTGAAGAAGCTTTAGAAGCCATTTCACGTCAAGTAGAACTCAAATTGCTTGATTTTAATATTGAGGCAGAAGTGATTGAAGTGCATCCAGGTCCTGTAGTGACTCGATTTGCGATTCAACTAGCGCCAGGAGTCAAAGTAAATAAGGTTTCCAACTTAGCTAAAGATTTAGCACGTGCACTTTCGGTTATTAGTGTTCGTGTAGTAGAGGTAATTCCTGGTAAATCCTATGTGGGTCTTGAAATACCTAATGAACATCGTGAATTAGTGGTTCTTAATGATGTTATTGAATCTGAAACTTTTGATAGCGAAGCTTCGCTTTTAACACTTGCCTTAGGTAAAGATATTAGTGGTCAACCAGTTATAGCAGATTTAGCCAAGATGCCGCATTTATTAGTGGCAGGTACAACGGGTTCAGGAAAATCCGTTGCATTGAATGCCATGATCTTAAGTATTTTATACAAAGCTACACCGCAACAAGTGCGCATGATATTAATTGATCCAAAAATGTTGGAACTTGCAGTGTACGAAGGCATTCCGCACTTGCTTTCACCTGTTGTTACCGATATGAAAGAAGCATCAAATGCATTACGTTGGTGTGTGGCAGAAATGGAACGTCGTTACCATATTATGTCTGCTTTGGGTGTGCGAAGTATGGCGGGGTATAACAGTAAAGTTCAAAAAGCGATAGATGATGGAGAGCCTATTCTTGACCCATTGTTTAAGAATGATCAAGTAGAAGGATTAGAACCTGCGCAACCAGAAGAACTTACTCAGTTGCCTAATATAGTCATCGTCATTGATGAGCTAGCAGACATGATGATGGTTGTAGGTAAAAAAGTTGAAGAATTGATTGCAAGAATTGCACAAAAAGCACGTGCAGCTGGAATACATTTGATATTAGCTACACAACGGCCATCTGTAGATGTAATAACTGGTTTAATCAAAGCAAACATTCCAACCAGAATTGCATTCCAAGTATCTGCAAGAGTAGATTCACGAACCATTTTAGATCAAATGGGAGCAGATCAATTACTTGGGCATGGTGATATGTTGTACCTACCAGGTGGAACTTCAATACCTGAACGTGTGCATGGAGCGTTTGTTTCTGATGAAGAAGTTCATAAAGTTGTAGCGTTCTTAAAAGAAAAAGGTGAGCCTGCTTATTTAGAAGAAGTCACTCAAAATTCAGGTGGTAGTGATGCAATACCAGGTTTAGAGCCATTAAAAAGCAGCTCTGACGATATGGATCCTCTCTATGATGATGCAGTAGCTATTGTTAAGGAGACGCGTAAGGCATCTATTTCATATGTGCAGCGACGATTAAAAGTAGGTTATAACCGTGCAGCGCGTATGATCGAAGAAATGGAAAGCAGTGGTGTGGTCAGTGGGGTTCAGTCCAATGGCACACGAGAGGTTATTGCTCCACCACCTGTAAGTGTCTAAATTCAGTTATATATACAAATAAGTTTATTACTTATTTGTATTATTTTTTCCTATTTTTGCTGAATCTTACCCTTTACTTATAGTCTAAAGGCTAAGAAACAGGAGGCATTCATGTTAGGTAATTTGAAAGCATATTTATTTACAGCATTGTTTCTATTTATATGTATTGCATTATCTGGACAAGCATTCGCAAGTGATGCTATTCAGCGATTAGATAAATATTTCTCTGAAGTAAATTCTTTTGAGGGTCAGTTTGTACAAATTGTATATGATGAAAATGGTGTGGTGCTTCAAGAAGCAAAAGGAGATGTTGCATTAGACAAGCCAGGTCGTTTTCGTTGGCAATATACACAACCCTATCCACAACTTATATTAGCGGATGGGGAGTATCTGTGGATTTATGATGAAGACTTATTACAGGCTAGTGCTAAACCAATAGATAGTGCATTAGGTAATGCGCCGATTATGTTGTTAACTAATGTCCGACCACTTACAGATGATTTTGAAATTAAAGACGCTGAAGTCAAAGATGGTCTGGATTGGGTTGTATTGACTCCATTGATTGAAGATACTGAATTCCATAAAATACACATTGGCTTAGATGGACAGGGTGTGAAAAAGATGGAACTGCAAGATCATTTTTCACAAAAAACGGTCATAGAATTCGAAAATTTAAAAACTAATGTGTCATTTGGTCCCGATCAATTTAAGTTTATCGTCCCTGAAGGTGTGGATGTAGTGGGTTATCCTTCCCAATGAAATAAACCTTAAAATGAATGATAATAGCCTGGAGATATATTTCAGGTAACTAGTCATTGCAACCCCTATTTTAAATTCACTAGATCTATTTGACCAAGCTGATACTTCCTACCGTCCGCTAGCGGATCGTATGCGTCCAAATACTTTAGATGCATTTGTAGGCCAGACTCATCTTCTTGCAAAAGATAAGGCACTAAGAGTGGCTATTGAGCAAGGTAAATTGCATTCAATGATCTTCTGGGGTCCGCCCGGAACCGGTAAAACAACTCTAGCGCGCATTATTTCTCACACTTCTGACGCTCAATTTATTCCAATTTCTGCAGTTTTGTCAGGAGTGAAGGAAATTCGGCAATCTATTGAGCAAGCAAAAATTTATAAACAAAGTCGTGATGGCAGAACTGTGTTGTTTGTAGACGAAGTACATCGTTTTAATAAAGCACAACAAGATGCATTTTTGCCTCATATTGAAGATGGCACAATATATTTTATAGGTGCGACCACTGAAAATCCTTCATTTGAGTTAAATAACGCACTCTTATCAAGAGTGCGTACCTATGTGCTTAAAAGACTCACACATGAAGATATCCAACAATGTATTGAACAAGCTTTACAAGATAAAGAACAAGGCTTAGGCAGTCAGGTTGATTCAATAGAGCAAGAAGCTAAAGAGATACTAGCTATATCTGCAGATGGCGATGCTAGACGCGCACTTAATTTTTTAGAAATTGCAGTTGATTTACAAGATGAAAGCGCAGACAAGAAAATTATCACCAAAGATATCATTCAAGAGGTCACCTCACAGTCCTTGCGGCGCTTCGACAAGAGAGGAGAATATTTCTACGATCAAATTTCAGCATTACATAAATCGGTGCGAGGTTCTGATCCTGATGCAGCACTCTATTGGTTTTGCAGAATGATTGATGGTGGTTGTGATCCACATTATATTGCACGACGTGTTGTGCGAATGGCGAGTGAAGATATTGGTAATGCGGATCCACGTGGGTTACAGATCACTTTGAATGCATGGGATACTTATGATCGTCTAGGGTCGCCCGAAGGGGAATTGGCTATTGCGCATGCAGTTGTCTATTTGAGCTGTGTGCCAAAAAGTAATGCTATGTATACTGCATACAAAGCAGCGATGAGTGACGCAAAAGAACATGGTACCTTAGAAGTGCCTATGCATTTACGTAATGCGCCAACGAAGTTAATGAAAGAAATTGGCTATGGAGAGGGTTATCGCTATGCGCATGATGAGGATGGTGCTTATGCTGCTGGGGAAGTTTATCTACCTGAAGAATTACAAGGTAAACAATATTATTCACCAGAAGATCGTGGGCTTGAAGCTAAGATAAAACAGCATTTAGAAACTTTACGTAAAAAGTCAAAAAAATAAACTATTTAAAGGATTGCATTAATGGACCAATTAAATTTATCAAAGGAACTCATCGAAAAAATTGAAAAAGTATTGGTGGAAGAAGATGAACGTGCAAAAAATCCATTATTAGCAGGGCAATACTTATCAGCCATTATCGGATTCATAGTTGGCAACCATGATTTACCTACAGGTGAGAAAAACGAAATCATGAATGAACTAAATGCTTTTGCAAAATATGTCTATGAAGACATCACTAAGCAAAGGCAACAAACCATGCAACCAAAAGGTGAAGCATTTGGAATCTGGAAGCCAGGTGACTAAGATTAATTGTGTTTCCAGGCTAGTTGGAGCATGGTAAGGCTCCAGTACTAATGTAATCTTGATATTGCTGCATGCAGTGTTTGCGCATACCTCTCACACTGGTTTGTGTCTGCATGTTTTTATGAGTCACTTTCCATTCACTACAAGTTTTAGCTAAACGTATTTCATTTTCATCGAGCTTTCTTAGTTTTATTAGTTGTTCTTGGTCTTCATCATCTCCAATAAATACGCTCCCTGATTATTTTTGGTAACTTGCTTAGGTTTCTGGGTGTGTAGACAGTGTTTTCGATATTTCTGTAGATGCTTGTTGAATTTTTGACTCTAGAAATTTAGCGATAATCCAATTAGAAATCAGATTGCCAGTAGCAACGCCGAGAATGATTACAATCAGTAGTGCAAAAAAATTTATTATGGGTTCTATTTATTTAGCCTGATGCTGTTTTAATCACGCCTTAATTTACCTGAAATTGCGATTGGAGTAGCACATTTTAGGACAATTATGCTGGTTGAAGAAGGTGAACTAACAAATAGTACTGATATTGAGTAAAATCTTAGTATTATTTTATAACTTATTGAAATTAATCAATAAAATTATCGTGTTGGATAATAGTTATAAAAACAGTCATATTTAACGTTGGTTAAATGCTAATGTTTTTGTTATGCCTTTAAAACGTAAACTTAACTCGGGTAATGCCTTTCGAAAAGCTATTTCAATAGATGAACTATATGAGATAGCACGACGTCGAATTCCAAACTTCGCACTAGAATATGTAGTTGGCGGAGCTGAAGATGAAAACTCATTAGCATGGAATCAAGCTGCGCTTAAATCTCTTCGCTTTAAACCAAATACGTTAGTTGATACGAGTTCAAGGCATCAACGAATAAGTTTATTTGGTATGGAGGCTAATTCACCTTTGATTATTGCTCCAACAGGGCTGAATGGCATACTTCACCATCGTGCAGATGTGGCGTTAGCTCAGGCAGCAAAAAAAAGTAATATACCTTTTTGTTTGAGCACTGTTTCCAATGTGAGTTTAGAAAATGTAGCACAAGATGTCGGTGGCCGATTGTGGATGCAGCTTTATGTGATGACAGATCGTCAAATAACTCGTGATATTTTAGAGCGTGCAGACAATGCCAACTATGAGGCGTTAGTTTTTACTACAGATGCAAATGTGTTTGGGAATAGAGAATGGGATAAGCGTAATTATCGTGCTCCTACAAAACTTACTCTGAGAAATCTGATTGATGTGGCGTGTCACCCTCGATGGATGTTTGATGTTTTAGTGCCACATGGTGTGCCACGATTCGAAAACATTATTGAGTTTATGCCACCAGAAGCTAAATCTGCTAAAGGGGGTGTAGCGATATTTCCTAAATTATTTGCGCCTGATATTTCTTGGGATGAAGTAGCATGGTTGCGTGAAAAGTGGTCTAGAAAGTTAATTTTAAAAGGCATCTTGAATGTTGCTGATGCACTTCGCGCCGCAGAGTTTGGGTGCGATGGAATTATTTTAAGCAATCACGGTGGACGGCAACTAGATAGTTGTGTTTCACCTATAGAAGTGCTTCCTGAGATTGTTGAAGCTGTAGGCGATAGAATGACTATAATCATCGACAGTGGTTTCAGGCGAGGTACAGATATAGTAAAAGCTATAGCGCTAGGAGCACATGCTGTGATGATTGGGCGTGCAACCTTGTTTGGACTAGCTGCAGGCGGTGAAGATGGAGTGAATCATGCGCTATCTATTTTAACTACTGAGATGGACCGCGTACTTGGTCAACTTGGTTGTACATCATTAGATAAACTAAATCCTCAAATGCTGAGCAACAGCATTTCTCACAACGTATGAAGCATTACTAAAAAATATAATATTACGTCAAATATCTTTTTGGTATGGCTGCGCCAACTGTGTATTTCGGGTCTACAAAATTACCCAAACGAACTTTTCCACATTGACTGAGCATCATATATGCATCCCAACGATCAAAGTTGTATTCGTTTTCCATCCAATAAATAAGTTCGCGGTAAGCAATTCTAGTTGCATCTTCTAATGGTCTTGTACTGCCAATACCCATAATAAAATCATCTGCTTCAAGCCGCGGCCATTCAATCGTATAACCCTTTATCAAGTCTACTGTGATCGTCGTGACGGTTGGATATTCCACTGCTACGCCACACACTTCGCCATCACCTTGGCATGCATGTGCATCACCGATGAATAAACGACCGCCTGGAGAGCGAACGGGGAGATAGGTAATCGTTCCCGGACCCATGTCAGGTAGATCCATGTTGCCACCATGATTATCTGGTGTGAGTGAATTAATGGAGTCGATCTCTGGTGATAATGACAAGGTTCCAATATGCGGTCGATATGGAAGTGTTACTTTGTCACTCCAATAAACACTCTGCTCATCTATGTCTACTTTGCGCACTTTTTCAGGTAAGGGTTCGTTTAAGGTTGCAGTGTAATAAGTACCTGTTAACGCACCGAATTCTTTAATCATGCAGCAAGTGCCTTGCGGTTTAGGCCCGCGCGGAACCATAGATTCAATATGTACTGCAACCGCATCACCAGGCTCAGCACCTTCAATCATAATTGGACCAGCTTGTGGATTCAAAAAAGGCATTTTTAAAATTTCAGAAGGCTTATCTTGTTCTGATTTGATTGCCCCTTCAAATGCGTCACGTGTTTCTACTACTACTTGGTCACCAGGTTTAATCGTCATCACTGGATCTGAATATGGGCCCATAGTGTATATATAGGTGCCTTGTACATCTTCTGTTAAATGATGTGTAACTCCACTTGAGCCTTTCCCAACTCCACGTTTGTACATAATGGAATTATTTACCCAATCATTTGGATATTGTCGACTGATCATTTCCATAGCATCTACCTCTTGTTTTATTTAATTTTCTTTTTATTAATTTATTACACAGCAATGTGTGCTGCTAATGTTTTATCGTTATTTAAATCTTCCTTTGTCAAAGTATCTGCAACCATACCTTTTTCCATTGCATATGCACGATCAGAAACGGTTTGCAGTAAATCAAAGTTTTGTTCCACTAATAAGACGGTGATGTCACCGGTTTCTTTAAGTTTTAAAAGAAAACTGCCAATTTCTTCAACTATGGTGGGTTGGATACCATCACTGGGTTCGTCTAATAATAAAAGTTTTGGCTTATTGATAAGTGCTCGTGCGATAGCAAGCATTTCTTGTTGCCCTCCACTTAGTGTGCCGCCACGTTGATGTAGCCGCTCTTTTAGTATTGGGAAGTAAGAAAATACAGCATCAAAATTGAGCTTTTTCTGCTTAGGGCCAATTAAACCACCCATTCGTAAATTCTCTTGGACAGTTAACTCAGCGAAAATTCCACGACCTTGTGGCACATAGCCGATACCTGATTTTGCACGAATATTTGCTTTGGTTGAGGTAATGTCTTTGTTATTAAAAATAATATGGCCAGCGCGTGCAGGCAACAACCCGATAATAGTTTTTACCAGTGTGGATTTTCCGACACCATTTCGACCTACAACAGAAACTATTTCACCCTCTGATAAGGATATACTGACACCTTGCAAAACGTTTGCAGTTTTATAACCTGCAATAACATTATCAGTACTTAAGATTGTCATAATATTAATTAATGTGCATGCCCTAAATATATCTTCTTTACTTCTTCGTTTGTGGCAACTTCATCTAGATTACCTTCTATGAAAATACGCCCTTGATGCAAAACAGTAACTTTTTTGGCAATGCTTTTAACAAAATGCATATCATGTTCAACTACTATGATGGTAAGACCACTTTCATTTAGTTTTTTCAATACCATTGCAGTACGATCTGTTTCATCACGCGACATTCCCGCAGTCGGCTCGTCTATCAAAACAAGATCAGGAAACCCTGCAAGTACCATAGAAATTTCCAACCATTGAAGAGTATGGTGGGGTATTTCACTAGCAAGCGTATCGTCATTAAGATTTAACCCAAATTCTTCAAGCGCCAACATTAATCTTTCTTCGCCCTGTTGATGGGCTTCTTTTGAGACGGCTAATGATGGATTTGGAACCATAAGATTATGTTTTACACTTAGTTCCTGGTAAGCACGGTTTGTTTGAAAGGTAAGGCCAATACCATGGCGTACACGTTTAAAAGGTTGCATATTAGTAACATTATGCCGACCAATATAAATTTCACCGCTGTCTGCGCGTTGAATGCCACACAGTAATGAAAAAAGTGTCGATTTTCCTGCACCGTTAGGACCGATAATGCACCTTAATTCACCCGGCTCTATTTTCAAATCAATGTTATTCGCCGCAACGACTCCACCAAAACGTTTGCTAACGTTACGTGTTTCTAGTGCGTATTCACTTGTCATTGTTAACGGATTACCGTGGTGTTTTTTCGATTAGTCAATTTTCCTATCCATTCTGCAATCATGATGACTATCCCACGTGGAAAGAAGAGCATAGTAATTACTAATGCCGCACCAATGATGACCATTGCATATTGGTTGCCTTGTGATGACAAAGTAAATGTCACCCAATTTAAAACAATAGTTGCAATAAGTACGGCGAGCAAACTTGTGCGACCACCAACGGCAGCCCAAATTACGGGTAGCGCAGCAGATAGCAGCCCAACCTGACTAGGTGTTATGTAATTCCCCCATTGCACATATAACAAACCACTTATAGCCGCTAATAGTGCAGATAAAACAAATACCAACCATTTTCTTGCGCGAATATCGTAACCAAAGACTTCCGTACGCAATGGGTCTTCTCGAATGGCTGTAACCACTTGGCCAAATTTAGAATTCAATAGCATTCTTAAACCTACGTAACATGCTAAAACGATCACCATGCAGAAGTAGTAAAATGAATTTCCCATGAAAACAAAACTTCCAATTTGAAATGATGGTATACCTGTCATGCCGTTGTAGCCACCTAACAGTATCGAGCCAACACGCCATTGATACCCTGCAGTTTGACCAAGGAAAGTTTCTAAAAGTAGAGTTAACACAAGTGTGAGAATAGGAATAATCCACTCACGCACACGCGAGTAGAAAACAAAGTATGCAAAAATTCCAGCAACTACTGCACTTACAAGTAAGCCACCCAAGACTCCTGCTAATGAACCAAGTGAATTTCCAGCCATATTGCCGGCAATAATTCCGTAGGTATAACCGGCAATGCCAAAATATGCTACGTGCCCAAAACTTAACACTCCACAGTAGCCCCATAACAATGCCATACCGAGTGCGAGTGGAATGTTTAGTAAATAGTAGGAAACATTGGATGCACGAAATTCAGAAACTTGAGTTGGATAAAGTGCAAAAAGAATTACAGCAATAACGAACCCAATCCAAAATATTTTTGATGTGCCTATGTCAGCATCGCCACCAATTAAATGTAATATTTTTGAGGTCATTTTGTATTACGAGTACGTCTTCGATCCATTAGCTTTTGAATCGCTGCTGAAATACCGTCAGGCATGATGCGAATGATGATTAGTGAAGCAACTAGCAAGGCTACGGTTCCTAAAAAAGCCCCGTATGCCATTCCAATAGGCGTTTTAATAGCTGAAAGCAACACGCTGCTGCCTACCGCGCCGCTAATTACATTGGCAGCTCCACCCACTACAACGGTAATGAAAGCAGGTGCGACAAATTGTTGACCCATGAAAGGAGCAATTGTAGAGGTTGGGGCCAATAAGGCACCGCTTAAACCAGCGAGACCTGCACCTAAGCTAAAAGTTAGTGTGTATACATGATTTGTAGGAACGCCCAATGCCTTAGCCATTTCGGCGTTTAGCATAGTGGCACGTGCTTGCAGTCCATAATTCGTATAGCGATAAAGCCAATAGAGTCCAGCAATTAAAGCGATAGAGATAGCAATTAAAATTAGCCAGTATGCTGAATAAGAAAACCCGCCATAAGAATATGACCCGCCTGGTATTTTAATAGCGGGCATAAATGGCCCAAAGATAAGCAAG
>Ga0255057_10000581_pt1 | contig 20649 bp, 16 predicted proteins | sample Cases_109_6_MG_FD_189022 | JGI IMG/M metagenome (GOLD analysis project Ga0255057, IMG submission 189022) | Seawater microbial communities from Amundsen Gulf, Northwest Territories, Canada - Cases_109_6 | ecosystem: Environmental > Aquatic > Marine > Gulf | place: Canada: Northwest Territories... | reverse complement strand
GATAGCGCTGGACGACTTCGGACGGAACGATGCGCAAGTAACCGGCGAGAACGACCCAATCGATGGCGTGCGTTTCAAGCAACTCGATGATCGATGCCCCGTCGTCGTAGCCGACGATTGCCGTGGCGACGCCCCGCCTGACCGCGCGTTCGAGCGCGAGCGCGCCCTCGCGATCGGAAGCAACCAGCGCGATCTCCGCCGCGGGGTGAACGCCCAGTGCCTCGAACAACGCCTCCAAGTTCGTGCCGCCACCAGAGGCGAAGACGGCGACCCGCGCGACCGGGCTCACTCCCAAGCCGGGGTGCGATTGCCTTGAGCGTCCTCCCAGTGCGGAACCCAGGCCAAGCTGACCAGTCCAACGGCGATGTCCTTCTTGAGCGGTCGGACCTCGATCTCCTCGAGCTCCTCGGCCATCGAGTCAAACCGATCCTCAAGTGTTTCGATCTCTTCGCGGAATTCGACGTCGAGCTCTTCCAGCTCCTGTTGCTTGGCGGCAACCGTCTCCTTCGCACGGGTGATGTCGCCGGCCTCTTTCATCGTGCGACCGACGCCGCGCGCGGCGGTCGTGGCCCGACCGAGCGCCGTGCGACTTAAGGTCTTTCGGCCCAGAATCGAACCCAGTACGGTGGTCCCAACCGAGATCGCGGTCTGAAGCTTTTGTTGTTTCGATTGCTCCTCTTCGCGCTCGACCGCCTGTTGCGCCTTGCGGATTCCCTCTTCAATGCGCGCGATCTTGGGCGTGTACTTCTTGGTCAGCTTTTCCTTCTCTTCGTCGCGCCGTTCCCGGGCCGACTGCTGGAGCCGGATTCGAAAGTCGCGCTCGCTCTCCCCTGACTCGGAGTACTCCTTGAACGTCGGGCTGTACCAGAGCTTGACCGCTTGCGAGCGGTAGACCCAATCCTTCCACTCGCTCTTCCACGCGGTATAACTCTTGGGGTCGGTGCCAACTGCCGGCACCTCGCCGTACGAAACAGCGCCCTTCTCGGGTTCGGTTCCCAGATCGCTGACGCCGATCTCCACGCGTTTGGCGGCGTTCCAATCGACGGCCATGGGCGCCGTAGTCATCGGAACAAGCACGGTGATCTCGTCGGTCACGCTCACCCCGGCCTTGCGGTTGTTACACTGGTATTGCGCGGTCGATAGCAGCGCCGCGTCGTAGTGGAGCCCCGCGGCGGTGGGCGCAAGCTGCCGAACTGGCACGAAGTGCTCGGGTATCTTGGGTGGCAGGATCGTCCGCGCCGCGGCCGGCGGCGCGGATGGCTCAGCGGCAGCCGCCGCTTTCGGTTGGACGACGGTCGGCGCCACGTCGCCGGTCAACCGTTTGATCTCCTTGCGCGTCAGCGGGCCCCGCAGGTACGACATCACCCAGCGTGTTTGGAACACTGCCGGCTCGCTATCGTGAACGTTGTTCATGAGGAACACCCGCTTGCCGAGTCCGGCCAGCGTCTCGTCCATGTTCCCCTTGTCGAACTTCGCCCCCGTGCCGGCTGCAGCGCCCTCTAGCCCTTCCAGCACGCGAGCCTTGTCGCGCTCGGTCTGCAACCGACCGATAAACCACGTGCCGGTGTTCGATAGCCCCTTGTAGTCGAGGTCAACTGGATTCTGTGTCGCAAGCACGACCCCGACACCATACGCGCGGGCTTGCTTCAGCATCGTCAAGAGCGGCTTCTTCGACGGCGGATTGGCGACCGGTGGGAAGTAGCCAAAGATCTCGTCCATGTAAACCAACGCTCGCAGGCTCGTCGTACCTGATTGGGCGCGCATCCACCCAACCGTTTCGTTGAGCAGGAGTGACACGAAGAACATCCGCTCGGGCTCGCTCAGGTGCGCGATCGAGATGATCGAGATCCTGGGCTTGCCTTCGGCGGTGTAGAGTAAGCGATCGATGTCGAGCGGCTCACCAGTCAGCCAGCTCTCGAACCCGGGTGAAGCGATCAGGTTGTTGAGCTTGAGCGCCAAGCCGTACCGCTCTTTGGCGGGGTAGAACGAGTCGACCTCCATGACACCGATTCGCCTCACCGGAGGCTTCTGGATGGCTTGAATCAGCGCCGCCAAGTCGAGGCTCCGACCGGCCCGCCAAGCTTCTTGAAGGATGGTGGAGATCAGAATGTGCTCGCGGCTCTGGATCGGGTCGGCCTCGATGCCAAGTAGCCCCAGAAGCCCGGTTACTGTGGTCTCGATCTTGTCGCCCAACAGCTCCGAGTCCTCCCTTAGCGACGCTTCCGGAGCCGCGAACGATTTCAGGATCGACAACGGTCGGCCGGCGGTACTGCCCGGCGTGTAGATCGCGAAGTCAGCGGCTTCACGCAGCCGCTTAATTCGCTCACCCTCCTGCCCCCAGTCGGCCAGCCCGTTCGCCCACAACTCCGCCTGGGCGGCCGCATACTCATCTGGCGTTTTCCCCTTTCGACCGGCGTCCTCCTCGTTGATCCACGGTCGAAAGTCGGATGGGCGAAGCCCCGGGAACGTGAGCAAGAGGTTGCCGAGATCGCCTTTTGGATCGATCACAATCGCCGGTATGCCGTCCAGGGCCGCTTCCTCGAGCAACCCGACGCACAGCCCGGTCTTGCCGCTCCCGGTCATCCCCACGCACACCGCATGCGTGACCAGATCGCGAGAATCGTAGAGCAGTAGCGGATCTAGCCGCGCCTTCTCGTCCAAATCGTAGAGTTGGCCCAGATAGAAGACACCGAGTTTTTCGTATTCCCGCATGGGGCTCGATTCTAAGAAGCAACGTTGGTGGCGACAACGCACGAGCCCCCGGACCGATCAGGCCCGGGGGCTCGTGTTCGATCGCACCGTCAAGGTGTTGTCATTGAGCGACTACGAAATCGGTTTCTCTGGCAGCTCGACGGTGAACGTCCACAATCCCGAGTTGTAGTCAGTGGCGTACAACATGTCGCCGACTACCGACCAGCCGTCGCCAAACATCGGGAACACACCCCAGACGCGGGTCTCGTATGGCTTCTTGGCATCCTCGGGTCCGGCGGCAGGCAAGAAGTACGCGATCTCGCGACCCTGAGCATAGAGATCGCCGCGCAGCGTACCGCTCACATCGACGGCGCGAATGCCACCCTGATAGTACCCGATGTACAGCACGCCATCGTCGATCCAGAAGTTGTGCGCGCCAGCCTCCGGTACCTCGTAGCGGGCCACGTACTTGGGGTTGGCGATGTCGCTGATGTCGACCACGTGGACTGGTCCGCGCGGATCGCTGCCCTCGGGAACCGTGCCCTGAAGGCTGAAGTCCTCATCGCCCACGAACACGTAATCCCCGTACTGAATCGCCGAGTGGGTCGGACCACCGGGATAGAAGATCCGACTCAGCTGGACCGGCGCGGACGGCGTGCCACCCTGGTCGCCACCCCCAACGTCCAAGATCACCAGACCGTCCCGCAGGTACGATAGATACGCTATACCACCTTGAACCCAGACGTCGTGCAGCGAGCGGCCTTCGACCGAGAGGCCCCAGCGACCGACCTCGCTCGGATTCACGGGGTCGGAGACATCGATAATGTGCATGTCACCGGTGCCATCGTTGACGGCGTACACCAGACTGCCGACCCAGAATACGTTATGGACGCCGGAGGTCAGGGTCTCGGTGTACTCGCTCACCAACTCCGGTTGCGCCGGATTCTCGAGCGAGAAGACGAGGATACCGTTGCGCCGGTTGGCCGCGCCCTCACGCGTCGCTACCAACCAGCGACCATCCTCCGAAACCTTGACGTCGTTGACCACCCGGGCGTCGAACTCTTGCTGGTCTGTCAGCACCGGGCTCGACGGATCGGAAACGTCGTAGGTGCGAAGCTGGTTCGCCTGATGCGTCCCCACGTATACGTATGAGTTCTGGGGCCACAGGTCGGCGGTATAGGCCTCGATGTTCTTGCCGTGGCCATTCATGTGGATCTTACCGGCCACACCACGCGACTCGGCCTCGATCGACGAGGTCGTCACCCGATCGCCCAACACCGCCACGATCGTGTAGCGGCCCGGGCGCTCAGCCACGAACGATCCGTCGGCGTACACCTCGGCGCCGGGCTCCGAAACCGACCACACCGCGTGCGCATTGTCCTCGTTCAACGACAATTGGACGACGTCGCCAGTGCGCACCGTCCCGGCTGGCACTCCAGCGATCGACAGAGGCCCACCGGAACCTTCCGCGACTTCAATCGTGTACTCGGCGCTCGCCTTGTCGGCCCGAAGCGTAATCGTCGCCCGACCGGGAGATTTGGCCACCAACGTGTGACCTTGAATCGCCACCACGTCGGGGGCGCTCGACTCGATCTCGACCTCGGGGTCCAGCACCCAACGATTGACCGAGTTCAGGGCATCCAACTCCAGCGGCACGTGGCTGCCAACCGCCAACTCACCGGGTACCTCGTTGAAAATCGTCAGCGAATCGATCTTGGGATTGAGGACGTTGATCTCGGCCATACCGATCGCCCCGTTGACCAGCGCCACGATTTGCTTGCTGCCAGCCTCCAAGGATACGACCTCACCTTCGGTGTCGATCCGAGTCCGCGAACCCCCGGCGTACCACTCCACGTCGGGATCGGTGATCTCGTTGCCAGCTTCGTCGTAGACGCGAGCGACAAAGCGACGCGGCTGGCCCGGCTCAAGCGTGGCCTCGCCCGGCACGACCTCGACGCGCGAGATCCCGGGCGCGGACGCGAACATCGATGGGTCGGGCTCGATCGCCGCGGTTTGACCTACCGGGATGAAGCTGACCGGAGCCACGTCACGTTGATCGCCCTCGAGTACAAAGCCAAAACCGGCAAACACGTCACCATCGCGAACTCCGACATAGTGCACATCAGCGCCTGGGACCTGCAGCATGAAGTCGACTCGGTCTTCGGTCAGATGACTCTCGGTCACGGTAACCATCCCGCCTTCGGGCGAGATGAACTTGTCACCCTCGATCTTGAACGGCATTGGCGGTGCGTTGATACCGGGGCCTTGAATCGCGTACATCGTGAACCCCTCTGGTGCCGCGATCCCGCCTTGGGCCTGCAGACCCGGCGCCACGGATACGGCGATCAGCATGAGGAACATGAACAAAAAAGCGGTGCGCATCGGCTTCCCTCGCGGTTGCTGTTGATAGATACAGGTAGAGATGCTTGACGACTACTCGAGTTATACGGTTGATCGGCGGTTGGAGTTTCAGATCACGGCTCGGCCAGCTCTTCGCCCTCATCGCCCGAAGGCGCCTGCTCGCCGGGTCCGGCCCCGGCAGCCATCCCGCCGGGCGGCATCGGCATGACCGGTGCCCCTTCGGAGAGTCGCTCGAGACCGCCAATGACGACCTGGGCGTCAGCCGGCACTCCGCCCGTGACCTCGACAAAGCCCGGCACGCGGACCCCCAGCTCGACCTCACGGCGCGAAGCCATCCCTTCCTCGACCACCCAGACGTAGTTGCCTCCTTGTAGCGGCAGGATCGCGTCCTCGGGGACGATGATCGCTTCAGGCCGAACCTCGGTCGCGAGCCGGGTCTCGATGAACATCCCCGGCTTGAGCTCGTGATCCGGGTTGGGAACCTTCGCCTTGACGGTGATCATGCGGCCCGGAAGCTGGACCCGCGGGTCGACGAAATCGACCTCGCCGACGAAATCGTGGTCCGGAACGGCGGCTACTTTGAACCGCACCGTCTGTCCGACGGCGAGCCGGTTGGCATGGCGCTCGGGAACCTGGAACGCCGCGCGCTGCGGATCGATCGTCTGCAACGTCGTCAACGACGTCGACGTCGTCACGTAATCACCGATCGAGACGTAGCGCTCACCGACGGCACCGGCAAACGGCGCGCGAACAATGGTCCGGTGGAGCCTAACCTGCTGCAGATCGAGCTGGGCCTGCTTGCTCCGCTGGTTCGCCTCGGCCTCTTCGAGATCAGCCTGCGACGACGCGCCGCGCGCGAGCAGATCGCGGGTTCGCTCGAGCGCCTGGTGGGCCAGGTCACGCTCGGCCTCGAGCTGGGCCACGAGCGCCCTCAGTTCAGCGTCGTCGATCTTGAATAGCGGTGTACCACGGCCGGCCACCGCGCCTTCGCGGGCCAGGATGCTCACCAGCCGCCCCTCGACCTCGGGCTTGAGCTCTATCGCCTGGGTGGCTTCGATCTCGCCGGTCGCCAGGAGCTCATCGATCACCGTGTCCTGCCGAGCGATCGCGACCTCGACCGGCATCGGGGGTGGGCCGTCCCCTCCCGGACCGCCCTCGTTTGATTCTGCGTTGCCGCACGCCGTCAACGCCAACGCGGCCAACGCAATCAGAAGAATCCTATCGAGCCCCATCGTGGGTCCCCTCTCGTATCGATTGTTCGTGCTCATGGTTCGACTCGGTTTAGGAATAGCCGTCGGCCGAGGATCGCCTCCAGACCGGCCAGCGCGAGTCGAGTTTGTTGCCGCGCCTGGACCACACCGGCTTCGGCGTCGGCTAAGTCGACCTGGGCGGTTACCAGATCGATGATCGTCGTCGCCCCAGCCCTGTACCGCTCTTCCTGGACCCGCAGGTTCTCGCGCGCTACGACCACCGCCGTGGTCGCCAATTGGGCTGCCGCCCGGGCGGTCTCGTACAGCTGATACGCCTCCACGACATCGCGAGCTACGGCTCGCTGGGTATCATCCCGAAGTGCTCGAGTGAAGGCTTTGGTCGTGCGCGCTTCCGACAGCCGCAGCTCACGCTGGCCGTTGTCCCAGATCGGGATGTTGAGAGCAAAACCATACAGTGTTCGTTCGGTCGCGGTCGGGAAAAACGTCTCGTCAAATCCGGTGTACGAAGCAAAGAGCGTGAACTGCGGAAGATATTGCGACCAGACCGACTTGAACGCCGAGCTGGCGGCGGCGGCATCGGCGCTAGCCTGGACGACGCGCGGGCTCCCCTGTGTCGCTTCAACCACCGCATCTTCCTCGGACACCGGAAGCGGTGGCGCCGGCAGCGTATCGAGCGGAGCCGCACTGACGGGTCCGTCGGCACCGATCCGGCGGCCGAGCTGATACCTGGACACACGGAGGCTCGCCTCCTGACGCAGGAGCTCAACCTGGGCGCGGGTGAGCTCCAGGAACAGCTGCAGCGAGTCGGATTGCACCGCCGCGCCTGAAACGACGCGGGCTCGTGCGACTGACAGCTGCTCCTCAGCCCGACGCACACGCTCGGAGGCGACTCGTGTCAGCTCTCGCTTCGCCACAACCGCGTAGTAGTCCGACTCGGTTTGCAGCGCGCTCTCAAACCGCGCCTGACGCTCGTTCGCCCGAGCGCTCTTGAGCCCCGCCCGTGCGCTCCACAGGTCGAAGAACTTCCCACCACCCCGGAAGATGTCGTAGCTGGCCCTCAGTTGTGCGTCGACGATGCGGTCGGTCACCCGGTTCGTGCCGACGTTGAATATGTCCGAACTGAACGTTGTCGAAGTCGACTGAAAATCCACCGCAGGCGTGACAAACGCTGAATAGGCGGCGACCCGTCGCCAATTGGCATCACCGACCTCATGGAGTGCCGCGACGTAGTTGGGGTCGAGCGAAGCCGCCCGCCGCAACGCCTCGGCCAACGTCACCTCGGGGAACTCCTGCCCACTCGCTACTTGCGGTGTCGCAACCGTCGGCGCGGCCAGCAGCAGCGCCAGTGCGATCGTGAGACGTCTCACTTTACCTCCACGGGGATTGGCTGAACCGGTTCCCGAGCCCCAGCGCGAGCACCGACACGCCCGCGCGCCTCGGCCAACACGGTGTACACAACGGGCACCAGGTACAGCGTGAGTGCGGTCGAGAACAGCAGTCCGCCGACGATGGCGTAGCCCAGCGGTCGGCGGCTGGCCGACCCGGCGCCGAACCCCAGCGCGATCGGCATCGCTCCCATGATCGTCGCCACCGCGGTCATCAGGATCGGCCGGAGCCGAATGCGGCCCGACTCGAGCATCGCCTTGACCGGTTCCAACCCACTGTCCATTAGGCGGTTCGCGTACTCAACGAGCAGAATCGAGTTCTTTGTGACCAAGCCGATCAAGAGCACCATGCCGATTTGGCTATAGAGATTGAGCGTCGATTGTGCGAGAAGCAACATGACGAGCGCGCCGGTCACCGCCAGCGGGACCGACAGCAGCACGGTGAACGGGTGCACCAGAGATTCGAACTGCGCGGCAAGCACCATGAACACGATCACGAGCGCGAGCAAGAACACGAAGTAGAGCGTCCGGCCGCTCTCCTCGAGCTCCCTTGATTCCCCACTCAAGGCGATCGTCGATCCCGCCGGCAGGACCGAGTCGCCCACCGCTCGCAACTGGTCGATCGCCTCACCCAAGGTAAAGCCAGGTGCCATGTTGCCGCTCAACGTGAACGAGCGCACCCGATCGTAGTGGTTGAGCTGCCTGGGACCGAGCCCCTCCTCGACACTCGCCACCGCGTCGATGCTTACCAGCTGGTTGTCATTGCCGCGCACGCGGAGCCCACGCATGTCGCTCGGCGACGCGCGGTCATCGGGCTCGAGCTGCATGATCACGTCGTACAGCTTGTTGTCGCGGGTGAAAGTGCTGACCTCGCGACCACCCAGCATCGTCTGCAGAGTCCCCGACACATCGCGGATCGGGACGCCTAGATCCTCGGCGCGGTCGCGATCGTAGCGCACCACCAGCTCGGGCTTGTTGACCCGCAGATTGGTGTCGACGTTTACGAGACCCTGAATCTGCCGGGCCGCTGCGGGGAACGTCTCAAGCCCGGTCGCCAATGCGTCGAAGTCGGGATTCCGAACGACGAACTGGACCGGGCTCTGCCATCCAAATGCGGGCGGGTTGTTGGCAAACGCAAACACCCCAGGAATCATGAAGTACTGAGGCTGGACCTCGGCGATGATTTCCTGCACGCTGCGGTCGCGTTCGTCCCAATCGGTCAGTTTGCTAAAGACGATTCCGCTGTTCACCCGGCCGCCCCAACCGATGATGCTGAAGTACGACGCGATGTCTTCGGTGTTGCCGAGAATCTGTTCGACCCTTTGTTGATAGCCGTCGGTGTACTCCTTTGACGAGCCTTCCGGCGCGACGACGATCGACATGAACCAGCCGCGATCCTCGGGCGGCACGAACTCACGCTTCAGCATCTTGAAGGCGCCCACCGCTACGAGCACGGTCGCCAACGCGGCCATGACGACGCCGCGGCGGTGCCGCATCGCCCAACCCAAGCTGGTCGCATAGAAAGCTGCTGTACGCTCGAAGCCGCGCTCGAAAGCGTTGAACAGCTTGCCATGACTCTTTGGCACGCGCAGGATCTTTGCACTCAACATCGGCGTTAGAGTGAGCGCCACAAAGCTCGACACGACGACCGCGCCGATCATCGCCGCGCCAAACTCGTTGAACAATCGGCCGATCGTCCCGCGAAGGAAGAGCAGCGGTGCGAAGACCGCTACCAGCGCGACGGTCGTCGCGATCACCGCGAACTTGATCTCGTTGGTGCCACGGATCGCCGCCAAGTCCGGCGGTTCCTTGAGCTCCTCTTGATGCCGGTAAGCATTCTCCATCACGATGATGGCGTCATCGACGACAATTCCAATCGACAGTATTAGGGCCAACAGCGTGAAGTTGTTGATCGTGAACCCGAAGAAGAACATCACCGCAAATGCAGCGATGATCGACGTCGGGATCGCCAAACCTGGGATTATTGTCGCTCGGAAGTTCCGTAAAAAGACAAAGATGATCAGGACGACAAGTATACCGGCCAGGATGAGCGTCTCCTCGGCCTCGCGGATCGAGCGCCGCACGAAGACCGCCGTGTCGAACGCGGCATCGAGGTTGACGCCCGGTGGCAGCGCGGCTTGGATCGCCGGTAGCTCGTCATGAATCCGGTCCGACACCTCGACTAGGTTCGACTTTGACTGCCGAACGACACCGATCGCAACCGCCGAAACACCCTTGAACCGCAGAATCGCCCGGTCGTCCTCCGGCCCAAGCTCGACCCGTGAGATGTCGCGGAGCTTTATGAGCTGCCCGTTCTGGCTGGCGACCGTCAGATCGGCGAATTCCTCGGGCGTCTTGAGCTCACCGAGCGAGCGGACGGTGAACTCGCGGCGATCAGATTCGATCCGCCCGGCCGGCACCTCGACGTTGCGACTCTGGATGGCGGCTTCGACATCCTGAACGGTAAGCCCGCGGGAAGCCATCTCGGTCGGCGAAAGCCAAACCCGCATCGAGTAACGGCGTTCGCCGAAGATCTGCGCCCGGCCTACGCCGGGAACCGACTGCAACCGGTTCTTGACGATCCGATCAGCGATATCGGAGAGCTGAAGCAGGTCATAGTTCTCGCCCGACAGCGCCAACCAGAAGAAGGGCTGCGCGTCGGCGTCCTGCTTCTCCACCACCGGCACCTCGACCTCTTGCGGGAGCCGGTCCCGCACCCGCGATACTTTGTCACGGACGTCCTGCGCGGCGGCCTCGAGATCGCGGTCGAGCGTAAACTCAATGGTGATCGAGCTGAACTGCTCCGAGCTCGCGCTGGTCATTGTCCGAACGCCCGGGATCGTGCTCAACTCCTCTTCGAGCACGTCCGTGACCGTCGACTCGATGACGCGGGGATTGGCCCCCCGAAGCACCGTCGTCACGTTCACGATCGGCGAGTCGACGTCGGGGAACTCGCGCACCGGCAAGCGGGTGAACCCGATCACGCCGAAGAGCACCAACGTGGCGCTCATCATGCTCGCGAGTACAGGTCGCTGGATGCAGAGCTCAGGAAGTCGCATGGCCTATCAGTCTGGGGCTAGTTGGGTACGCAAGACTAGTGGGTACGCAAGACTAGTGGGTACGCAAGACTAGAGAGACACTTTGGCCAGAAGGGGTTCAATTTATTCTCTTCTACCAGCGTTAGGTATCCCTACGAGAGGTCGCCCGATCCTGTTTCAGTACCCCCGCTGTAACAATCGAGCACGACTACCCAACCCTGACTGTAGTTGGCCCGTTGAACGGTTCCCTCCTCGCCGAGCTTGTTCCACCCGGTATGGGTCACCCCCACCCGAGTGCCCGCTTCGGAAGGCTGGAAAGCAACCTCCAACTCCTGCGCCGTGGATGGTTCACGGCCGGGGTGCCAGCTCATGACAAAGCGATGGGGGGGGTCCCAAGCCAGCACCGTCCCCCAGGGGGTCTCGGCTCCGTCGGTCGACCGCTCGTACACCCGGCCCCCCTGCCGCGTCTCGAACACCACTGTCTCGGCCTTCTCCTGACCCACGGTATGGGTCTTTAGAGGCCACCAGCGAGCGATCTCCTCGGTGAACCGCCGGAATGCGAGCTCCGGATCCCAAGCGACGGTCACCGTGCTCACGACTGGCGGGATCTCGATCTGTGATCGGACTTCATTCATCGTTGGACCTCTCTTTCTCCTTCTTGATTGCGCCCTGGCGGGGCTCTTCGGCGTGGGCCGCGTAGGCACCCAAGACGCCGCTCCAGAATGACTCGACGTACGCGCGCAGTTCATCCAATCCGGCCCGGTCCAAGCTGTAGATCCGGCGGGCGCCGTCTTTGCGCAGTGTGACGAGCCGCGCCTCCCTCAGCACCCGCAGGTGTTGCGATACCGCTGGCTGACTGACCGGCAGGCGGTGCGTCAGCTCACCGACCGATTGGGGCCGCTCTCGCAAGTGCTCGAGCAGCATCTGGCGAGTTGGGTCGGAAAGGGCACTCAGGACACATTGGTAAGCCATTACTTATATAAGTATACACTAATTCTTGTATGCCGTCAACATCGCGCCTTCCACGCTAGCCATTCGCTAGGCGATATCCGCGAATTCGTTGTGCTCGTCGATGATCTTCCGAAGCGCCGCTCGGCAGTGGTCTTGGCCCGAGTACGCGTCAGCTGCGGTCCCCGACGCGGCTTGGGTTCCGGTCAGGGTGCCCCGCACAATCAAATCCCAGCCAACTCGGTCCGACTCGCGCTCGATTCGAGCCTCCCATGAAAGCGGGCCTGAGCGTCCTCGGGCAACCCACGCGCGGGGGGCGCTCGCGTCACCGAGCTCCGTGAACTCGAGGCCTCGGTACCGGGCCCGCTTTCCCTTCCGCCGTCGCCACCACCGCACTTCAGGCCAGACGGAACGGCGGATAGCGGTCGGTCGTCAGCACCGCCGCGTAGGCAACGATACGCCAGGTCCAGCGCATGACGCCGACGACAAAGTCGAACAGCCCCCTCGGATACCGACCGGTAAACAAGATCACGAACCACGCGATGACCACCACCACCAGGGCTGCCAGCCAGAGGAAGAACAGCACGATGACGTGCGGGATCGCGAGCAGCCATTTGACGAGCGGGAGCCAACGGTTGAGATCACGCTCGACGTCGGGGTAGTCGATGCCGAGGTGCACCGCCTGCTCCTCGTCGGTCGACGGATAGTGATCGGTGAGCAGGAAGAAATACGATTCGACCCGGGCGGTAAAGCGCATGAGCTCGAGGTTCCAGTCGAACCACCAGCGCGGATACTTCTGCCGGAAGAGGATCATCAGCAGCGGACCGAACACCAACAGACCACCGCCCATCGCCCCACTGCCTTTCGCCCCCTCTCCGACCTCGGAAGCCATGGCGGCGCTGGACAAGGTTCCAAGAACGATCGCGATCGGGATAATCATCAGTATCCGGAACGCGGTCGTTAGCTGATCCAGTTTTTCGGGGTAGTCGACGTCGAAGCGCACGGGGTAATCGCCGTTGGTCATGGTGCTCTCCTTCGATCAAGAGGGACCGAGGACTGTTGGCCGCTCACGCGGCGTCAAACACGATCACCGACCGGATCCCGTCCTGGGCCTCCATCAGGTCAAAACCCTTGTTCACTTGGTCAAGGGTCAGTCGGTGCGAGACGAACGGATCCAGATCGAGCTTGCCTTGGAGATAGAGATCGACCAGCTGGGGCACGTGCGTCCTGCCGCGAGCGCCGCCGAAGCTGCCGCCTTGCACCTTGCGTCCGGTGATCAGGAAGCGAGGAATGATTTCGAGCGCTTCGCCCTTGCCGGCGACGCCGAGGATGGTGCAGGTCCCCCATCCGATGCGTGCCGCCTCGACCGCTTGGCGCATTACTTTGACCAGCCCGGTCGCTTCGAACGTGTAGTCGGCACCAAAGCCATCGGTCATTTCCAGAATGCGATTTACTGGGTCCTGGTTGGCGCCAATCGTATCCGTGGCACCAGCCGCTTTCGCCAGATCGAGACGTTTCTCCGACAGGTCGACCGCGATGATCCGCTCGGCGCCCTGCATCGAACACCCAAGCACCGCTCCTAGCCCGACCATTCCACAGCCAAAAACGGCGCAGGTCGACCCGGCTTCGACCTCGGTCTTCCACAGCGCCGCCGCCAACCCGGTGGTGGCACCGCAGGCCAGCATGCACACCGTTTCGAGATGGGCTGCCGGATCGATCTTGGCGAGCGCGATCTCCGGCATCACGGTGTACTCGGCGAACGTACTGGTGCCCATGAAGTGACGCATCGGCTCACCCTTGCGCGACAAGCGCGGCGTGCCGTCGGGGAGGTACCCTCTGCCTTGCTGCTCGCGAATCGCCAAGCAGATGTTCGTCTTGCCGCTCTTGCAGTGGATGCATTCGCCACACTCGGGCGAAAAAAGCGTAATCACGTGGTCGCCGAGCTGGACGAGCGTTACCCCTTCGCCCACCTCCGCGACCACGCCGGCGCCTTCGTGACCGAGCACACACGGGGTGTACCCGCCCGGATCAGCACCGCTGGCGGTATACAGATCGGTATGGCACACGCCGCAGGCGTGAACCTTGACCAGCACTTCGCCCTTTTTGGGCGGGGCCAGGTCGACATCCTGGACAACCAACGGCTGACCGAACTCTTCAAGGACGGCGGCACGCATTTTCATCGATTCTGCCTCCCTGATGAAACCCTTGCGGCTTTTCGATCGAGGCTATCTAGTTTAATCTTCCCGCTCATGGGGTCCACGCGAACGGAGATGAGTTTTTGAATCCCGCCAAGGGTGCCCTGTTGTGGGCCTCCCAGAGCCCTCGGCTCAAACGCACCGTGCCTCGCCTCGCCCCCGTTCGCCGGGCGGTCCGCCGCTTCATGCCCGGGGAGGACGTCGAGGCGGCCCTGGCGGTCAGCCAAGAACTCTCGGGGTTGGGGATGACCACGATCATCACCAGGCTCGGGGAGAACCTGAGTGACCTGCCCGAGGCCGATGCAGTCACCGCGCATTATCTGAAGGCGATCGATCGCATCAACGAGCGAGGACTGAAGACCGAGGTGTCGATAAAGTTGACCCAGCTCGGTCTAGATCTCGATCGCGAGTACGCGTATCAGAAGCTCGAGTCGCTCATCGAGCACGCTGGTCAGAAGGACAACTGGGTCTGGATCGACATGGAGATGAGCAATTACGTGGACATCACCCTCGAGCTGTACCGATGCGCTCGCCAACGGTTCTCGAACGTGGGGGTGTGTCTACAGTCCTATCTCTACCGTACGGTCGACGATCTCAACGACTTGATCCCGTTGAACCCTGCGATTCGGCTGGTTAAGGGAGCGTACATGGAGCCCAAGGATGTCGCGTTCCCGCGAAAGCAAGACGTCGACGACAATTTCATGAAGTGCGCCGAGATCATGCTGTCGCATGTCGGTAACGGGCTGCGTGCGGCTTTGGGCACTCACGACGTGCCGCTTCTCGAGCGAATCGTCCAGCAGGCCCAATCTGCAGCTATCGCCTCGGATGCGTACGAGATTCAGATGTTGTACGGAATCGGTGTCCGGGACCAGCGCCAATTGGCCGGGAAGGATCACCATGTTCGCGTCCTGATCAGCTACGGCCCCGACTGGTACCCGTGGTACATGCGCAGATTAGCCGAGCGGCCAGCAAACGTGATGTTCGTGCTCAAAAACCTGTTCTAGGAGTCATCGAAATGCCACAGCGCGCCTTTATCACCGGCATTACCGGGCAGGACGGATCGTACCTCTCCGAGTTCCTCTTGACCAAGGGATACGACGTTCACGGGCTCATCCGGCGCTCGTCCACTTTTGGCACTGAGCGTATCGATCATATATACCTCGATCCCCACATCGAATCCGCGCGGCTGTTTCTTCACTATGGAGACCTAACCGACAGCAACGCGCTCAGTCGACTGCTCCAAGAGATTGAACCGACCGAGATCTACAACCTCGGCGCTCAGTCACACGTAGCAGTTTCGTTTCTGAACCCGATCTACACCGTGGATGTCGACGCGCTCGGGACGCTGCGATTGCTCGAGTCGATACGCCAACTTGACGCACCGGTGCGTTTCTACCAGGCATCTTCTTCGGAGATGTACGGCAAGGTGGCTGAGGTGCCCCAGAACGAGGAGACCCCGTTCCACCCGCGGAGCCCCTACGCGGTGGCAAAGGTTTACAGCTTCTGGCAGACGTTGAACCACCGTGAGGCCTATGGGATGTTCAATTGCAACGGCATCCTGTTCAATCACGAGTCGCCTCGCCGAGGCGAAACGTTCGTAACGCGAAAGATCACCCGGGCGGTGGCACGGATTAAACACGGTCTGCAGAACCAATTGTACCTAGGCAATCTCGATGCCGAGCGTGATTGGGGCTTCGCGGGGGACTTCGTGCGAGCGATGTGGATGATGCTGCAGCAGGACGAGCCCGACGATTACGTGATCGCGACCGGTGATCGACACTCGGTGCGCGAGTTTTGCGAGGCAGCCTTCGCTCTGGTCGACCTCGACTGGGAGGACTATGTCCAGATCGACCAGCGTTACATGCGGCCATCCGAGGTGGATCTGTTGCAGGGAGATGCCGCGAAAGCGCGACGGGTGCTTGGCTGGGAACCCACGGTGACGTTCGAACAGCTGGTCGAAATGATGGTAGAGGGGGACATGACGCTGGCCGCTCAAGAGCGAACGCTGGTCGATGCCGGCCTAAAGCAGGTCGAGTGGGAGGAGGGTAGAAGCGACTAGTGGAGCTCGGCGGGAAGCGGCTCTTGGTGACGGGGGGCGGGGGGTTCCTGGGCTCGCACTTGACTACGTTGCTTGATGACGAGGGCGCGGAGACGACCGTCCCCCGCAGTTGTGACTACGATCTCACCGAACAAGGCGATACACGCCGGCTGTTTGCCGAAGCGGCACCAGAAATCGTGATCCACCTCGCCGCCGACGTTGGCGGTATCGGCGCCAATCGGGTCAACCCTGGCCGGTATTTCTACGGGAACATGGCAATGGGTCTCAATGTGATTGAAGAGAGTCGTCGTCACGGCGTCGAGAAAACCGTCCAGATAGGCACCGTGTGCGCATACCCCAAACACACCCCGGTCCCTTTCCGCGAGGAAGACCTGTGGAACGGTTACCCGGAGGAGACGAACGCCCCCTACGGGGTAGCCAAGAAGGCCCTTTTGGTGATGCTTCAAGGCTACCGACAGCAGTACGGCATGAACGGCATCTATCTGCTGCCCGCGAACCTCTACGGTCCTAGGGATGATTTCGATCTGGAGACGAGTCACGTCATTCCGGCGTTGATCCGGAAGTTCGTTGATGCCCGCGAGGCAGGATCGGCGAGCGTTGAGGTGTGGGGTACCGGCTCGGCCAGTCGCGAGTTTCTGTACGTTGAAGACGCGGCCCGGGCGATCATCCTGGCCACCAAGCACTACGACGGACCCGATCCAATCAATGTGGGTACCGGCCAGGAGATCACCATTCGCGACCTGGTCGCTCTCATTGCGAAACTGACTGACTTCAAGGGTGACGTTCACTGGGATTCGTCAAAGCCCGACGGTCAGCCGCGACGCTCTCTCGATACGAGCCGGGCCCGCGAGCTGTTCGATTTCGAGGCCAAGATGCCGCTCGAGGAGGGCCTCCGTCAGACGATCACCTGGTGGGAGAACCAGGCGCGTTAGCCAATGCTTGTCACGATCGTCACGCCGAGCCTCAACTCGGAGCGGTACATAGAGGAAACGCTGCGATCGATCTGGACCGACGACGCGGTGCCCGGCAAGACAATGGAGCACATCATCGTTGATGGTGAGTCGACGGATAGAACTGTGGAGATCGCTTCCCGATATCCGAGCAAGATTATTGTAGGCCGCGACGGTGGCATGTACGAGGCGATCAACAAGGGGCTAGAGGCAGCCACCGGTGAGATTTTTGGTTACATCAACTCCGACGATCAACTGACCTCGGCCGCGCTCGCCGAAGTCACGTCGTCTCTCGGGAAGGACAGTGATCATCGCTGGGTGGTTGGCGCTGTGATCCTGATGGATGCGAGCGGAGAGGAACTGGCGGTGTTGAGACCGCCGCGCTGGCTCTCTGCGACCCGATTCAGGGCGCTCGGTTGGAACTGTTTTCCCCAGCCATCGACATTCTACCGCACCGAGTTTGCCCGTGAACTCGGCGGATACGACGCCACGTACCGACTTGCTGCGGATTATGATTTCGCCGTTCGAGCGCTAGACGCAGAGCAGCCTTTGTACATATCCAGACCGCTGTCGCACTTTCGCCTTCACGAATCCAACTTGAGCAAGGACCATCAGGCGATTGAAACCGAGGCGCGGTCGATAGCGGCCCAGCCGCCGATGAGCACGGTGCGTAGACGTTGGCTGCAACTGCTCACCAAGGTCCAAATGAACATCACGAATCCGAGGTGGGCGATCGGCAAGCTCAGCGGCTCCTTGAAGTACTGACGGGCTTCCGAAACTTGGGTACCACGCTGAGAGCGCCGACCTGCGCGTCGGTCTGCCTGATCGCCCCCAACATCGACCTTGGGAGCATCTTGAACGAGTGGCAGGCTGCGTAACGGGTTAGGTCTTACAGGTGGTCCACGAACCTCGTGATGCCACCCTCCAACCCGTGTCGCTCCACCAAACGGGCGACCTCGAGCGGCAATTCGATGTACTCGTGGACTCGATGCGGGGCGGGGCAACGTGGCGTACCGCCGGCATGCCGACAGCGCTCGGCCTCCAGCACCAGGTAGTTCTCAATAGCGCGGTTGATGCTTCCGTCGGACATGTACGGGGAGTGTCGATTCAACGCCGCGTATTCGGTCAAGTAGACGGCCACCGGTTCGAGGCTCCGGACACATGGGTCGAGGGCACTTGCCCACCGGCACCGCAGGCCTAGCTGCCGATAAACCGCGGGCTGGATGAGGTGGACCTTTTCATGGATCGCGCTCTCCCGACGCGCCAGGTAGCGATCGGACGCGAACACGTTGGGACGAATGACGCCATCGAAGAAGTAGTAGGCGGCGTATCGGCCCTGCGTGATCTCTTTGAGCGCGTCAACGAGAACGGCCTCCCCATGACCCGCGGCCACCCAGCGTTGGAAGATCCCTCGTGGGTCGGCGTTAACCCGGAACCGGTGCTCGATCACACCAAAGCGATTTTCGAGGCGTCGCTTCTCGGCGTTGCCGCGTTGGTCGTAACGCGCGGCCAGCTCGTCGACGCGACCCAAGTCGAATCGCTCGAGGATCTGAAGCAAGCTATCGAGCTCCGCGGACGCGGCGGGCGGTGAAACCACCCCCAACAACGGAATCGCAGTGGGATCGACATCGGTGCGGGCGAGGATTTGGGAAGCCAGGCTGGCCGGATACACGACCGCGGCGACTCCGAACAGGAGCCCGATCAGTGTGTAGCGTCGCTGGCGTTGGCAGGCTCTCATCTCGCCTCTTTTCTCTAACGTAAAACACCGAGCAGAGGCGACCGGTTTGTGTCCTGGCTCCGTGGTACTCTATCTAACCGGCTGCTATCGTATGCGTCGATGGCCAATTCGTCCGATCACACCGACAACCCGGCCCGTGCTGTTGGCGTGAATCACCTGGCCCTGGAAGTGGGAGACATCGACACCGCTCTGGAGTTCTACGGCCGGTTGTTCGACCTACGTCTTCGCAGTTGCAGTGAGACCATGGCGTTCATCGACTTGGGTGATCAGTTCATAGCCCTGAGCGAGGGCCGATCTCAGGCCCCCGATACCGGCCGACATTTCGGTCTGGTCGTGGATGACATTAAGAAAGTCGTGCGGGCAGCCCGAGAGGCGGGCGCTGAGATCCTATCGGCCTCGGGCCGCGACTTCCTCGACCCGTGGGGCAACCACATTCAGATTGTCGATTACACCGAGATCCAGTTCACGAAAACTGAACCCGTGCTGAAGGGGATGGGCTTGCAAAACCTAAAGAAGTCCGCGTCGGCTCTAGAAGAGTTGGCCGCCAAAGGTATGGCTTCAAAGTGAGGCGGTCACCGTGAGCGAAAAGAAGCAAACCCTCGATAAGAAGACCTACAACCACGAGCTCGAGCGGCTACAGACCGAGCTGGTCAAGCTCCAGGAGTGGATCAAGCACACCGGCCTCAAGGTGGTCGTCATTTTCGAGGGCCGTGATGCCGCGGGTAAAGGCGGCGTGATCAAACGCATTACTCAACGTCTGAACCCGCGTGTCTGTCGCGTCGTGGCGCTCGGCACTCCGACCGAACGCGAGAAAACACAGTGGTACTTTCAGCGCTACGTCAAGGAACTCCCAGCCGCCGGCGAGATGGTTCTGTTCGATCGCAGCTGGTACAACCGTGCCGGCGTCGAGCATGTCATGGGGTTTTGCACGGACGACGAGTACCAGGAGTTTCTTCGGAGTGCTCCCGAGTTCGAGCGCGCCCTCGTCCGATCCCACATCAAGCTGATCAAGTACTGGTTCTCTGTCAGCGACGAGAAACAGGAGAAGCGTTTCCAACAGCGCATCGACGACCCTACGCGGCGCTGGAAGCTGAGCCCGATGGACCTGGAGGCGCGCTTGAAATGGGTCGAGTTCTCGAAAGCCAAGGACGCCATGTTCGCCCACACGGATATCAAGCAGGCGCCTTGGTACGTGGTAAACGCGGACGACAAGGCGCGCGCCAGATTGAATTGCATCAGTCACTTGCTGAGCCTGTTCAAGTACGAGGACCTGACTCCCGAGCCGATCGAGCTGTCGGATCGACAGCGAGGCGGTTACGTCCGTCCTCCGATGTCGGATCAAACGTTCGTGCCCGAGATCTACTGAGGTGTTGACGCGGCGCGACTACCGGCTCGGCTGAAACAACTCCCGAAAACGCCATTCGTTCGACGGCCGAGCAAACGCGTCGAACCGTTGACCAAACTCTGCGCGAGTCGTGATGACGCGGTTCTCGAGCTTTTCGGCGAACTGATTCATGATAGCAATCGCCTCGGCTGACACCGCGTCAGATACCGTCATCTTGCGGATGAATTCCTCGATGTCGTGTCGCAGGAGATCAGTGTCATGCAAATCGCCGAGCAACGTTTGGAACTCCTCCAGGGTATCGATCAACTCGGCCATCTTCTGCTTCGGGAACAGGCTTTCGTAGACCTCCATCAAGTAGCGAAGTCTCTTGCACGCCAACCGCAGCTTGTGGAGCTCCTTAATTGACACGGTGGGCCCGAACGCTCGACCACGTTGCAAAATCCGCTGATAGGCGGCCAAGATCCAGGCCGAGGCGACGTCGGCTATCCTGCCCGAGCCCGCGTGTTCGGCGCATTTCGTTGCCGACGTAGTGAGAAGCACCCGATAATCGGCCGTAAAGCGCTGGTAGCGATCACTTTCGAGGGCGGTTCGGACGCTGTCGTGCGCTCCGCGTTGCCCCGCGCGAAGATCCCGCTCAAACGGCAGCAGCTGCTCTGCATCTTGTGGAGGGAGAGTCGAACGATAGGCCACCAACGCCGCTAGGCCGACGTCGAGGTCACGACTTTGAT
>Ga0255057_10000580_pt1 | contig 20658 bp, 18 predicted proteins | sample Cases_109_6_MG_FD_189022 | JGI IMG/M metagenome (GOLD analysis project Ga0255057, IMG submission 189022) | Seawater microbial communities from Amundsen Gulf, Northwest Territories, Canada - Cases_109_6 | ecosystem: Environmental > Aquatic > Marine > Gulf | place: Canada: Northwest Territories... | reverse complement strand
TCTTCAGGGAGGAGCGGCCCTCGAAGCGGGCGATTCCGCTCAGAACGGCGACCCACGTTTCCTGTACGGCCTCTTCAGCCAGATGCCGGGCAGGAACATAGACCCTGGCCAGACGCAGCAGACTTTCGTGATGGCACTCGACCAGCTCCACGAAGGCCCGCTCATCGTGCCGGAGAAGCGCTTCTATGAGATGGCGATCCGCCGCAGGTGTCTTGGGCCTAGCGTCTTCGGTCACTTCAACTCCCCGCTTGCCGTTGCCCAATGTACGAAAACCCCGTCCTTCGGGACTTCAAGCGCAACGTCAACGGACCTCAGCCGTAGAGACCGCCCTATCCCGCAGCCCAGGTGCTGGGGTGGTTGTTCGAATGCGAGAGACCGCAGGTCTCGCACTCATTCGCCCTGTTGAAGCAAGTACGCTGGTGGCAGGAGCCAGGTGCCGCCGTCCCTCACTACTCCGACCCGGAATCGTCGATCGGCGTATCGAGGGTGCCCAATTGTTGTCGCATGCCCCAAATGTCGGCGACTGTCCACTGCTCAACTATCTTGCCATCAACGATGCGATAAATCGCGATCTCCGGCATCGTGACCTCTTTGCCGTGCGACGGTTCGCCATCAAACGTCCCACGTGAAGTGAAGCGTGTCACGACTAGGTTGCCCTCTGCCACCACTTCTTCAACGGTCTCGTGCCAATTCGGAAATCTAGCTCGCCCGTCCGTAACGAAGGCCTTGAACTCCTCGCGCCCATGTGTATCAGGCCGTCCCGTCCAGTGCCCGACGAACTCCGCAGCATATATTTCGTCCGCGGCTGCCATGTCACCGCCGTTCCAGACCTCGGCATGTGTTCGCAGGACAAGCGCTTTGTTGTCGTCCAATTGTCCACCTCTGTCGACGGCTTGACATCCAAGGCCAAGAGCCACGACCGCAAAAAGCAACGTTACCTTTTCCATAGCTTGTCACCTCCAGAGACGTCTAACTCCCATTAGACTGCAGGAGGCACTCCCGAACGGCGCGTGCTCCGCAGTCTATCCTCTGGCCAGCATACTCCCGCTTCATCGGTTCCAGCATAAGCACGCCAGCGAGTGCCTTGTACCTTCGCCCCCGTATGGATGCGGCTCTACGAGGACGAGATCAGGAGCGTGGAGGGGCGGCGCGGCTCGACCTAAAGCGACCAGCTGTAAGGGGGAGGTGGGCGGGTTCTTGGGCGGGTTTGGATTGGCTAGGTTAGCTAATCAAGCTCGGAAGGATTAGCTGGGATAGCTAATAAGTCCGCGAAAACTATGTAACTTAAGCAAAAACAGGTAGTTACCTAGGAAGCTTGTAAGGCAGGCGCTCTGGACCAGACTGAGCTATTCGCCCGTGCGGTACTGCTTACAACGTAGCCACTTACGCGTTCCCCTCCCTGACGTGAGTTATCCACTGGGTACGTAACTGGGTACGTTAGAAATCATGCTTTCCGCTCTCGGAGTTCGCCAGCCCCGAGGACAACCCGAAGCATTGTCTCCTCGTCCGGCTGCTGGTAGCTGGTCCTCAGAGCCTCCAGGCTCTTCCAGCCGCCGGCCTCGGCCACGTCCACGTCGGGCATATGTTTCCGCTCGACCGCCCACTTCCGGCGGTAGGCGTGCCAGAGCGAGCCCTTCTGCGGCTCGAGGTCGGCCAGCTTTTCCGCTTTCCTCAGCCACTTGTCGGCCAAGTGGCGCGTCACGGGCTTCGTCACGTCCAGCGGCGACGGGAACAGGGGCGCGGATCCAATCCCTGGCCTGTCGGCGAGCGTGCGGTTGATCGCGGCACGAGCCTTCGGCGACATCGGCGCGACCGTCTCGCAGTCCGACTTGTCGGTGGCAGCAGGCCAGCGGACCGAGCCGTAGGGTGCCATCTCGGTGCGGTCCAACCGCAAGTCGTCATACGTGAGCTGCAGGATCGCAGAGAGCCGACGCCCGGTCTCGTTGGCAAGATCGATCACCTCTTTAAGGTGCAATCTCACAGCGCGCTGCTTGCCATACCAACTGACCTTCATCTCAACCTTGTCCGTGTGCTCGCGGACGGTTTCGTAGCGATCCTGGCTGGCAACGGGCCGGCGCGGGTTCGGTTCCTTCGGCGTTTCGTAGCCCCGCACGCAGTTCTCTCGGAGCAGATAGCGGCCTTCACGATCCTTCCAGTTCGAACCCCAGTTGAGCACGTAACGCAGCCACTTGAGATCCGCCTCGACCGTGCGGGCGCGGACGGTTTTCCGCTTGTCGGCCGGCACGGCTACACCGAACGCGCCTATCGCGCCCGACGTGCGCGCATCGATGAACCCTTCCCACTCGCCCAGCGTGATGTGGTGAGGGTCCTTCTGCGAACCCAGCAGTCGCTGCCACATTTTGATCCGCCGTTTGTCGTCCACCTGTGAGGAGGCCGACTTACGCGGCGTACGATGGCGTTCGTACTGCCGGAACAGCCGCGAAAGGGTGACGCGGCCCGTTTTGATGTCTTCTGCGCCCAAAACTAGCTTCGCCTGGATCTCGCGCGCCTGCTTCTTCGCGAGTGCACGGTCACGATGCCCCAGCGACTTCTTCCGCCAGTTACCGCGGCCGCCGCACAGCGACGTGTCCCACAGACGGATCCGCAACGGCCCGCCGGGGTTGTCCGGTCGTTCTTCGGCCCAAACGGTGTAGGGCCGCTTTCCGACCTTGTACTTGAACGGTTTCTGCCTAGCCATTGTCCTCGCCCTCCTCGGCCAGAGCCGCCTCGATAGCGTCGGCGGCTTCGTGAAACTCGGCCGCACGGCTCCTGAGGAAGCTGGCGAGTTCGCGCGCTGCGTCCTCCGTGATCCGGCGCTCGCCGTACTTGTAGGCTTGTAGCGTCGGATACGAACGGCTCGTGCCGCGTGCGATCTCAGCAAGCGAGACCAGCTCGAGCGCCTCCAGGTACCGTGAGATAACCTTGTCTCCCATGTATGTGATAGTACATACATACGGTATGCCAGCGCAAGTCACTTGTCGAGTCCCGCGAGAACCTGCTCGACGATACTCACTTCCCTGGGCTGGCCGTTGTAGAGATCGGCGCGGCGGATGCGTGGGGCGCCCTTCTTGCCGACGTTCACGTAGACGCCGCGTTCGAGGCGTTTCCGCATCGCGTCGTAGTTGAGCCCGCGTTCTTCGGCCGCATCCTCAAGCGTCAGTCGCTCGTCCATCCACTCGCGCAAGGCTGCCTCAAGTTCTGCGGCCAACGACCCCACGACCGCCTGCCTCGCTGGCACGCGCCGGTTCGTGAGCGCCTGCCTTACAAGCGAGCCCGAGATCCGCCCTTTTCCGGCAATAACCCGTAGTCTAGCGGCGTTTTACAGATCAGCCCCGGAATCCGAAACAGGGTTTACGGGGCTCTTCCGTATCCCAACAGCCCCAGCAACAGCCCCAGCCCAATCGGGGTTCGCCCGCCCGATGAAAAGAGCCCTGCTGCCAGGAGGCCGAGGAGAAGCTCCAGTCGGTTCAGGTCGCCTTTCGCCGGATCCGGGCCACGTGGCCCGAGAGCGTTCAGCAGATCGTCGAGGCGTTCGAGCAGGACGGCGAGTCGAGCACCGAGCCCGGCCTGCTTCTGCCCACGGGAAAGCGGCTCCGGCTTCCCACACCCGCGTACCGTGCCGTGGCCCATCGCCGTAGATGATCATTCGAATCGCGTACTGAAGCCTGTCCGCGCTATCGCCTGTAGGCGGCACCGCGCTGACGTAGGTCCCGATTCTTCTGGACGAGCTTGACTTCACGGGATGGGGCGGGGCGAACGCGTGGCGGGAGCCAGCTCCGCGTAGAGCCCGTAGAGAGAGGCGTAGACTTTCCCTAGTTCCAGAAGCTCTTCGTGGGTGCCTAGCTCGACGATTCGGCCTTTCGCCATTACGGCGATCCGATCGGCCATGCCGAGCGTCGTAAAGCGGTGCGAGATGAGGAGGGTCGTGCGGCCTTCGGACATCTCCCTGAACTTGCAGAAGAGCTCGTATTCGCCACGGGCATCGAGATTGGATGTCGGCTCATCGAGGACCAGAAGGGAGGCGTCCTTTGCCAGTGCGCGGGCCAGGGCGATCTTCTGCCAGTGACCGCCGGACAGGTTCACCATGCCGAAGTTTCGGCCGATGACGGTTTCGTACTTGTCGTCCAGGGATTCGATCTTCTCGTGCACGCCGGCGGTCTTCGCGAGCTGCTCGATCCGTCGAGAATCATCGAGCAGATTGCGCCAATCGCCATAGGCTATGTTGTCGGCGACCGTTCCCTCATAGCGGCCGAAGGACTGCGGCACGACGCTGATGCTGCGGTGCAGGTGCGCGCTCACGATCTCGCGAAGATCAGTGCCGTCGAAGAGAATTTGCCCTTCGTCGGGATCGTAGAAGCGCGAGAGGAGTTTCACCAACGTGGTCTTCCCCGCCCCGTTCTCGCCGACCAGAGCCAGCGTTTCGCCGGACGCTATCTTCAGCGCCAGGTCCGTGAGCACCGGCTTCGAGGAGCCCGGGTACGTAAACGTCACGTCGCGAAACTCGATCTCGCCGCGATCCAGGGGCGGTGTGAGCGTTCCGCTACTCGAGATTCTGGGTTCTATCTGCATGAACTGCGAAAAATTGCTGATGAACAAGGCCTTCTCGAATGCGACCGTGGCTGATGAGATCGCATTGTCCAGAGCGAATCGAAGCCGTGCGGTGGCGCCCGCGAAGATCGCCAGATCCCCGAGGGAAGATGCGCCTTGGATCGTCCGAGTCGCCAAGCGTAAGAAGACGACGAAGACGGCCACGATCGTGAGGACGGCAGCCACGGAGCTGCCCACGAAGTCTCGTCGGTGAAGTCTCCGGTCACGGTCTCGAAACTCCCTCATCACGCCCGTGAACCTATCGATGAGAAGCGGCCCCAACTCGAGCAGCTTCGCCTCACCCACCGAGTACGGACCGGTCAGCTGAGTTACGAAGTATCGCGTCCAACGGCGCTTTGTCGCTCGACGGTACTCCTCAGCGTATCGGGTCTTCGCCAGCTTCCACTGAAACAGGAGGAAGGGGATGGCGAAAGGCGGAACGACGACCAAAACGAGCGGTTCGATGAACGCGAGAACACAGATCAGCGAAATCGAGCGCACGAGGTTCGTGGCTGCCAATAGCATCTCGTTGGCGAAGCGCGCCAGCTGACCAGCCGTGTCCATTTGGGCTCGCGCGATCAGATCGCGCTGCCTGGGATCCTCGAAGAAGGCGACGTCCAGCTTCGACGCGTGGGCCAGGATGTCGGTAGTCGTCCGCAGAGTCAGCTCGTCGGTCAGGCGCTTCTTCAGATATGCATCGCTCTTGAAGCCTATCGCTTCGATCAGCGAAAGGCCGAAGGCGAGAACGAGCCACGGCACGAGCGGGGAGATTTCCGGCTGCCCCTGACCCAGGACCGGGACGGCAGCGTCGACCAGGCCTCGCACGGTCAGTGCGAGACCGCCCGGAAGTACGCCCATCACGGCGACTAGGGCGCAAAGGCTCAGAAAGATCGCCGGGCTGATCGCCCATATGACCCTCAAAGCCCAGAGCGCCGTGGCGAAGGGAGCGGCGCCCTTCGAATCGTGTCTGCGCAGCGAATCCCCAGTCGATCCGGTGGCAGCCCCTCGCTGTGGGTGTCTCATCTACCGTCCACCGGACGCCGAGTGAGCGGAGAGCCTGGCCCGGCCTGCACGTCTCCGGTGCCCCCCTTCCGTACCAACGCGACCGCTTTCTCTACTGGGAAGAGCCTGATCTCGAAGGCCATCCAGTCCTGCGGGGTCATTTCTGGAATCTTCGTGTGCGGAGCGCAGCGCTGAGCGACGCAGACCGAATCTAACCTTCTCGCCGGCCGGATCAGCCTACGCTCCGAACAAGGGCGTCTCGAAGACGCGCGTGAAGATGAGGATGACGGTCATCCCAACGAAGACCACCAGGCTGAGCCAGGCGAACCAGCGCGCGAAGCGAGAAGGATAGAACAGCGCGTCTTTCTTCGGGATCAGTGTCAGGCAGTAGTAAAGGTTCAAGTAGTAGATCACTGGCGCAATGAAGAAGGCCAAGGCGGAAGCCACGAGAACCAGGTGAACGGGTCGAGCGATGCCGGCGATCAGCAGCACAGACGCCGCGAGGGAGTACAACATCGTCAGGCGGTAAATGGTGTACTCGGAGGTCCATTTGCCTAGTGCGCCGGACGGGTCTGGACGGTCTTCGATTCCCCGATTTAGTGCGGTGACTCGAAACAGGTTTCGGCAACACGCTCCCACGATCCGTGGCCAGCCGTCGAAGTAGTTGAACGCGGTGGAGAACGTGGCAGCGAAGGCGCCCAAGATGAATACAATCATCATCCAGGGGCCCACGCTCAAAGTGAAGATCCCGGCGATCTCACCCATCACCTCCCGGCCTTCGACGGGGCTCGGATAGAGCCACACCGCGGCAAGCAAGAGGAAGATGCTGGCCGTCGCGAAGGAGAGGACGTGCCCGAGCCGGTAGTCCCAGAGGCCGATGCGGAACCAACGGCGACAGTATTCTCGAACGTGCGGCGGCAACTTGTCGACGTCGACCGTGAGATCCTCTTTGGACGATGTAAACGGGTCGAAGCGAGCGATGAGGCCTTCCTCCTCGAGCCTCGGCCTCACCCTGCTCATCCCGACTCGCTTGGCGGTGCCCCACTCGGACGCCTGCAGGGAAACGTCCAGACCCGTCGGCAGTAAGCCGAGCAGCGCGGCGATTACCAACCAGGAGCCGTCCGGGATCTCGAGGAGAAAGAAATGGCCCATCTCCGACAGCGGAGCGGACCGCACCGCGTAAACTGCCAGCGTCGAGAGGATGAGAACGCCGGCAAAGACTTTGGCGATAGACTCGAGCGCCCCGTATTCACCGCGCAGGATCACCGCCACGGAGACCACGCCCAAGATCAAAGCGTACGCCTCGAGAGGCAGCTCGAGCCCTATGTGCTGCGTGCCCAGGTAGTAGAGAACGGCCGCAGCGGCGATCAGGCGCCCGGCCTGGCCCACCGCGCATTGAAGTAGCGTCGCGACCAAAACGTACCACAGCGGCCACTTCCTCCAACCCGTTGAGTAGGCCTCCAGAAGACTCTTCCCCGTCGCGTTCGTGAATCGAAAGGCCAACTCGAAGCCGTAGTACTTGAACACGTACGAGGCGAGAACGCACCACAGAAGGGCGTACGCGAAGCGACCGCCCGCGGTCGGCACCGTGACGAGGTGGCTCGTCCCGATCCCCGTCATCATGAGGATCATGCCGGGTCCGAAATGTGCCAGTACGGCCTTCGGAGAGGTGCTCGGAAGCTCCAGCTCCTCCCACGATTCGGAGGCAGATCTCACGTGCGCTGGCGGCTACGCCAAGTCTCCAGCCATCTAGGAATCAACCCGTACTCCCGTCCCTTGCCATCGTGCACCGTCGAGGCCACGAGGAGACGGCATGATCTACCGATGGAGCGAACAGTAACCGTGCTCGCACGACGGGTCCAGCGACCGATCGACTCCGGAAATGTGGTTCGCGCTGGCTCCGAGTCGAGCTCAGGTGCCGTCCACCGGGCACCTACCCGTGAGCCTCAGCTGTTTCTTCCGAGCCGTGTCAGGGCCTGCCTCGTCTTGTCGCCAAATCGCTTTTTCAGCATCTGCGAATGGAGCTCCGGCAGGTTGCGCTGCACCTTCGCGAAGCCGTCCGCGACATCCTTCATATCGTCCTCAGTGCCCAGGAACATCTGGTGAAACAGGACGACCCCTTCTTCTTCCGATATTGCTTCTGCCCTCGGACACCGGGCTTCCAGCCCCAGTCGGCGACGCGGATCCGCGCCGGCCTCCCACTCGATAAACCGACGACCGGCCGTCCACGTGGGGGAACGATAGACCACCGCAAAGGGCAGGTCAGCCGGGATCCCCTCCGCCCGAAGCGCGCTCAACAGCAGGGTACGAGGAAGCCCGTCGAAGGCCTCCCGATCATATCGTAGTCCGAGCGCGTAGAGCCCGAGACGAGTGACCGAGTCCTGAATGGGAAGCGGCATGATCCCCGCGACGTCGCGAAGCCGTTCCTCCAGAATGGCTATGTTCTGCGCCTTGCGCTCCAGATGATCCTCCATCCGATCCAACTGCGCGAGCAGAACGGCCGCCTGCATCTCCGTCAACCTGTAGTTCCCCCCGAAGCCCGCTGCCTCTTTCTCGCTCCGCGGCCTTCCGCAGTCCGTGATGGCGTAGATGCGCCGGGCCAGGGTCTCGTCGTTGGTAATGAGGGCGCCGCCTTCGCCGGAAGTCATCGGCTTGCTTTGCTGGAAGCTAAAAGTGCCGACATGACCCAAGGTGCCAACTCCGCGGCCGGACAGCCGGGTCCCGTGGGCGTGGGCACAGTCCTCGATGACGTACAATGAGAAGTCGTCCGCGATGCGGCCGATCGCCTCCATATCGGCCACCCGGTGGTAGAGGTGGACGGGGATGATGGCCCGCGTCCGGTCGTTGATGTTGTCTTCCACGGATCGGGGATCCAAGCACCAGTCGTGCTCGCACACATCGGCGAAGACCGGAATCGCTCCGACCTGCACGACGGCCCAGGCCGTGGCGTTCCAAGTCAGCGCCGGGACGATCACCTCGTCGCCCGGCTTCACGCCGACTGCCCGAAGTGCGATCTCGATGGCCAAGGAGCCGTTCGCGACTGAGCACGCGTGCGCGGCTCCGCAGAACTCGGCGAACTGCCGCGTGAACTCGTGCTCCATGGGCCCGTTTCCCGCCCACTGACCGCTCTCCAAGACCTCGCGGATCAACTCTGCCTCGCGGTCGCCCTTCACAGGCCAGGGGTGAAAGGCCTTCTGGCGAACGGGCGTACCGCCATGGATGCTCAGCCGTCCCATCAGCCGATCCTTTGATCCGTTTCGCGCTTCTCCACCGTCTTCCTCCACACGTTTATGCGAACGACGGTTACCAGGCGATTCCTCTCACACACACATCCGGACACAGGCTACAGAGCTAATGGTTCTCGAAATCCGCCGCGGCCTGCTCGGCCGCGCGGACGGTCAGCGCCATGATCGTCAGGGTCGGGTTCTGATAACCGGAGGAAACGAAGCAGGCTCCGTCGGTCACGAACACGTTCGGGGCATCCCAGCAGCGACAGAACGAATCGAGCACGCTGGACCCGGCGTCCCTGCCCATGCGGGCGCCGCCCAGCTCGTGGGTGGCAAGTCCCGGCTTGAAGACGCCGCTCTCGACGAACGATCTACGCCCGAGCCGCTCCGTCAAGCGCCGCTGGCCCCACCACGGTCCGCGGCGAAGGCCGGCCGCCTCGACCATCTCGTCCACCGCGTCTCGTGCGTCGGCGATCAGCGCGAGGTCGTTATCTCCGCGCGCGCACTCGATATGTGCCACCGGCACGTCCCAGGCGTCGCGCTTCCGCCGGTTCAGCGTGATGCGGTTGTCTCGGCGCGCCAGCATCTCACCGAACGCGGCCACCCACCAGGCGTCACCGGTGCGGCCGATGGCTCCGCAAAGGCCATACCCTCGGAGGAAGTCGGACGCACGGTCATTGAGGTTCCTGAAGCGGGGAATATAGAAGCCGTGGGACGCACCGAAATCGTACGGATCGGACTCGGACAGTTTTCGATCGAAGTGGGGAAGCGGTCCCCGTCGTCCCAAGAACACGTGATCCGTGATGTACCGTCCTAGCGTGCCGGATGAGCCCCCCAGTCCGTCGGGGTGCCGCTCGCACGCGCTATTCAGCAGGATGCGCACGCTCTCCAGAGCCGAAGCACAGAGGAACACGAGGTGACCGCGGGCGCGGTGCACCGTCGGCTCGACCCGGTCGACGTACTCCACGCCGGTGGCCCTTCCGCTCCGCTGATCGGTCGTGACCTTGCGCACGACGGAGTTCGCGCGCAGCGACAGATTGCCCGTCATCTCGGCATCGGCAAGCGGGAGTGGATCACCCCTTGGACCGGGCGAGATCACCCGAGCCTGCAGCACGTGTCTCTCCGGCCAGTGGCTCTCGACGATGCGCTTGAACTCCAGCTCGAGCGGGCTGAGCTCGCGCGGCGCCACGTACCGGCCATCGGGCAGCTGGGGGAGTTTGTCCGCGTGGCCATAGAGTTCCAAGCGCGTCTCGACCCTGTCGTAGTAGGGCGCCAGATCGTCGTACTTCAGCGGCCAGTCCTTTCCGTTTCCATCGTGGCTCGCACCGAGGAGCTCGAAATCCGAGAACCGCGGTGATAAGCTCGCCCACGTCTGGAGCCGCCCACCGACCTGACGGCCACGAATCCAGTAGAAGGGCTTCCCCCTCGGCACCGTGTAAGGATTCTGCCGATCATCGACGTACAGGTGCCTCAAGTATCCCTTGAACGAAATGCCTCGCGCCTGCACGGGCTGGGTCCCCAACGCCGCGCGAAGCCAGGACAGGTGATCGTCGTCTCCTGGCGGGGGAAAGCCGTCGACTGGGTCGAGCCGGGGCCCGGCTTCCAGCACAAGCGTATCCAGGCCGCGTTCCGTCAGGGTCTTCGCGGCGAACCCTCCGGCCGCCCCGGAGCCGACCACGATGGCGTCATATACCCTATTCAAAGCCCTTCACCGCCGATTTCGTGCTGACAGGATCAATTGCGGGACAGGTGTATGACTCTCCGTGCCCGTGTCTTACAATGCATGATACTGCCAAGGCATGATACTGCCGGCCGCGCGCGGTCGAGAGCTCCGGATTCGTGCATGACCTACGAGATCATCAAGTACTCGTCCGACCTGAGCGGGGAAGTGGCCAGGCTTCAGACGGTGCTATGGAGCTCCGACGAGGACACCAACGCCAGGTACCTCGACTGGAAGTATCACCAAAACCCTTACGTCCAACCGCCGCTCGTCTACCTCGCCTTGGCCGGCGAGCGAGTGGTCGGCATGCGAGGCTTTATGGGCAGCCTGTGGTGGATAGGGAACGACAGACTCCCGGTCCCGGTAGCCGCCGACCTGGCTATCGAGCCGCCGCACCGAGACCGGGGGGTCTTCAGCCTGTTGATGAACACAGCTCTACGGGACCTCGCAGGGCTCGGCCACCGATACGTAATCAACCTGAGCGCCCAGAGAACGACTCTCGTGGCGTCGCTCGCCACGGGTTGGCGCGTGGTCGGATCGCTCGGCAGCCTCGGCCTATCGGCCGGGTCTCTGAGCTCGACTCGAAGGCTACTCGCCAAGATGGGGCCGCTGGCATCCCGGTTTGAGTCGATAGGGTGGCGGATTCTGTCGAGCGGCGCCCTCCCGCATCCCTTCTCCCGTCTGGACAGAGCGGCTCGCCGACAGTCGCTTGGAGCGATCAGCCTGTCAGCCACGCCGCGGGCGGAAGAGATGGCGCGCTTCGTCCAGACGACGGCCAGTCGAGAACGAATTCGCCACGTGCGCGACCAGGCGTTCTTCGAGTGGCGGTTCTGCAACCCGCGCACGTCCTATCGGTTCTTGTTCTGGGACGCCGTGGAGCTGCGGGGGTATCTCGTCCTGGCGGCCGGCCGAACCTATGACGGGAATCGTTTCTTCCCCACCGTGAGAATCATTGACTGGGAAGCAGCCGACGGAGAGGCGGAGTCCGAGCTGCTGTCGAGCGCCATCGCCTGGGGGCGCTTCAGCTTTCTGGAGATCTGGTCAACCGGGCGGTCAGAGCGTGCCTACGGGCTGCTGAAGCGGCACGGATTCCGGCCTTTGCTCGCCGAGCCAAGCTTCCGCGACCCGGGAGCCTCCCTGCTGGTGAGATCGACGAGCTCCCTAAGCACCCAGGCAGACTGGGTGGAAAACGGCGCTCGGCTCCTCGACATAGACAATTGGGACCTTCGAGAGGCGTACTCAGACCACAACTGAGATCCGTGGCCGTCGACCGCCGTGCTTGGAGCCTCCCTCAGATCTCCCGGTGGATGAACGCCACGATGTCGACGACGGTGTTCCACTCCGTCGCCAGATCGAAGGTGCTCGGATCGAGAGAGTGCCCGATCTCCACCTCGATCCAGAGGGCCAGCCGCAGCAGCCCCATTGAGTCTAGGAGACCTGATTGGATGAGGGGCGTGGCCGAATCCGGCTCGCGGAGCTGCGGAAGGTCGAGGCTCCGAATGAATGCCAGGAGCCGGGTCTCGAGATCGCTAGCGGACACGCGCAGCGACACGGCGAGCGCGGGGCTCAGACATGTGTGTCCATCGGTTCGAGAGCGGAGCAGGCGCGGGCCACTTCCTCTCGGTTGATCTTTCCGCGCGGTGATCTCGGGATGGCATCGAGAAGGTACCACCGCCGCGGCATCTTGTGTCGCGCGATCCTCTCCTGCACCCAGGACCGCAGCTCGGCGATCGTCTCCGGATCTCGCTTCTCGAGGACGACCGCGATCCCGACATCTTCGCCATACAGCGGATCCTCGAATCCAAAGGTGCAAACGTCCGCCGTCGCGTGGAAGCTCTCGACCACGGCGTCCACATCACCGGGATGTACCTTCATCCCACCCTTGTTGATCTCCTCCCGCGCCCTTCCCCGCAGGAAGAACAGGCCGTCCTCCAGCACTCCGATGTCGCCCGTCATGAACCAGCCGTGACTCACGACGGCCCGTGTGAGATCGTCACGATCCAGATAGCCTGTCATCAAGGCCGGCGTGTTGAGCCATACGTAGCCCTCCTCTCCGGCAGCACACGCCTCGGCGCGCCACGGCGGCAGGGTCGTGTCCATCGTCGCGAGGATCTTCAGCTCGGCTCCCCAGGGCACTCCGATCAGGCCATCGGTCGGGATCAGGCCGGGGATCGTCGTCCCGGCTACCCAGCTACCGGTTTCGGTAATGCCGTACGTGTTCAGCACGTCTTCGGTGCCCGCCCACTCGCGTATCCCCTCCCACAGCCGGGCTGACAGCGGGGCCGACCCGCACGATACGCGCTCGATAGAGCCTTTTCGGGGGGGTGCGGCCGTCTTGAGCGCGAAGCGCCACAGCGCTGGCACGGAGGACATGAAGGTGATCTCGTGTTCGTCGAGTAGCTCTCCCAGCTGAAGCACGATGTCGGCCCGAAATGGCGGAAGAACGTAGAGATCCTGCCCAGAGAGCCACGGATACAAGCAATTGCATATCAATCCGTGTCCGAAATGCGTGGGCAACAGGCAGAGCGTGCGTCGATACCGCCGGTTGCCGAGCGGCCCCCGCAGGCCGAACCAGCGTGCGCGGAGCGTCCGATGGGTGTGCACGACCCCCTTGGGTTCGCCTGTCGTTCCCGAAGTGAACAAGATGAGCGCCTCGTCGTCGAGAGACGGACCGGGTTGAGCGTTCTCGACGATTCCCGCTTGCGGGTCCGCGGAAGTGCCTTCATCGATCACAGTCACTCCCGCGTCGGCCAGCCGGGACGCCACCTGTCGATCGGCTTCCTCCTTCCACAGGGAGAGGCGTGGCCTCGCCGCCCCCGCCAGCACCCCGATCTCGTGCGCGGTCAGTCGGCCGTCGATCGGAATCACGCAGCCCCCGATCGTCCAGACAGCCAGCAGGTCGACGAAGAACTCCAGCGAGTTTCCCTGGTGCAGGAAGGCACGATCGCCCGGGCGGAAGCCCAGCCCCCGAAGCTGCGCCTCGCGCCGCAGCGTCCGGGAGCCGATCTCCTTCGGATCCCAGCGCCGACCCGTCAGCGGCTCCGTTAGGGATCCTATCGCCGTTTCGATGAACACGTCATCCTCCGAACGTCGCGGTCACGACCTCGCCTCCCGGGCGACCGCTCGCACGGTAGTGTGGCGAGAGCGGCTGCGGCAACTTCAGCCACCCGATCAAGCCCATGCCGTGGGCGACGCAGGTAGCGCCCGCCTGTCCTCTGCGGTATAAGGAGTATCATGTTTGGCCAGGCCGAGGCTCCTACTTCGACCATCCCGGTCTTGCTCTACCATACGGTTTCCCCCAATGCTGTACAAAAGGGACCCGATACCTTACTTGTGCATGATTTCGGTCGGCAGATGCGGTACCTGGCTTTGCGGGGATACCGTTGTGTGGGGCCCGAGGCGGTGGCTGAACCCAGACCACCGACCGGCGGCCGGCGAACGGTCTGCCTCACGTTCGACGATGGTTACGAGAGCTTCCTGCGTCTGGTCTACCCAGTTCTTCGGTCCTACGAGTTTACGGCCACGATATTTGTCGTCTGTGATCTTGTGGGCCGGACGGCCACCTGGGATGGGGGCGACGGCTCGCGGTTACTCACTTGGGAGCAACTCAGGAGCCTCCAAGAAGCGGGGATGCGCATCGGAAGCCACACTCTCACCCATCGACGCTTGACCGAGTTGGGCGATGACGAGATTCGGCGCGAGCTGATAGACTCCAGAGCCATCTTGGCTGCCGAGCTGAATGCGTCGACTCCCTGCCTCGCCTACCCATTCGGTGCCTCGGATGAGCGCGTGCGCACACTGGCGAAAGAGGCGGGTTATGCGGCCGCGTTCGGTGTCCATCGGGGACCGCGGGGTGCGTACAACAACCATCGCCGACAATGCCTGCCCGGCATGACTAGGTTGGGTTTCCGGCTCACGCTCGGCTCTTTGGGAGCGCTTCACATCCGTGCCCGAAGATCGATCATGGCTGCGACCCGCCGATGACGCCCGGTCATGAGCTGATCCGAGTTGTACCCGTGACTTCCTCGCGACCCTGAGAGCGCCACGGGCGCCAGTACGATGTCGAGGCCGGTGGCCGCCGAGCACTTCTTGGCGAGGCATACACCAACCCCGCTATGTTCCGTGCGCAGACAATCCGGACACTTGGTCTCCGTTTCGACGACCGATTCACTTGGTGGCGACGAGACGGCGTTCTCTTTCTTCCTGTCGGACGCCGGCTTCAACATCGTGTGGGTGGATGAGGCGCGGGTCGTGGAGTGGATTCCAGAGGAGAGGTTCCCGAGTCTTGGCTCGTTCAGCGACGCTACTGGAACAGGATCGATCGGATCGACCAACGATCAAGCGCCTGAGGATCGCCATGGTCGCAGCCTGCCCGTTTCCTTATCCTCGGGGTACCCCGATTCGGATCTACGGGATGGCAAGCGAGCTGGGTCGGAGTGGACACGAGGTCCATGTCGTCACCTATCATCTCGGCAAGCGCGACATCTCCGGACCTTTTCAGATACATCGAATCCCCCGCGTGCCCACATACCGGAAGCTGACACCCGGCCCCAGCCTGCAGAAGCTACTCCTGGTAGACGCCCTGCTGGTCGCTCGGCTGTCACGGCTGCTGCGTCGACACGACTTCGATGTGATTCACGCCCACCATTACGAAGGATTGGCAGCCGCACTGCTGGCGGCCAAGAATGGGTACCCACCGGTCGTATTCGACTCCCACACACTACTCGAAAGCGAGCTTCCCGACTACGGGCGGTGGCTGCCGGCCGGCGGCAAGAAGCGGCTCGGGCGGCTGATCGACGCGCGTCTCCCCAGAAGGGCATCCGCGGTGATCGCCGTCTCAGAGGAGATCAGAGACCGGCTCGTCAACGATCACGGATGCGCCCCCGAAAAGGTCGTCGTCGTGCGCAGCGGCGTCGAGCTGGGCCAATTCGCGTTTGCCGACGACGCACGTCATGGGCGGCGGCATGACAGCTCCACCGTGCTATATACCGGCAATCTAGCGCGCTATCAGGGAATCGGCCTCCTCCTGAGGGCGCTCAAGTCTCTTCTCGACCGAGGTCGCGACGTCCGATTATTGATCGTTTCCAACTCATCGCTCGCACCGTACGATCGACTGATCGACCAACTAGGTGTTCGAGCGGCGGTTGAAACCGTGCCGTCCGACTTCAAGTCCGACGTCGAGCTCATGGCTCGAGCCGATGTGGCGGCCAATCCTCGACCCGACAGCCCCGGCCTCCCGCAGAAGCTTCTGAATTACATGGCGGCAGGTCTCCCCATCGTTTCCGCCGCCGGATGCGCAGAGCTGATTTCCAATGGAGCAAACGCGCTTGTCGTCAACAGTGATGACGCGCATGCATTTGCCGATGCGTTGGACCGCGTTCTGGGCGATGCGGACTTGGCGCGCAGCCTGGGCGACGCAGCGAGAGAAACGGCGCGCAAGGAGCTGTCGTGGTCCCGCACCGCTGAGGCAGCCTTATCCGTATATGAGCGCGTCCTCGGCTGACGGTGCTCCGACAGGGCTCCGCACCGAGCGTTACCGCCGTCGTCGTCAACCACAACGGCGGGGAGCACGTGCTTCAAACGATGGAAGCCCTCTGCGGCCAGTCTTCGCCGCCCGCGTCGATCATTCTCGTCGACTCCGGGTCTGACGATGGTAGTCCCGAGCGGGTTGCGGCAGGTTACCCGGACACCGTGATCTGTCGTCTCCCCTCCAACCGGGGCCCTGCAGCGGCTCGCAACAAAGGGCTTGCCGTCGCGTCGACCGACCTGGTCTTGCTTCTCGACGTGGACATCTATCCGGATCGCGATTGCCTGGCTCGTCTGCTACAAGCGTACCAGAACGAGCGACCGAGCGTCGTCTGCCCGCGCATCCTCCTCTTGCCGGAGGAGGACGTCGTGCATTGTGACGGAGCGGAAGCGCACTTTCTCGGAACGATGAGCCTTCGGAACGGCTACCGGCCTCTCAGCGAAGTGTCCGGGGAGGTTCGCGCCCCCGTTCGCGCCTGCGGCAGCGCCTGCCTTCTCGTCGATCGGCTAGGCGTGCTCCAAGCCGGCGGCTTCGACGAGCTTTACTTCTTCTACTTCGAGGACCTCGAGTTTTCCATCCGGCTCCGAGCGTCGGGCCATCGGCTCCTCTGGGAGCCTTCCGCCGTTGTCCGCCACGACCGCGGCGAAGGAACGCCCGGACTTTCCTACCGGGGAGCACGAGCCTACCCCGCGAGACGCGCCTATCTGACCCTCCGGAACCGCCTCCTCACGATCGGCATCCACTACCGGCTATGGACCATCCTCGTCCTCTCGCCCGCCCTCGCGTTGTATGAAGCCGCCACGATCTTCGTTTGCCTCCAGCGCGGCTGGGGCGGTCAGTGGCTGAGGGCCTGGGCATGGCAGGTGAGAAACGTTCGCCGGATCATGGAGAGGCGCCGGAGGAGCCAGCGGGCGCGCATACTACGCGACCGTGAGATTCTCGCCGGTGGGCCCGTACCGCTCGCCCCCGGCTTCACGAGCTCTCGTCCTCAGATGGCGGCTGTCGCCGTCTTGTCGGCCGCCCTGGGCGCGTATTGGCGATTGGCCCGCCACGTCATCTGTTAAGGTGGACGAGTCGGTTCGGTCCACGGTCGCATCGGTCATCGTGCCGTGCCGCGATCATGCCGTAGAGCTGGATGTCTGCCTTCACAGCCTGGAACGGCAATCTTACGAGGGCCCGCGAGAGATCATCGTCGTCGATGCAGCGGCCGACCCGGCTGTCCTCGCTGTCGTCGAGGCTCATCCAGGTGTTGGCGTGGTTCGCGAGCCAGCGGGCCTGCTCCCTGGGGCGGCACGAAACCTGGGCGCGCGGCGGGCGCGCGGCGGATACCTCGCTTTCATCGACGCGGACTGCGTCGCCGAGAGGCGATGGCTCGAGTTTGCCGTCGCAGCACTGGACACCGGCGCGATCATGGTCGGGGGGCCGGTGCTGAGCGCCCCCGGGGACAACGCGATTGCCGCCGCAGACAACTACCTGCAGTTCTACGAGTACACGGCCGGCAGACCCGAGGGGCCGTCACGCAAATTTCCCGGCTGCAACCTGGCCGTGGACCGAGCCGCGTTCCAAGAAGCCGGTGCGTTCGATGAAAACCTCCGCATAGGAGAGGACACGGCACTTTCGATCGCCCTCTCGTCAGCCTGGCCTACCAAGAGCCGCTTTGTGCCGGAGATGCGAGTGCGCCACTCCGGCCGGCGCACCCTCCGAGAGCTGTGCGCTCACCATGAAGTGTTCGGTTTCAACCGAGGGCTCTCGGGTCGCGAGCTCAAGCCACGTCACCGGCGACAGGGCAGATCGCGGCTCTTCCTTGCCGCCGCGGTAGCCGGGCGCGCCACAAGGATGCTGCTTCGATCAGCCCGATGGGACCCGCGGCGGTTACCCAAAGTGGTGATGATGATGCCGCTCTGGCTGACCGGACTCGTAGCTTGGTCCCACGGCTTTCGACGCGGTTGCCTGGCAGCGGCGGCTGACGCCGACGTCGGGGCGTGACCGCGATGTGGCGGCACGAACCGCGCTCCTTTGCGCGGCAGGCCGTCTGATGGCACCATGTGTCAGCGTCATCATGCCGGTCTACAACCAGGACCGGTTCATCGCAGAAGCCATCGAAAGCGTACGCGACCAGTCGTTCCAGGACTGGGAGCTCGTGGTCGTGGACGACGGCTCGACCGATGCCACCCCAGAAGTCGTTGCCCGATTCGAAGACTCCCGGATTCGGTGTGTCCATCAAGTGCGCCACGGCGTCTCTCACGCTCGGAACGAGGGGGTCGCTCGATCCAGCGGTGAATACATCGCCTTCTTGGACGCGGATGACCGCTACCATCCCGACAAGCTGCTGGCGCACGTTTCCCACCTCGATCGAGCTTCCCGCGTCGGGGTGAGCTACAGCCCGCACATCCGAATCGACCAGGCGGGACAACCCTGGACGGTCCACTGGCCGCCAGAATCCGTGTCGGTGAGCGAGCTGGTGCTGGGCTTTCCGTTCAATCCCTCGGCGACGGTGATCCGGCGCTCCTGGCACGATGAAATCGGAGGATACGACACGTCGTTCGTGATCAACGAAGACCGCGAATACCACGTCCGTTTGGCCCTGGGCGGCTGCCAGATGGCTCGCGCAGGTGGTTGTCTCACTTACTACCGGGTCCATGCCGGCCGGGGGCTCCACGACTTACCTGCCAAGATGGACGACATGCTCCGCGCGCTCCGCACCGCCTTCGGCGATCCGCGCTGTCCGGAGGACAGCCGCGCCCTGCACGGCCGTGCCCACCGGGGCATTTACTTCGAGTGGGCATATCAGGCGGCCATAGCGGAGCAGACCTCGTTGGCGCATGCCTACTCCAGGGAGGCCTTGCGCTTCGATCCGTTGACATCGAAAGCGTCGGCCGATGAGCTGCTGCTCGCTTGGGTGGAGGCGGCAACCAGAAATCGCGCGGAGCATGAGTCTCTACTCAGAAAGGTGTTTGCCCAACTCCCCCCCGAGCTGGAGCATTTTGCGGCCTACGAGGATTGGTCGTTGGCCTCGGCCGACTTGATCCGGGGCGCGCGCGATTTGATCTGGGGTCGCTCGGACGAGGCACACGCCTATCTGGGGCGGGCGGTGGAACGGCGAGTGCGCCTCGATGAGCGCGTTCTCTGGCCCTTACGATACGACCTTCAAAACGCACAGGCGGGTCTCGGGATCGGGGTCACGACACGCGTACTTCGCGATATCGCCCCTTATCTGAAAGACATGGCCGGGCGTCGCAACGTCCGCCGGCTAGAGGGCATGCTTTCCACTTCGAGGAGCGCCGATCCGCCTCTGCGGATCGCCTTCCTGCTGAACGGATTTCCACTGCTCTCCGAGACCTTCATCCTCAATCAGATCACCGGCCTCATCGATCGCGGGCACGAGGTCCTGATCTTCATCCGTTCCCCTCGTCACGAACCCAAGGTGCACGAGGATGTCGATCGCTATCGGTTACTCGATAAGACTCACACCCTCCTCGTAAACAAGCATACGCTCGGGCACCGGCTCCTCTACTCCATGAAGGTGGCGTACCTGTTGGCCAAGAGCCTTCCCCGGTATCCCCGACGCGTCCTCCGTGCCCTCGCTCGTCTCGAAACGACAAGGGTGCGAGGATCGCTGATCGACCTGCATCCGGTCGCAGTCTTGATGGACAAGGGACCGTACGACGTCGTGCACGCCCATTTCGGTTTGAACGGGGTTTGGGCCAGCCATCTGAGGCAGGCCGGCGCCTTCCCCGGCAAGCTCGTCACGACATTTCACGACGGCCTCGATCTCTCGGTGTACCTGAACGACAAGGAGACTGACGTCTACGCCGATCTCTTCCAACAGGGCGACCTGCTGATGGCCGTGAGCGACAAGATCAGAGATCGATTGGTCAGCCTGGGGTGTGACGTACATAAGGTCATCGTGCACCGCGTAGGCGTAGGCGTGGCTCGCTTCGGCGGGATCAAGAAAGAGACGGGTGAGGGTCGCATTCGGCTAACCAGCGTCGCCCGGTTGGTCGAGCGCAAGGGTCTTCGCTACGCCATCGAGGCCGTGGCCAAGCTGAGCGAGAAGTACGATCAGATCGAGTACGTGATCGCAGGAGACGGTCCGGCGCGGCCGGGCCTTCAGGCCTTGATCGAGACACTCGATGTCTCGCGCGTTGTCAGGCTGCTGGGATGGCAGAGCCAGGAAGAGATCGCGGCTCTGCTGAGAACGACGGACCTCCTCTTGGCTCCCAGCGTCACGGATCCGGACGGGTCCCAGGAGGGCATTCCTACCGTACTCATGGAAGCTCTTGCCCAAGAAATCCCCGTGTTAGCTACCTGGCACGCCGGAATCCCCGAGTTGGTGCGCCATGGAGAATCGGGGCTTCTCGTGCCCGAAAGGGACGTAGCCGCTCTGGTCGAAGGCCTCGAGTACCTGATCCAGAATCGGGATAGCTGGCCGGAGATGGGGCGACGAGGCCACACGCAAGTCGAGACGCATTTCAGTATCGAGCGGCAGAACGACCGGCTCGTTCGGATCTATCGTCAATTACAAGCGGAGCGAGCGAGCTGAGCGTCATACTCACGGTGCTGATCGCTACCTACAACGGCGCCAGGACGCTGCC
>Ga0255057_10000579_pt1 | contig 20768 bp, 19 predicted proteins | sample Cases_109_6_MG_FD_189022 | JGI IMG/M metagenome (GOLD analysis project Ga0255057, IMG submission 189022) | Seawater microbial communities from Amundsen Gulf, Northwest Territories, Canada - Cases_109_6 | ecosystem: Environmental > Aquatic > Marine > Gulf | place: Canada: Northwest Territories... | reverse complement strand
CGTGCGCGCCAATGCCTCCGGCTGAGGCTCTTTCTTCGTCTCCCCCGCTTTGCGGCAAGGCCGATCCGAAGATCGTTCAGGAGCTCGTGCGCGCCAATGCCTCCGGCTGAGGCTCTTTCTTCGTCTCCCCCGCTTTGCGGGGGAGACGCGGAGTCGCGTCAGCGACTCCGCAGAGGGGGCCGGCTCACGACTGGGACGGTTCACGTCGGCAGGAACCCGTAACCTTCACCCGGCATGGAATTTCTCGGCGATGTGATCGAAGACGCCTTCGCGTTTCTTGGCAATTCCGGCGGCCAGCTCGCCGAAGTACTGCTCCTCACGCTGATCGTTGCCGGCGTAGCCACCGCGATCGGCGTAGCCATCGGTGTCCCGTTTGGGATCTGGCTCGGGCTTGGCCGGTTCCGCGGTCGGGCGTTCCTCTGGACCCTGGTCAACGTCGGCATGGCCATTCCACCCGTGCTGGTTGGTCTCCTCGTCCTGCTGCTGTTGTGGTCGGACGGCCCGCTCGGCTCGCTCGGCATCCTGTTCACCCCGGCCGCGATGGTCATTGTCCAGGTCGCGCTGGCGACCCCGATCGCCGCAGGGGTCACCGCCGGCGCCGTGGCAAGCCTCTCGCCCGATGCCCGCGAGCAGCTCGATGCGCTCCATCTGGCGCCCGTACGCCGCGGCAGGGTGGTGGCCAGGGAGATCTGGCCCGGAGTAACCGCGGCGGTGGCGGCCGCCTTCGGTAGGGTGGTCTCCGAGGTGGGAGCGGTGCTGATCGTTGGAGGGAACATTCTCGGTGAGACCAGAGTGCTGACCACTGCGATCGTGCAGGAGACGCGGCAGGCCCGATTCGGGGCAGCGCTTGCCCTGGGGTTTGTCCTGCTCGTCATCGCCTTCACCGTCAATGGAACCCTGACCTGGTTGCAGTTCCGGGAGCGCGGCATTGGCTGAACGGCGATTCGAAGACCTTCGCTGGCCAGTTGACGATCCGATTGTCGACATTCCCGAACTGTCCGTTGAGCTCGGTGAGCGGCTGATCATCTTCGGCCCGAATGGAGCGGGCAAGACGACGCTGCTGCGGCTCATCGCCGCGATCGAGGGAGAGGGCGGGACGCCATACGCGTCCTATTTGCCGCAGCGGCCCTACCTGTTCCGTGGTACCTGTCGGGCCAACCTGTACCTTGGACTCGACAACGCCGATCGCACCAAGGCGGACGATCTTGCCGAACGGCTCGGCGTCGGTGATCGTTTACCAGACCAGGCACGAACCTTGTCGAGTGGGGAGCGGATGCGGCTTTCGATCGCGAGGACCCTTGCAGTCGACTCGCCGCTGGTATTGCTCGACGAGCCGTTGGCTCCGCTCGACCTCCGCGACCGGGAGGTGGTCGCATCCGTCATCGTCGATGCGCTCGAAGGCCGCACCGGGATCATCGTGACTCACGACCGCGACACGGCGGCGATGCTCGGTGACCGGCTCGCCGTCATGATCGACGGCAAGATTCTTCAGATTGGCCCGGTGTCTGAGGTTCTGGCGACCCCGAGCGACGACACGGTCGCCGAGATCGTGGGAGTCTCCAACGTGGTCGACGGACGCGTCCTCGCCAGACGCGGCGCCCTCGTCGAGGTCGAGTGGGGTGAACACCGCTTCTACGCGCTTGGTGACCATTCGGCGGGCACGCCGGTCAAGGTGCTTTTCGGCGGCGAGGCGGTCGGCGTGCACACCGGCGACCTGGAAGGGTCGTCGCTCAGGAACCGATTCCGCGGCGTTGTCACCGAGGTGCGCGAGACCGGGAGGCTGGCCGAGGTGGTCATCGACTGCGGGTCACCGGTGGTCGCGCTCATCACCCCGGGGTCACTCGACACGCTCAACATCAACGAAGGCTCCGAGGTCCAAGTAAGCGTCAAGGCGACCGCAGCGCGAGCCGTCGCGGTCGGGGGAGGCGCGTGAGGCGGATCGCTGCCTGGTCCGTCATCCTGGCCCTGATCGCAACCGGATGCAGCACCGGGGATCGGGTGGTCGTGGCCGCCGGGACGACGTTGGTCGACTCCCAGTTCATGGCGCGTGTCCTGGAGGAGTACGCGGCCGGCGTTCAGATTTCCGTGCTCGGCGTTTCCAGTCTCGAGGCGCTGGCGCTTGGCGCATCCGGGTCCGCAGAGGTGCTCATCACGCACCTACCCGAAGCGGAGGAGGCGTTCCTCGCCGACCATCCAGACGCCGAACAGCAGACCGTGTTCGCCAGCCACTTCGTACTGGTTGGACCGGAGGCTCCGCAGCTCGGAACGCCCGACGCGGTTGAGTCGCTGGAGTTGATCGCCGAAGCGGGGCATTTGTTCGTGTCACGGTCTGACGGCTCCGGCACCGCGGCGAAGGAGCGAGAGCTCTGGGGGATCGCCGGAGTCGATCCGACCGGCCGATCCTGGTACACCGAGACCGGCCAGGGCATGGGATTCACCCTCCAGGTTGCCGATCAGCGAGGCGCCTTCACGCTCGCCGAGATCGGCTCGTTCGTCGCCACCGCGTCGATCTCGCTGGTACCGGTGGGCGAGGCGGCCGAGGACGAACGACTGGCGAACCCGTATCGGATCACGCTCGTGGAGGGAGCAAGCGACGAGGCGCGAGCGTTCTTCGACTGGATGATCTCGGATGAGGGGAGCGCGGCCGTCGTCGCCGCCAATGTCGAGCTGTTCGACGATCTGCTGTATGCCCCGGCGCTGGCATCATGACCGCCATGAGCCATCCGAAGGTCGTCGTTGCCGAACCGATCGCCGATGCCGCCATCGAAAAGCTGAGGGTTTCGTGCGATGTCGAGGTGCTCGTCGGCGCGTCGCGCGACGAGCTCATGGCGGGATTGGATGACGCGGCTGGTCTCGTCGTGCGCTCCGCCACCCGGGTCGATGAGGCGATGATCGCCGCGGCACCGATGCTGGAGGTCATCGGACGCGCCGGGGTCGGGCTGGACAACATCGACCTGGTTACCGCCGCCGCTCGGGGAATCGTGGTCGTCAATGCCCCGGACGCCTCGACGATCTCGGCTGCCGAGCACACGATGGCGCTCCTGCTTGCTCAAGCCAGGCGGATCCCTGAGGCGGACGCTTCGCTTCGCGCCGGGCGCTGGGAGCGCAAGAACCTGCAAGGAGTCGAGCTCTATGGGAAAACGCTCGGTGTCGTTGGTCTTGGCAAGATCGGCGAGCAGGTCGCTCAGCGGGCGCAGGCCTTCGGGATGCGGGTCATTGCCTTCGACCCGATTGTTTCCGCCGAACACGCTGAAGCGGTCGGCGTCGAGCTCGTCGGCCTCGCCGACGTGCTCGCCGAGGCGGACTTCCTCACCATCCACGCGCCTCGTACCGTCGAAACCGAGGGGCTGATCGATAGCGCCGCCCTGGCTCAGATGAAGCCGACGGCGCGAATCGTCAACGTTGCCAGAGGCGGCATCGTCGACGAGGCCGCTCTCGCCGCGGCGATCAGCGCCGGCACCATCGCCGGAGCCGCCATCGACGTGTACGCGGTCGAGCCCACTACGGAAAGCCCGCTGTTTGGGCTGTCCCAGGTCGTGGTGACCCCCCACCTCGGCGCGTCAACGGACGAGGCGCAGCATCGTGCCGGGACCTCGGTCGTCGAGGCGGTGATCGCGGCGCTCGACCGCGGGCGCTAGAAGGCTCAACTGCTGTCGAGTCGACCGTTCACCGGTCGGTGCGCAACCTAGAACAGGAAGACCACGAGCCATCCCGCGGCGAGCCCGTAGGCTCCGGCGACCACGTCGTCCATTGTCACACCAATTGCTCCGGGCAACTCCTCTGCCTGTTTGACACCCGGAAGCACCTTGAAGATGTCGGCGGCCCTGGCGACTACCAAAGCGACCAGCCATGGCCAACCGGTGAGGCCGATCAGTGCCACCAAGGTGCCGGCCACCTCGTCGATGACGATCCAACCCGGATCTTCATGGTCGGTGGCAAAGGGGGCGGACGACCACAGCGACAGACCAAGCGCGATCAGAAACGCGATCAGGCCGGTCCACCACGGTTGTCGCCACAGGAGCAGCGAAATCACCGCGGCGAGCGCGGCGCCGAACGTTCCGGCCCCAGTGTCGCTGCCCCATAGCCGTCGCGGGATGAGCCCGAGAGAAAACCCGCTGGCGATGAACCGGTGCATGGGAGGAGTATCAGGTACCAGGTACCAAGTACCAAGTACCCGCCGGCTGCCCTTGGCCGTTTGAATCCCATCTCGGCAGTCGTATTACCGGACATGCTGGCAGCCGCAAGACTCCCTGACCACGAGCTGGGTTTCGGCGTCGAAGAGCAGCCGACCAGCGGACTGGGTACCGCCCTGCAAGGATGTCCGTGTCGTCAGGAGCAACATTCATGCAACCCGACCAACTCGGTGACTACCAGGTTCCGTCTGACCCGCGGATCCACCCGGACGGCCTTCGCGCCGCGTTCGTCGTCACAAGAATGGATCTCCAAGAGGATCGATACGACCAGCGCATCTGGCTGTGGGATGGAGAATCTGCGCGGCCGGTCACCTCGGGACCAGGCGACACCAGCCCGCGCTGGTCGCCGGACGGCACCCGGCTCGCCTTCCTTCGCAAGGGTGGCCAGAAGGACGACCCGGCACAGATCGCCGTCCTCCCGGTGGGCGGCGGCGAGGCCGAGGTGATCAGCGACTTCGAGCTTGGCGTTCTGGAGCTCGAGTGGTCGCCCGACGGATCATCGATGGCGGCGGTTGCAAGAGAATGGGTTGAGCCCTGGCAAGACGTCGAGCCCGAAGAGCGGTCGCGAATGCCACGCCGGATCACCCGGCTGCCGTTCCGCTTCGACAACATCGGTTGGCTCGACGACAAGCGGACCCACCTGTGGTTGGTGGACAGCGACGAGGATCACGGCACCGCACGTCTGACCGACGGCGACTTCTTCGACTCCGGTGCCCGCTGGCATCCCGACGGTGAGAGCCTCATCTTCGTTTCGGCGCGCCACGAGGAGCGAGGACTGGACCCCGGTACCCAGGTGTGGTCGATCGCAGCTGCCGGGGGAGAGCCGTTGGCGCTAACGCCGATCGGAGACTGGAGCGTGCCCTCTTTCGCCACCGACGGCATCGTGCACGTCTTCGGCTCCGAGGAGGTTTGGTCGCACCCGACGGTCCACCCGCTGTTGAGACAGACGAACGGGGGCTGGGAGCAGGTGACAAAGATCGACCGCAATCTGGTGTCGTTTGCGGGACCGATCGCACCCGAAGGACCGCAATGGCTCGACGACGGGACGGCGCTGTCAACGCTGGAGGACGCAGGAGCGGTTCGGGTTGTCCGCATCGAGCCGGACGGGTCCGTCGACGAGATCATCGGCGGGGATCGGGAGATCACCGGGATCAGCCCGCGGCCCGACGGGTCCGCCGCGGTCTTCGTTGCCTCCACGCCGACCGACCCCGGCGACGTGTATTGGTGGCAGGACGGAGAGGAGCGGCGCATCACGTCGCTGAACGACGAGTTCCGCGAGGCGACCGAACTCGTCGAACCAGAGCGGTTCACCATCGAGCACGATGGGGTGACCATCGAGGGCTGGGTCTACTTGCCGCCGGGGGACGATCCGGTGCCGATGCTGGTGAACATCCACGGAGGTCCCGCCGCGCAATACGGGTACGGATTCTTCGACGAATTCCAGGTGTATGCCGGCGCCGGGTACGGGGTGGTCGCTACCAACCCCAGGGGATCGAGTGGGTATGGAAGGGATCACGTGCGGGCGATCGTTGGGCAGTGGCATCATGATGATCCGCCGGACCTCATCGATGAACTGGCGATCCCCGATGCTGCGGCGACCGCATTCCCGAGGCTGGACCTCGACCGTCTTGGCGTGATGGGAGGCTCGTACGGCGGCTTCGCCACGGCGAGGGTCATTGCCGAGGAACATCGCTACCGGTCCGCGGTGGCCGAGCGCGGCTTGTATTCGTTTCTCTCGTTCGCCGGGACATCTGACATCGGGACGGTCTTCGACGGCTTCTACCTCGGGCCCGGGGTCGAGGACCGGATGGCTGCCCTGTGGGCGGCGAGCCCCCTCCGCCACGCCGACAGGATCACCACTCCAACACTGGTTCTGCATTCCGAGAGCGACTGGCGCTGCCCGATCGAACAGGCCGAGCAGCTTTTTACGGTGCTTTTGCGCAACGGGGTCGACACCGAGATGGTGCGGTTCCCGGCAGGCGAAGGCCACGAGTTGTCACGGAGCGGCAGGCCCAAGCATCGGGTCGAGCGGTTCGAGATCATCCTGGACTGGCACGACCGCCACCTGCGGTGACGCGGCGCCGCCCGATTTCTCAGGTCGCGACTAGCAGGTGGCGGCGAGCGAATCGGCCGATTCGTTTCCCGGCTGAGATGCAGCGATCACCGAATCGCTTCTCGATTGCGATGTCGCGATCACGCAGTCAACGGCGAGCGCACCGCGAGTCGCCAGCAAGCATGGCGCGCATGCGAGCCGCCCAAACAAGCACTGACGCAGGCCGAGGCGCCGCCAGCCTGAAGTCGTGCCAGAATCGTTGTTGACATGAATCCAACGAAGTACATCTGGAGCGACGGCGAGATGATCGGCTGGGACGAGGCAACCGTCCACGTCCTCTCCCACGCCCTCCACTACGGCACCGGCGCCTTCGAGGGGATCAGGGCGTACGACACCGACCGGGGTCCCGCGGTGTTCCGGCTCACCGAGCACATGGAGCGCTTGACGAGGTCGTGCAAGGCGCTGGGAATTCCCGTCGTGTGGACCGCCGACGATCTGGCCAAGGCGGCAAGGGAGCTCTTCGCCGCCAACGAGCTGCGCTCCGGATACATCCGGCCCGTGGTGTTCTACGGGACCGGTGCAATCGGCCTCAGTCCTGAAGGGGCCACGGTGCACACCTTCATCGCCACCTGGGAATGGGGCGCCTACCTCGGGGACGAAGGCGTCGAGAATGGGATCACCGCCTCGGTCTCCTCGTGGCGCAGGATCAGCCACGATTCACTGATGCCAAACGCCAAGATCACCGGCGGATACGTCAACTCGATCCTGGCGAAACAGGAAGCGCTCCGGGGCGGCTACGACGAGGCCATCATGCTCAACACCGACGGCTTCGTCGCCGAAGGCACCGGTGAGAATCTGTTCTTGGTGCGAGGGGGTGTCGTGACGACACCCCCGGTAGCGGCAGGGGTGCTCGAGGGCGTGACCCGCGATACGGTGATCACCTTGCTCGGCGAGGAGGGCCACGAGGTCCGGGAAGCGCAGGTGACGCGCACCGACCTGTACTACGCCGACGAGGTCTTTCTCACCGGAACTGCCGCCGAGGTGACCCCGGTGCGCGAGATCGACAACACCCCGGTCGGCGATGGAAGGCCCGGACCGATCACCCGGCTTGCCCAGGAACAATTCATGGCGGTCGCCACCGGCCGGGACGACCGACACGGCGACTGGCTCGAGTACGTCTGAATGAAGATCGTCAGGGTCGACACCTCGGTCGACGACATCACCTACGGCGCGGTCGAGCCGGAAGGTATCCGCCTCTACCGCGGCACACCCTTCGTGGCATGGGAGCCCACGGAAACCGTCGTGGGATGGCAGGACGCCAAGCTGCTGGCGCCGGTCATCCCCACCAAGATCATCGCCGTTGGCAAGAACTATGCCGACCATGCCGCCGAGATGGGCTCGGATGTTCCCGAGACCCCGGTGTTGTTTCTGAAGCCGCCGACGTCGATCATCGGCCCGCTCCAGCCGATCCGTATCCCGAGACAGTCCAACGAGGTCCACCACGAGGCAGAGCTTGCCGTCGTCATCGGGCAGGTCGCCAAAGACGTAGAGATCGAGGATGTCGGCCCCAAGATCCTCGGTTACACCGCAGCCAACGACGTCACGGCGCGGGATCTGCAACGAAGCGACGGGCAATGGACCCGGGCTAAGGGTTTTGACTCGTTCTGCCCCCTCGGCCCGGCAATCGATACCGACCTCGACCCTCAGGAAGACCTGGCCATTGTCGCCAGGGTCAACGGCGAGACCCGCCAATCGGCAACGACTTCGGAGCTGATCTTCGGGGTGGGGGAGCTGGTCTCGTTCGTGTCCTCGGTGATGACACTGCTGCCGGGAGATGTCATCCTGACCGGCACTCCCTCGGGCGTTGGCCCGATCGTGCCCGGCGATCGGGTCGAGGTCGAGGTCGAGGGTGTCGGCGTCCTGGTGAACCCGGTGATAGAGGCATGACGCCCCGGGTCCGGTTTGCCCCGTCGCCCACCGGGTTCCTCCACGTCGGGGGTGCCAGGACCGCCCTGTACAACTGGTTGTTCGCCAGGGCGAACGACGGCCGGCTCATCCTGCGCTCCGACGACACCGACGCCGCCCGCAACACCGACGAATACGCCACCGACATCCTGGACTCACTGCGCTGGCTCGGACTCGACTGGGATGAGGGGATCGAGGTCGACGGAGGGCACGGGACGTACCGGCAGTCGGACCGGCTCGATCGGTATCGCGAGGTCGCCGACGGGCTCGTTGCCGACGGAAAGGCATACGAGAGCTTCGTCACCCAAGAGGAGCTGGACGCGTTTCACGCTCAGGCCCGGGGCCTCGGCATCTCGCCGGCATACGACGGTGGCGCCGAACCCGACGATTTCGGGTCGGCGGCACGGAGAACCGCGGGGGTGGAGCCGACGATCCGGTTCCGGGTCCCCAGACCGGGGGTGACCGAGTTCGATGACATCGTGCGGGACAGAGTCGCTTTCGAGCACGACCATATCGACGACTTCGTTATCCTGCGCTCGGATCGCACGCCGACCTATCACCTGGCGTCGACGGTCGACGACGTCGACTACGCCATCACCCACGTCGTACGCGGCGAGGACCTGCTCTCCTCCACGCCGAAGCACCTGCTGTTGACCGGGGCCATGGGGGCCGACCCACCCCGGTACGCCCATCTGTCCCTGCTGATGGGCCCGGACGGCCGGAAGCTCTCCAAGCGCCATGGGCACACCTCGGTCGCGGCATACCGCAGGGACGGGATCCTCCCGGCGGCCCTGGTCAACTACCTGGCCATGCTCGGCTGGAATCCGGGCGACGAGGACGCCGCTGTTTCCCTCGAAGAGATGGTGCCGCGCTTCGAGCTCGAAACCGTCTCCAAGAATCCCGCCATTTTCGACACCGCCAAACTGGAGTGGCTCAACGGGGTATATGTCCGTGAGATGGCGACCGACGAGTTCGCCGAACGGACAATCCCGCTCGTGGAGGCCGATCTGGGTCGCTCGCTCGATCCGGCAGAACGGGACACGCTGCTCGCCATGGCACCGCTGATCCAGGAACGAACCAAGCTGTTCCCGGAGGCGGCGGCGCAGGTGCGGTTTCTGTACCAGGACGTCGCCTACGACGACGATTCCTGGGCCAAGGTGATGTCCAACGACGAGGTTCCCGAGGTGCTCGACGCCGCGGCCCGCCGGCTCGAGGCGACGGAACCGTGGCAGACCCATGCGATTGAGGCAACGCTGCGCGAGATGCTTGCCGATCTCGATCTGAGCGCCAGGAAGGGCTTCCAGCCGCTCCGCGTTGCCATCTCGGGCTCCACGGTCAGCCCGCCCCTGTTCGAGTCGATCGAGGCGCTTGGCAAAGAGGCGACGCTCGAGCGAATTGCCGGCGCCAGAGCTCGCCTCGACGATTGAGTGGAGCCGGGTACTCGATGCCGATTGCTATCCTGCCGATCCGTTCGGGGGTGGTGTAATTGGCAACACACCTGGTTCTGGTCCAGACATTGGGGGTTCGAGTCCTCCCCCCCGAGCCGGCGGCTCTCGGGCCGCCAGCGAGGCCCCGTCGTCTAGTGGCCTAGGACGCCGCCCTCTCAAGGCGGTAGCGTGGGTTCAAATCCCATCGGGGCTACCAAGCAGAAACCCTTGTATATCAGGGGTTTCTGTGCGTTTGCAGGTCGACCGTGTGTCCACCGGGGCGCGCTGAAGGCGCGTTCAGGCTCGTGGAGACGAGCACCATCACCCGTGCCGAGGCCGCACGATTGGATATCGCGCAAAGGTAGGCTCGAATTGGAGTTGGGTATGCACCGGACTTTCAGCCTTTTCGCCATCGCGGTTACCGCTGCCGCCTGTGCCGGTACACCCGCGGAAGAGGCTGCCCCTACTTCCACGACAACGGCCGTCGTGACCACAGAGACACCCCCCACCACATCCGAGGCTCCGACCACCACTGCGGAGTCAGACGGTTCGTTGGTCGCGATGGCCGAAGAGTTTTTGCGTCTGGCGTTCTCCGGGGATGAGGCCGCCGTGGCGAATACGGAAATTGTGGAGCCCGCCAGCGCGCAGGTGAACGGTCTCATCGCCTTCTACGGGCAACTGGGCCTCGGGGCCTCTCAGACCAGCGACTGCGAACTCATGGAGACGGCTGACGGACGGATCCGTGTGGTCTGTCTGGTGGAGGTGGCGTTGTTGAGCGACGGAGCTGCGGCCAAACTCGGGCTGGGGACCGATGCAGAAGCGGCGATAGGCATCAGGTCAGGGTCGATCGTCGAGTTCCAAGAGCCGGAGATCGACGCAGTGTTCGACTCGTTGGCACACCACGCATCTCTGGCCGATCCCGACGGGTACGACGAGTCCTGCAAATCGACCCCGGACAGGTTTGCCCGCGCTACACGCTTCGTCGTTTTTGACGATATCTGTGCCGAGTTCCTGTCCCCTTTGTCGAAGAGTTCGATGTCTGGCTCAGTGAACAAGACGTCGCCAGCGCCCAAGGACAGTATGACGTCAGTTGCGCACGCTGCCATGGGGCGGACTTGAGCGGCACAACGGGACGGGGACCGACTCTGTTGGACGAGATAGCCGTTGGTATCAACCACGAGCGCAAGTTCATTTTCATCAGCGAGGGTGGATCTCACGGGATGCCGGCCTTCCCTCAACTGACCAGGGATCAAATCGATGCCCTGATTGCCTTCATCCGGGAAGCCCAAGGCTGACACGAGCGTCTGTCGCTACACGTCGAGCGCAAGCACGACACAGTCGACGCAGATCTGAGCGCCGGAACTCTGACCTTCGTCGACCCCGAGACCGGCGAAGCGCTGGTGACCTTCACCTTCGTCGAGCTCGACGACGCTCAGGCATCGGCACTATCCAACGATGACCACAGCGAGTGCAGGGCTCACCCCTCTACCGCTTCGTTCGCTGCCACCATCGACGTTGCGGTTCGTTGATGACGAGGCGTTTGCGGAGCTCGCTGAGGCGTCCCCGTAGTTGCGGGTTCTCGGTCTCGTCGGTGACAGAGGGCTCACTGACCTCGGCGGTTTCTGCCGCGTCGGGAGAAGCATCGAGCTCTTGATCCTCAATGGCGACCTCGGGGTCGGAGGTGGCGGCGGTCTCTGCCGCGTCGGGAGAAGCATCGAGCTGTTGATCCTCAATGGCGACCTCGGCGTCGGAGGTGGCGGCGGGCGGCTGATCTCCCCACCGAGCCTCTACGTCCTCCGCAGCGACGAGCCACGGCGAGTTCGCAGTCTCGTCGGAGCGTTGACCCCGGATGGTGCCCGCCTTGAGCGCGCGACGGATGGTCTTGGACGAAACCCCCACAGCAGCGGCAGCCTCGCTGAGGGATACCCACGTCGGTGAGCCGCCGTCCGAGCCGTCATCGCTCGAACGGCCACCGATGGCCTCAGATCCATCCTCTGGTTTACCCGGCTCTTGAGATTCAGTCACTGCGGCATTATTTCGCAGCCCCTTGCGATGTCAAGCATCAACTCGACGCAGAGAGGCTCGGAGAACCTCAATGGAACCCATGCACCAAGTATGGCGTCCGGCTCGACAAGAGACGCACACAAGTCCCTAGGAAGGACACCTAGGAGGGAGTTGAGCAATCCTCCAGCGTGCCGTCGCTGACTGGAGAAACCGAGTCACCGCAACACTCAAGCGAGCGGCGGCTCAGGGCACTCGTCATTGTTCAACACCGTGCTAGCGGGAGTCTCCTCGCCGAGGTCAGGGTGGGCTGGAGGAGTGGGCTACTTCTTCTTGGCGGTTGGCTTGGGCGGCAATGTGCCGATCCAGTCGTATGCCTGGTCAAACCAAACCGCCAGCTCATCTGCGTTGGCCAGGAGCTCCGCCGGCACCAACACGTAGCCACGCATCACGCTCCCGTATTGCACCACGGGCCCGCTCTCATAGGTTGACCGGAATTCCTCGCCGAGGTTCTCGGGCAGCCGCAACGCCGCTGACCCTTCGCCGTCGAGGAAGCTGAACATGTGCCCATTGCGCGACGTGTAGGGGCTCTTTGCACCCTTCACGACGGCGTCGCCGGAGCTCGCCTCGACGACCGCCTTGTACTGTGCAAGCGCTTCTTCAGGCCCTTCGTATTCCGAGCCTCCTGGCACCAACCAGCCTCCTGAGCGGCGGTACACGACCCTACCCCACCGAGCGAGACGTGGTGGCGTGGACGGCAGGCCTGTGGAACGCGATATATCGCGATAGCGTCTTGACCGGTCTTGCCGGCTGCTAGAATCAGCCCGTGCCGTTCTTCAAGTTCCCGATCATGCTGGTGCTGTTTCTGGTGCTGTTCAGCGGTGGCAGGGTGCTTCCCTTCCTGTTCGTGGCCCTCGGTTTGTTCATGCTGCTTCGCATTGCCGGCCAGATCAGCCGTTACGAGCCGCAGCCGTCGGTGTCTGTCGATCAGCTCGGCGAACTGCGGACCGATGTCGCGGTAAATCTGCTCGATCTCGACAATGACGACCGGGTGAAGACCAACCCCGATGTCCGAGCCAGGGTCCGCACCGCCAGCCGGTACTACGCACAGGCGTCGGCGGCGGTCGATCGAGGCGTTCGGCGCCGTGACCGCGAGGATGTGGCGCGAGCCCTCCACCGCGCCGGTTACGAACTCGATGCAGCGTCGGCCGAGCTCGACGGCCGTGCGGCCCCGGAGCCGCCAGATGAGCTGCGCACCTCCCAGAGAGTCACTGTTGCCACCCGACCGCAGGTTCGGCGCCACTACCGGGTCGGCTGCCGCTGGTAGCGGGCCGATCCGAAACGTTGCATCTGATCGCACGAACGTCTCTCGGGCCGAGCGACGGACCGGGTTAGATCCCTGCGGTTCCCCACACCGGGATCTCCGCCCCGTCGATAACCCCGGAACGATGCCCGGTCAAGAAGTCGATGACGTGGGCGATGTCTTCCGGTTTCGGCCAGTTCACGTACTCGGCGTAGGGCAGCGCCGCCCTCGTCGTCGGCGTGTCAATGACCGACGGCAGCATCACGTTGCAGGTGATGTTGTGGTCCCAAAGCTCGGCTGCGACGGACCGGCCGAGCGCTCCAACGCCGGCCTTAGCGATGTTGTAGGCCGCCTGGCCGGACGGAGTCTCGATGGCGTGCCTGCTACCCATCAGCACGATCCTTCCCCATTCCTGCTTCTTCATATGCGGAATCGCCGCGCGGACGGCATTGAACGTTGAACGGAGGTTCAAATCGATCATCCGATCGAATCGAACGTCGTCGGTTTCCTCGACGTCACGCCCACCAAGCCAGCCACCGACCAGGCAGACGAGCACATTCAGTCCGCCGAAGCTGTCTACGACCTCCTGGACGAATTTATCCATGGCCTGAGCATCGGAGGCGTCCACCCGCCGCAGGAGGAGGTCATCTTCCGAGATGTCGAGGTTCGACTCCAGCGCTGTTTCGAGATCGGTGGCTTCCTCGGGGATGATGTAGGTCACGCCCAGCTTGAAGCTGCGACGGACCATGAGGGGCAGGAGCTCCCGACCGACCGACCCGGTACCCCCGGTGACAATGCCGACGTTTGATTCGTTCATCCGCCGCCACAGGTTAGAAGGTTGGTGAATTCAGCGGGCGGTTGCCGTTGCGAGAAATCGAGTCACCGCAAACACTTGCCGCCCGCCAACGCAATCAGATGGCCGCCAGTGCCTGGAGGGTGGCGATGTCCTGGGTGCGATCGAGATCGAGTGCCAGGCCCGGGCGTGACAGCACCTTGGCACCGGGGGCGGTGGCGAGATGCCGACGGAAGCTGCCCACGCCGTAGGAAAACGAGAAGGTCGTGTCGGAGCCGCCGATCAGACTGGTGCCGCCATCGTGCGATGGCGCGAGGACGCGACGGCCCCCGGCGAGCACTTGCATCGCGATTTCGAGATCGGTGGCGGTGATGGCCGGCAGGTCGGCGTGGATGACCATCCAGGTTCCGTGCACCCCGTCGATTCCGGCCGAGGCTGCCGCATTCAATCCGGGGGGATCCGGCTCGTCGATCACCACAAAACCACGTTCCTCTGCCCAGGTGTGAACCGCGTAGTCGCCGGTGATCACCGTCACGGTGGCCCCGGCATCACGGGCCGCGGCCGTGGTCCTTTCGGCGAGGCGTCGCATCAGTGCGTGGCGCTCGCCGGGATCGAGTGCGGCGGCGAGCCGAGACAAACCATCGAAAGACCGGATCGGCACGATCGCGACTGGCTCCATCGGATTAGGAGGGTGTTGAGTAATCCTCCGGCGTGCCGGCGCTGACTGGAGAAACCGAGTCACTGCAACACTCCAGCGAGCGGCGGCTCAGGGCACTGGTCATTGTTCAACACCGTCCTATCCCGGCACCTGGATCCGCTTTTCGTACCAGCGCAGCAGGAGGCTCAGCGACACGGTCAGCACCAGGTAGAACGCGGTCAGGATCAGGTAGCCCTCGATGAAGGCGAACGATCTCCCGGTCCACAACCTGGTCATCTGCGTCAGCTCGCGCACCGCGATGATCGAGACCAGCGCCGAGTCCTTGAGGAGGGCGATGAGGTCGTTGCCGAGGGCGGGCATGATGTTTCTGATCGCTTGCGGGAACACGACCGTTCTCATTACCTGACGCTTGTTCAGACCGATCGAGGCCCCCGCCTCCTTCTGTCCGATGGGGATGGATTGGATGCCGGCGCGAAAGACCTCGGCGATGAAGGCGGCATAGATGATGCCGAGGGCGATGGTTCCGCGTATCGCGAAGCTGGGTCGGAGCCGTTCGATCCCCTCACCGAAAGTGTTGCTCAGGATCTCGAACACCTCGCCGAAGGCGACGATGGTGACGATGAGGATGGTCACAATCACCGGCATGCCGCGGATCAGCTCGATGTAGAACATGGCGAGGTTCTTGATCACCGTGTTGCCGGACATTCGTGCCAGCCCGATCGCCAGGCCCCAGAGCATGGCCAGGATGAAGCCACCGAGGGTGACCAGCAGGGTGAGGCGGAGCCCACCAACGATGAACTCGAATCCCTCGCGCCACCGTTCCTGGGTCAGGATCTGGAAGCCAATGAGGGCGATGAACAGGAAGATGCCGATCAGCCAGTAGGGGACGCCGGACCATGTCCACGTGCCGGAACTGCCCGGTGGTCCGACCTCGACGGTCTTTTGGTCGACGGCTGTCACGGTGTCCTCCTGCGGGGTTGTACCCGGTCAGCTTGGCAGATCCAGTCGCGAGAGAACCGGGCCCCGCAGGACCCGGTTCTCTCTGTCGCCAGAGGATGATTGGTCTTTTTAGGGGTTGTCCGGGTCGAAGTTGACGAACCACTTGACGGTCATCGAGTCGAGGAATCCGTCGGCCAGCATGTCTGCGATCACCCTATTGACCGGGGCGATCAACTCGCTGTCGTGTGCATAGATGAACCCGAGCGGGTCGCTCTGTAGGGCCTCATCGATCAGCTTGAGGGCACCGGGGTTGGCGCCCTTGAACCCCTGCCCGGCGACGTCGTCCATGATCACGGCGTCGACATCACCGTTGATCAGCGCCAGCACCGCAACCGGGAAGGACTCGAAGGCGTCGATGCGGGCATCGCCGCCATAGTCAGCCATGAGCTCGGACCCGAGCAGCTCGTTGGTCGAGCCGACCTGGGTTCCCAGCTGGGCGTCAGCGTCGTCGAGGAATGACTGCACCGAGCCATACCGGTCCTCATCGACCCGGATCATGAACTTCTGCTCCGTGGTCATGTACGGATCGGAGAAGGCGACCGTTGCCTTCCGTTCTTCGGTGATCGAGATCCCGTCCGCAGCCGTGTCGAATTGACCCTGACCGACCTCGACGATGACGTCGGGCCACGCCGCCTCGACGAACACCGCGGTGCAGTTGAGCCGCGTGCAGATTTCCCGCCACACGTCGTAGTCCCAGCCGGCGCCTTCGGTGGAATCGGATGGGATGTAGTTGAACGGCGGGTACAGGTTCTCGACGCCGACGGTGACTTCCCGACCGCCCAGGTCGTCGGCGGCCGACCCAGCCGCGGTCGTAGTGGTAGCAGCTGCAGCTGCAGTGGTAGTGGTGTCGTCGCTGTCGCCGCATGCCGCAGCGACGAGGGCCAGGGCGACGATCGGCAACAGTAGTTTCATGTGCCTTCGCATTGATACCTCCTGAATTGGATCCTGCCAATGGAGTGGCAAGACCCAAAAGGCTACCGCATACGCTGGGGTCTCGCTCATCTCTCGTGCAATTGGTATATCGTGCCGGGGTGCGCAGGAAGACGAAGATCGTCGCCACCCTCGGACCCGCGGTCGACTCCGAGGATCAGATTCGGGCGCTGATCGAGGCCGGGCTCAACGTGGCGCGGTTCAACTTCTCCCACGGCGATCACGAATCGCATCGGAGACGGTTCGCCTGGGTGAGACGCGTCGCCGACGACCTCGACCTCCCCATCGCCACGCTCCAGGACATCCAGGGTCCCAAGATCCGCGTCGGCACGTTTCCCGAGGGTCAAATCCAACTCGAGCCGGACTCGTTGATCGACCTGGTGCCGGGGGAGGGCATTGGAGACGCCGAGCGAGTCCACGTCGCCTATTTGGATTCGGTTGATCTCCAGCCGGGAGCGCCGGTGTTGTTGTCGGACGGCATGATCACACTCGAATGCGTCGAGGTGGGGGCCGCCGGCGCCACGGCGAGGGTTGTCGACGGAGGAAAGCTGCACGATCACCGCGGGGTCGCCTTTCCCGGATCGAGCCACGTTGCACCGGTGGTCACCGACAAGGACATCGAAGACCTCGCCTTTGGCCAGGAGCTCGGCTTCGACCTGGTCGCGGCCTCGTTCATCTCATCGGCTGAGGACATCCGCCAGATCAGGCCCCATATCGGTTCCACGCCGGTCATCGCCAAGATCGAGACGGCTGCGGGGTACGCCAACCTGGACGACGTTCTCACCGCCGTCGACGGCGTGATGGTCGCCAGGGGCGATCTCGGTGTCGAGCTCAGCCTCGAGAGCGTGCCACGAGCACAGAGCGAGATTCTCGACAAGACCAACGCCGCGGGGAAACAGTCGATCACTGCGACCGAGATGCTCGAGTCGATGATCCACAACCCGCGTCCGACCCGGGCAGAGGTGACCGACGTCTACCGCTCCGTGCTCGAGGACACCGACGCCGTGATGCTCTCCGCCGAGACCGCGATCGGCGAACACCCGGAGGCGGCAGTGCACGCCATGGACATCATTTGCCGCGAGGCCGAGTCGAGCCCGGACTTCGGTCGGGCGCCGGAGGCATCCTCGCTCGCCGACCGCGCCCCGTTTGCCTCGGCGGTGGCCCAGGCAGCGGTCGACACCGCGAATCGCCTTGGCCTGGACAGCATCGTCGCGTTCACCGAAACCGGCTCGACGGCGCGGCTGCTCTCGAAGTATCGACCACATGCAGATGTGTATGCCTACACCGCCCATGACGAGACCTACCGCCGCATGGCGCTGTACGGCGGGGTGACCCCGCTGCCCTCGCCACCACATGGGTCGACCGACAGCATGCTCACCTTCCTCGAGAAGGATCTCCAGGAGCGGGGGATTGCCCAGGAGGCCGACGCTGTGGTGATGGTCGCCGGCACGCCGCCCAACATCAGGGCAACGACGAACCTGATGAAGCTGCATCGCATTGGTGCAACGACGACGGGGAATCCGGAACATTGAGTCGCGAGTCGCGAGTCGCGAGCCCGATTCGGACTGAATTGTTTTCGATTAGCTGTGTCGAGATCACGCAGTCAGGTGGCGAGCAAGCCTGCGAGCCTGTCCGAGTCGGACTGAATTGCTGTCGACTAGTTCTGTCGAGATCACACAGTCAGGTGGCGAGCAAGCCTGCGAGCCGCCGAACAAACATGGAGCAAGCTCGCGAGTAGCGAGCCCGGGTCGGACAGCAGCTACACGCCCTCGCCCTCTTCGGGCACCTCAGGAGCGGTGTACGCACCGACGGTGACGGTCACGGTGCCGCCCTGGTTGACCCAGGTACCAACGCCGGGGGTGACCGAGATGACGATGTCGTGGCCCGCCGGGTCTTCGACGACGACGTCGTCTCGGATGATGATGAATCCGAGACCGGCGAGGGTCGCCGCCGCATCGCCGTAGGTCTGGCCTGCGACGCTTGGTACCTGTTGAGGACAGTTCACCGGCTCGCCGGAGATCAGGCACGGGTGGACCGCGATCTGCTCGTTCACCACGTTGTACCGCCACCAGAACGGCTGGCGCTCGACGCGGCCGTCGGGGTGCGTGATGACCCTGGTCGACGTCACCACGAAGCCGTTCTTCCCACCGGCGATCCGCTGTTCCTGGCCGGGAGCGAGGCCATGCTCGTTTTCGATGTCTGCTACGTAAACGGTCTCGAACTCCTCGATGCTGCTCCGATCCGACAACTCGGCGTCGCATCGAAGGCCGCCGGTGTTTCCGTAGATGCGCACGCTGACCACAGCGTTGTTGTACGCGGTCTTGACCACGAACGGTGCCGGCGAGTTGTTTCCGATCCTCACGTCAGGGTTTGGGAAGCCGAGCGTGGCCTCCCTGGCCTCGGGGTAGCGATCGAAATACAGCGAGTGCGGTCGGTGCTCTTCGTCCGCTAAACAGGCGAAGAACCCTGCGTTGTAGAGCGTCGTGGCGAACTGGCTCACCCCGCCTCCGATGTTGGCGGGATGGCCCTCACACAGGATCTCGCCGGCGACGATGGCACAGTCCTCGAGGTACCCCTTCTCCAGGGTTCGCTTGCCGGCAAAGGCGTTGAGCGAGAACACCTCCCCCGGGAGGGTGACGACACCGTCGACGGAGTCGGCGATCAGATGGATGTTGTGCACCCGGTTCGTTCCCGGCGTGTTTGTGGTGAATTTGGAGAGCAGCTTGAGCGGCCCGTAGGCCTCGGCATCCTCGGTGGAGAACCGGGGCGGATCGGCATCGGAGACCGGGAAGGCGCCCGAGCCGGACCCGAGCGCAGCTGCGAGCAGTGATTCGGTTACCCCGGACGCATCGAGCTTTGTTCCGTACCGTGAGGGAACGATTGTCACCCGATCCGCCCCGGTGTCTACGTCATAGGTTGCTTCGACCGGCGGCAGCTCGAAGAGGGTTTGCACCGGCTCGAGGATCGCAGCGACGACCTCCTCGTCGAGGAGGACCTCGATCCGGGCGGTGTCCTCGTGAACCACCGTGACGACGGCGCTCGCGATGTCACCGGGCAGGAACGTCACCGCAAAGTCGATATCGCTGTTGGTCAGGGTGACTGGTGAATCGATCACCTTCCGGACTTCGGCGGCGGCCGCGTCCACGTCGGAGTCGGTGATCGCCGGGACCGAGGTGACGACGGGGAGTGTGGTTGGCGTCGAGCGATCGAGCGTGGTGACGGCGTTTCGGATGAGCACGGCGCTGCGGTCATTGTTGAGCCGCTCGCCTGCGGCCGGGTATTCCGTCACGACCTCGCCTTCGATCACGCTGACCGATCCCTCGAAGGCCGGGTTCGGGATGGCAGAAAGCTGCCACGCCGTCAGCTGATCTTGCACGGCTTTGTCGTCGACGGTTGCCGGCAAGGCGAGTGAGATCGGCGTCGAGAACCCCCCGATCCACGACCAGAACCGCGACAGGATTCCGCCGTCGTGGCGCTGCGCCATTGCTTGTTCCACCGCTTCCACCTCGTCCACCGTCAGGTCGATCGAGGTCGGCACCAGCTGGAACGAGGTTGCATTGACCTGGAACGCCGCCGGTGTGGTGCGCAGCTCTTGCTCATAGGCCTGCATCGTCAGGATCGCGTCGTCGTGAGACAGCCCGCTCAGGTCGACCTCACCCACCGAGACGTTCCTGGGTACCTCACCCTCCGCGACCGACTCGTCGATCCAGAACACCCCCGCCGGTAGCAGGAGCAGAGCGATCGGAACCAAGGCAAATAAGGCGACGCGAGGCTTCACGAAGTCGTTTCCATGGGCGGACTGATTCGGTATTCAGGGTAACGGTGGGGTCTGATAACGAGTTGCGAGTTGCGAGTTGCGAGTTGCGGGCGCTACTCGCCGACGATGAGCGCGATGGTGATCCCCGGCTGCTGTTTTCCACCATGTGACGCGCTGAGCACGATTCCGACCTTGTCGGGATTGGGCTCGTAGGTCACGCTCCACAGGAAGCCGGCGGCGTCCAATTCAGCCGTGGCTTTCCCGACCGTCAGCCCGACAACGGCCGGCACCTCGACCGGGCAGTCGATGCTCGCGAAGAGATCGCACGGATTCTTGTCGTACTTACGCAGCGCTGCGCGATAGCGGTGGGTGAACGGCTGGCGAATCACCCGGCCATCGGGCATCGTCATCACCCTGGTCACGGTGACACTGAAGCCCCGGGACCCCTTGGCGGCCAGCACCTCGGTTCCCGGCTCGACCGCAGCATTCGCCTCGTACACGGTCTTGGGATTGGTGTAGGAGAACCGCTCACCCTTCTCCGCCGTGCACACACGGCCGCCGTCGTTGCCGTAGAACTGCACCGTGATCGTGTTGTCGGTGTACGAGTTTCTGATGATCACCGGGGCGTCCGTGTCGTTGCGGAAGCGCACGTCGGGCAGGGGGTAGCCGAGCGTCGCCTCCCTCCCCTC
>Ga0255057_10000578_pt1 | contig 20804 bp, 14 predicted proteins | sample Cases_109_6_MG_FD_189022 | JGI IMG/M metagenome (GOLD analysis project Ga0255057, IMG submission 189022) | Seawater microbial communities from Amundsen Gulf, Northwest Territories, Canada - Cases_109_6 | ecosystem: Environmental > Aquatic > Marine > Gulf | place: Canada: Northwest Territories... | reverse complement strand
CGGGATGCCAACCAAGAGACCTAGCATTCGTTTTCGGACGCTCGGCTCGGTCGAGCTGTACCGCCAAAATGGCGGTGAGCGAAAGTCGATCCTTACCCAACACAAGCGGTTGGCGCTGTTGGCGTATCTGGTGCTGGCGCGGCCAACTGGGTTCCACCACCGGGACACTCTGCTGGGTCTGTTTTGGCCCGAGCACGATCAAGACGCCGGTCGTCACGCGCTGCGCCAGGCGCTCTATCTCTTGCGTTCCAAGATCGGCCGAGGGGTCATTCTGACTCGCGGCCGGGAGGAGATCGGGATTGCTCCCGGGTCGCTCTGGTGCGACGCATTGGCGTTTGACGTGGCCCTCGAGGCCGGCGAAACCGAAGCCGCGATGGAGCTTTACGGGGATGGAAATTTTCTCCCCGGCTTTTTTATCGGCGATGCGTCGAAGGCATTTGAGGAGTGGCTGGAGATACAGCGCGCACGGCTCCGACAAGGCGCGATCACGGCTGTTGCCACGCTGGCCAAGCAGGCCGAGCGGGCCCGCGATCTATCGCGGGCGACCGAGTGGTTGCGCCATTGGTCGGTGCTCGACCCGGCCGATGAACGAGTCGTCCGGGAGCTAATCTCGAAGCTCGATCGCCTCGGCGACAGGGCGGGCGCGATCGAGGCGTACGAGGACCACGCCAGCTACACGTTGCGCGAGTACGGTGTCCAGCCAGCACCGGAAACGCGTTCCGCCATCGAGACGATTCGCACACGACAGCAGATCATCGACGAAGGCGAACACTCGTTGCAGTGGCAACCCACCCCGTTCATAGGTCGCCAGGGACAAGTGGACGAAGTCGGCGCTTTGCTCGGGACGCCTCGGGTCCGACTGGTAACACTGACCGGGCCAGCCGGGGTGGGTAAGACGCGCCTCGCCCTCGAGGTGACCGCTTGTGCAGCCACGAGGTTCGAGGACGGCACGACAGTGGTGACGTTGGCGTCCACTGGCACGGATGGGGTGTGTATAGCGATCGCTCAGTCGCTCGGGGTACGAGTGCGTGATGACGCCAACCTGCTTGAGGCACTGATCGAGTTCCTGGCGCCGATGGAACTCCTCATGGTGCTCGACAACTTCGAGCACATCCTGTCGGCGGCGCCGCTGATCAGCACGCTGCTCGAGCGGGCACCTAGACTCTCCGTGCTGGTCACGAGTCGGTCTCCGCTGCACCTCCGTGCCGAGCACGAGTACGCGGTTCCACCGCTCGGATTACCGAGCCAAGAAGCATCGCTCAGTCAAAAGCACGTTCAGCAGGCCGAAGCGGTAGCGTTGTTCGTCGAGCGCGCCCGAGCGGTTCAGCCCGCATTTCAGCTGACCGACGAGAATGCGTCGGCGGTGGTCGAGATCTGTCGACGGCTGGATGGGTTGCCGCTCGCCATCGAGCTCGCCGCGGCTCGCGTCAACACTTTCCCCCCAGAAACGATCACCAAATTGCTCGAGCGCCGCTTTGACCTGTTGACGACCGGCGCACGCGACGCACCGGGCCGGCACCACGGCTTGGAGAACACGATTCGTTGGAGCGACGCCCTCCTGACCCAAAAGGAACGGGAGTTCTTCTACGCTCTGTCGCTATTTGAGAATGGGTGCGTCATCAAGTCGATAGAGGATATGTGGGTCGCCGCTGGAGGCTCGCAAAACGAAACACTCCAGTTGCTGGTCTCACTGGTCGAGAAGAGTCTGTTGGGGCAGGTCGGAACTCGGGCCGGAACGCCGCACTTCCGGATGCTCGAGACGATCCGTGAATACGCTCGGTGCAGGCTCGAGGAAACCGGTACGCTGCACGAATGGGCGGAACGGCAGGGTGCGTACTACGCCGTTATGGTCGAAGAGGGGCGGTGTCACCTCTGCACAGCGGAGCAGGGTGAGTGGCTCGATCATCTCGAGTTCGAACACGCCAATTTGCGCGGCGTCCTTCGATACCAACTTTCGCGTGGCGATGCTGACATGGCACTTCGGATCAGCGCATCGCTGTGGCAATTTTGGCTGCTCCGCGGTTATCTGACAGAAGGGCGCCAATCGCTGGAGCAGGCACTCGATCTGTGTGATGATGGGGTAGACGCGGTTTACTGGGCCAAGGCGCTGCTCGGAGCCGGTGTGTTGGCGAGTTGGCAGAACGACCAGCCGGCAGCGATCGATCACCTCGAGCGTAGTCTCGCGTTGTACCGGCAATTGGACGACAAAACGTCAATTGGCCAAGTCCTCATCAACCTCGGCTCGGCCTGCCGCGATGCTGGCGATACGGTTCGAGCCCGGGCGGCTTTCGAGGAGGCGCTCGCGGTCGGCAAGGCGGAAAACAACCAGTCCCGAGTCGCCGCTGCACTCGAGAACTTGGGCGCGATGGCACAGAGCGAGGACGACTTGCAGACGGCCAGCGAGATGTTGGAGATGAGCGTCGAGCTTGCGCGGAGCACCGGAAATCATCATCGCCTCGCTCACGGTTTGCTCAGTCTTGGGGACCTAGCTCGCCGGGAGGACGATTTTGATCGCGCCGCCTCGCTCTATGAACGAAGCCTCGAGCATTACCGACGGTTGAATGAGACGCTCGGAATGGCCGAATCGCTGTCGGGTCTGGGTGATATGGCGCGGCACGAGGGTGGTACCGAGCGCGCGCGTGAGCTATACGCCCAGGCGCTCGGGTTGTATCGCAAGTCAGGTTACGCCGGAGGCGTCGCGGGAACGTTGGTAGGCTTCGCTGCCCTTCAGCTCGTCGAAGAGCGGCCCAGACGCGCGATTCGGTTGTGTGGCCGGGTCGACGCGATGTTGGAGTCGGGCGACGTGTCGCTCGAGCCACACATACGTGCCGAATTCGAGGCCGCTAAGGGGGCGATTCGGTCGACCATGGGTGGTCGGGACTTCGTCGACGGATGGACCGAAGGCCGTGAGATGACGACCGAAGAAGTGGTGTTCCTGGCGCTCCATCTGTCGCCCCACGTGCCCGGCCCAGCCCCTGTCCAAAAGACAGGCACGCCCCACTGATACGCGAATTCTTCCTACGCGACCGCGACGAAGTCCTTCATCTCGAGCCAGCCGGCCTCCGCGAGCGCGGCGCGGATTTCTTCGCGTGCGCCCGGCTGTGCAACAGCCGCCAAACAGAAGGAAGCCTGATACTCGTTGATCATCGTCGGCGGCACGACCGGCGCGCCGTAGATCCGGCGTCCGATTTTCCGCGGGTCGAGCTCGACAAACGCGCGTAGCGGAACCTTGGCCTCGAGCAGTGCTCGGGCCATCCCTTTGCCGGTAGGCCCGGCGCCCCAAACGACAACGCCGTCGCGATCTTGGAATAACGTGCGCACCAGGTAGTGGACCTTGCAGTGCCGGAAGGCATCCAGCGAGTACGTGGGGTCGACCCGCGATAGCCGATCGGCTCGTTCGCGCCACTTCAGCAGCGCCTCTGGTACCTTGGCGAACTTCCCGCCGGCTTCCCAGAGTCGCAGGATCAGGTCGTAGTCCTCTGGCCAGCCGGTCGAGCGATATCCCCCGACCGCCATGACCTCCTTAGCTCTCGCGAGAAGCGTAGGGTGGGCCAGCGGACACTCGACAAACATGTCACGCGCGATGTCGGTCGTGGTCGTCAGCGCGTTGATCCAATCCTGGTACCTGCGGGCGCCATCGCGGAGGGCGTTCTCCGGGAAGTACTCGACCTGACACCCGACGGCGACAAGCGAGTCATCGCTGGCCACGAGCGCCAGCTGGTGCTCGAGTCGGCGGGGTGCCGCGATGTCGTCGGCGTCCATACGTGCCAAGTACGATCCGCGAGCCTGGTCGCGAGCAGCTTCAAGCGCCGCGACGATGCCACCTTTGGGCTGGCTCACGATTCGTACGCGGTGGTCGCTCGCGGCCCATGTCTCGAGTTGGTCCAATGAGTCATCGGTCGACCCGTCGTCCACGGCGATGACCTCGAAGTCGGGCATCGACTGAGCTCTGAGCGAGGCGATCGCCTGGAGCAAGTACGGCCCGCCATCGCGGACGGGCAGGAGAACGGAAACGAGTGGACTGCTCATTTGGTTTTCCGAATCGTGTTGCTAATTGCGGCCGGCGGCTCGCAAGGCGTCACTCCTCAACGCCTCGATCCGATTCACCAGCTCGGTCATCGTTGGTTCGAGATCGTCGTTCGTTCCCGGTGCCGGAAGCAGTTCACCGAATCGAATAGCCACCGGCGCTGAACGAAGCCAGCAGTTGCGCGCCCACCGTGCGCCGCGAGGCAGGACCGCCAGCGTGCCCGCGATCCCGCACGGCACGATTGGGAGGTGCAACTCCCGCGCCATGACCGCCACGCCTTGTCGAAACTCGAGCAGCCTTCCGTCTGGTGATCGTTCGCCTTCCGGATAGATGAGCACGCTGGCGCCGCGATCGACGACCGCCCCAGCGATCGAGAGCGTGGGTCGCCAATCTCCGGATTGAACCAGCGGCACCAGGTTCAAACTGAGCACTCCCAGCCGGTACTGAAACCAACCACCTCGCGAAACCGTGAAGTGGCCCCACATCGCGGCCGGCGCGACGTGGGTGGACCCGCGCAACGGCAGCGCGAACAATACCGTTCCCGGATCGAGGATGCTGAGATGGTTGCTGGCGATGAGCACCGGCCCGGGAACTGCGCTCAAGTTTTCTCGACCTTTAACGTCCAGGTCAAATAGAGTGTGCCACGCCGGTCGTAAGACGAGCGTCTGAAGCACGGCTCGTGTCGCGCGTACTGGTAGCGAGAAGCGCCATCGGGCGAATGGTACATCGTGCGATCGATCGAGCTCGTCGCCATGTTCCGCCGCGTGATCCGCGTGCTGGTGCGCAACATCTTCGGGCTCTCTGGCGATCGCTTCAGCCACTTCTGCCAACGTTGCGTCGCCCTCGAACGCCTCATGGCCGAGCGTCGCGCCGTATGCCATCTCCACCTGCGTCATGAGCTCCACGCGATCGAGGGACGAGAGCGCGTCGTCGAGCCGCATGTCAGGTGCAAGGTCGGGTGATGCGACTCCGGTCAGATCACCGACCATCCCGGCGATTGTCTCGAACGGATCGATCTTGGTCTTGATGTGCGCTTCGCCCGCCGAGGTAGGGGCCTGGTGCTGTAGCCACTCACGCACTTCGGCGCGCCGCGGCTTGCCGGTCCGCGTCCGCGGAAAGTCAGGTCCGGGCCATGCACGCGACGATCGCACCCGCGCCGCGTCGGGCAGCCCACGGTTGGCTTGCGTTACCGCGAGTTGAGCGTCGACGCCGGGACGGACGACGAGTACCGCGCCGACTACCCCACGCGGCGGCCACGGTCGCTCCAACACTATGGCATCGAGGACACCCGGCTGCCGCTTGAGTGCGGCAACGATCGGTTCCGGGTCGATGTTGACTCCGGCGGTCGTCACGATGCGCTCACCTATCCGGCCCAGGAACGTGAGCCGACCGCGATCGTCCCACCGCCCCAGGTCCCCGGTGTGGAGCCATCCCTGATCGTCGATTGCCGGCCCGCCGAGCCTGGCGGCGACGACGTTCGGCCCACGCACGAGGATTTCCCCGTCCGGGGCGATCTGAACCTCGACGCCGGGAAGCGGTTTACCGAGCGATCCCGGGGTGGTGTCAAACGGGTGGTTGAGCGTCACCAGCGGCGCCGTCTCGGTGAGACCGTACCCCTGAACGACGGCGTACCCAAGTGCTCGCCATAGGGACTCGGTGGCTTGTTCAAGCGGTCCGCCGCCCGACACAACCCCGATCAAGCGATGGCCGACGAGTCGGCGCAATCGCGCGAACATCGCCCATCGAATTGGCCACGAGCGGTTGCGCGCGACCTCGAGCTTGCGGTTCATCCCGTCCGCGCCCCAAAGCGCCACGCCGTGTGACTCGAGGTGACGGCCAAGGAGCGAGAGCGTACGTGGAACGGTTGCTAGCACCCAAGCGTGCTCGTCGCGTAGTGCGCGCGCGAGATCGGGCGCCGGCATCGGGTCGAGCTGAGTCGCGCGCGCGCCCAGCAGCGGCGGCAGAAAAACGCCCATGACCTGACCATATAGATGAGAAAGCGGAAGCGACACCGCGATCCGGATCGGTGGCGTCAGCCGCAGCGCCCAGCGGTACTTGTCGATCTCGTTGCCGAGTGATTCCAGCACCGAACTCAGGTTTTGATGTGCCACCGGTACCGCCTGGGGTGCACCGGTCGTGCCCGAGGTCGTCACGATCTCTGCCACCCGTTTGCAATCGTCCGGCGGCCACGGGGCCGCTGGCGGCTCGATGTCCTGGTCGTTGCGCCAATCGATCACGACCCGTGGCAAACCGAGTTCGAGGTCTGGGACCGCGGATTCGGTGCACAGAGCGCGTAGATCGAGGTCGACCGCAAGTTGGCGCAAATGGTCGGGCTCGAACGACAGATCGAACGGTACCGCGACTCCGCCGGCGCGCAGTGTGCCGAAGAAGCCGGCGTGCCACAGTGGTCCGTCATTGAGCGCTAGCGCGACTCGGTCGCCGGTTTGCACGCCATACGCTGCAAGGGCGGCTGCGGTGCGCTCGGCCCGGTCTGCGATCTGGGGCCCGCGCAAACCTCGTCGTCGCCATCGGTCGGCCCGTCGGGCGCTGAGTCGCCGGTTCCGCCGGTATCGATCGAGGTAGGCGAGAAGGTCATCTCTCGGATCACGAGTGGCCGACATACAAAAAAGGTAGCGCCCTATTCCCTGCGGCCAAGCTCACCAAGGACGGGCCGAGGCCCGAGCGGCTCACACCGAGTACCATTGCAGGATGAGGATGCGAGACCGATGAGCAAGATCATGATCCCGAAGCGCAACGGTGGTGAGAAAAAGCGGTTTGACGCGGTGGTGGTGGGAACCGGGCCAAACGGTTTGGCGGCGGCGATCACGCTTGCGCGCGAAGGGTACGCCGTTCGCGCATACGAGGCGGCACCCACTGTGGGTGGGGGTATGCGATCGGCGGAGCTGACGCGACCCGGGTTCATGCACGACGTTTGCTCGGCGATCCATCCGCTCGGCTTCGGGTCGCCATTCTTCCGCACGCTACCGTTGACCGAGTACGGGCTGGATTGGATCCAACCGGACGCGCCGCTGGCGCACCCGTTGGATGGCCGAACCGCGGTCGTTCTCGAACGTGCCGTCGGCGACACCGCGGCCGGGTTGGGCAGTGACGGTGCGGCTTACCGCGCGCTCATTGGTCCGCTGGTGGCGCGATGGGAAGCGATCGCCGACGATGTGTTGGGGCCGATCGGTTTCCCGCGTCGCCCGATCGCAATGGCGCGATTTGGCGTCCGCTCGCTTCCATCGTTGGAGTCGCTGACCCGGCGCCATTTTGAGGGTCCGCGCGCGGCGGCGCTGTTCGCCGGGTTGGCGGCGCACTCGCTTCTTCCGCTCGATCGACGGTTGACGGCCGGCGTCGCGCTGCTGCTCGGCGTTCTCGGCCACGTAGTCGGTTGGCCGCTGCCCCGCGGCGGGTCGCAGCGGATCGCCGATGCGCTAGTTGCGCACTTCCAATCGCTTGGCGGTGAAGTGATAACTAATGTCGCCGTCGATTCACTCGATGAGGTGCCGGCTGCGCGGGCAGTCCTGCTGGATGTCGGCCCCCGGCAGCTCGTTGCCATCGCTGGCGATCGCCTGCCGGGTCGGTATCGTCGACGGCTCGAGCGGTATCGCTACGGTCCCGGTGCCTTCAAGGTCGACTGGGCGCTGGACGCACCGATCCCGTGGGCGGCGCCCGAGTGCAGCCGCGCGGCGACCGTGCACTTGGGTGGGACCGCGGACGAGATCGCTCGCTCCGAGCGCGCCGCGTGGCAGGGCGACATCGCTGACCACCCATTTGTGCTGTTGGCGCAACCGACGCTGTTCGATCCATCCCGTGCGCCGGTCGGAAAGCACATCGCTTGGGCCTACTGCCACGTTCCGCATGGCTCACGGGTCGACATGACGGACCGAATTGAAGCCCAAATCGAGCGCTTCGCACCGGGTTTTCGCGATCGGATCGTCGATCGTCACACCATGGGGCCACTCGAGCTTGAGGCGTACAACCCCAATTACGTGGGCGGCGACATCGGGGGCGGCGTCATGGATCTGAAGCAGGTCTTCGCCCGCCCGGTCGCCCGACGCGACCCATACCGGGTGCCTATCGACGGACTCTATCTGTGCTCGGCGTCGACGCCGCCAGGTGGTGGTGTGCATGGGATGTGCGGATACCACGCGGCGCGCTCAGCTCTGCGACGCTCTTTGCGGTAGCCGGTTATTGCCCGGCGACAGGCGAGCCATCACATTCGCGCGGTGATGAGAGTTGCATCGACCCGCGTCCGCTCGGCGTTTTATATCTGGGCTTTGGCGTTTCTCTTCGCCGGGGACGCGGTCGCTCAATCAAACGCGCCGGAAATCTTCTACGAGCAGGATGGCCGTGGCACGGCGGTCGTGATGATCGCCGATTGGGCCAACGACACGTCGAGTTGGCTCCGCATTCTGCCCTACCTGCGCGACAACCATCAGCTGATTCGCTATGACGTACGGGGGCAGGGTCGGTCGGAGCCGGCCGCCAACGACGATTACTCGCTAGATGCCCACCGTGACGATTTGGGTCGAGTCCTCGATGGGCTGGGTCTCGAGAGCGTGCATATCGTAGCCGCCGGATTGAGCACTAGGATCGCGATCTCGTTTGCTCATGGTTCGCCAGACCGCGTTCGCTCGCTTGCCTTGCTCAATCCGCACCTGGCGTGGACGCGAGATGATCTAGCATGGTGGGACCGGTTCCTCGACGCATATGACCAGGTCGGTGAGCCGTCGCTCGGCGAGTACACGGCGTTGTTCGTAGCGCGATGGTTCGGGACCGTATTCGCCAACCGCGAACCGTGGGTGACCGCGTTCTACGACCTCATGCTTCGACGCCAGGCGCCGGACGCGCTGATCACGTCCCTTCGCTGGTGGCTATCGACCGATCTGGCGCTCGACACCGAACGGCGTGTAACGGTTCCGGTTCTAGTGGTGCGCAGCGATCGCGGCGGGCCCGCAGTAGGCGAGCCCCGCCTCCGGCAAGCGTTCCCGCGGATGCGGCAGGTCCGACTCGACGACAGCGGCCACTTGCCCCAGATCGACGCGGCGCGACAACTCGGGCCCCAGCTGGCTTCGCTGCTGGCCGAGATCGACCTAACGGAACCCGAATAGCCGCCGGCCGCGTCTCTTTGGTTACTCCTTGCGCTGATAGATACCAGTGAACCACGGCGTCCACTCGTCTTTTTCGGCGTCATACTGCTCGAAGTGTTGGCGGACGGTGCCGTCTTCCTGGGGCGTCCACAGCCCCATGAACTTGGCGCTTTGACCACTGCGCTGATAGACGATCTCGCCGCGCAACTCCATCGACCCGTCTTCGGTCAAGCTCCCCTCGTAATCGATGACCGCGGCTTGACTGACCCACACCTGGCGCCACTTCTCGGTTGACGGATCGTAGTAGTTGTAGCTCTGACCCGTTCCACCCTTAGCGCTCGTCCACCGCTCGACGATCAGGCAACCATTCTCCTCATACCGAATGGAATTGTCGCCCGCCTTTGTGCCATCGAGGGTGAACACTTCCCACTCGCCAACCCAGAAATCGAAGTCGCGATAGCTGGCCTCTGCTTCACACGGGTTGTCCTGCTGGTCTTGGCCTGCCACGGGATTGGCGGCGAAAACGAAGCAAGCCAGGATCAGGAATGTCGAGCGCATCGAGAGCCTCCGCGTCGGTTTGTGTCGGGGCTGGCGAATTGAGGAATTTGCGATCAGGCAAAGCGGGTCAAGTATATTCACATGTGTTTACATATTCCAGCACGTATCGGTGACCAGCTTCCGGGCCGATTGACGCTCCCCAATCGGGTGTGTATCTTAGCGTTCCCCCCCAAAAAATGGGCACGGGAATACGCTCTTTGACAATTGAAGTGTCTGTCCTTGTAGGAAGCCGATCTTCTCTCTCGAGAGAATTTTTGGTCAAGCTACTAAGGGCGCACGGTGAATGCCTTGGCTCAGACAGGCGATGAAGGACGTGGCAAGCTGCGATAAGCCTCGGGAAGGTGCAAACAACCGATGATCCGGGGATTTCCGAATGGGGCAACCCACTGCGCTTCATAGCGCAGGATCCGTTGGCTGAATACATAGGCCGGCGGAGGCAAACCCAGGGAATTGAAACATCTAAGTACCTGGAGGAAGAGAAAGTAACCACGATTCCGTTAGTAGCGGCGAGCGAAAGCGGAACAGCCCAAACCGTTATGGTGTCAAGCCTGCAAGCGTTGCCATAGCGGGGTCGTGGGAACTGCGATGAGGTCGTTGCAGCGATCTCCGGGAGTTACAAAAGTGATCGTTAGCCGAATCATCCTGGAAAGGTGACCCACAGAGCGTGATAGTCGCGTAGGCGAAAGCGAATCACTCTCCCGTAGCAGTCTCCCAAGTAATGCGGGACCCGAGAAATCCTGCATGAATTCGCGAGGACCATCTCGTAAGGCTAAACACTCGTCTGAGACCGATAGCGTACCAGTACCGTGAGGGAAAGGTGAAAAGGACTCCTGACGGAGAGTGAAATAGAACCTGAAACCGTGTGCCTACAAGCGGTAGGAGGTTGGCCGGCTTTCGAGCCGGTACGACTGACTGCGTGCCTTTTGCATAATGAGCCGGCGAGTTGCTGCTACGTAGCGAGCCTAAGGGGAAGCCCCCCGGAGGCGTAGCGAAAGCGAGTCCGAAATGGGCGACTGAGTTGCGTGGCGCAGACCCGAATGGTGGTGAGCTACCCATGGCCAGGTTGAAGCGGAGGTAACACTCCGTGGAGGACCGAACCGGTGAAGGTTGAAAACTTCTCGGATGAGCTGTGGGTAGGGGTGAAAGGCCAATCAAACCACCTGATAGCTGGTTCTCCCCGAAAGATATTTTGGTATCGCCTCGCGTTAGAGTGTGCCGGAGGTAGAGCACTGGATGGGCTAGGGGCCCTACCAGGTTACCAAACCCAACCAAACTCCGAATGCCGGTCACATGTTCCGCGGGAGTCAGCTGCTGGGGGATAAGCTCCAGTGGCGAAAGGGAAACAACCCAGACCGACAGCTAAGGTCCCCAAGTCCTGGCTAAGTGACAAAGGATGTGGATTTGCCCAGACAACTGGGAGGTTGGCTTAGAAGCAGCCATTCCTTGAAAGAGTGCGTAATAGCTCACCAGTCAAGTGGATCCGCGCCGATAATTCACGGGACTCAAGCCAGGCGCCGAAGCTTCGGGTTGCGGTGATCTACGGATCACCGTTGCGGTAGGGGAGCGTTCCATGCGGGTCGAAGTCATTCCGGAAGGAGTGGTGGACTGCATGGAAGTGATGATGCCGGCACGAGTAGCGATAATGAGGGTGGGAAACCCTCACGCCGTAAACCCAAGGGTTCCTGAGGAAGGTTAATCCGCTCAGGGTTAGTCGGATCCTAAGGTGAGGCCGAAAGGCGTAGCCGATGGGAAACAGGTCAACATTCCTGTACCAGTTTGTGCGCGTTATGAGCTATGGGGTGACGCAGAGGTGAATCCCCATCCGGTGATGGATGTCCGGGTGCAAGGCTGTACGGAGGCTGGGTAGGCAAATCCGCCTGGTCAATCCCGAGAGCCGATGCGGAGGGCCATAAGGCCCGTAAAAGGGGAGTAATTCTTACTGCCAAGAAAAACCTCTATGCCAGTTCGCAAACTGACCGTACCGTAAACCGACACAGGTGGGTAGGGAGAGAATCCCAAGGCGCTCGAGAGAACTCTGGCTAAGGAACTAGGCAAAATGACCCCGTAACTTCGGGAGAAGGGGTGCCCGGGAGGGTGAACACCTTGCGTGTGTAGCTCATCCGGGCCGCAGAGAATCGGCCCAAGCGACTGTTTACTAAAAACACAGGACTCTGCTAAGTCGTCAAGACGACGTATAGGGTCTGACGCCTGCCCGGTGCCGGAAGGTTAAGGGGAGCGGTTAGGACTTCGGTCCGAAGCTGTGAACTGAAGCCCCGGTAAACGGCGGCCGTAACTATAACGGTCCTAAGGTAGCGAAATTCCTTGTCGGGTAAGTTCCGACCTGCACGAATGGCGTAACGACTTGGGCACTGTCTCGGCCAGAGACTCGGCGAAACTGCAGTATCGGTGAAGATACCGATTACCCGCGACAGGACAAAAAGACCCCGTGCACCTTTACTGCAACCTGATATTGGGTTCTAGTTGGTTTTGTGTAGGATAGGTGGGAGGCTTTGAAGCGTGGGCGCTAGCTCACGTGGAGCCAACCGTGAAATACCACCCTTGATCAATTGGGATTCTAACCCGCGGCCGTTTAGCCGGTCGGGGAACAGTGTCAGGTGGGTAGTTTGACTGGGGCGGTCGCCTCCTAAAAGGTAACGGAGGCGCGCAAAGGTTCCCTCAGTGCGGTCGGTAATCGCACGTAGAGTGCAAAGGCAGAAGGGAGCTTGACTGCGAGACAAACAAGTCGAGCAGATGCGAAAGCAGGCCTTAGTGATCCGGCGGTTGTGAATGGAAATGCCGTCGCTCAACGGATAAAAGGTACGCCGGGGATAACAGGCTTATCTCCCCCGAGAGTTCACATCGACGGGGAGGTTTGGCACCTCGATGTCGGCTCATCGCATCCTGGGGCTGGAGAAGGTCCCAAGGGTTGGGCTGTTCGCCCATTAAAGCGGTACGCGAGCTGGGTTTAGAACGTCGTGAGACAGTTCGGTCTGTATCCGTCGTGGGCGTAGGACACTTGAGAGGCTCCGACCTTAGTACGAGAGGACCGGGTTGGACGTACCGCTAGTGTACCTGTTGTGGCGCCAGCTGCAGCGCAGGGTAGCTATGTGCGGAAGGGATAACCGCTGAAAGCATCTAAGTGGGAAGCCCACCTCGAGATTAGGTGTCCCGCAGCGTAAGCTGCCTAAAGGGCCGTGGGAGACGACCACGTTGATAGGCCGTAGGTGTAAGGACAGCAATGTCTTCAGCCGAGCGGTACTAATCGCCCGTGAGGCTTGACCAATTTTCTCTCGAGAGGATTTCGGCGAGGCAGGCACTTCAATTGTAAGAGCGTAACGCACATCACGTTACGCACCGCAATTTCCGGCGGTTATAGCGAGAGGGAAACACCCGTTCCCATCCCGAACACGGCAGTTAAGCCTCTTTGCGCTGATGGTACTGCACTCGAGAGGGTGTGGGAGAGTAGGTCGCCGCCGGTCTTTTGAGAGAGGCCCCGTTCATGTTGAGCGGGGCCTTTTTCGTGTCTTGAGGGAAAAAGCCCGACAACGCGATTGAGACTGTGTTCTCGGCTCTCATTCTCGGCGCCGAGTCAACCCGGTAGATCGGCTCTCGGGTTACCCAGCGCCTGCAAAGGAGGAAAGGCCATGCACTCTCGAAACACCCTTTTCCGATCGGTGCTCTTCGCATCGATCGCACTGGTCACGTTCGTCCTCGTCTTGCCTCGGACCGGGCTAGCCCAAGAAGCGTCGCTCTACGAGCGCCTGGGTGGCTATGCCGCGATTTCCGCGGTGGTAGACGACTTCGCCCCGAAGCTCTTCTACGATCCGGTTGTGGGCGCGCGTTTCTTCGGCATGAGTGACGACTCGAGGGAAGGCTTTCGGCAGAAGAACAAGAACCTCGTTTGCAACGTCACCGGCGGCCCGTGCAAGATAATTAGCCGTCCAGCCGCTGTGGCCCACGGCGGCATGGGGATCAAGGCCAGCGAGTTCAACATCGTGGTCCAGCATCTCGTCGATACTCTCAATAAGTTCGAAGTCCCCGAGAAGGAGCATCAAGAGCTCTTGGCCATCATCGGCACCCTCCGACCTGGCATCGTGGAGGTCGAGGACGGTTAATCCAGCCCGGTCTTTTGAGAGAGGCCCCGCGCGTTCTTCGGTCCGGGCCGTAGATTCTGGTATGATTAGCAGATGGCGCTGACGGTGGCACACATCCGCTTGTAGCCGGCGAGGAGGGTCCCAATGAAAAGGTACGGCGGCGTTATTGTATTTGTCTTGGCGAGCATCCTGGCGGCCCAAAGCGGTGCGGCGATGCCTCAGGACGTTCAGCCGACGCCGGTGCCGCCGATAAAACCAGCGGACATCGCTGAGGACAAACGGCCATCGACCAAGAATTCCCGTCTCAGACTCTTGCCCCTCGGGACCATACACGCAGTAGCTGCGGAGTATGTCACGGTACAGGGTCAAAGCCGTCCGGTTACGTACGTCGACCTCAGATTTTATGTAGATGTCACAAATGAGGGTAATGTGGGGGGCAACTACAAACTTGTGACCGTTGTCCCGGGCGCGCCACGGAATCATGTCTCAGAATTGCTCCGTGTTGAAGAGGGCGACAAGCGCCGCACGGTGCTGCGTTTGCGCAGCTAGTTCAGCTTGGCATCGGGATCAACGACACTGCCGGTCACGGTGAAGCTGACGAACCAGGCCGGCCGGGAGATTGGCGAGTTAACGGCTAGTGCTGATATGTCGACCGCCCTGGCCGGTCTAGGAGCCGCTTCCAGTGGCGGCGGGCACGGTGGTGGCATGAACCAGGTTGGCAGAGGCATGGGTGCGGCCGCGCTCGACCTGGAAATCTCGGATCCCTGGGTTAGCGTTTTCCTTCCCCGGAATACCGCTTTCGCACGGACGATAGCTGGCTGGCTTACCGGATCCACGCAGGGCAGTACCACAGCCTTTGCAACCGTGCGAAACACGGGGCGAGAACGTTGGGGATACCCTGGCCAGGTGCGCGTCCGTTTCTCCGGTGGTAAGCCCGGAGAGCTGTACGCGCTCGAGGGTGCCGTGGGCCACTGGGTTGATCTGCCGCCGGGACTGCGACCGGGCGAGAGCTCCCAGGTAAGCATGCTCATTCCCCGCGCTTTAGTGCCGGGATTCTACTACACGGCCACCGCGAATATTGACAGCGACAGGGACGAGTCAGCTGTCAATAACCGTGCGACGTACGTCTTTTTCGTCGAAGACGACGGCCAGGTCACGCGGGCCGAAGGCGGGGACAGCCAGGCCGTCATCGATCAGCAGATTCATCTACTGCAGCAGCAGAGAGCCGCGTCCCAGGACAAGCAGGCCCAAGCAAAAATGAGTCAGCAGATCAAGCTGCTGCAGCAGCAGCGAAACTCAGGACATCGCATGAACGCCGCCGGGACGACCCGGTAGTAGTCCCACGTCGTGCGGATGACCGCCAGGTCGAAACGTTAGAGGGCGCCGGTGGTTGGTACGAGCGACCGAAGGACAACGCGGTAGGCCGGAATGTGCGCGCTCCCGGCGAGTGGTGCACGGCCGGATAGTCTGCCTTTTTCGTTCATAGGGTAAACATTGCGTGGTCGGGGCTTCGTCCTCGAGGCCGGCGCTTCGCTTCGCCGAGCCTCCTCGCTACGCTGTGGGGTCTCGGCTCGCTCTCGCGCGAAACGGCCTCCGCGGACGAAGCCCCGACCACGCAATGTGACCTACGAGAACGTCAGAGCCCGGCACACTACCCCCCAAACCGCTAGTATCCACGCGCTGTGAGGCAATCCTACCGATCTATCGACTGACTCGCCCAGGGGGTAACTGTGAGAAAGCATTTGACACATTCGGTCGCCGTGGCGACCCTGATCTTTGTCGGCGCCGCGTGTCAGCAGCCGGTCACCGAGCAGGCGACGACGACCGAGCCGGTGGACGTCACCGCCAAGCTCGAGGCCGCTACCAACACGTTCATCGAGATGTGGAATACGAAGAACTACGACCTGCTCGACACGGCCATGACCGCCGATTTCAAGCGGCATGCTCCCGACCAAGACGCCGAAGGCCTGGAGGAGATGAAGGAGTTCGTGGGGCAGGTTCACGCCGCCTATCCCGACTTTCACATCGTGATTGACGAGAGCGCTTATGGGGAGAACCTGGCGTTCATTCACTGGACGGTCACCGGCACGCACAGTGGCGAGGGATCCGTTCCGGCCACGGGGAAGAGCGTTGAGATTTCGGGGATCACGATGCTGCGATTCGAAGACGGGATGATCACCGATGAGATCGTTCATTACGACACCGCAAGCATGCAGGCTCAGCTTGAAACGGAGGGTCTTCCGCACGCCGAGTAGTGGCAACTGGCGCAAGCGCCAATGGCTCGTAGCTAGGGAGGGACGATGACAGGCTTCTTTTCATGGGTCGTTCTTGGCCTTCTGGCCGGCATGCTGGCCAAGCTGATCAAGCCCGGTCGGCAACGAGGGGGCTGCATCTTGACGACGTTGTTGGGTGTGGCGGGTGCCCTCCTCGGCGGATTTATCGGTCAGTTGCTGGGCTTTGGCAGTGTCGAGGCGTTCTCGTTGGTGGGTCTTGCGTGGGCGACGCTGGGAGCGTTGGTGCTCCTCTTCGTGTTTGGTGCGTTTTTCAACAAGAAGTAGAAGCGCGCGCCGCGAGTAACGCGACGCGCGCCACGTTCGGAACCTGAAGAGCGAGCTTACGCCGCGCGGGCGATTCCGTGAGCGCGGCAAATCCCGTCTAGAAGCTGGTTCACGGCATCGAGCGCGATCGTCGCGCCGGCCTCGGCTTCCGCGGCGTCCTCGGGGGTAGTGACGGTATCCGCCAGCAGCTCCCGGGTCTCACCGGCGTGCTCGACGTCGAGCGTGCGGTGCACCTCGAAATAGTCGGTCGCCGGCGAGCCACTGACCCCGTAGTGCTCCTCTAGACCGTGGATCTTCTCGGTCGCCACCGCGGGAACCATCGCCTCGTAGGCGTAGATCGCCGCCAGGCCACGGGCCACGGGACCGTTGCTCACCGCCCGGCGAAACGCCTCCACTGCGAAGCTCGTCTCGGGTAGTGAGTCGGTGCTCTCGGCTTCCTCAGCATCGCACCCCACGGCCTCAGCGAACCGCAGCCACAGACCCGGGTGGTGTTCGGGACCCTCCTCCTCGTCGCGCAGATTCTTGAGCAGGGTCTGCCGCGTTTCTAGATCCTCGCAACGAGAATGGAGCGCTGAGATGTAGGTCGGAAATGCCTTGACGTGCTGGTAATACTGACCGGCATACGTCTGAAGCGCTTCTGGAGAGAGCGTTCCGTCCTGCCACGCGCGGTAGAAGGGGTGCTTGAGAATATGGTGTTCGTCGATCAGGGCATCGATCCGAGCCAGGAAGTCTTGCGGCATCTTTGCCTCCGCTAGGGGTGTCAATCGAGCATGGTGGGCACTGGTGGGCACAAAAACTCGACCCGAATCTATACTACCGAGACCGGACGTGCTCGATGAGGTTTTGCCCGATGGCAGCGTCGGTCTGGACGCCGCCAAACGCCTCGGCGCCGGGTCCGGTAGCGAAGATCGGAACCAGTTCGGCGGTGTGGCCCTCAGTGAGATAACCGCCGATCAATACGTCGTTTTCGTCAGGGAAAACCGAGAACCCGCCCGTTTCGTGGTCGGCGGCGACGACGATCAGCGTCTCGGGATGCGCCGCCTGATAATTGAGGGCGCGTCGGATCGCTTGATCGAAGTGGGCCATTTCGGCGGTGATCACGTCCAGCGGTGCGTTGTCGTGTCCGCGCTCGTCGGTTTGCTCGGTCTCGACCAGCAGAAAGAACCCGTCAGGATCACGGTCGAGGATCTGAAGCGCTGCCGTGGTCATGGTTGCCAGTGATGGGTCGCGGCTGGATGCGGTGGCGTTCAGGATGTCGAACAGGCCCAGCACGTTGGAAAGCGTGTCGAGCGGGAGCTCGCGCAGCCGCGACGGATCCCTGATCAACGTGTAATGATCGCCAAAGTGAGGCTCGGCCTCGAGCACGCCCTGAGCGTCGCCGAGCAGCACTTCGATGCCGTGGTTCGCCATCTGTTTGGCGATCTGCGGGTACGCGTAACGGTCGCTGGAATGAGCCGCGAATGCCGCCGGGGTGGCATCGATCAGCTGGGCGGTGGTGACGATCCCAGTCGCGAGCCCGGCCTCTTGTGCGAAGTCGATCACCGAAGGTCGCGGTAACGAGTCCGGCCCCACCCCGATGCCCGAGTAGAACGTGCGCATCCCGATCGCTAACGCAGTACCGGCCGAGGCGCTCTCGGGCCGATTGCTGGACGTGTTGCCGGAACGCATCAGGCCGACCACCGGGAATTGTCCGACCGCGGGAGGCTGAGACGTGCTCCAGAGGGCGCTCCAGTAGCCCACACCGCCGCCATCGGCAATGAATAGAACGAGCCGGGTCGGGGTCGCTTGCGATTGATCGGCGGCCAGACCTGGAGGTGCTGCCGATCCCGAGCAGCCGGCACCGATCGCCAATACCGTCAAAGCTGCAATTACTTGAACGATCGAGTTCAGAATCGGACCCCCAGAAAAAGACCCGCAGCCGCCGTTGCGCACGCGATACCTACGATCGCCCATCGCCGGAGTATCCCGCCGGGGCGAAGGTCGGGCGCGTCGATCTGGCGCGTCACGCAGTAGTAATTGAGCGCATACGTTAGCGGCGACAGGAGAAAGCTCGCCACGGCGGCGATGGTCACTAGGACGACCGGGTCGGGCAAGAGCGCGATCTCGACCAGTGCGAGCATCACGATAAACACGAGAAAGCCCCAGAAAAGAAGTCGCTCGCCCGGTGCAGCAGGCGCGATTCGACGGACGCATCCGGCAAACACGCGTGGAAAGCCGTCCAGCACGCCGAAACTGGTTGACGTCATGCCGAAGAACGCCGCGATCAGGAACGGGTAGAACGCCCAGTTACCGAGGACGTCGGTGTAGAGTCGAGCGATCGTGATCGCCACCTGGCCGCCCTGCGGCACGGTGCCGGTTGGCCGCAGGACGGCGACGCCCAGGGCCAGGAACATGATCGCTAGCACGAACGAGAGACCGTAGCCGAGCCGAAGGTCGGCAAGCGCGATGTCGAGAATACCTCGCTGCTGGCCCGGTCCCGGTCCAGCTCGTTGGGCCCACGTGTCGCGCCGCTCGAGCGCCCACATCGAGTGCCAAACCGAAACATCAAGCCCGGTTGGCATCCACCCCAGCAGTGCCGCCGCCAGCACCAGCGATCCGGCGGGGAGGTGAGGTCGGACGAGCTCGACCATGACGATGGGCGAAGGGGGCCGAGCGAAGAAGGCGATCGCGGTTATGACCGCAAGCACGGTGAGCATCGCTTTGCTCGCCGCCGAGAGGCCGGAGAAGCGCCCCGACCAGAGAACCGCGGCACCAACCGCGGCGATCAGCGCGCTCCAAGCGACCAGCGACAACTCGGGCACGACCGCCAGGGCCACGACCGCGGCCACGCTCAGGACGCCCGCCAAGACCGTCACGCCCTGTACGACGGTGCCAAACAGAAACGTCCACAGCGCCCAGTTGCGAGGCCCCGGAACGCGAGCGTATCCATCCAGCAGTGTGGAGTCAGTGGCGACGGCGTACCGAGGTCCGAAATCGAACGCTGGATACTTGAAAAGATGAGCGAACGTCACCAGCCAAAGGAGGCCGTAGCCGTAGAGCGCCCCCGCGGTCGGCGCGAGGATGAGATGGCTGGCCCCGATGGCGGTAGCCGCCATGACGAACCCCGGACCGAGCCAACGAACCCAGTCGAGACGATCGGCCCAGCGAGGTTGAGGGGTGACGGTTTGGTGAGACATGCGCCTGCAAGATTGGGTGTGCAAGGCCCCAATACCAGCCCCATAAGCTCGGGCTTTAGGGGGTGAAAGAGCCGGGAGGGTCGTTTGACCCTCCCGGGGAATGCGTACGGAGTGGTGAGTTGGCTACTGCAGCTTCGCGATCGCCGCTGGTCGCACTAGCGCGGTGCCAGCCGAAACGAACTGATAATCAGCGACCTCTTGGAAGATCTCGCGCGCTTTGTCGGTATTACCGGCCGCTTCGTGCGCGAGCCCAAGATGGTACTTGATGAACGGGTTCTGCAGGTTGCCCTGCTCGTAGTGAGCGACCGCTCCCGCGGCGTTGCCCTGGCGGAGCGCGATCAAGCCGAGCAGCTGGTGGTACGCTTCCAGCTTCCGCGGGTTGGCGTCACCCTCGAGCAGCGCCTTGTTCTCCTCGGCTTTGGTGGCCGCGGTCTCGAAGTCACCGCTGCGGGCGGCGAGGCGAGCCTCCCAGATCCGGATCGCGGCCTCCTGCTGACGGGTGAATTCGACGTCGTCCGTCGCTTCGGCGTCTTCCCGCATGAGTGCTGTCAGGTTGCGGACGGCGGTTTTTGCCTCGGGAATCAGCTCATTGTAAAGAGCAATCGTGGCGCTGTTCGCGAGCGTGAACTGCCGGACGCTCCGCATTTGGTCGGCGGGGATGTCGAGGTCCGCATACTCGGCATCGATTTTCTTCAGCTCCGCGATCGCCGCTTTCGGATCGCCTTCGTAGACGTGGACAAAGGCGCTGAAGTTGGCGTTGGTGATCTTGTTGGGGCCTTTGTCGACATCAGCCGCCAACTGGTAGTCGGCCCGCGCTTCATCGTAGTTGCCGAGGAACGTGTTGACGATCCCACGCTTGAGCGCGGCCAGGCCGAGCGTCGGGTCCTTGTCGAGCGCGGTCGTGTAGAGCTCGCGTGCGCCTTCGTAGTCGACGAGAGCGCGCCGGACGTCGCCACGGAATGAGTACCCCATCGGGTTATCAGGGTCCAGCTCGACGACCTTCAGCGCGTGCTTCTCGGCAGCGTCGAAGTCGTATGGCTCCTGGAACATGGTCGAGAAAAAGAGCCCGGCGTGTGCGCCGACCATCTGCGGGTCGAGCTCGACCGCCCGAGCCATTGATGCACGCGCTTGATCGACTTCCAGCCGCGCTCCCTGGACGCCGGCCAGAACGACGGACGCCCGCGGGCTGTTCGGGTATTCGTGGACGAGATGCGCGGCGAGCTCGAGCTGGCGGTCGGTGTTGTTGTCCTGACCTGCCTGGACGATCTCGACGAGAATCCGCTCGCCGTCGCTGGCGC